>Ga0208734_100018_pt1 | contig 122272 bp, 118 predicted proteins | sample Subbio2Aug_QV11A_FD_184824 | JGI IMG/M metagenome (GOLD analysis project Ga0208734, IMG submission 184824) | Serpentinite rock and fluid subsurface biosphere microbial communities from McLaughlin Reserve, California, USA - CR12Aug_QV11A (SPAdes) | ecosystem: Environmental > Terrestrial > Deep... | reverse complement strand
TTAGAACGAGGAAAACTCCTGCGTCTAACTTCTAACCTCTAATCTCTAACCTCTAGTTCGTTCGACTTGCATGTATTAGGCATGCCGCCAGCGTTCGTCCTGAGCCAGGATCAAACTCTCCGAAAAAATTTCAGAAAGCGATTTGGCTCGCTTAATTTCAAAGAAACGAGGTTTTGTTTAATTTCATCCTTACGCGCAATCCGGGCATCTCAGCTCACAGCTTAAAGCTCACAGCTCTCATCTCCCAATTGCGCCTGCATTGTTCAGTTTTCAAGGATCAAGGATTCGTGTTGCGCCACTCAATAGAGGCGAAATTTATATTATCACTTCTACCGTCTCTCGTCAAGCACCTGAGTCACAAAATTTGCGAGTCTCATTAGATATGACGCGCTGCTCGCGACGCTTGACTAATATAGCACGCGCAAAGAGACTGCGCAACGGCTAATTTTATCCATTTTGCCGTCTCTCTGCTTTCGTGATATTCTAGTTTCAATATAAATCTAGAAGCGAACGGAGGAGTATTTAGTGCCGACACTGCTTGAGCGCGCGAAGGTTTTGGCCCCGGAGCTAGTCGACATTCGGCGGGACATTCATCAACATCCCGAGGTTGGTTTTGCCGAACACCGCACTTCGCAGTTAGTGTTTAACTATCTAGAGCAGCATGGCTTAACGCCGCAAATCGTTGCCGGAACAGGTGTGGTGGCCACACTCAGGGGAAACTCGCCCGGCCGGACTATCGCCATACGCGCTGATATGGATGCACTTACGGTTACCGAGCAGGCTGAACACGACTACACGTCCAAAACACCTGGGATAATGCACGCCTGCGGGCATGATGGGCACACCGCCATATTGCTGGGCACGGCCAAGCTTCTCAGCGAACTCAAAGACATCCCGGGCAATGTAAAGTTTATATTTCAACCGGCAGAAGAAGGTCCGGGGGGAGCGCTACCGATGATTGAGGCGGGAGTGCTTGATAACCCGACCGTACACGCCATGCTGGGGCTACATATAGGTACGGTACAATACACTGCGGGACAGATAGCTGTGCGCTACGGTGCCGCCTGTGCCGCACCAGATAACATTGAAATAGTAGTAAAGGGCAAAGGTGGTCACGGCGGTCACCCTCACGGCGCGATTGACGCCATCGTGACGGCAGGTCATCTGATTGTGGCGCTACAGAGCATTGTCAGCCGCGAAATTGACCCGGTGGCCTCTGTTGTGCTCTCGCTTGGCACCGTGCACGGCGGCTACCGCGAAAACGTCATCGCCGATGAGGTTACGCTTACAGGTACCGTGCGCACATTATCCCCAGAAATACGCCGCTCCATGCCGGAACGAATCGAGCGTATCGTGAAAGGCGTCTGCGACAGCTTCCGCTCTACCTATGCTTTCTCCTATACCGAGGGCTATCCCTCACTACACAACGATGATTCCATGGCTGCGCTAGTTGAAACCGTGGCCCAAGAGGTTCTCGGCACCGCTAATGTCTTTCGCGCTCCCTACCCGACTATGGGCGGCGAAGACTTTAGCTACTTCGCTGAAAAAGTCCCTGCTTGCTTCTTTATGCTGGGGGCCACCAATAGCGCTAAGCAATGCGATTACGTAATCCATCACCCGAAGTTCAACTTTGACGAGGACGCCATACCTGTGGGCATGGCCGTGCTGGCGGAAACCGCGTTAACGTACTTAAAAAAGCACCGCGAGTAATCGCGGTGCTTGGCAGAACTCACGCCTAGAAAGCCAAGAACAACTGAATCAGATAGAGCGCTAACAGACCGGGCGGCCCAAGGTACCCTGTCAGGAGCACGGTAAAAGGGTTAATGGGAACGAAAACGTCGACTACCTGCAATGCAATGTTAGAGACAAGTAGCAGCAGGGCCCCCGAAACCGTAATCAGCCCCACGCGCAAAGCAAACTTAGCAGGTATAACTAACGCCCTTGCCAGCACATAGACCATGGCCAGCACAAAGAGACCGGCTAAGGCAGTGTTGATATTAAGATGTTCCAAAAGACCCTGCATGACCGACTCCCCCTCGCTAGAGCTTATGCGTGCGTGACTTTTGTCATGCCTGCGGACGGGGGAGAAGGGAGCTTGACTGGATGCCTTGGCTACGCGCTTGTTTCAGCAAATACATGAATCGCTTCTCGGCAGCTTGGTTTACGTAGACGGCATGGTCGATTAGGTCTGGGTCAGACACGCTATTGAAGTAGCCTCGTGCATCCTCCCACTCCCGGCGCGCTTCTTCCACGAGGGCTAGGAGCTCGGGGTCGCCCGGTTGGCTCTCGACGACTTCTTGCACAAGGTTAAGTCGCGTGCCGACTGTGGCAATGACGCTCGCGAGCACACTGTTCACTTCGGTACTCCTCCTACAATTATCTTATAGAAGAAGTATGGCCGAAAATTCGCAGTGATAAACGACTTTTACACGCTACATTTCGCGGCGGTTTTCTAAGGCGCGGGCGAGCGTCAGCTCGTCCGCATATTCGAGGTCGCCGCCAACCGGCAGACCATGGGCGAGCCGCGTCACTTTAATTCCGAGGGGTTTAATTAGGCGCGCTAAGTAGAGGGCAGTCGCCTCGCCCTCGATGTTGGGGTTAGTGGCGATAATCATCTCCTGCACTGTGCCGCCGCTTAGGCGTCCTAGAAGTTCCTTGATCTTGAGCTGCTCCGGCCCAATCCCGTCCATAGGAGAGATAGCGCCGTGTAAAACGTGGTAGAGCCCCTTAAAGTCGTGCGTGCGCTCAATGGCCGCTACATCGCGGGGGTCTTGCACCACACAGACCACGTCGTGACGCCTTGAGCTCTCGCGGCAAATTGGGCAGGCGGCCTCTTCCGCTAAGTTGCTGCAAGTGCTGCAGTAGCGAATCTTGTCTTTAGCTGCCAGTATCGCCCCCGCTAGCTCCGCTAAGGCCGCTCTGTCCTGGGACAACAGAAAGAACGCCAGTCGCTGAGCTGTCTTAGGGCCGATTCCGGGCAAGCGCGATAGCTCGGCAATAAGCTTCTGGATAGGAGGAGGAAAACTCAGCACAGAAGACCTAGAACATGCCGCGCGGCAAGTTGAGCCCCGCGGTAACCTTGCTCATTTCGGCGTTGACCATGTCTTCGGCCTTGCGCAGGGCTTCGTTTACCGCCACAAGGATGAGGTCCTCGAGCATTTCTACGTCCTCTGGGTCAACAGCGGCAGGCTTAATGGTAATCTTCTGCAGCGACTTGGCACCTGTGACTACCGCCGTAACCGTGCCGCCGCCGCTCGTAGCTTCGACAGTGCGTGAATTTAACTCTTCCTGCAGCTTGTGAACACGCTCCTGCATCTTTTGCGCCGCTTTCATCATGTCTTTCATGTTTGTCATTATTTTGCCTCCTACTACTCTTTAGTCTTAACGATAGTCCCATCGAATATCTCGATGACCTGCTGCACGCGGCTTTCGCTGGCGTTCGGCGACGATACAGAAGTGCCGCTCCCGTCGGGCATAATTAGCTTAATCTCCACCGCTCTGCCGAGCACTTGCGAGAACGCTTTAGCGATATGTCCAAGGTCAACCGGTTGGCTGAGCCGCTTAAACGTATGTACGTTAGCCTCGTTCATCTGCAAAACAACGATGTCACCCTCTAGTCGCAGCGGAGAAACCGCCCCCATCGTTGCGCCGGTTAGAGGGGCTTTCTGCTTGACGAGGCGCTGCACTTCAGGCCAAGCCTTAAGTAACTGGGAAATCTCGGCCTTAGGGGCGTCGGCTTGTATCTCGACCCTGTCTGCCTTGGGCACGTCAGTCTTAGGCAATGCTCTAGAAGTATCGGCAAACGCAGTGGGAGCCTTAGGCAAGGGGGCGCTCGGTTGCGCCTGCCCTAGGGGATGCATGGCTTGCCACTGCTTAACGAGCATTAGCTCCAAATGTAGCCGCGGGTGCCCGCCGTAGCGCATGTCGTTCTCGGTTTGCAGGGCAACGTCAATTAAGCCCGCAAGGTGTGGTGTGAGTTTTTGCGTGAGGCGCGAAAAAGCTTCCCGCTGCTCGCCTTCATAGCCGCTTTCCGCAAAGGTGCGCGGTGAGTGAGCTGCCAAGAGCACCTGCCGTAACACCGCAATATACGACGCAAGATACTGACCTGTCTCTCGCCCGCCCGTCAATTCGCGGTGAAGCTGCTGCAAGCAAGACGCCAAATCACCTGCGGCAAGGGCCCCGAGTAGCTCAGTATAGACGGTGCTCGGGACAGCCCCCGTAACAGCGCGGACGGCATCCGCGTCAATCTCACCGTCGACAAAGGCCGCACACTGCTCATAAAGCCCTAACGCATCGCGCATACTGCCGGAGGCGTGCTGCGCAATCTCGTGTGCGGCAGAAGCCGTCAGCTTTACGCCGTTAGCGGTTGCCACCTGTGTCAGCCGAGCGACAACGGCACTTGTGGCTAAACGGCGAAAGTCAAAGCGCTGACAGCGCGAAATTATGGTCGCGGGGAGCTTGTGCGGCTCAGTCGTAGCTAGTACAAAGACGACGTGCGGCGGAGGTTCCTCGAGGGTCTTAAGGAGGGCGTTAAACGCCTCGGTCGTTAACATGTGAACTTCATCGATTATGTATACTTTGGTGCGCAGGTCGACCGGCGCGAACTTAACGTGTTCTCGCAGTTCGCGAATTTCATCGATGCCGCGATTTGACGCCGCATCTATCTCTACTACATCTAGGGAAGCCCCCGTGGCGATAGCTAGGCAGGCGGGGCAGACGAGACACGGCTCCGCGGTAACGCCCTGCTGGCAATTAAGGGCACGCGCCATTATTTTAGCCATGGTTGTCTTGCCTGTGCCGCGCGGGCCGGTAAAGAGGAGAGCGTGCGGCACACGGGACCTCTGTAGCATGTTACTTAGCGTATGCTTGATGTGGTCCTGACCCGATACTTCGCTAAAGCGCGCCGGGCGCCACTCCCGGTACAACGTCTGATAGGCCATCTAATCACCTGCCCTTTCGCCCAAATACTACTTCCCCACCGGGGTAGGTTTTCCTGCTCTTTGTGAAAGCAAGCCGCCGAGACAATTGTCTCGGCGGAAATTTACGGCCGCGCCCTGTCTTTGACTAACACTTCCGGTCGCTAACCCTAGTAGTTAACTCGAATCAGGCTACCCGACGGCACACACGCTTGCACACTTACCGCTGCTTCCTTCCGGACCTGACGGGGTTCATGGGTTCATGTTGCGTCGGACCCAACTGTCATCGCTACTTGCCAGGGGCAAACCCCACAAATGCCAGCCGCAATACAGGCTTCTGCCCTGCTACAGCGGATTGCAGGTTCAGGGCTCCGCTACTTCCCCGCATAGCGCGGCCAAGCTCAAAACTTGTCGCGTGGTCTTATTCTGCCCTATTTGTCGCTAAATATCAAGCAAAAGCCCCTTGCATTTATTGGCTATTGTGCGCCCGGGAAGAACAGCGGTTGGCCAAATTTATCTTTGCCAAACGTTTTAATTATCTCTTGCACTTCGCGCGAGAGCATAAACTCCACAAAGCGTTTGGCGCCGCGTGCATTGACATGGGTAAAGCGGGCCGGATTAACCTGCATGACATGGTACGGGTTTTCTAGCGCCGGGTCGCCTTCTACCAGAACAACTAAAGTGAGATTTTGTTTTTGTGCGAGGAAGGTTCCTCTATCGGTAAGCACATAGGCTTGCTTGTCCTCGGCTATGGCTAATGTAGCCGCCATGCCTGTCCCAGCCTCTACATACCAAGCGCCGGTCGGCGTAGTGGCCGCTGTCTTCCAGAGCTCCTGCTCCTTCTTGTGCGTACCCGAGTTGTCGCCGCGACTTACAAACGTCGCTTCGCTTTGCATGATGGCCAGTAAAGCCTCGTGCCCTCCGCTCATGCCCTTAACGCCGGCAGGGTCGGCAGCCGGACCGACAATCACAAAGTCATTGTACATGACGTACTGGCGGTTAATGGCCGCGCCGGACTCGATTAGCTTCATCTCGGCGGCAGGTGAATGCACCAAGAGCACGTCCGCCTCGCCCTTTTCAGCCATAGCCAACGCCTGTCCTGTACCGACGGCTACGGTCTTAACTTCGAATCCCGTTCTCTGTTGAAACAGCGGCACCAGCACGTCCAGGAGGCCGGTATCGGCGGTGCTGGTTGTGGTGGCGAGGATTACCGGCGCTTTCGGCTGGCAAGCTACCGTCAAAACGGTGAGCGCGAGCGCCATGGCGAGGAAGACCCATTGCCTTTTTCTCACTGCGAACACTCCTTCTTGTGTGACTAAGGCCTTATAATTCTCCATCTAACGTCGGGGCTCCTCTCACCGTGCGGTGGCGGCGGGAATACAATACACCATTACCGCAAAGGAGGGTATTTGTCCGATGGAAAATGAACTGCTGGGAGGAGCCGTCGTTTACCCCCAAGTGACGGCTCTAAGGCGCCGGGCTACCGAACGCATTAACCTGCTCCTGCGCCGCAAAATGCGCAGGCTCCTCAGGCAACAGTCGTACAGCGAGCGCGATGTCTATGTGTGGGGAGACAACACCACCAAGCTAAACATGAACGGGATTCTAAGCCTCATAATGGAGGTGTACGCCTACCGCAAAGGTGCGGCGCACGGCCTCGCTTTGCGAGATTCGGCGACGATGAACATCCGCACGGGGCGCAACTACCTGTTGTCGGAGCTTTTTAAGCCCGGAGTCGACTACATAACGCCCATTAGCGAAGAAATTAAGCGCCAAATCAAAGAGCGCGACATTCCTCTCATCACAGAGTTTACCGCGATTAAGCCCAATCAGCCGTACTTTTTGCATGAAGACGACTTGGTCATCTACTTTGCGATTTACGAGTATACTCCTTACTATGTAGGCATCCCCGAGTTCCCGATACCTATTGCCAGCCTGCGCGATTTAATTGGCCCAGCGAGCCCGCTCTATAGGTTTTTACCGCAGGCATAACCTGCGCACTCCCCTGCCCTCCTTCTCATCGTCCTGCAGTTCGGTTAATATATAGACACAGCGTAATTGCGACAAACGAAGCACTTGGCTCGGGGAGGGCTGTTTATGTACTTTGATCCACACTATTACCCGTCTAGGTCACAGCGCATGTGCATGTATGCGAGTCGCGGCATGGTGGCCACCGGGCACCCCTTGGCGGCGCAGGCAGGACTAGAGATTCTGCGGCAGGGAGGCAATGCCATAGACGCGGCTATTGCCACAGCGGCCTGCCTGACGGTTGTGGAGCCGACCGCTAACGGTATCGGCAGCGATGCGTTTGCGCTGGTGTGGGCAGACGGTGCGCTGCATGGACTTAACGCCAGCGGGCCTGCGCCGCAGAGCCTAAGTCACGCGACACTTACGGCCGCCGGGCTAACCGAAATGCCTAAGTTTGGGCTAACGCCCGTCACCGTGCCGGGAGCCCCGGGTGCGTGGGCAGCGTTGTCATCCCGCTTTGGCAGGCTGCCCTTAACGACCGTGCTTGCCCCGGCCATCGAGTATGCCTCGCGCGGTTTCCCGCTTTCACCTATGCTTGCCCGCGGTTGGAAGAACGCCTTGGCGCAAGACTTACGAGAACACACGGCCCCGGTTCACCAAGCTTACCTCGCTACCTTTGCTCCGCAGGGACGCCCGCCGGCGGTCGGCGAAGTGTGGCGCTCGCCTGACCACGCCAAAACTCTCGCCAGCATAGCCGAAACAGGCGCCGAGTCGTTTTACCGGGGCGAAATAGCTGAACGCATCGACAGCTTTTCGCGCGAGCACGGCGGATACATCGGCGCGGCAGACCTTGCGTCATACTACCCCGAATGGGTGAAGCCACTTAGGGTGAACTACCGCGGGTATGACGTCTGGGAACTGCCTCCCAATGGGCAGGGATTAGTCGCGTTGTTGGCTCTAAACATCCTCGCGGGGTACGAGTTCCCGGAGCGCGACAACATCGAAATGTACCACCGACAAATTGAGGCCGTCAAACTCGCCTTTGCCGACGGCCTCGCTCATATTACCGACCCACGCCAGATGAAGGTGAGGCCAGAGGATCTGCTCTGCCCTGCGTATGCGGCTAAGCGCCGCAGCGAGATTAGCAGCGGTGCCCTAACACCGACCACAGGACTAGATCTGCGGGGCGGCACGGTGTACCTCGCGACGGCCGATGGGGACGGCAATATGGTTTCTTACATACAGAGCAACTACATGGGGTTTGGGGCGCGCGTTGTTATCCCAGGTACAGGCATATCGCTACAAAACCGCGGCCACAGCTTTTCGCTTGACCCGGCCCACGCTAACGTTCTGCTGCCGGGCAAGCGCCCCTTCCACACCATAATCCCCGGCTTTCTTACCAAGGGCGGGACGGCGGTCGGTCCCTTTGGCATTATGGGTGGGCACATGCAGCCGCAGGCGCACGTGCAAGTCTTAATGAACATGCTTGACTTTAACTTGAACCCGCAGGCAGCCCTAGACGCTCCCCGCTGGCAGTGGGTAAGCGGCAGAACCGTACAGGTAGAGCCAAGCTTCCCGCAACACATCGCCGAAGCCTTACTGCGCCGCGGGCACGCCGTGCAGCGCACTGTCGATAGCGTTAGTTTCGGGCGAGGGCAGATTATCTGGCGCGACTCGGCTAACGGCGTACTTTGCGGCGGCACCGAACCGCGCACCGACGGCCATATTGCTCTTTGGTAAGCCTAGTCGAGGGTTAGACCGAGGTATGGTGTGGAACACGCCACAAACTGCAGGCTTCGCGCAGCGGGCGGAGTCAGAGGTTTAATCATGCCAAAGTCAACGGGCTGCCCGGTGCGTCCAAGCAAGGTGCGGTGGGCGGGCAGACGAAAACGGAAATGCTCTGCCGGCACGCTGTCCAAAACGGCGGCACAAAGGGCTGCTTCGTCGTGGGGAGAAGCGCCAAACTCCAGCACCTCGCACTGCCCGGCATGCACAGGCGAGCATAGGGCGTATGCCACACGCCCATTAGAGCACGCGGTCACCAATTGCCCACCGTAAAGCTTAGTTACCCGCACGGCAAAATCAATCGCCTGCTCACTCCAGACCGCGCTCCCGGGGCTTACTGCTACGAAGCTGTCGCGCGTCTCTTTTAGCGCGCGGGGGGTTACATCTACTGTAGGGGCTACTCTGTCGGGCGCGCAACCTGCTCTCTCGAGCTCCCGCCGTGATATTTCACAGAATGCCGTCTTAAAGAACTTGTCAAACCCATGTTTGGCATAGAAATCATATAGCCCCGTGTCGGCCGGAAGCAAGAATGCGTAGTGGTCGCCGCGCGCGGTACCTTCCGCGGCAGACCGCGCCATTAGCTCCCCCATTAGACCCTGCCCCCGCAAGGCTTTATCGGTTGCGGCGGCATAAATGTAGTGTGCTTGTAGCCTGCCCGCCTCAGTAAGGATTTCCCCCGGTAGCATATGGACCATAGCTACTATGCGCCCGTCTACTTTAAGGACTAGCGTGTCTGTGGGATGAAAATGATACGCAAAGAAGAGGTCTACGGCTTCCCTTCGCTCAGCAAAACAGCTCTGCCAAAGGGACGTAATCTCCTCACGCATCGACCAGTCGGCAAAGCGAATTTCTTTAGTCACCCGGCACCGCCCCTTTGAGCGTGACGACGGCCTTTTCTAAAATTTGCGCTGGGTAGTACGACAGCTTAGCCTTGCGCAGCCCCTCTATCCCCATGTCTTCTTCGCGGTTGACGTACTCGTAGCTATAGAGCTGTCGCTCCGCAAACATCTGGTTGATGGCCGCATAAAGGCCTTCGTAGCCATCAAGCGCTTTCTCAAAGTGCACGACAAACACGCGCGGGTTAATCTCTTCACCGAGCGTAAAAGCTACCGGCTTATCGCCAATCCTGATTAGTGCGCCCTTAAAGCCTAAGGCAGAAAAGCTGTCTAAAGAGCGCTTGAGGGCAAAGTTCTCTTTTTCTAGGCCGCCAAGCGTAGGATTGTCCGTACCCAACAACCACTCCCGCTCAATTTTCTCGCAGTCTGCGATATTGGCGGGAGTGATGTCTTCATAGGTGAACTCGTACATGCGCTTAAAGCGCGTGAGGTGGTTGCGCTTGCGGTGGTAGCGCCTGCCGGCGAGGGCAATTAAGTCCTCGGCGTGGTAAAGATAGTCGGCGTTAGCCCGCAAAAAGCGAAAGTGAAACGTGTCCGCAAAGGCGGCCTCCATTAGCCTGGCCTGTTCCTCCGTCACGCCCCACATGCGAAAGCGCTTGTTCGCCGCTTCGCAGTCTTCGAGCAGGGCGGCTAATGCTCGTCTTATGTCTTTGGCATAAGGGAAAAAATAAGTGCAGGCATTCTTGCCAAAACATCCGAACAGCATGTCGTCTTGCCGTGCGATCTTCTTCTCGTAGGCCTCTTGCCATATGTACAAGGTGCCAAAGGCTGCTTCGCTCCCCATGTACCCGCTCTCAGCCAGAATCGGTGATATCCAGCTCTTGTCCGCGAGCGTCAGGGGTCTAAAGTCTAACATCCACTAAGTCCTCTCTCTGCCGCTTGTACCGAAGTGATATTTCTGTCTACGAGCTATTTTACCACTTTCTCGGGCCCAAGGGGAAGAGTGCTGTTGGGCGATGTCCATCTGTCCTGTTCGCCGGTATACCCGCACACACCGCAGCGTGGTGAATTGACAATGGGTAGAACGGCCGCCTCGTCCTGAGCTTTACTGCAGCATTGCTCGCACAGGAGTTCAAACTCCCACGCGTTGGTAGCTGTAGCGGGTGCCCCACAAGTATCGCAGGTTTGACCATGCGGATTGTTTCGCGCAAGTAGACAGACCTTTTCGCGTTGTTTTGGTCGGGAGATTTCGTCAAGGACGGTAAGTAATATCTCTGTCGTCGAGCCGAAATCATATTCGTATTGCAGTTTATCACCAATCGAAAGCGTGGACACTTTCCTTGTCTCGCCAAGCTGGTGTCCATCTCTCCAAAACGCGCTCAGATGTCCGCAACACTCGCACCAAATCTGACGTAGAAACTTGTCCAGCGCAGCTAAGGTGGTGCTAAGCGGCAGAGAGAACAACAGCCAATAGTTCTTATCATGCATCCCCTCGGCTTTTATGAGATAGCATAGTTCGTCGCCGTCGTTATGGCTTTTGAGAACGTGGTTCTTCATCGCAGTTTTTAGAGCAGACTTACCGCACTGAAAACAAGTCCCCGGAGTGCTTTTGGATTGCTTAGACATCTTAATCCTCCCTTTCGAGTATATCGCCCTTCCTGCAAAATAGAGCCTGTAAGGGCTATTCTATAGAGATAGCCCTTTTCCTGTCCCTCGAGGCCCTCTCATTCAGTGCAGGCTAATGTCGCGCACGGTTCATCCTGTTACTGGGCTTGCGTGATGGACTTAACTTCCTCCGTAGAAACGAAACTAGCCGGCCAGCCGAACGGTATGCTGCCGTAGCCACTCGGCCAATGCTCGCTCTGACATACTTCCTGCCGCGACCTGCAGCATTACGTCGACCGCCTCGGCTTCCGGCGCGTTTAAGTCATAGCCGTTAAGGCCAAGGAACACGTACATGGACATCAGGCCCACTCGTTTGTTCCCGTCGATAAAACTATGATTTCCGGTGAGACCGTGCCCTAATACAGCCGCCAGCGTGAAAATATCTGCCGTCGGCTCGTGTAGCCAGTAGTTAACAGGCCGACTTAGTGCAGATTCGAGCAGACGGGAATCCCGCACTCCAAAGTGCCCCCCGTGCTCTCTCACTTGCCTGTGATGGACGGCCTCGATAACCGCTTTGCTTAACCATCGCGGTTCTTTCATACCCTACTTCGCTAGCTCTCTTAGAGCATTGCGATACTGCCTTGCGCCTTTCTCGTAAACAGCCATGGCCTCATCAAAGCGTGGCTCGTAAGGAGTAATGAGTATCCCCTCAGCAGTTTCCGACACATAAACCGCATCGCCCTTGTGAAGATGAAAACGCTCGGCTATTTCCTTCGGGATAGTCGCCCCGATAGACCCCCCCATTTGGCGAAGCACGATCTTCTTGGCCACACAGAACACCTCCGCGTCTATTGTATCAGCCATAGCACATTTATGCTACTCAAGGCAGCTCTGCTGCGCGCTGCGGCCACGCCGCCAAGGCTAAAAGTTCGAGCCAAGTCCTAACTTAGGAAAGATGAAAGAGCCCCGAGGGTTGTCCCCTAGGGCTCTTAATCTTTAGTTTTATGGCGGAGAGAGAGGGATTCGAACCCTCGTCGGGGTATAAGCCCGAACACGATTTCCAGTCGTGCGCCTTAGACCAGCTCAGCCATCTCTCCGTGTTGTTGTAGAATGTCGTTTGACTTGTCCCTTGTCGCTTGTCCCTTGTCGCTTGTGGGGCCCTCTACCAGGAGCCAGAAGCTTGCGCTCGCACAGCTCATAGCTCAATGCTCATAGCTCAAAAGTGGCGGAGAGAGTGAGATTTGAACTCACGGAACGGGTAACCGTTCTTCCGCTTTCGAGGCGGATGCCTTAAACCACTCAGCCATCTCTCCGTGCAAGAGGCAAGAAATAAGAGGCAAGAAACAAGAGCCGCCAGACGCTCTACTGGGCACTGGGCACTGGGCACTCTCACTCTACTAGGAGCTAGGAGCTAGCAGCCCCACGTCCACTGAAACGGTTACGTGCTAACGGCGCTCCGAGCGCAACCGCAACTCCTGAAAGAAACTCGTAAGCAGCGCACCACATTCGGGGGCGAGCACGCCGCCGGTGACTGCTACTTGATGATTAAATTTTGCTTCTGCCAAGACATTCATGACCGAGCCAACCGCGCCTGCTTTCGGATCGAACGCCCCAAAAACGAGGGCGGGTAGACGCGCTAAGACCATGGCACCAGCGCACATAATACAGGGCTCAAGCGTTACGTAGAGGGTGCAGCCAATGAGCCTCCAGCCGCCTAGCGTTTCACTGGCCTGGCGAATGGCTATCATCTCGGCGTGGGCCGTAGGATCCTTAATGGTTTCCCGCAGATTATGCCCGCGCCCGACTATCTCCCCTGCGCGCACAACTACCGCGCCTACAGGTGTTTCCCCTAAGGCTGCGGCTGCTTGGGCCTCGCGGATTGCTTCGCGCATGAAAAACTCATGCTCCATCGCTAGATTCCTCTCTTAGCGCCGGTCGATAGCAGGGATGTGCTCGCATCCCCCTAGTTCATGATTCACGATTCACGATTCATGATTCATGATTGCCTGCAGTTTGCGACTTTGCAGCTCAAGGCGGAAAGCGGATAGCCCCTCACAGCTCATAGCTCATAGCTCACAGTGGTGCACCCGGAGGGACTCGAACCCCCGACACGCGGTTTAGGAAACCGCTGCTCTATCCCCTGAGCTACGGATGCATGTAAATGGCGCGCCCGGCAAGATTCGAACTTGCGACCACCGGATTCGTAGTCCGTTACTCTATCCAGCTGAGCTACGGGCGCGCGTATGGCGGAGAGGGCGGGATTCGAACCCGCGATACGAGTTTAAAGCTCGTATAATCGCTTAGCAGGCGACCGCCTTCGACCTACTCGGCCACCTCTCCGCGCCAATCTAATATAGCATAGTCCTCACCCTGCGGCAAGAAGCACATGAAACGCAAATCACAAAACGCAAATCACAAATCACAAGTAAGAGCCGCGAGCTTTGAGCTGTGAACGTAGGGACGTGCCTGCGGCACGTCCGCGGACGTGCGAACGCACGTCCCTACAACACGTTGACCCTCTTGCTTCTTGTATGCTAGGAGCCGGCAATCCCCCGTTTCTCCTAAGTGCGAAGTGCAAAGTGCGACGTGCGAAGTGCAAAGTACTAGTGAAGCAAAAAGCTCCGTCCCTTTTGCTTCCTTTTGCTTCGTGGCGGAGAGAGAGGGATTCGAACCCCCGGCCCCTTGCGGGGTCACTAGTTTTCAAGACTAGCGCCATAAACCACTCGGCCATCTCTCCGCAGCACAAATCAGTATATCAGCGATGTTTGTTGTCGTCAATTTGCACTTTCTTGCTGTTTTGCCAAGCGCTCAATTTGCATATATGGCTTAAGAACCGCCGGCACCGTCACAGAACCGTCTTCGTTTTGATAGTTTTCTAACACAGCTGCGACAAGGCGATCTACGGCGAGTCCGGAACCGTTCAGTGTATGCACGTATTCCGCTTTGCTGCCGGCTGACGGCCTGTACTTGATGTTAGCCCGGCGCGCCTGAAAATCGCGGAAGTTTGAGCACGACGAAATCTCCATATACCGGTTGTAGCTTGGTAGCCACAGTTCAATGTCGTATTTTTTGGCGGCAGCGAAACCAAGATCGCCCGTACACATCTGCACAATGCGGTAGGGAATCTCAAGCAAGTCAAGCACACGGCAGGCGTCGCGCAACAGAGTATGAAGTTCGTCCTCCGACGTCTCGGGCGCGACAAATTTGACGAGTTCTACTTTGTTAAACTGGTGCATGCGGATAAGCCCCCGCGTGTCGCGGCCCGCGGCACCTGCCTCCGCGCGGAACGACGGGCAGTAAGCGGTGTAATAAAGCGGCAACAACGCGCCGTCAAGAATTTCGTCGCGGTGCATGTTTGTAACTGGGACTTCGGCAGTAGGGTTTAAGTACAAGTCTTTTTCGGCGAGCTTAAAGGCATCGTCCACGAATTTTGGGAACTGACCTGTACCCTGCATGCAGGCATAGTTAACCAAGAGAGGTGGAAACACCTCGGTATAGCCGTGTTCCCGCGTATGCAAGTCGAGCATGAAGTTTATCAGGGCACGCTCAAGCCTAGCTCCTAATCCGCGGTAGAGGGCAAAGCGGCTGCCGGCGATTTTGCTCGCCCGTTCGAAGTCGAGAATGTCGAGGTCGATGCCGATGTCCCAGTGGGCCTTCGGAGGATTGCTAAACCGCCGCGGCTCCCCGACACGCCTTATCTCGACGTTTTCCGTATCGTCTTTGCCGATAGGGACATCGCTGTCCGGCAAGTTTGGAATGCGAAGCAGCAGGGCCTCTAAGTCGGCCTCGGTTGCGCTCACCTCGGCGTCGATGTCCTTCACCTTTTGCCCCGCCGCCTTCATCTCTTCCTGTAAGGCCGACGTTTCTTCGCCGTTCTGCCTGCGGCGGGCAATTTCCTGCGTCACGCTGTTGCGATAGGCTTTAAGCTGCTCTACCTCGGTGATCTTTTGACGACGAGCTTCATCTAGGGCCTGAAACTCCGCTAACGCGGCAGTCTCCCCTTTGGCCGCTACACCTGCTGCTACTTTGGCCATATTGTTGCGGATAAATTTTGCGTCTAACATTTTGGGGCCTCCTTTTGTTATTGTCGCTTGTCTCTTGTGGGGCTAGCGGGCGCCAGCCGCCAGGCGCCCGGAACCAGCAGCGCTCGTCCTCCACGAAGTGCTAAGTGCCAAGTGCGCACTCCCCCTACGCACCAAAGCAAAAACTCGCCCCAATGTGAGGGGCGAGTTATCTCGCGGTACCACCCTAGTTTGCCTTGCGGCCTCTTGGGACTATAACGGCGTCACCGTCTGCGCTCCTCGCGCGCCGCCTTCGAAGTGGACTTCATGCAAACTTACTGACTAGCTCGCACCGACCGCTAGCTCTCTGAACAGATGCTCGCACTACTCGCTTCTGCGCTGCGTTTCACTGATTTTAGCATAAACGTAACCGGGGCGCAACTTTTTGAGCGAGCAGTTATTGGGACAATATCAAAATCTTGCGGCTTTTTTCGCCGGCGATAAAAGCGGAAGGCCCTCTGCAGGGAACTTGCGACGAACGAAGAATACAATATACAAAACGCAGTTAAGGGGGCCTATTCATGAAAAAGCTCGCGGAACGCGCGCTAAACATTACTCCTTCCGTCACACTCAGTATAGACGCCAAAGCCAAGCAAATGGCGGCCCAAGGCATCAAAGTGGTTAACTTTGGTGTGGGCGAACCGGATTTTGACACCCCCGCCCATATTGCTAGAGCCGGTATCGCCGCGATAGAGGCCGGGCAGACGCGCTATACGCCGTCAAGCGGCACGGAGAAACTTCGCCAAGCTATTTGCCAGAAACTAAGCAGGGAAAACCAGCTTACTTACAGCCCGGCGCAGATCGTAGTGTCTAACGGCGCGAAACACAGCATCTATAACGCTCTGTTGGCTCTGTGCGACCCGGGCGACGAAGTCATTGTCCCCGCGCCCTACTGGGTAAGTTACCCTGAGATGGTCAAGATGGCCGGCGGCGCGCCCATAATCCTTGATACCCGCGAAGACGAAGACTTTAAAGTGCGCCCCGAGGAACTGCGTGCCGCCATCACGCCGCGCACTAAGGCGCTTATCCTTAACTCTCCGAGCAATCCGACTGGGATGGTCTATACGGCGAGCGAGCTAAAGGTCATTGCGGACCTCTGTGTAGAGCACCAAATCTATGTTATCTCCGATGAAATCTACGAGAAGCTTATTTACGACGGGACAAAACACGTGAGCATTGCTTCATTCGGTGCCGACATCAAAGAGCTGACCATTGTGGTAAACGGCATGTCTAAGGCTTACGCCATGACCGGCTGGCGTATTGGCTACACCGCTAGCAATTCGGGCCTAGCGGCGGCCATGGGCAGCCTGCAAAGCCATGCAACCTCTAACCCAAACTCTATCGCGCAGGAGGCCAGCGTAGAGGCGCTTGTCGGCTCGCAGGCGGCCGTTAGTGTCATGCTGCAGGAATTTGAGCGCCGCCGTCGCCGCATGGTCGAGCTTCTTAACGGACTACCCGGCGTATCCTGCCGCATGCCGCAGGGTGCGTTCTACGTGATGGCCAATATTGCCGGGCTGCTCGGGGCCTCATACGACAAGGAAATAATCCTCGACGACGTAAGGCTGGCAGGTGTCATGCTCGAAAAAGCATACGTGGCGGTAGTGCCGGGCTCCGGCTTTGGTGCGCGCAACTATATTCGCCTCTCTTACGCGACGTCAATGGAGAATATCGAAACCGGCCTAGGTCGCATGAGAAGTTTTCTGCAGTCATAGAACAAAGAACGGGCTACGCCATCGCGCAGCCCGTTTCGCCCTGTTGACCTTACATTACCACGCCGTACTGACCGAGCAACCGCGCCAGTTCCACGCGCAATTGCTTGCGCGCGCGGTAAAGCTTGCAGCGGATGGATTCTACCGAGCAGGCCATATGCCCCGCCATTTCTTCATAGGACAACCGCTGCAAGTCCTTTTGCACGATAAGTTTCCTGTAGGCGGCCGGCAGACGGCTAAAGGCATTATCGATGCACTTGCGTATGTCCTCCAATTCCCACTTCTTCTCAAGCGCGCTTACATCCAGCCACGCGGGTGGCCGCAGATTAAGCAGTTCGCGCAGATCTAATGTCTGGAGCGAGACAGAAGGCGTGCGCTTCTTTTTGCGCAGCAAATCGACGTGATGATTCTCCATGATGCGCAGGAGCCATGTGCTAAACGAGGATTCGCCGCGAAACTCGCTCACCCGCGCCCACGCTCGCGCGAAGGACTCCTGTACGAGGTCTTCGGCGTCTTGCCACGAGCGAGTAAGTGTGATGGCTCGGCTTCCTGCCAGCGCCCAATACTTGTTGACCATTTCTTCAAAGGCCGCTTTGTCGCCCCTACGCAAACGTTCCAGTAGCTCTGTCACTGTTCGAGGTCTCCTTTCTTGGGCACCCTACACTTGGTGGTGATGCTTATGACCCGCAAACTACATGCGCAGGCGGCAATTCTTGCTTCCCTTGCAGCTGTTACTATTCTGTTTCTCGGGTTAAATACCTTCTTGGCGTTACCTCCATTCGTGCAAAGAGAAGCGAGCCTTGTCTTTGCCCGCGATGGGACATTGCTCACGCGTATTTTTGTGGAAAATCGCGAGGTAATTAGCATAGGGGATGTACCGGAACATCTGTTGCAAGCAATTATTGCTACAGAAGACGCGCGCTTCTATCGGCACTTTGGCCTTGACCCCATCGGCATCGGCCGGGCCTTGTTGGAAGCGCTGCGCAGGCGCCGCTTTGTCGAGGGAGCCAGCACGATTACCCAACAACTAGCGCGCAACCTCTACGACCTCCCCATGGAGCGCACCCTGCGCCGCAAGCTCAAGGAAGCGTATTTGGCGATTCTCTTAGAGCGGCACTACACGAAGCAAGAGATTCTGGAGCTGTACATTAACGAAATCTACATGGGGCATGGTACTTACGGCGTAGAAGCCGCCAGCCGGCACTACTTTAACAAGCGGACGCGGGACCTAAATCTGGCCGAGGCGGCAATGTTGGCCGGGCTTATCCGCGGACCGGAATGGTACTCGCCGCGCGCTAACTTAGAGCGCGCCGAGGCGCGTCAGGCGTGGGTGCTGGGACGCATGGTAACCGAAGGGTATATTACCGAGAACGAGGCGACCGCAGCCAAGGAGGCAGCAGTGGTGCTAGCAGATGCACCGCGCGCCGCAGTCGGGGGAGAACTGCTCAGAAGTTACATCAGAACCTCCCTAGAACAGCATATGCCAAACGGCAGTGCGCTAGCCGCAGTTGCCGGGCTCCGCATCTTTACGACGCTAGACACCTCCATGCAGGCGGCCGCCGAGTCTGCCCTAGCCCGTCTAGCCGACCTGACCGAAAACAGAACGGGTCAAAACGGAGTAATACAACCGCAAGGCGCACTGGTTGCACTAGATCCAAAGACGGGCGAGATCAGAGCCTTGGTGGGGGGGCGCGGCAATGCGCCGCCGGGCTTTAACCGCGCCGTAGAGGCGCTGCGACAGCCCGGGTCGGCCTTTAAGCCCTTTGTCTATGCTACCGCACTACAGCAAGGGCTAACGCTCGCCAGCCAAATAACCTGCGAGCCCGTCACCTTCCCGGAGCCGGAGGGCCCGCCGTGGGCACCTGCGGATTTTGGCGGGGAGTTCCATAACCGACCGCTCTGCCTGCGCGAAGCGCTTGTAGTCTCCTGCAACGTAGTGGCCGCGCGGCTTATCCACCAAGTGACGCCTGCCGCGGCGGCCGCTATGGCAAGGCGCCTCGGCCTAACGACCCCGCTACGGCCGGTGTTGTCGCTGGCGCTTGGCACCTCGGAGACAACGCCGCTCGTTATGGCGCAAGCGTTCGCTCCCTTTGCCAACGGCGGACGCGTGCTGGCGGGACACACGGCCGACCCTATCGTCCGTGTTGAAACACGCGCGGGGCGCGTCGTTAGGGAAGCACGCCCGCGGTTGGTGCCGGGTGCGCTCGACCCGCGCATTGCCTACCTAGTTACCAGTGCGCTCAGGGACGTTATCGCCTCGCCGCAGGGTACCGGACGAGGCGTCCTAAGAACTTTCACCCGGCCGGCGGCGGGGAAAACAGGCACTTCCGAAGACATGCTGGACGCTTGGTTCGTAGGCTATACGCCGCAGTTAGTCGCGGCCGTGTATGTAGGCAACGACCGTGGCGAAACGCTGGGGGGCACGGGAGGAGCGTTGGCCGTTCCTATCTGGGCGCACTTTATGCAGGCGGCCCACAAGGGCCTGCCGATAGAAGACTTCACGCGCCCGGAAGGCATCGAGGAGATAACCATCTGTGTCGAAAGCGGCTTGGCGGCACGGGAGGCATGCCCGGCCGACACGCTACGGACGGAGTTATTTCTGACGGGCACCGCCCCCGCCGAACCCTGTGACGTGCATCGGCCCGCCTTGGAGTGGCGTTTCCCGTGGGACTGGTTTCGCTAGCCTAACTTGGGCCGCTTTAGCACTCGATCTGAAGGCCAGAGTATGCTAAGACCACTTCGCCGTTAAACGCCGCCCGCGCCTCAGCTAGGAGCTCTGCGTTATCGCCGCGCGGGGGCAGGTGGGTGAGGATTAGCTCCCCGACCATCGCCTGCTCGGCTAAGATGCCGCATTCCCGCGCACTCATATGCTGCGCTAAGTTTTGGCCCTTGTCTTGTTCGGTAAAGCTTGCTTCCACCAATAGCACATCGGCAAGTGCAGCGAACTCCACGAGCCCTTCGTCCCACTCCGTATCGCCGGTATAAACTAGGCTACTCCCGCCTGCCTCCACGCGTACGGCGTAGCAGGGATATACGTGCTTGGTGCGATAGAAGGAGAAGGTCATCGCGCCCAGCCCAAAGCGAAAATGCTCGTCGATATGGCGCACGTCTAACACCTCGCGAAAGGGTATGACGGCGCGCTCAAGCGCGGGTTCGGCGGGACAGTACACCGGAAGCGCCGTGGCCACGCCGCGGGCCATGCCTAGCATGCGGGCATAGCGCAGCACGAGCAGGTCGCAAAAGTGGTCGGCGTGCAGGTGACTGAGCACCACTGCCGATAGGTCGCCCTTACGCACATCGATATACTGGCCAAGCTTTGACACCACGCCACTGCCGCAATCCAGTAACACGCGTACTTCTCCCTCAGTCAAAAGATACCCCGGTCCCGCGCCTCCTGCCGGAGGATAAGGCGAATGACACCCCAGCACTGTCAACTGCAATTTACACACCTCGCTATACTTAGTTTTTCCCGGGCAATAATTGCGCCCATGCCTATTTTACTACTCTCGAAGTGATGCGGCTAGCGCGGCAGGGAAACCTTGCTCCAACGCGAACAGGATGATAGGAAGGATGAGGAGGGAGCTAGGGAAACTAATTCATACGGATGGGCTGGAATAAGGGGTGCACTGACCCTGTCCTATCCATCTCATCCGTCCAATCCGGTCCATCCGTGTTAATTCACAATCTCCTCCCTCCCCATCTCCCCTATCCTCCTCGTATCTACTCAATCCGAAATGAATCGGCGACGCCTAATTCTGTCGGATGATCAGGATACGGGGGTGATGGGAAGGATGAGGAGAGAACTAGGGAAGTTAATTCAGACGGATAGATTGGGATTTACAGGATAGGACGGATAAGGGGTGCTAATTCACAATCTCCTCCCTCCCCATCTCCCCTATCCTCCTCGTATCTACTCAATCCGACATAAATCGTAAAGGAGGTATTCTATGACCACTATTTTGGTGCGTGGTGAGCTTAGTGCCGACGAGCGAGCACAGATTAACGCAGCTTTCCCGGAGGCAGAGGTAATCACCGCAGAAGGCGACGAGTTTCTGCGTCACCTGCCCGGAGCCGATATCGTCTGGGGAGGGCTGCGCCCGTCGCAGATAGCCCTTGGCAAACGCTTAAAGCTCATTCAAGTGCTGAGTGCCGGTGTCGACCATATGCTCTCACCTGAACTTAGAGCAAGCCAAGCCGAGCTCTGTACTACTAGCGGCATTCATCAAGAGACAATCGCCGAACATGTGCTGGGGATGATGTTGTGTCTAGTGCGCAGCTACCCAGCCCACATCTTAAACCAGCAAACGAAGAACTGGCGCCCCACCGAGCCTAAGCTTCTCTACGGCCAGACCGTAGGCATCTTAGGGTTTGGCGCGATTGGGCAGGCGATCGGCTCGCGGGCTAAGGCCTTTGGCATGCGGGTTATCGCCGTGCGCAAACACCCCGCGCCCTCGCCCTGTGCCGATGAGGTGGTGGCGGATAGGGAACTAGACACCATTCTGCCGCGCGTAAAGCACCTAGTTGTGGCTCTCCCTCTCACCCCAGAAACAGACAATCTTTTGCATCGCGAGCGCTTGGCACTGCTACCCGCCGGAGCCTACTTCTACAACATCGCGCGGGGCAAGGTAGTAGACGAAGTTGCCTTAGCCGAGTTCCTGCAAGGCGGGCATCTCGTCGGCGCGGGTCTGGATGTCTTTGCCGAAGAGCCTCTCCCCCCCACAAGCCCTTTGTGGTCGATGAGTAACGTCCTAGTCACGCCGCATTGCGCGGGGTCGCTGCCAAATTACCGTGAACGAGCGCTGGCTATCTTCCTCGAAAACCTGCGCCGCTTGCGTCAAGGCGAGGCTCTTATCAACACCGTAGACAAACAAGCCGGGTACTAGGACCACTGTGCGGGGCTGTCTAGCATAGCGGCTAGGAGTACCCACGCCAACACGGCTTCAGCCACCACTGCCGCGGCAAACACGGCTGTCACGTCGCTGCGCTCGCGCACAGGGCATGCTTCTTTAAGAGTAGCAAGGTCTACCGTAACGCCGGGAGCGAGGGTAGGAATGGGCTTAACGGCGCAGGAGAACAGCAATGGCTGCCCTGTCGTCATGCCCCCCGCTAGCCCTGCGTTGGCGTTCCCTTCGTAGTAAATGCCTTTTTGGGGGTCGTAGCGCAGGCTGTCGCCCGCCACGCCGGGCGCATGGCGAGCCTCGGCAAAAGCTCTGCCGATTGCCACTCCCCTTACGGCCGGAATAGACATGAGCGCCCCGGCTATTTGCCCGTCGAGGCGCCTGTCGGCGTGCACGTAAGAGCCCAGCCCGACAGGCAAGTGAAAGGCCGCCACTTCGATTATGCCGCCGACGCTTTGCGCCTCTTTGCGGCACACTGCCAGTAATTCTTCTGCGGCTTTGGCCTTCCCTGCGCCTACGGCAAGAGGATGTTCGCGTGCGCGCCTAAATACTTCTTCCGTCGCGTCTGTCTCCCCTAGCGTGAGCGGGCCTAGTTCGGCTACACGGCTGTAGATACTAATGCCCCTTTGGCGCAACGCTTGGCGGGCTACGGCCCCGATGGCCGTGCGCAGGGCGGTTTCGCGCGCGCTGGCGCGTTCGAGGACACTTCGCGCATCGTCAAACCCGTATTTGACCATGCCTGGGTAGTCGGCGTGCCCCGGCCGCGGGCAGGTAATCTTTGGAGCGCCGCTTGGAAGCTCTGGGTGCATGCTCTCCGCCCAGTTAACGTGGTCGCGGTTAGAAATTTGCAGGCAGAGCGGGCTACCTAATGTAACGCCGCCCCGCAGCCCGGCCAGCACTTTCACCGCATCTTGCTCAATCTTCATGCGTTCGCCGCGTCCGGGGACACGCTGTCGGCGGGCTAACTCGGCGTCAATCTCGCGCACGTCTACCCGCATTCCTGCGGGCAGGCCCTCAATAATGCACGTTAGCGCCGGGCCGTGCGACTCGCCTGCGGTGAGATATCTAAGCATGCTGTTTCCCCCCTCTAGCCAGTTGCTCTAGCGTCGCAAAAAACCCTCTGTAGGACACGGCCACACATTCGGCTCCCTGTAAGGTCGTTGTGCCCTCTGCCCTGCAGCCTGCCACAGCCAGAGACATCGCCAAGCGGTGGTCGCCATGCGAATTGACGTGAGCGCCCTTAAGCTTGCCTCCCTCGATAACAAATCCATCGGGCAACTCCTGACATCTTACCCCCATCTGCGTTAGTTCGCCAAGCAGCGCCGTAATACGGTCGCTTTCTTTTACCCTTAGTTCAGCGGCGTCGCGCACTTCGGTCTTGCCAGCGGCGAGCGCTGCCGCCACCGCGAGGATGGGCAGTTCGTCAATTAAGCGCGGAATGTCTGCTCCCCCCACACTAAAGCCGCGCAGCTTCCCCCCTAGCACGTGAACACTGCCGACCGGCTCGGGCTCTGTGCGCTGCACGGTGATGGTCAAGCGCGCTCCCATAGCCTGCAGCACGTCCAACACGCCCGTCCGCGTGGGGTTTAGTCCCACGTTTAGCACAGTCAACTCCGCCCCCGGCGTTACAGCGGCCAAAACTAGGAAAAACGCCGCGCCGGAGATATCGCCGGGAACCTCAAAGTCACAGGGGTTTAAGGCTTGTCCGCCGCGGAGCTCCACATAACCCGTGTGATAGTCGATGTTGCACCCAAAAGCCCGCAACATACGCTCCGTATGGTCGCGCGTGGGATGCTTCTCCCAAATCCGTGTTGTGCCCGTCGCACTGAGCCCCGCTAAGAGCAAGGCCGATTTCACTTGGGCACTGGCTATAGGCAAGCGGTGGTCCCGCGCGGTAAGCTTCCCACCCGCTACTACTAAGGGCGGGCGTCCCCCGCTTGTCTTAGCTAGAAGCTGTCCCCCCATTAGCGTCAGCGGGTCCACAATTCTCTGCATGGGGCGTCGCGATAACGAGGCGTCGCCGACGAGTGTTGCCTGTAGGCTACTCCCCGCCAAAAGCCCTGCCAATAGGCGCATGGTTGTGCCCGAGTTGTCGCAGTCGAGTGCCGCCTGCGGCTCACGCCAGTGCGAGAGACTCCGTCCCGTGACGCAAAATCTTCCCGCGTGTTCTTCTACGGCAATCCCAAGTTGACATATACAGCGCTTGGTCGCCGCCACGTCTTCCGCATCCGACAGGCCGACTAGCCGCGAAACACCCGGCGCTAACGCCGCGATTAACAGCGCGCGGTGACTGATAGATTTATCTCCCGGAACCCGGATATCTCCCCTAAAAGCCTCTATTTGCTTAAACCGCATCGTCTACCCCCCAGTTGTATCAGTGTAACATATTGCCTATCGGTCTGCTGCCGATTAATGCCGATTTGTGGTATACTAAGGCTAAGTTTGGAGGTGTGAAGGATGAAAGTAACCCGCGACATGGGCATTCAAGATGTGGTGGACAAGTTCCCGCAACTAGTGCCGGTGTTTTTCAAGTATGGTCTAGGCTGCTTGGGTTGCGCCGCCGCTCGCTTTGAATCTATCGAGCAAGGAGCAATGGCGCACGGCATTGACGTAGATGCGCTAATTAAAGACCTGAACCTAGCGCTTGAGAAGAAGTAGCACTTAGCAAGGTACTTAAAGCAGAGGGGCTGTCTCCATCCGGTGATGGGACAGCCCCTCTGTTGTTTAGCGTCTACCTTGCCAAGACATACACGCGCATGCGTCGGCGTCCGAAGCGAATGGCGTCTTCGACACGCTCAAAGTAGATGTCGATGCGGTTCCCTTGAATGGCACTTCCGGTGTCGGTGGCAAAATACCTGCCGTTAAACTGGGCGGAGAAGGCACACAGCCCTTCCACATAGACGTGGCTGAGGAGCGGAATCAAGTCCGGGTCTACTGCGATATGTCCGACCTCCACGGGCAGTCCCGAGCGCGTAATGCCAAAGGCTGGGTGTCCGGGAGACTTGCCTGTGCTCTCCGGGCCTGCGGTGTAGGCGGTGGCTATCACATACAACACCCTCGTAAAGCGGTAGGTGTTGCCTCCGCGCGAGAGAGAGCCAATCGTGCCGTACTCCACGATTCTGTCGACCTTCGGCTCTAGCACTTCCGAACTGAGCAGCGTCTTAGATACGCGCTGGCCGTCCTCGTACACAACCTCGTAGTGCTCGGCTCGGCGCCCTTCCCTGCCGCGCTGTATTGTACGTGTGACGCCTCGTTCTAGGTTGTGGTTGGCGCGCCGAATCTCGTGGAAATAGATGCGTTCGTGCTCTACAATCTGACTCTTGGTCACGCGCGTAACCACTATTTCCATTTGGTCTTGAATCTTACCGGCTAGTTCGGGGCTTACTCTGTCATGTTCTCCAAGGACAATCTTTGCTGCTGCTAACGCTTCTTCTACCGTAGCGACACGCACCTCTAGTGCTATCTCTTGGCCATCAGCCACAATGGTGATCGCGCGTGCCGGCGTCAACAAGCCTAGCGTGTAACCTACTTGCTGTGTCACACCCGTGAAACTTCCCCCGAACCCCAGTAGAGTGACGGCAAGGAGCAATCCCAGTGCAAGTGCAATCCTAGCTCTGGTCTGGCTAGTTGCCATTCAACTACCTCCTTTATGCTTTTCTCCTAGCGCATGTTTGGTAGCGCTTGCTAAGAATCTATCCATTTCTTACAGCGTGTATACGTTCCTACTCCATACTATGGGCGAGCAGACGTAAATTCCAACACGTGCGCATCAGTTTATCACATCGTCCTGTCTTTGCCAAGGCTAGCAGCCGCAAAGCGCAGGCTTCTGTGAGCATGCTGTCAGCAAGGCGCGGGCGGTACCTAGGTTAGTGGCCAAGGGAACATCGTGTACGTCGCATATCCTAAGCAGCGCGGTGATGTCAGGCTCGTGCGGTTGGGCGGTCAGCGGGTCGCGCAGAAAGATAACTACGTCTATCTGTCGTGTGGCCACCATAGCGCTAATCTGCGCGTCGCCACCCTGTGGGCCTGACAGCACTTGCGTCACCTCTAACCCGGTCATCGCACTTAGCTGGGCTCCGGTAGTAGCCGTGGCGACTAGGCGCTGCGCCTTGAGAAAGCTGTGGTGCTCTTTGGCGAGCTTAATCATGGCTTCTTTCCTCTGGTCGTGGGCAATTAGCGCAATGCGCATGTTGTTCCCCCTCATTGTCAAAATAACAAAGTCGTCGGCTTCCCGACGACTTTATCTTCCCCACGCGACGTGTCTTTCCCTGCCGGGTTAGCGGGCGGGCGCTATGTTTATCGAGCCGTGCACCGACTTGGCCTCGATTTCTAGCCAAGCGGAGAAGTCGCCTTCGCTCTCAGCCCGAAGCTTCCTGCCTACCGTATGCCGGACGACGTCTACCTTAAGGCCTAAGCCTTCTGCTTCTACAGAGCCGTGTACGTTGGCGCCCTTAATCTTAACGCCGACGTCTTGGCTGTTTGCCAGTCGCAGGGTTATGCTGCCGTTTACGGTGTCTAGAGCCATCGTCCCCGCGTGCAGTGTGGGGCAAGTAACCGAGAGACTACCGTTAACCGTGCGGCACGCTACACTTGCCGCCGCGCCGTAAAGCTCCACGCGGCCGTTTACGGAGGACAGGCTAATCTCGCTCGCCATACTCTCGACCGCGACTTGGCCGTTAGTGGTGCTGGCTCTAAGTCGCTTGGCGGCGACGCCTTTGACGCGAACACTCCCGTTTACGGCGCTTAAGTCAAGGTCATAGATATGGTTTTGCGGCAGGCGCAGATGAAAGTTGACGGCGCGCGCTTGTCCAAACACTTGCTTGGCCGCAATAACTAGGCCTTCCGCGGTCGTCTCGACTGAGTACAGATTGCGGCTTAAGGCCTTCGCCTCGGCAGCGTTAGCCGCGCGGGCCGACTTTTCCGCCGTCAAGTGCCACTTGGCGTCGTCGGTGAGCTCGACTATTACTCGCCCGTTGACCCCGCGCACTACAATGTGCGGCACGGGCACGTTAGGTATTTCACCGGAAAGATTCTCTTGCCAGTTGTACGTCTGTCCCCCGCCTAAAGCACTAATGACGCTGGCCAACACGCCGCCGGTCGGCTCACAGTGCCCTTCCTCATCTTCGTCTTCTTCTTCCTCTTCCTCCTCTTCTTCGAGTTCTTCGAGCTCATCCTCGATTTCCTCGACCTCATCCTGCATTTCGTCGATTTCGTCTTGCATGCTCTCTATCTCTTCTTCTGTCTCCTCAGCTAAGTCTGCTGTAGCACTTTCATGCCGCAGGCGTTGCTTTAGCTCCCGCCGCATTTCCTTAAGGCGCTGCTTCGCCTCGCGCAGCTTCTCCCGCATTTCGTCGCGGGCCTCTTCTGCGAGCTCACGCGCTTGCTCCCGCGCACCCCGCTGCTCCTCACGCAGGATTTCGTTAGCGCGGCGCACAGCCTCCTTAGCTTCCTTGCGCGCACGCTGTACGACTTCACTCGCGACATCGCGCAGGTCACTAAAGAAGGCGCCTTCTGATTCGTGGGTTCTCCTAGCAGGCTGAGCAGCGTTCAACAGGCGGGTCGCCTCATCGGCGGTAATCTTGCCGTCCCGCAACATCTCCAGTATCATCTTGGTCTCTTCACCCATACTAACACCTCCTTGATATATTATAGCGCATATCTTAATATAATCAAGGGTACGGGCGCATTTCGTCGGATTATTGGGATGCGGCAGGAAGGATGAGAAGAACCTGCGAAGGAAATTCAAACGGATAAGCCGGATTTGCAGGATGAGCCGGATTAGGGGGCACCCTTGCCCTCTCCCATCCGTCCTATCCGACCCATCCGGCCCCATCCGCATTAATTCGTTAGCTCTCTCCCTAAATTAGCGCACCGCCGTCGATGTTGATTATACTCCCGTTCATAAACGCAGCTTCTTCGCAGCAGGCAAAAAGTATGGCATAGGCGATTTCGCTGTCTAGGCCAAATCTCCCCATAGGTTGGCGGGCCATAAACTCCTGCCGCGCTTTTTCCGGGTCCGGCAGCGCTTGAAGGCGCTCCTCAAGCGAGGCGGTATAGGTCGTGCCCGGGCAAACGCAATTCACCCTAATCTTATCCCCGAGGTGGTCTGCCGCCATGGCTCGGGTTAGCGCCAAGACAGCCCCTTTGGAAGCGCAGTAGGCGCTCCTGTCGAGAATGCCCTTTTGCGCCGCCACGGAGGCGATATTGACAATTACTCCCCCGCCTTGTTTCTTCATCTGCCGCACGGCGTGTTGGGATACCAAGAAAGTCCCCTTAACGTTAACTTGCATGGTGAGGTCAAAGGCCTGTTCAGACATGTTATCTACACGCCCGGGCAGTACGATGCCGGCGTTATTTATCACGATATCGAGCCTGCCGAAGGCGCGGACTACTTGCTCAACCATAGACGAAACCTCATCTGCCTTAGTGACATCGGCTTCGACGTAGATGCCACGCTGCCCTGTGGCCGTAACTAGCCGCAACGTTTCTTCCCCGGCCGCAGCAGGAGGTATGTTGTTGACCGCTACCGTCGCTCCGTGTTCGGCAAAGGCCACCGCCGTCTTTCTGCCTATTCCCCCGCCGGCGCCTGTAATGAGCACAACTTTGTCCTTGAAGTTCATGGTCTGCCTCCTTAAAATATGGCGCAGGCTAGCCGCGCCCGAACCATAGATTCGGCAAGTACAACACCATTTGCGGCCAAAAGATTATCGCTACCACTACTAAGACAATAGACGCCATAAACAGCCACGAATCGCGCACATATTCCTGAAACGAACACTCAAAGATGGAGCATACCACAAACATAACCACACCTAAGGGCGGAGTTAGTAACCCAATGGTCAGCGTCAACACCATCACCACCCCAAAGTGAACGAGGTCGATGCCTAGCGCACGCGCTACGGGAATCAAGATCGAGGTTAAGAGGAGTATGAGCACCGTAGAATCCATAAACATGCCCGCCACGAGCAAAAACGCCACAATAATCAGTAAGGCCACCCACGGCGTAGTAGAGACGCCCAAAATGAACCTTACCAAGGCCTGAGGAATATTTTCCCACGTGATGCCGTAGCTAAACACTGACGACATGGCAATAATCAGCATAATCATGCCGATGTCAACTACGGTACGTTGCAGGCAGGCCATAAGCTTTTTCCACGTTAGTTGGCGATAGGCCAGAACACCAATCACAAGTGCATAGACTACGGCGAAAGCACCCGCCTCAAACGGCGCAAAGAAACCACCACGCAAACCTATAATAAGCAGGATGGGGAACAGAAAAGCCCACACACAATCAACTAACGTGCGCAGAACCTCCCCAAGCGAGCCGCGCTGTTCGCGCTCCGGCACATATCCCTTGCGCCGTGCGACAAAGGCGACACCAAACATCAGAACTACCGTCATCAAGATGCCTGGCACTATCCCCGCGGCAAAGAGCCGCCCGATGGAGACCTCGCCGATGCTGCCGTAGAGTACAAGGCCGATACTTGGAGGAATCATGGTCACGATAAGTGCGCTAGTGCCGATAATGCCTGCCGAGAACCCTTTAGAATAGCCTCGCTGCAGCATGCCGGGGCCTAGAACGCGTCCTTGCATAGACGCGTCGGCAATAGCAGAGCCCGACACACCCCCCATCATCGCAGACAAAATCACGGTCACTTGAGCCAGTCCTCCCCGCATATGCCCCACAAGCACGGCGGCCAGCTTCATGAGCCGCTCGGTAATGCCCGTTTCATTAAGCAGATTCCCGGCAAAAACAAATAACGGTATCGCGAGGAGCACGAGGCTTTGCACCTGCGTCAAAATTAACTGCCCTGGAATGGTGAATGGCAACGTGCCAAGTTGGATGAAGAACACAACCCCAGCAATGCCAATGGCGAACGCCACGGGCATACCAAGAAACATCAGCACCAGAAAGACGGCAAAGACTAGTGCCATAATTTTATCCCCGCCTTCTCTAGCCTCGCGAATCTTAGGTGCTCAAAAAGTTTAACGCTCGACGTAATCAGCATAAGGAGCGCCCCTATCGGAAGACTCACCGCCACATAGCTATAACTAACGCGGGGTAGCCCTTGAAAGCGCACGAATCTGCTAGTGTAGGTAAGCGATATGCCGTAGTAGATAAGGTACACTAGAAAACCTATGATTAGCAGCCAGTTAATTGTCTTTATAATAAAGTTGACGCGTGGCGAGAGGTGGCTGGTGAGCACATCTACCCGCACCAATTTATCCTCCCGCAAGCAAGCATCGGCACAAAAAAACACACACCACACAAACACGAATATGGCCATGTCCTTTGTCCAACCGAGCGGCCGCCCGGCGGTCCTAGACACGGCAGAGATAAAAATCAGCGCGGTAAAAGCTAGCACTCCAGCCTTCGCTAGAAACAGCTCCGCCTTACCCAGAAAAACATACGCCCTGCACAGCGCTTCTTTCACGCCAGTTCCCCCTTTTGCCTGAAGCCATGTATCTTGGGCAACTTCAGCCCACCGCTCGCAGTGGGCTGAAGTTGCTTGCGAAGCGTCGCGTTAGGGCCGAGTCTTGCCAAGCTGCTGCCAAATTTGATCGCGGAATGTGGTGAGATTGAGTGCCGTGTAGGCTGCTTCAGCAGCTTGCCTAAACGCAGCGAGGTCGACATCCTGCACGATGGTCATGCCTCTTTGGCGGAACTGATCGCGCAGCTGTGCGGCTTGTTGCTCCATACCACGCGAGGTCTCTAGCCCAGCACGCTCGTTCTCCTCCACGAGGATCTTCTGTAGGTCCTCCGGCAGGCTGTCAAACCACGCGCGACCGACGATAGAGAAGTTAATCAAGCGAATGTGCCCTGTTTCACTTAAGTGGCTGGCGACTTCGTGCAGGCGCATCCCTTCCACATTGCGGTACACTAACTCTGCGCCGTCAATGGCCCTAGTTTGCATAGCTGTGTAAACCTCACCAAAGGGAAGCGCTACCGGTGTTGCTCCAATGGCACGGATAGACTCCTGCCAGATAGGTGCTCCCGGCGTTCTTATGCGCAGTCCCGCCAAATCTCTCGGATGTCTAATCGGCTTGTTCGTTACCATATGACGTTCGCCTTGTACCCAGTAGAACGACAGCACTTTGATCCCGTACTTTAGCTCGAGCTCCCTAATCCACTGCTGTACAAGGGGGAGTTGCCTTAGTCTCTGCACTTCTTCAATGCTTTCCACGAAATACGGGGCATTCATCACGGCGATGCCCGGCACGTACATGCCTAGTCTGGCCGAGTCGGTGTTTTGGCCGATGTTAGCACCCATGCGGAGCTGCTCGATAATGTCCTCTTCGCGTCCAAGCGCCGCACTGTGTGAAACTTCGATGGTCAGGCGGCCGCGGCTGCGCTCGTTGACGCGCTGCGCCCACTTTAGGAAGCCTTCGTGATAGGGTTCGGTCGGTGCCAGCACGTGGTTAAACCGCAGCGTGAACTTCTCTTCCGCTGCCCGCGGCTGACAGCCAACCGTCAGGACCGTGGTTAAGGCGACGACGAGTGCCAGAACGGCTAGAATCATGAGCCTAAACTTTTTCATAGACTGACTAACCCTCCCCTAAATAATAAGTAGTAGGAACGCGCGACTACATCCTCTCTGTTGCCTCATCCCACTCCTTTCTCTGGCTACCTCTACTAATGTCTACGCCGATTTGGCGATAGCCTACATCTATGACCCGCGCGCTGCCTTAATCGCGCTTAGCATATTTCTCGCGTATGCGGTCACGGCTTCATAGTTGCCAAGTTTAGCCGGAGCGGTCAGTTGGCTGCCGACGCCTACGGCCACCGCGCCGCTCTTAATCCACTCCCCGACGTTTTCTAGGGACACGCCGCCTGTGGGCATAAAGTTAGCATGCGGCAGAGGCCCAAGGAATGACTTAATAATCGCCGGACCATAGAGCTCACCGGGGAAGACCTTAAGGATGTCCACGCCACACTCCATGGCCTCGACCGCCTCACGCACGGTCATTACGCCGGCCAAATAAGGCACCTGGTAGCGATTGCAGAGTTTGGCCGTCTCTTGGTTGAGATGCGGGCTGACTACGTAGCGGGCTCCCGCTAGGATGGCCATGCGAGCGGTTTCGGAATCTAGCACCGTCCCGGCGCCGAGCAGCAGCTCGTTCTTGTACTGCGCCCGCAGCGAGCCGATGATCTCTAGGGCACCGGGGACGGTAAACGTAATCTCGACCGCAGATAGGCCTCCCGCCAAACACGCAGCGGCGATTTCTTCGGCCGTAGCGGCGTCCTCGGCGCGCACGACGGCCACCAGTCCACTCTTAACTAATGCGCCGAGCACATCATGCTTTTTCATTACCCTGATTCCTCCTAAGCGTTACTGCGCGTGAGCATAGCGATGAGATTTTCGGCGGAGAGCACGGCCATGCGCTCGTTCGCTTCAGCCGTGTACGCGCCGCTGTGGGGAGTAAGCAGGAAATTGTCTAAGCCTAGGAGCGGGGCGTGTGGCGGCGGTGGTTCGCTGGAAAATACGTCTGCAGCCGCAAACGCTATGCGCTTCGCTTGGAGAGCCAGAAAGAGAGCCTGCTCGTCTATCAGCTCACCGCGCGCCGTGTTAATGATGATGGCACTCGGCTTCATTAGCGCCAAGGTATCCAGAGAGATTAGGTGCCGTGTCTGGCTGTTAAGCGGTGCATGCAAGGACACAACATCCGCCTCGCTGAGGAGAGTCGACAGCGAGTCAACGCGCTTAATGCCGTAGGTCGCTAGGAACTGCTCGGCGTTAAGATATGGGTCGTAGATAAGAACTTCCATTCTTAGACCCCTAGCCCGCACTGCTACCTCTTGCCCGATTTGTCCACCACCCACTAGTCCCAGACGTTTCCCGGTAAGCTCCATGCCGAGCGTGCGCTCCCATTTGCCGGCCTTAACCTTAGCGCTTTGCGCCGACACTCGGCGGGCCGCCTCAAACATCAACGCTATGGCTAGCTCCGCGACCGATATATTATTGCTGCCTATGGCCGCCCGCACTTCGATGCCAAGTTCTTTCGCCGTCAGCAGGTCTATGTTGTCGAGTCCTACGCCGTACTTGGAGATGGCTTTAAGGCCCACGCACTCGCGCAGCACGCGCCCCGGCATGGGGTCAAGCCCCACGATAATGCCGTCCACCCCGGCATGGCAGGCGTCGATAAGGTCGTCCTCGGTCAGCGTGCGGCCGCTCGTGTTCTCTGCTACGGTCCACCCGCGCGAGGTAAAGTGAGGCAGGACTAAGTCCCGATAGTTCTTAAATGAGCGCGGCGTAATCAACACCCTCATTGTCTGTCCATCCTTTCCGTCCCTTGCGTCCGGCTGTAGTGCTCGAGATAGGCTGCATAGCGTCTGTGGAGAGCTTCCGCGATTTCTGGATTCGGCTCGATGCGCGCTCCGGGGATGGGCTGTACGTGCTTAACTGTGTCGAGCAACCCGCCTGCTTGCAGCCCCAGCATGGCCGCTCCTAAGAGCGAGGCGTGCTGGCTTCCGTTAGTCTGTACGCTGCGCCCAAGCAACGAGGCGGCCATAGTAAGCCACAAAGGCGAAGCCTCAATGCCGCCCGAAATGTTCACGGAGGCTATCTCGCGGCCAAACATGGGGCGCATCAGGTCGTAGCACTGCTTAAGGTTAAACAGAACTCCCTCTAACACCGCGTAGAAAAGGTCGGAGCCGGTGTGCTCTAGCTCTAAGTCGCAGAATACACCTTTGCGCGCGTCATCCCAGCCTGGGCTGCGCTCCCCGACGAGGAAGGGCAGAAAGATGGGGGCTCGCCCATGGCGCAGTGACTCTAGGGCCCCTTGTTCTAGTGCACCCCAGTCGTTGCCGTTGGCGCGATTTAAAATTTTTTTTACGACCCAATCAATGCAGTTGCCGGCACCGGCAATCGCGCACCCCACAACCCACATGTCCTCTACGCCGACATAACACCAAGTCGAAGGGGAATCCGCTACCATCACGCGGTCTGCTGCTAACCTGAGTGCCGCGCTGGTTCCTACCGAGAGCGTTACCACATTGCCGGCAAAAGCCCCCGCTGCTACGTGATGCATACAGCCGTCCGCCCCGGTAATTAAGACCGGCGTACCGGCAGATAATCCTAGGCTGGCCGCGGCGCGGGCGCCAAGCGGAGCGGTATACAGAGAATCCACTAAGCGCGGCAACCTCGCGGGACCGATGCCGGCAAGCGAGAGTGCCTCCGTGTCCCACTCTAAGGTGTGGATGTTGAGAAACCCGCCGGCCGAGGCTGTACTTCTGGAGACAGCCAACTCGTCAGTCAAGGTATAGAATAAGTACTCCGGCATAGAGGAGATGTAACCGCCGCGCGGAGCGCGCCCCGCGTCGCGCTCATGAATATATTTCCACAGGGTGTAGGTAACATGAATAGGGCAGCCGGTACGTTGATACAGTGACCGGTAGAGAGCGAGGTCGCGCCGGTATTCTTTGGTTGTAGAAGAGGCGCTGGTGTCTGCCCAGGTACTTAGGCGCGACAGAGGTCGCTTGTCATCCGCTAAGAGGAGCAGGCTGTGGCTCCAGATGCTGCAGGTAGCAATTAAGTCCACTTGCTGTACGTTAAGTTCTGCGAGCAAGTCTCGCGCGGTAGTTAGCGTCTCTGCCATGATTAGGTCCGCGTCGAAGGTCAGGGTGTCGCCTGCCGCGCTTGAATAGTTACGTTGTAGCGTGCCTTTGATGCCTGCGGTGTGGCTGTAAAGCATGGCTTTGGCCGAGGCCGTCGAGGCCTCCAGCACAAGAATCAACAACAGGCTACGCCCCCTTCCTCATGGGAGTTATATTTCGCTGCCGTTGTCCACAGCCCAAGCGCAGGGTCGCGCACAAAGAAGATGCGCTCGCCGTTTACTTCATTAAACCCGTCCCGCAATGCGGCGATATCGTATTTGGCGAGTGTGTCGGTGAGCGGCAGGCATCCATAGCCAAGGCTGCGGATGGTCTCTTCCGTCATGTGTCCCGGCGCGTAGCTAACGCTAAATCGCCCCTCGCTCGAACCGTGGATTAAATGGGCTGCCACAGCGAGGTTTTGCGCTAGGTCCGGGTCTTGGCGCACGGCCTCCACAACTTCTGCTGCCGGCCTATAGCCGTACTTTTTAATCAGCAGGTCGTTATGTGCATCTTCGCCGCACCCGTGTAAACCCGGGGCAATAATCACGAGCTCGCCCGCGTCGGCTAGCGCCATGCGCGTACGGTAGATTGCTTTGTTGCCAACCCACGTAGTCCTAAACTTAGTTTCGTCAAGGTACACGACGGCCTTGTGAATGGGCTCGGGCAAGACAGTTATGTTCTTGGCCCGACTCAGTTCCGCTGTTCTAAAGAAGAGCTCGTCGCCTTGACCTATGCTCACACCTTCCACTCGCAGCCCTGTGGGAGACGGCGTCGTCACAGTTAAAATGTATGCCAGGGGCAGTTCGGACAAGAACCGACCGGCGGCATAGTTGTAGAGCTCGCGCACGGGATTCTTGGCGCGCCCCATCAGGCGTTCCATGCCGTACATCGCGCCCAAATAGTGGCTGCCGTTAATCATGCCCAGCCCGCCGCAGCCGACCAAAACATTCTTGGTGTAGTTGGCGAACCCTGCCACTTCGTGTGGAACTACCTGCCCGATGGAGACAACAAGCTCGTACTTTGGGTCTAGGATGCGCGTGCTGACCTCGACAGGAATAGAGGGCATGCCTACTCCCGCTACCTCACCTAGCTTGGCGGTGCCAAGACGCCAATCGTGTACATGCACCTTCTCCATGGGAATGTCGCCGTACATGTACTTGACCTCTGCCTTAGTCATCGGCGTGTGCGTGCCTATAGCCGGTAGGAGCTCAATGTCGGCGCCGTGAAAGAACGACCGGAGAAAGCCGACAATTGGCCCGGCATAGGCATTACCGCGTGATATGTCCGGCGGAATAAGCAGGATGCGCTTTGCGCCGCGATATTCGCTAAAGGACTCGGCAATGCAGCGCTGTATTTCCTGCGGGCTTAGCCCGGCGGCGGAGGTGGCCGTAAGATAACGGTTCTGCATACTACACCCCGCTGTAGGCCGAGAACGCCCCGTCGATAGGAATGACTGTGCCACTAATAAAGGACGCAGCCTCGGAACACAGGAAGAGCATCGCTCCGATTAGCTCCTCCGCTTCACCAAAACGCCCGGCGGGTGTCGCATCGATAATCTTCTGCCCGCGCGAGGTGAGCCGCCCGCTCTCTTTGTCGGTCAAGAGATAGCGGTTTTGCTCAGTCAAGAGGAAGCCGGGTGCAATCGCATTTACGCGCAGAGCGCTAGAGTAATGGTGGGCAAAGTGCACGGCCATCCACTGTGTAAAGTTGCTGACGGCGGCTTTAGCTGCGCTGTAGGCTATGGTGCGCGTCAGCGGAGTGAAGGCGGCCATAGAAGAGATGTTGATTACTACTCCCTTCCCTTGCCTGGCCATAATCTCACCGAACACCTGTGTCGGCAGCACGGTGCCGAAGAAGTTGAGGTCAAACACAAAGCGCATGTCCTCCTGCGTTAGCTCAAAGAAGGACTTTTCCTCGCTAGTCGTGGCTTTGGGGCTATTTCCGCCCGCGCCGTTAATTAAAATGTCTATGCTACCAAACGCAGCTAGTGTTGCCTCGCGCGCCGCGAGCAGAGACTCCTTATTCACCACATTAGCCGCAAGCCCAATCGACTTACCGCCGGCCGCGACTATTTCTGCCGCCACAGTTTGTGCCGCTTGCTCGTTAATGTCTAAGACCGCCACACGCGCTCCCTGGGACGCAAGTGCTTTGGCCATGTGGGCACACAGCACCCCGCCGCCGCCGGTCACTACCGCCACCTTGCCCGCTAGGTTGACTGACAAGTCCATGCTTCCGCCCCCTTCTTGGCTACCTGTCCCGCAGAACGCTGATGATTTTTCGCCGCGCGTTGTCAAGGTGAATCTCTACCGCCTCTTGCAGAGCGGCCAAGCTACCGCTCCCTAGCGCTTGATAGATTGCTTCATGTTCGTCTACCCCGGCTATCGTTTCGGCCTGGCTTTGCTTTTTGTAGATGTAGCATGCATATACGTGCGTACCCAAGTTGTTGTAGACTTGCGCAATGCGGGCGTTGCTGGCGCAGCCAATGTACATCTGATGAAATTCTAGGTCGAGGGCGTAGTTTCGCACGTGGTCACGCGCGTCTGCGCCATAGAGCACAAGCTCACGGTGCTCCGCGATGTTGCGCTTAAATCGCTCCTGCAGCTCTGCATTCTCCGCGAAATGCCTGATAATCGACGGAGCGTAATACATCTCCACCATACGGCGCACATCAAGCAGCTCTTCGAGTGAGACTAAGTCAATGTCCTTGACGCGCATGCCTTTGCGTGGCGTGTTTTCTACCAAACTCTCAGAGATAAGTCTGTTAAGCGCTTGCTTTATGGGAGTTTCGCTGACGCCGTAACGCTCGCTTAGCTCACGCGTGATAAGCTTTTGTCCGGGCAGCAGACTACCCTCGGCTATGTCGCTCTTAAGCGCCAAGTAGGCGATGTCAACTAGAGTGTGATTCTGATAGTGTTTGACGTCCATGCCCACACATCCTTGTAGATTTTAGATTGAAAATTTTATGCTTAAAAAGATATTCGCGTATCACTTGGCTTATTCCTCTTTTCCGCTGAAATTTTTTTCGTCTCCACGCCGATTTCATCGGATTATCGGGATCCCCCGTATCCACCCAATCCGAGATTAATCGTCGTCCACACAAAAAGGGAGCGACTCTCGCTCCCCTTTATCCTGACTATCTTCTCCGTATCCAAGTAATCCAAGATAAATCGTTCGTCCCCCGCATCCTAGTCGGGCTTAGGGGCATCGACCGGACATACGGCCGCGCAAGCGCCACAGTCGATACACTTGTCGGGAATGATAACGTAAATAGCTCCCTCGACGATGGCCTCGGTGGGACATTCAGGCAGACAAGCTCCACAGGCAAAGCATTCGCTATGAATTCTGTAAGTCATACTGTCACCTCCTTAAATCTATTCCAAACGTAATTCTAGCACGTCCACTAATTGCCGCGCTATGGGTATGGCTTACTCAATTTCCAGAGGAATGCGCCGCAAATCATATCCGGCTTTAAGGTTGTGCTCGGCTACACGCACGCTCAGGAGCAGCAAGTTGCGCAGAAAGGCGTTGTGTTCCGGCGACTCACCTGCCTTGAGCTCCCGCGCAATCCTAAGCAGCAGGCGTGCCGGGGCTACCTTGCCGCGGCGCCCAAGGAACTCGCCGGTTAGGTCTAGTCGGCGAATAATTTGTGGGAGGCGAGGTTCAAACAGAGCGGTCGCCACTTTCCTTAGCACATCGTCGGCGGCGCGAGCTTTAGCTTTGATGCTCCGCAGGCGTCTGCCGATTTTCATTATCTCTTCTGCCGCATCATAGACTAGAGGGTCTTCTTCGTACCACTCCGCTAGCTCTTCGAGCGTCAGGAGTTCCGGCACTGCCGTTTCTACACTGCCTTCCCCTGCCCAACTCGTTGGCTCGGGAACGTACTGCGCAGGCGTCAGCTCCTCGGACGCAAAAACCCGCTTCCAGTATGTCCATTGCGGCGGCAGAGGTTGCCCTCGCCGCTGACTGACAAAGAGCGCATCGCGCACCAGCAAGGTAGCGTAGGCTAAGTCGCCCTCTACTAGCGGATGCGTCCGTTTAAGCGACTTGCACATTTTCGCGCTCTCACGTCGCGTAGTATGCGCCGTGCCGTAGCAGTCTTTAAGCCCCTCCTCAAGGCTTAACAAGAAGTTTGCGGCTATAAGCCTCCCGCGCTTCTTGTCCAAAACTCTAGCTATCCAGACAATGCGGCACCCCTGCCCATCGATGCTAGTTACGGCTACATGTACGACTTCGCCTAGCGCCGCGCGGGAGGGCGACTCAGGGGTAAGTCCTTTGAAACGCAGCCGCCTCGCCTCACGTTCAGCGAGTCGCCTAATCAACCCTTCGCTTTGGTCGCGCACTTGGTCTAACACGCCTAGCGAACGTGGCTCCCCTATCGTTCCTAGCCCCTTGACGGCTTCTGCGGCAATCACTTCGTCATCTACGCGCGCCAACACGCCAAGTAGCGGAATGACCCTGATGTCCTGCGTGCGTATCAGGTCTTGCACATAGCTGTACTGGAGCTCGGGTGGAAAAGTGGCAAACTCCTCTAAGACATAACCGAGGATGGTTTCGTCACCGGCCATGTCCTTAAGCAACAACTCCATAGAGTCGCTAGCTAGTTTATTGATGTCGCGAAATACGGCAGGTGTCATAAGCTCACTCGGGTCGCAGCCCATGGCCGCCAAGAACCGCAGCAGTTGCCCCTTTGCGACATCGGCAACCTTGCGTTGATGCAGCAGGCTCATGGCAACGTCAATCGCGCCTTTGTCGCCTAGCGCAATCAGCAAATCGGCCGCTAGCGAAGCCTCGCGCTCCTCGGCAGTCTCCTCAAGCAAGCATAGGGCACCTAGCTTAGCGTGGGGGCCCTGTGCTGCTAACTGACGCAGCGCCTTTTCGAGCTCCCCTGCGGCATAGGGGGCACGTGCCAAGGCGACGAGTTTTTGCCGCACCTCTTGCCTAACTAGTAGGCGATCGTCCACGCGTCCTGCACTCACACCCTGTCCCGCCTTCCTTAGTCTCGTCCGTAAAATCTAGCATGCCCTTTGCGCTGAAATAGCAGGCTAGCTCTGTTAATAATTCGCGACTTTTTGTCTGTTCCCTTTTATCTAAGACACTAGCGCTCACTTTCACACTTTCTTAACCCCTACTGCGCAGTGGAGTGCTAGAATACCTAAGAGGAGGTGTCACATGAGTTCAACTGACACGTTGTTGCGCCTCGGGTTGACGGCGGGCGAACTGATGCTCAGGGGTGGCGCGGAAGTCTGTCGAGTGGAAGATACGGTGCAGCGCATTCTCTGCGCCGTTGGGGCGGAGGAAGCAGACGTTATTGCCACGCCGACTGGCATTTATTTGACGCTCTCGCTAGGCGGGGAGCTGGCTAGCGCCGTGCGTCGTGTTGCCCACACTGCCTACGACCTGAGCCTAGTCTGCGCCATCAACCAGTTTTCCCGGAGCATTGACATAAATACCTCGCCACAGACAGCATTGACGGCACTAGAGAGCCTTGCTCGGCATCGCGAGGTCTACTCGCCGCGCGTCGCGGCTGGCGCCGCGTTTTTGGCGGGCGGTTCTTTCACAGCACTGTTTGGCGGGATTGCCGTCGACAGCCTCGTCGGGGGAATTGGCGGTCTCCTGGTGTTTTTGCTCATAGGTAAACTCGGGCGCCTCGGCGTCAACCGTTTTGCCGTCGACTACTGCGGCGGCGCGTTAGGCGCGCTTAATGCGGTACTCATGTACTTGATTTTGCCGACAAGCCTACAGCCCACTGTAATCGGATCCATCTTGATTCTAGTGCCCGGCGTACTGCTCACCAATGCCGTGCGCGACTCCATCAGCGGCGATTTGCTGTCGGGAGCGGCCCGCATGGTTGAGGCGCTGTTTGTCGCTATCGCCGTGGCTGCCGGCGTCGGTACAGTGCTATCCGTGTGGGCTGCGTTTGGAGGTCTGTTATGAATACGCCGCTGCTCCTGGCCGCTTGTTTTATTGGGACATTGAGCTTTGCCCTTATCTTTCGGGCGCCGCCAAGGTCACTTGTTTTTTGCGGGCTGATTGGTGCCCTTGGGTACGGCGTCTTCCTTAGCCTGCAGTATGCCGGCGTCGTTTCCGCCGCCGCCGTATTCTTTGCCGCGTCGGTGGTAGGGCTAGGTAGCGAGCTGTTAGCACGCGCTAGCAAACTCCCGGCGACGGTATACATTATTGCGGGCATTATCCCCCTAGTACCGGGCGCGTCTGCCTATCTTGGCATGCTCTACTTTGCGCAGGGTAATTACCGTGAGGCGTTAGTTGCCATGTCTAGCGTCGCCCACATGTCAATTGCCATCTCTGCCGGTCTGGCTGTCGGCACCGTGCTGCGCAAAAAGTAGCCTCATTTCCTCCGCGCATAGCCTCTCTGCCTTATGCATAGGCTTAGATGGAGCTTGGAGGGGTGCGCATGTGGATAGTGCTGCGGCTAAAGCGGCGTGAGCAGTGGTTGGCGCTCTTAATAGGCTTAGTGCTACTTTGGCAGTTGACAAACCTTTCCTACCCAGGTTGGCTACAGAGGAACCTAGCGGCAGTGGCCACGACCACCCGCCTGGTTCCCATTTACAGCGTAGAAAAGACAGAGAAAGTACTTTCTCTGTCCTTTGATGCTGCCTGGGGCGCAGACTATACCGACGACCTCCTAGCGATTCTCGAACGGGCACAAGTGCGAGCCACGTTCTTTCTGGTAGGTTTTTGGGTGGAAAAGTACCCTGACGTGGCGCGGAGCATCGCTGCCGCCGGCCACGAAATTGGGAACCACTCCTCTACCCACCCTAACTTCGTCACGCTGACGGTGGAACAGATAACGCATGAGGTCTCGCGCACGCACGAAATCATTAAGGAAGCCACAGGCCTCGCCCCTCGCCTCTTCCGCCCTCCGTTTGGTGCGTACAGCAACCGCGTCGTAGAGACGATAACAGCCCTAGGCTATCACGTCGTGCAATGGAGCATCGACTCGTTGGACTGGCGCAAAGAAGCCACCCCGCAAACGATTTTTACGCGCGTCACTACACAAGCTCATCCCGGCGCCATTGTCTTGTTTCATAACAACGCCACCTACACGCCGCAAGCGCTCGAAGCGATTGTTAACGAGCTCTTGGCTCAAGGCTACAGCTTTGTTCCTATTGGGGAGCTACTCCTAGAGGACGACTGGTATATTGACTCCACGACCGGTCAGCAACGCCAAAAAGCACCGGGCCGCCGCTAGACCACCGACGGCTCGTTGAAGAGCTCGCCCCGCGCAAAGCGGCCCAAATCCATCTTCTCGATGGGTAAGGAGGCCGGCAAGCCCAAGATATTTTCCGCAAGGAGTACGCCCGTCATCGGCGCGAGCATAAACCCGTGCCCACTGAAACCGACGGCCATATAGAACCCCGGCACCGCAGGCACACTGCCCAAAATGGGGGTGCGGTCTGGTGTCATATTGTACAAGCCTGCCCATTGCCGCACGACGCGGATGCCTTTGAGCGGCGGCAACAGCCAAGTAATCTTTTGCGCCATTTCCTCTAGAAACTGCCAGGTGGAGCGACTGCTATAACCCGGCCTCTCCGCGGCATCTCCGAGGCCCATAATGAAGCTCCCGTGTGGCGTCTGTTGACAGTAGATGTGATGATGAAAGGACATGACCATCGGGCCTTGCATTGGCGCAACCGGCTCGGTCACCAGGATTTGGTGTCGCTCCGAGTAGGTGGGGATATCTACGCCCGCCATAGCAGCTATGGCCTTAGACCAACCGCCTGCGGCGTTCACTACGACCGGCGTGGCAATGTAGCCTCGCGTGGTGTCGACGCCAACGATGTTCCCCTCGCCCGCCTTGCTGCGGCGTATCCCTAACACCTCAATGTTAGTGATAACCTCCACGCCTAAGCGGCGCGCGGCCCGGGCGTAGGCGTCAGTGACATGAAAAGGATTGCAGTGGCCGTCGGTCTGGTTAAAAGTGGCCCCGATTAACCCTTCGGTGTTTAGATGCGGCACAATTTCCCGCGCCTCGCTAGGCGTACATAGCTTTACGTCTAAACCAAAACTTCGCTGGAGCGCTACGTTCTTTTGGAACTGCTCCCACCCCGCCGGAGTGTAGGCCAGGAGCAGGTATCCGCCCTGTTTAAACTCAATATCTCCCTCATAGGCGAGGTCTTCGTTCATAGTCTCAAATCTTTTTACGCTCGCGATGGACATTCTAAGGTTCATTTCGGTCCCCCACTGCTGGCGCACGCCTGCGCCGCAGCGGCCGGTGGCTCCGCTGGCCAAATAGTCCCGCTCTAACACCACTACATCCGTGCACCCGCGTTTGGCGAGCTCGTAGGCGATGGCTACGCCGTTTACGCCGCCGCCGATGATAACTACTTCGGCACTAGTGCGCATCTTTACTCGCCTCCTCGCTGCTGCCCGCGACAATGCTCCCAAGCGTTATAGGGCGAGTGGGAGGGCGATATGTCCCCGGCAGCTGGTGCTTAAGCGGTGTACCCGCTGCCGCAAGCTCGCGTTGCACTAAGGCACGGCACGTTTTCCCCTGACACGGCCCCATCCCTAAGCGTGCTATGCGCCTGAGCTCATCGAGCGTACGGTACCCTTTACCGATCAGCTGCTTTACGTCTGCTAAGGTCAGGTCTTCGCACCTACAAACTAAGATGTCCTTGTCTAGTTCACTCATCTGCCGCACCTCCCAGGCTAAAGAACCGAACTTCCTGCGCTAGTTCCTTGGGCACGGCAATATGCACCACCGCCGTGCGGTCAAAGCTCGGCGGATTTTGCACGCGTACGATGCGCCCAGCGCATATCACTTCCCCAGCCCGATTAAGCGCCTGCACTGCATCCCCGGCACGCGGGAGGGGCACAAACTCATAGGGCAACTTAAGGAGTGCTTCCGTGGGGCTGTAGTTCTCGTCTATAACGAAAATAGCTAGGCCGGGGCAGTTGGCTACACATATGGCGCAGCCGTTGCACTTGTCCCAATCAATAACCGGCAAGTCATTGATGTCGTGAAACGCTTTGATGGCCTGTCGCGGACAGCAAGTCGCGCAAGGATTGCAGGGGATGTTTTGAAAGCATTCGAGTACGGCTACCGCGCCTTTGCATAAACGCTTTCGGCTTGGATAAACGGCGTCAAGGTCGTTGTTGTCGGGCACTCCTGTACGCTTAAGCGCTTTGTCCATTTCCGTCACCCCGTTGTATTGAGTCAAGTCCAAAACGAATTTTCTCCCCTACAGGCCCGCTGCGCAGTTCGACAAGTTGCTCCCTCGCCGTCTGCAGGCGCTCGCTTACATCACTTGGGGCAAGGCCGATGTCTTTCGCGGCGGCGTAACCGGCGAGCAACCCCTCGACCATCGCGCTGCTCGCTTCTTCTATGCCGGCAACATCACCGGCGATGTAGATATGCGGGAGGCTGGTGCGCAAGTTTTCGTCTCGCCAGGCGACGTGCCCGCCGAGCTCGGGTATATAGACCATGCGGCAGTCGGCCTGCCACAGCAGGTCAGATAGAGGCGACAAGCCTACGGCTAAGCAGATGACGTCCACCGCGAGTCTCTGCTCTGTGCCTTTAATCGGCTGCCAGGCGGAGTCGAGCTGGCAGATTACTGCGCCTTCGACCGCCTCTTGGCCGTACGCTTCAAGAATAGTGTGCGAGGTTAGTATCGGCACACCGGCGCGCCTCACTTTTGACGCATGCACGAGATATCCGCCGATGTAAGGCGAGCCCTCGACAATCGCCTCGACCTTTACCCCTGCCTGCAAAAGCTGATAAGAGACAATTAGGCCGATGTTACCCGCACCCACCATAAGGACGCGCTGCCCGGGCTTAATGCCAAAGACGTTCATCAGTGTCTGCACGGCCCCGGCGCCATATACGCCAGGCAGATCGTTGCCCTTAAAGGCTAACATCTTTTCGCTCGCCCCGGTGGCCACGACAAACCGTTTGGCCCTGACTTTGCGGTATTCCCCTTGGCATTCCGCCGTCAGCACACTGTCGTCGTAAAGACCGAGCGCGGTAGCTTCCAGCCATACCTCGATGGACGGCATGCCTTGCACGGCATTGGTCAGAGCGGTGGCGATATCGATGCCGCGCGTGCCGGCTTGCTGTTTCTCGGAGCCAAAGAACATGTGCGTTTGCTTCACCAACTGCCCGCCGAGGTGGTCGGCGTCGTCAAGCAGGAGCACACTAGCCCCGCCTGCGGATGCGGCTAACGCCGCGTTAAGCCCCGCCGGCCCGCCACCGATCACACAAATGTCTACCGTCTTCACGCGAGTGTCCCCCTCCCCTGCTGCTCTTTCACAACCATGCCTGCCTTGAGCTTCGTCACGCAGACGCGTACGTTCGGGACGCCGTCAACCATCATCAGGCAGGAGCTGCAGGTGCCTATGGCACAAAAAAAGCCGCGCGGACGGTGCAGAACGGCACTCCTGCTCAGCACCTTGACTCCGGCTGCGTGTAACGCCGCCGCGATTGTCTCACCCTCGTGCCCAGTGAGTTCCTGCCCCTCGTAGATGAACTTAATTTGCTTTCCCCGTTTAAAATTGAGAATGGGATGCTCCGCTATGCGCAATCAAATTCCTCCCGTCACGTTTATTTCCTCGGATGATTCGGATGCCGGAGATGATAGGCAGGATAGGAGGGAAACGTAGAAATACGAATTCTGCGGGATAAGCCGGATTTACAGGATGAGCTGGATAAGAAGTGTGCGAAAACATGGCTCTTGCTGGTAGAAAGCAGAAGACGACAGACACCTTGTAGGGACGTGCGTTTCGCACGTCCGCGGACGTGCCACAGGCACGTCCCTACACCTGGGAAGGCTCTTCGCACAGGCTGCCCACATGAATCGTCACCCTCACTTCACACTACAGCTGCCGCACGACGTAGCGCTACAGCTGCCGCAGGCGTCGCCGCCTCCCGCGCCGGGAGACGCAAAGCGCGATAGCTTGCGTGTAAGTCCACGCGCAAGGCAGCGCGGACATTCAATTTCCCGGCCATCGGTCCCCATGCGGCAGAGCTTAGTCACAAGGGAGCCGCAGTTTGGACACTCAAATTCATAGATAGGCATGTGTTCGACCTCCTGAGTCTCCTATGCACAAACAATTATCCTATATCAAGGAGTTCGCCAGCATCATAGGGCGTCCGCCTGCGTCTCCATGTGGCTCGCAGCCCCTCGAAAGATTTCTGGCGTTACCCGACGGCTAGCGTTAGCAGCACCGCTATTAGAATCGCAGGCAAAAGGTTGCCGACGCGGATCTTCTTTATGCCTAGGATGTTTAGGCCTATCGCCACGATCAGTATACCCCCTGTAGCCGTCATCTCGGTTACGGCGGCAGGGGTAAGCCACTGCGAAATCCAAGCCGCCAAAAGCGTAATCGCGCCTTGATACGCAAATACGGAAAGGCTCGAAAGCGCAACGCCAAGACCAAGCGTAGAAGCAAACACCACTGCCGAGACACCGTCTAACATGGCCTTAGCGTAAAGCGTGGCGTGATTGCCCGTCATACCGCTCTCTAGGCTCCCCATAATGGCCATCGCGCCTACACAATAGATCAGGCTGGTTGTGACAAAGCCTTGCGCGAGTCCTCCTTTGCCGTGCACAAAGCGTTTCTCCACCTTGGCTGCGGCGCCGTAGAGGCGACCCTCGATGTCAATCCACTCGCCGACTAGACCCCCCAGCACAAGACTGGCGATGCCGATCAGAGGGTTTTCAGCCTTGAAGGCCATCGTCAACCCGATTATCGCTACAGAAAGACCTAGGCCGTGCATCACGGTATCGCGACTTTTCTCTTTGACTACGCCGCCAAGTACTGCCCCTAGCAGGCCTCCCGCCAAGATGGCCAGAGCGTTAACTACCGTGCCTAGCACTAAAACCTCTCCTCCGCGATCTGCTCGATGGCTTCTGCTACTGTGTCAATCTCGTCCGCGGTTGAAAAGGGGCCCGGGCTAAAGCGCACAATTCCTTGCGCTAATGTCCCGAGTGTCTCGTGCGCAAGGGGCGCACAGTGCAGCCCCGCGCGGGCAGCAATGCCAAAGGAAGCATCCAAGATATGTGCTACTTCCGTGGAGCCTATGCCGCGCACATTACAGGCGACAATGGGCGCCCCCTCGCCGGTACCATACAGTGTAACACCGGAGATAGCCGCGAGGCGGGTGCGTAGCCTTGCCGCAAGGCCCTGCTCGTGCTCTCTGATGGCGCTTTGACCCCGCGCGGCGAGGTAGTGGAGCGCCTGCGAAAGTCCCACTAGTCCTACCGCATTAAGCGTACCGCTTTCTAGGCGATCAGGCAATACTTCCGGCATATCCGGCAGTTCCGAGTGGCTGCCGGTGCCTCCGTAAATGAGGGGTGCGAGCTCGATACCTGCTCGCACATAAAGAAAGCCCGTTCCCGTCGGCCCAAGTAGAGACTTGTGCCCGGGAGCAGCCAGCATGTCTACGCCTAACGCTTCGCAGCAGAGCGGCATGACGCCCGCTGTCTGCGCGGCGTCTACTAGGAGCCGCACGTCCGCTTCACGCGTCACGGCCGCAATCTCCGCTAGCGGCAGCAGTGTCCCGCAGACATTGGAGGCGTGTGTTATGGCCACCAGCTTCGTGTTGCTTTTGATGGCCCGGCGCACCGCCTCTGCCTCTAACGTGCCGTCCCCCGCACACCGGAGTATGGTCAGTTCTACACCGCGCCTAGACAGCTCACGGAGCGGACGGATGACGGCGTTATGCTCCATAGAGGTTGTAATGCAGTGGTCCCCCGGAGTGAGAAAGCCAAACAGGCCCATGTTTAGCGCGTGCGTAGCGTTCGCGGCAAAGATTATGCGCGAGGCGTCCGACACCCCGATTAGCTCCGCTATCTGGTTACGACACATAAAGAGCGCGCGACTCGCCTGTAGTGAGAGCGCGTGTCCGCTGCGCCCCGGACTGCCTGCTCCTTGCGTCATGAAAGCAGCCATCGCCTCAGCTACCCCGGGAGCTTTCGGCCAGCTCGTAGCCGCATTGTCCATGTAGATGATGTCGCGCATAGTTAGCCCCCTGCTCTAAGAAGCCACTCTCTAAGTCGTTCCAGCTCTTCAGAGTTGTGATAGGTAACGACGATGGTGCCGCGCTCCGGCGACCCCTTCAGTTCCACCCGTGTCTGCAGCGCGTCGCGCAACTCGCGCTCCACCTCTCGTAACTCGGCCAAAGGCAGTTTGGCTTTGGCAGGGCGCTTTGTTGTTTCACGTGAAACACTTTCTGCTGCCCGCGCAGCTAACCGTTCGGCTTCACGCACCGTTAACCCCTTGGCGACCATCTCCTGGGCCAACATATCACGCTTCGCCACAGGGGCAGATAATATCGCCCGCGCGTGACCGGCACTGATTGTTCCACGTGAAACAAGTTCGGCTATGGCCGGAGACAGCATGAGCAGCCTGAGAGTATTAGCCACGTACGGCCTGCTCTTTCCCACCCGCTCGGCGAGGCCTTCCTGTGTGAGGCCAAGGTGCTCTTGCAGCTGCGCGAAAGCGGCAGCCTCCTCCATGGGGTTGAGGTCCTCGCGCTGTAAGTTCTCAATAAGCGCCACTTCCATAGCCTCTTGGTCGGACCACTCCTTCACCAGAGCGGGGATCTCTGTCAAACCGGCGAGCTTAGCGGCCCGCAAGCGACGCTCTCCTACCACCAGTTCATATCGCCCGCTCCGCGGACGCACCGTCACAGGCTGAATCAGCCCGTGCTGCCTGATGGAGGCGGCAAGCTCAGCTAACTCCTCCTCCGCAAATACGCGCCGCGGTTGATAGGGGTTAGGCACAATCAGGTGGACAGCAATCTGCTGGACCTCATCCGCTCCTGTGGTGGACATGTCGGTTATCAGGGCCTGCAACCCCTTGCCTAACCGCGGTTTACCCACGCGCAATCACCTCTCGCGCTAGTTCCATGTATACTTCTGTCCCCTTAGATTTTGGGTCATACGCCAAAATGGGCTGACCGTGGCTGGGAGCCTCGCTAAGGCGCACGTTGCGCGGAATTACCGTGGCGTACACCCTATCCTTAAAGTAAGCCCTCACTTCGTCGACTACTTGGGAGGCCAAGTTAGTACGGGGGTCAAACATGGTCAGCAAAGCACCTGCCACCACAAGACCTGGGTTAAGGTGCTTCTGAACCAAGGACACCGTGTTCATAAGCTGACTCAAACCCTCCAGAGCATAATACTCACACTGCACGGGAATCAACACGCCGTGGGCTGCGGTGAGAGCGTTTAGCGTCAATAACCCTAGCGAGGGCGGGCAGTCAATTAATATGTAGTCATAGTCCTGCCGCACGGGCGATACCGCTTCGCGTAGCTTTACTTCCCGCTGCATCGCCAATACCAGCTCTATTTCCGCACCTGCAAGTTGAATCGTGGCCGGAACCAGTTCGAGGCCCCTCGTGCTGGTCGGCAGAATAACTGCCTCGATGGGGACACCGTCGATTAGCACGTTATAAATGCACTTCTTCAGGCGATAGCGGTTTATCCCCAGTCCGGAAGTAGTATTGCCTTGCGGGTCTATGTCAACTACCAGAACGCGCTTCGACAGCTCGGCCAAAGAAGCCCCCAAATTAACGGCCGTAGTGGTCTTGCCTACGCCCCCCTTCTGATTAACGATAGCCAATACTTTCGCTGTCATTGCACAAACTCCCCTCGGCAGTCACATTTAGCTTCGTCTATTTTGGAATGCGCACCACAAACTCGTAGTGGGTTTCTTTGTCTAACTCCTGCACCTCTGCCGCCACGCCGTTCTTCTTCATAAGGTCAATCGCCTGTCGCACGGAATTAACAAAAATGCGCACATCCCGCACTAAGAACCGCCTAATCGGCTTAATCGCCGCCGTTACGGCAGCCTCCTCTTCGCTCTCGCCGGCTAGGAAGCGCTCTACGGCCTCCTCAATCTGCTTAACCGTCATATCCTGACTCACCGCTAAAGCCGCCAACGTAGCCTGCGCCTGATGGCTTTCTAGCTTAAGCAAGGCACGCGCGTGTCTCTCCGAAAGTGCACCCCCAGACAATAGCTCCTTGACCTCGTCCGCTAGTTTTAGCAGGCGGCGCTTATTGGCTACGGTAGACTGGCTCATGCCGAGGCGTTTAGCTAACTCCTCCTGCGTGAGGTTAAAGTCGCTGAGCAGCTGGTCGTAGGCTAGAGCCTCCTCTAACACATTTAGGTCCTCGCGCTGCAAGTTCTCAATTAGGGTAGCCTGCGCCACCTCTTGGTCGGTGTACTGCTTCACTACAACCGGGACAGTAACAAGCCCGGCCGTTTTCGCGGCGCGCAAGCGGCGCTCGCCCGCTACAAGCTCAAACACAGCCCCGAGCTTGCGCACGATCAGGGGCTGAATAATGCCAACCTGTTTAATAGACGCTGCTAGTTCGTTAATGGTCTCGTCGGCAAAGGTCTTGCGCGGCTGATAGGGGTTAGGCCTAATCTCGTTGACGCTTATCTGTAGCACCTGCTCGGCATTGCCTCCGCTAAACCACTTCATGGCCATCGCTCCTCTAGTCCGAAGGACAGTATCGTATTTTTAACTGTTCTACGCCGCCTGCTCTCTCTCCTGCCTAGTACAACAGCGGGGCTCCCTCCCCATCTTGCCTAACGTCCACTCCTACAGCGGCTGCTTGCTGGGCACTCCCGCGCGGCGAGGATATGGTGCCGGCGTAACACCGACTTTCTGTACAATAACAAACACGCGTTGCTCTCCGCCTCCGGGCAGTGTCCAAGTAGAAGTCGTAACCTCTCCCCCTCCGAGCACTCTAAGCGCCCGCGCAGCCGCGGGAATCTCCGGTAAGGCAGCCGGCCCCTTCATGGCCAGCATCGTTCCGTTTCGCTTCACAAGCGGCAAGCAGTACTCCGCCAGTACGTTTAAGCTCCCCACAGCCCGGGTAACGGCATAGGCGTATTGCTCGCGGTGCTCCGGCAGGCGACCTAGGTCCTCTGCCCGCGCCTGCACCGTCCTTACGCTCGCGCTAAGGCCGAGCCTCGCCACAACCTCCTCCAAAAAGCGCACGCGTTTACCTAGGCTGTCCACCAAAGTCACGGCAAGCGAGGGGCAGACAATCGCGAGCGGCAGCCCGGGAAACCCCGCGCCGCTACCCACGTCCACTAAGCTTCCTACAGAATGAATCACCCTAAGCAGCGATAGGCTGTCGAGAAAGTGCTTGCGCCACACTTCGCCTGGGGTGTCAATCGTGGTCAGGTTAAACTTAGCGTTATACTCAAGCAAAAGCTCAAGATACAGGGAAAAGCGGCTAAGTGCGTTTGGCGGAAGTAGCACGCCTAAGCTCTCGCACTCCTTGGCAAACTCCATTTGGTCCAATCAGCTACCTCCTCTCAAGCTGCACGAGCAGCACCGCGATATCAGCCGGCGAAACCCCGCTGATGCGCGACGCCTGGCCATAAGAGCTAGGACGCACACGTGCGAGCTTCTCGCGCGCCTCAAGCGACAAGCCGCGCATTTCGCTGTAGTTTACGTCGCTGGGGATAGCCTTAAGTTCAAGGCGCTGAAACTGCTCTACCGCGTCGCGCTGCCTTGAGATATACCCGGCGTACTTTACTTCCGTAGCGACGCAACGTGCCATACGCGGGGTAACCTCGCAGAGCTCAGGCACAATGGTACAGAGTCCCTCCCACGTAATCTCCGGTCGGCGCAGCAAGGCCGCCGCCGTGGTCGTGTGTTCAAGTACGGCGGTAGGAACGCCGCTGAGATAGCGGTTAACGCCCTCTTCCGGAGCTACCTTACGTCGCTCTAGGTACTCAATCCACTGGCTAATGCCCGCCTCTTCTTCCCTCAATCGCGTTAACTCCTGCCGAGGCACCACGCCAAACTCCACGCCTATAGGCAAAAGACGAAACTCCGCGTTGTCAAAGCGCAGCAGTAACCGATGCTCCGCCCGCGATGTCATCAGTCGGTAAGGCTCGCTCGTGCCCTTGGTCACTAAGTCGTCCACCAACACGCCAAGGTAGGCCTGCGAGCGCAGCAAGACAAACGGCGGCAAACCACGCACCTTTGCCCCGGCGTTAATGCCTGCCCACAACCCCTGCCCTGCCGCCTCCTCATAACCAGAAGAGCCGTTAATCTGCCCCGCAAAGAACAACCCCGCGTACTGCTTGCTTTCAAGTGTCAGGGTAAGTTGCGTGGGGTCTACAAAATCGTACTCGATGGCGTACCCCGGGCGCATCATCTCGGCCTCTTCGAGCCCGATAACCGAGCGCAACATCTCTAGCTGTACATCTTCCGGCAGGCTTGTCGAGAAACCCTGCACGTAAATCTCTTCCGTGTTGTAGCCCTCGGGTTCGAGAAAAATCTGGTGCCGCTCTTTGTCAGCAAAGCGCACAACTTTGTCTTCAATCGAAGGGCAATAACGCGGGCCGCGCCCTTCTATCAGCCCGGCGTAAAGCGGCGAGCGATGAAGGTTCGCACGGATAATCTCATGCGTTCTGGCCGTCGTGTAGGTCAGCCAACAGGAAAGTTGCACTGGAGCAAGTCGCGCACTCCGGCGCGAAAACGGCGCAAACTCGCTATCGCCGCGCTGTTCTTCCATAGCCGCAAAGTTCACACTGCGACGGTGTATGCGCGGCGGTGTCCCCGTTTTTAGTCTGCCAAGCTTAAAGCCTAGGCTGCGCAGATTTTCCGACAAGCCGTGCGAAGGCAAAAGTCCGTTCGGCCCGCTAGGCAAAGCGGTTGAACCGACAATAACTTTGCTCTCTAGATAAGTCCCGGTGGTAACCACCACGGCTTTGGCCCGATAAAGCGTGCCCGTGTGCGTCCTCACCCCTCGCACTTCGCCGGCCTCTACCACGAGCTCGACTACCGAGGCTTGCACAATGCGTAGGTTCGGCGTCTTCTCCAGCAGTTCGCGCACGACTTGCTGGTACAACCGCTTGTCGGTCTGGGCGCGCAAGGCTTGCACCGCGGGTCCCTTGCCAGTGTTAAGCGTGCGCATCTGCACGAAAGACATATCGGCGGCGTACCCCATCAGCCCCCCCAGCGCGTCTATTTCGGCCACCACATGGCCCTTCGCCGGGCCGCCGACGGACGGATTGCAGGGCATTAGAGCGATTGCCTCCATGCTCTGGGTGAGTAAGGCCACACTGAGCCCCATGCGCGCTGCGGCATGCGCAGCCTCGCAGCCGGCATGTCCCGCTCCCACCACAATGCAGTCAAACTCTCCACCGCAGTACATTAGTGCTTTCTACTCACTTTCCTATGCAAAATTCGGCAAATATGGCATCAGCAATGTCAGGAGTAATCGTCTCGCCCGTAATCTCTCCCAGGCGCTCGTACGCTAGTCGGACGTCTGTCGCCACCAGTTCTATATCCCACCCCAGAGCCACGGTCTCAAGCGCCGCAGTTACGAGCGACTTAGTCTCGGCTAGGATGCGGCTATGGCGCAAGTTCGTAACTAAGAGCGAGCTTTCGCTGCTAACCGCCCGTACGGCGACAGCGGAAATTTGACCGATTAGCTCTGCCAGGCCACTCCTTGTCCTAGTACTGACAGCTAGTGCAGGACTCTGTACTGGCAACTCTGCCCGCGAGGCCAAGTCAGACTTCGTCAGGACGACTAACCGCTCCCGCTCTTTCGTTAAGTCCAGTAAAGCTAAGTCGTCCCGGCGCAAGGGCTCCGAGCTGTCTAGCAGCACTAGCACCACATCGGCAGTCTCTAACGCCTGTAGCGTGCGCTCTATACCTAGCTGCTCAACTTCGTCCTCGCTCTCCCTGAGCCCGGCCGTATCCACTAGCGTCACCAAGACTCCGTTTAGATTTAGCTCCACTTCCACCGTGTCGCGCGTAGTACCCGGTTGTGCGGTGACGATGGCGCGCTCCTGCCCGGCGAGAGCATTGAGCAGAGAAGATTTCCCTACATTCGGCCGCCCTGCCAGCACAACGCGCAGTCCTTCCCGCGCTACTCTCCCCGCGCGTACTGTGGCGAGTAGCCCCAGAAGCATGTTCTCGACGCGAGTCAGTTCTGACGCGACTTCCGCTCGGGTGACAGCAGGGATATCGTGCTCGGGGAAATCTAACTGCGCCTCTAAGTGCGCCATACACTTAAGCAGATGCGCGCGCATTTGCCGCACCTCGCTGCTAAGCACACCGCGCAGTTGTCTGCCCGCGTTCTGCAAGGCCACATCGCTCGCCGCGCGGATAATGTCAATAACGGCTTCGGCTTGTGCTAACGACAGACGCCCGTTGACAAAGGCTCGCTGCGTAAACTCGCCCGGCTCTGCTACTCGCGCGCCCCGTGCTACGAGCACCTCGAGCACCCGTCCGGCTACAAATGAACCGCCGTGAATAGAAAATTCCACTACGTCTTCGCCCGTAAACGAACGCGGAGCACGAAAATACGTGAACAGGCACTCGTCAAGCGGCTCGTCTCCTTCGCCGATTACTTCTCCGAGGTATACGCGCCAAGGTTCTACGCGGACAGCCCTGCGCCGCCTCCGAAACACCTGCTTGGCGACGTCTAGTGCGCCGCCGCCGCTTATGCGCACAATGGCAATGCCCCCCTCGCCCCGCGGAGTAGAGATTGCGGCAATGACATCACGCTTCACTTAAGTCCCTCCATAGCAACAGGGGCTGACTCACCACGCTGTGAATCCGCCCCCAAAAAATCCTGCTCGCTTCGGCAGATACGTTACTCTTCTCGCCGTAAGGCAATGACCACCTTGCGAAAGGGCTCGTCCCCCTCACTGTAGGTGACGATTTCTTTGTCATTCTGCAGCGCCATATGGATCACTCTGCGCTCGTAAGCTCCCATAGGCTCCATAATGACCCTGCGCCCGCTACCCTTAACCTTCGCGGCAAGTTTAAGCGCTAACTCCACCAGAGACTCCTGCCGCTTAGCGCGGTAGTTGTTAACGTCGAGCAACACGCGCCTGCTGCCCCCCGCACGGGAGTACACCACGGCAGCTAACACTTGCAGGGCCTCGATCGTCTGCCCGCGCTTGCCAATCAAACGCCCGGCGTTTGTTCCCTGAAGCTCTAGCTTAAAGTTCTCGTCTTCTGCCTCTCCCTCGCTGCACTGCACACTTGTGGTTCCCATGCGCTCCGCTAACTCAGTGAGGAAGGTTATGGTCTTCTCTTCCGGCGATATGCAGAGCGTCACCTTAACGCGAGCTAGCCGCCCGCCCAAAATCCCAAACAACCCCTTGGTCGGTTCCTCCAGCACAGCGACATCTACCTGCTGCCGAGTCGCGCCAAGTTCGGTTAAAGCTAACTCGACAGCTTCCTCAACTGTCTTTGCGGTCTTTTCTATGCTCTGCCGCGACTGCATCGGTGTCTGCCTCCCCCGTCATCGGTACCCGGAAGTACCTACTAAACAATTCCTGTTGCACGATGGAAAACACGTTGCGCGATACCCAGTACAGCGCAAGCGCGGTCGGGAAACTAATGGTAATATACCCCATGAAGAGAGGCATTACATAAAGCATCGTGCGAGACGTTTGGTCGTTAGCCTGCATGGTCTGCTTCGACTGCCAATACGTCGTTACCACCGAAAGTATGGGCAGAATCCAGTACACCAAACTAAGCCCGAAAATCGTCTGCTCCGGGCTCGGCAAAGTCAGGTTTAGTCCAAGCCACATGGGGTTGTCGGCAAAAAGCCCCGGTTCCCGCAGCATGTTAAACATGGCGATAAGGATTGGAAACTGGATAAGGAGCGGCAGGCAGCCCATGGCCGGGTTGATATTGTACTTCTTCCACAGCTCCATGGTAGCCTGATTGAGCTTGTCCTTGTCCTCTTTCTTGCTGAACTTCTTCTTCAGCGCTGCCGTCTCGGGTGCCGCTAACTGCATGCTGCGCGTGAATGCCATCTGCTTAAGGTTTAGCGGCAAGGTAACAATCATTACCAACAGGGAAAGCAAGATTATGGCCGCACCGTAATTGCCGGTATAGACGAAAAAGAAGTCGAGTACGCCTTTGAGGAGAGAGTTCAGGAATTCAGTCACTGCCGATCATCCCCCTTGTCAATTAACGGGTCGTAGCCTCCCCTGCTAAAGGGGTGGCAGCGTATCAGTCGTGAAAGTGCAAGCATTCCCCCGCGCGACAGTCCGTATTTTTCGATGGCCTCCGCAGCATATTCACTGCAGGTAGGCCTAAATCTACAGGTAGGTCCTTTGAGCGGAGAAACGTAGCGCTGATACAGCACAATGAAAAATAGCACAAACCGCTTCATTGTCCCACCCAGACCTTCAGGCGCTTGGCTATCGAGATAAATTCCCTCTCTATCTCCGACAATGACGCTCTAATGACGCCCGTGCGAGCAATTACCACAAAGAAGTTGCCGTGCGCAAGTTGTTTAAGGTTCTTGCGCACTACTTCTCTGAGCCGGCGTTTCGCGCGATTGCGCACTACCGCTGTCCCGAGCTTCCTGCCAGCCGAGAGACCGACGCGCAGCTCTCCGTCACTTGGCAGGACATACATCACTAGGACACGACCTGCGGCAGAACGTCCCGTCCCGTACACGTGAGAGAATAGTGCGCGCTTGCGCAACCGATAACGTTTTTGCATGTTTCTTAGGCAGAGAGAACCTTTCTGCCCTTCTGACGGCGGCGCTTAAGCACTTTGCGTCCGTTAGCGGTGCTCATCCGCTCGCGGAAACCATGCACTTTCTTGCGTTGGCGATTGTTTGGTTGAAATGTGCGCTTCAATATGTTCACTCTCCTTTCAGAGCCGAAAGCTAGTCAAGTACCTCAGCAATTATACCAAAGGGTTACAGGATGGTCAATGAACTGAGAGGGCACTTAGCACTTCGCACTTCGTGGAGAAGGAAAGACGGGGGACTTTTCACCACAGAGGCACAAAGAACACAGAGAGAGGTGCAATACTCCTTCCATCTCTGTGCACTCTGTGTCTCTGTGGTGCAAACTACACCCGCTCCGCCGCGTTCTGTCGAATCGTGTCGATTATGCACACATGTTAATAACCCTGTGGATAAGCTGTGAGTTATATGGTATAACTGCAAAGAGTCCTGTGAGCTTAAAAATAAGGTACCGCGCGGTCTCAAAACCGTACACGCTTTCGCTCCACACACTCGTTCTCCACAGCTGTGGGTAACTCTGTGGATATCATCTGTGTCGAATCTTCTCCTAAAATGGCGCATCACCCACTCTAGGCCTAGCTCTTTCGCCTACAAACAGCTATCCACATCTAATGTGGATGTTCTGTGGGCAACATTCTCCACAATTCTACACTTGCTGCGGTAGGATTCGACGCAGTGCGCGTCGAATCAAGCAATTCGACCTTTTGCATCGGAGGAATGGAAATGTCTATCACCTCGCCTGAGCTCTGGCAAGCAGCGTTAGATCTTATGCAGACCCATCTCGGCAAGCACCAGTTTGACACATGGCTCTTGCCCTGCAAGGCCGTGTCACTGCAGGGTCAAACCATGTACATCTTAGCCGCCACCGAATTCAACCGCAATTGGCTGGAGAACAACTACACAGGTATCGTGCAAAAGGCTTTGTCCACGGTTGCGGGAAGGGACCTCGATATAAAGTTTGTCTCCAATAAGGATGATATCCCTACAATACAGCCGGTAGCCGAACGTGGTCAGGATGATTCGGCGCTTGGGCTTAACCCGCGCTACGTCTTTGACAGCTTTGTCATTGGGGAGAGCAATCGCTTCGCCCACGCCGCCGCTTTGGCGGTAGCTGAAGCCCCGGGGAGAGCTTATAATCCGCTCTTTATCTACGGTGGCGTCGGGCTAGGCAAGACTCACCTGATGCATGCCATCGGGCACTTTGCTTTATCTCGCTTCCCAAAAAAGCGCGTGTTGTACCTTTCCTGCGAGAAGTTCACTAACGACTTTATCGCCTCAATTCAGCAGCGCAAGACCACAGAGTTCCGCGCACGCTACCGTTCCATTGACCTCCTGCTAATTGATGATATACAATTTTTGGCAGGTAAAGAACAGACACAGGAGGAGTTCTTCCATACATTTAACGCTCTCCACGGCGCAAATAAGCAAATCATCATCTCTAGCGACAGGCCGCCCAAGGAGATTGCCACCCTTGAGGACCGGCTGCGCTCTCGCTTTGAATGGGGCTTGATTACCGACATTCAGCCGCCAGACCTTGAAACACGCGTCGCGATTCTCTGCCAAAAGGCAGAGCAAGAAAATTTTCGCGTTCCTTTAGAGCTTATGGCCTACATTGCCGCTCGTATACACAGCAACATCCGCGAACTAGAAGGGGCCTTAATCCGCATCATGGCTTACGTTGCCTTTAGTAAACGCCAAGTAACAAAAGAACTCATCGATGAAGTCTTAAAAGGTCTTTTCCCCCAAGAAAAGCAGCGGGCCGTTACTGTTGACGATATTAAGAAGGCCGTGGCCACACATTACGGACTCAAGCTAGATGACCTTACTGCCAAGAAGCGCACTCGCTTAGTCACCCATCCGCGCCAAGTGGCCATGTACTTATGCCGAAAACTAACCTCTGCTTCTCTCCCCCGCATTGGTGAAGAATTCGGCGGCAGAGACCACACTACAGTTATTCATGCCTGTGAAAGAGTCGAAACAGATATAGCGCGTGACGCCGGCTTGGCAAAGATTATCAAAGAGATTGAACAAAAGTTATTAACACAGAGTTAACATAGTAATCCACAGAACCTGTGTACAACTGCTTCATTACCTGCCTATGTGTATATCCTAGAACAACTGCTTCTGCTTACCCACAGGCTATTTAGCTCACCGAGACAGGCGCTTCCTCTCCTTTTGGCCTTCTCCACATATTCACACCTCCTACGAACACTACCGCGATTTTATCGACTAATATACTATGCGTGCTACACTACATTTAGAACGGGGGACGAACGATGCGAGCAACCGCAAACAAGGATGAGCTTGTCTTTGCCGCCGGGACGGCAGGTCGGGCCCAAACGTCAAAAACAGCTACTAGTCCACAGGGCGTGCGTCTCACCGCCGAAGATGGGACACTCTTCCTTACTTCCGTAGATAACGAGATAGCCATAACCTGTCGCATCGCGGCACAAGTACTTGAGCCGGGGGCGATTGTGTTGCCTGGCAAGTTGCTCGCCGAGGCGGTACGCCGTTTCCCCGGGCTCGATATAGACCTAGAGGTACTGCTAGGCAGGCACACCATGACGCTACGCAGCGGCTTTTCTGAACTTGACCTACTCGGCATGCCTGCGACAAACTTCCCTGAACTGCCGGAGATTGAGAGTTTGTCTGCGTTTTCTTTACCTGAGCACGTTCTAGGTGCAATGTTGCGCCAGACTAGTTTCGCTCTCTCTAGTGATGACATGCGCCCCATCCTTACCGGCATGTTGTGGCACTTTTCCACCGGGATACTCCGCATAGTCGCCGCTGATGGCTTTAAAGTAGCGTCCCGTATCGAGCAGGTAGAAGATACAGGCGCTGCACCGTTTCGCGTCGTTGTACCGGGGCGCACCATTCACGAGTTAGAGCGCTTGCTAGGCAACGGCGACGAGCCGGTAGAGATAGCTGTCGGACGCAACCACATCCTGTTCCAAGTGAAGGGCACGGTGCTCATCTCTAGGCTCCTCGAAGGCAACTACATTGATGTCGACCGCTTTGTTCCCACTACATTTGTGACTCACCTCTCAGTTAAGCCAAAAACTTTGATCGATGCCCTGGAACGGAGTGCCGTAGTAGCGAAAGACGGCCTCATAGCTACGGTAAGGTTGCATTTGCGCGACGGCAGACTAAGCGTGCGGGCGCAGTCTGCGGAGTATGGCAAGCACTTTGAAGAGTGGCCGGTTGAGATGCGTGGCGAAGAAATGGATATACTGTTTAATATAAGAGTATTAGGGGAGGTTGTCAGGTCTATCACGGAAGGAGACGTCGAGCTTTCCTTCACAGGGCAACACGGTCCATGTATAGCCCGTAGCGCCGTTAGCCCCGAGAACTACTGGAGTTTGGTTATGCCGGTCAGGCTTTCGTAAACCTGGCCATGCAGGACGAAAGGCCTTTCATCACCCTCGGGCAGTTTCTTAAACAGCAGTCAATCATCTCCACCGGAGGAGAAGCGAAAAGCTTTCTCTTGCTTAACTCCGTTGAAGTAAACGGAGAGAAGGAAACTAGACGCGGGAGAAAACTAAGAGTAAATGACTGCGTAACCATTAATGCCACTTCCTATGTCGTCAAGCACATATGAGAGTGCAGGAACTCCGCCTTACTTCTTTCCGTAACTACGTGCAAGAGAAAGTAGTCTTTTCGCCGCGTCTAAACTTCGTAGTCGGTAAAAACGGCGAAGGCAAGACAAACCTCCTCGAAGCGTTGCATCTCCTGGCCACTACTAAGTCCCATCGCCGTGCCTTGGAAAAAGACATGGTAAAGATAGGCGAGAGCCACTTTCGCGTTGCGGCGCGCATTTCAACTCTAGGCGTAGACCGAAATCTAGATTTAGGGTACGATATTGTTCTCCGAAAGAAAGTCGCGGGCGTATCCGGTATGCACGTCACCAAACTACAGGATTTCGTGGGGCTGCTGAACGTAGTAATGTTCTCCCCGGAAGACCTAGCGCTAGTCAAGGGTTCGCCAAGCGACAGACGAAGATTCCTGGACATTCTGTTATGCCAAGTAGACAAGGTTTATCTACGCTTGCTACAGCAGTACACACTAGTCTTACGGCAGCGCAACGAGGCCCTAAAGCGAATTGCGCGCGGTGCGTTTAAAGCACTTGATTTAAAGCCCTGGGACGAGCAGTTTGCCGTCTTAGCGCAAAAAATCACCTTGCGGCGCGCACAGGCGATAGATAGACTCGCCGGTAATTTCGTTAGGCTAACTAGCGAGATTAACCGCGGGCAAGAGCGCCAAAGTATCGCCTATGCCAGTTCGCTCGCTAGCGGCACAGAGACACTAGATGTCTCAAGTGTCGTGCGAGAGCTTGAGCGCTGCCAGCGCGAAGACTTAAGGCGCGGGACAAGTACCGTGGGGCCGCATCGGGACGATTTGCGTTTTCTTATCAATGGTTTGCCCGCGGCGGTGTATGCGTCGCAAGGACAACAGCGCACGGCGGTACTTGGGCTAAAGCTGGCTGAACTGCAGTACATGCATGAGGTAACCGGCGACTATCCTGTCCTGCTCTTAGACGATGTACTATCCGAGTTAGACCAAGGACGCCGGCATATGCTGGTGGAGGTTCTGCTTTGCGACGTGCAGGCTATCATTACGGGCACAGAGGAGAATAACCTCTCCCTGCAAGGAGTTAAGCCGACGCAAGTGATGCGCGTTGAGCGTGGAAAGGTAGTATGCTGATGTACCTCTATATCGGCGGCGACATAGTTCTGCCCTGCCGACAAGTTATTGCAGTATTTGACGCCCAATCCACAGACACACAGGTGACACGCGAGTTTTTGCGGACCTACCGGGAAGAAGGTTTTTCCGTCTCAACGACTGAGGGCGGCCCGGTTAAGTCATTAGTCCTGACAGAGAGAAAGCTTTATCTCTCCTCCATCGCGAGTGCTACGCTGCGCAGGCGCTGGAGCTCTTTTCCTGCTGATGAACGTGAGTAACTCAGAGCGGACGGTGAAATATGGTTAAAAAAGGCAACGGAGGCTACGACGAAACGCAAATTCAGGTGCTAGAGGGCTTAGAAGCCGTCCGTAAGCGGCCTAGCATGTACATAGGCACAACGAGCACGAAGGGTCTTCATCACCTCGTATGGGAAATTGTAGACAATGCCGTAGACGAGGCCCTAGCCGGCTATTGCGACCGCATTGACGTAGACGTATTCCCCGACGGCACGGTAAGTGTGAGTGACAACGGTAGGGGGATTCCTACCGGTATCCACCCGCAAACAGGTCGGTCCGCTGCGGAAACAGTCTATACGGTGCTGCACGCCGGAGGTAAATTCGGCGGCAGCGGCTACAAGGTTTCCGGCGGCCTGCATGGCGTCGGCGCCTCTGTCGTTAACGCCTTGTCTGAGTGGCTAGTCTTAGACATCAAGCGCGAGGGAGGCCATTTTAGGCAACGCTACGCCCGCGGCGTGCCCCAGACCGAACTCGAACGCATAGGCGACAGCGAGGAGAGCGGCACGCGCGTGCACTTCCTCCCGGACAAAGAGATTTTCGAGGAAACGGCTTTTAATGCCGACACCCTGATTGTCCGCCTGCGGGAGTTAGCCTTCCTGATGGCCGGACTAACCGTCAAACTGACCGATCACCGCGACAACACCACCGAAGTCTTCCGCTACGAAGGCGGCATCAAGAGCTTCGTCAGCTACCTCAACAAGAACAAAGACGTGCTGCATAAGGACCCAATCTTTTTCCACGCCGCGCGCGAGGACTGTCAGGTCGAAGTAGCCATGCAGTACAACGATAGCTACGCGGAGAACATCTATTCCTTTGCTAACAACATCCATACCGTCGAAGGCGGTAGCCATGAAGCCGGCTTTAAGATCGCGCTTACCCGCACCCTTAATGACTACGGACGCAAGATTAATGCCATCAAAGAGCAGCACTCTAACTTAAGCGGCGAGGATATCCGCGAAGGGCTGACTGCGGTCATTAGTATCCGCCTGCTCGCGCCGCAGTTCGAAGGACAAACCAAGACTAAGCTCGGGAACTCGGAACTGCGCGGCATAGTCGATTCGGTCGTGGGAGAAGGGTTAGCCCTCTACCTCGAGAAAAACCCCGCCGTGGGGAAGAAGATTATGGAGAAAGCCGTGTTGGCGGCGCAAGCGCGCGAGGCCGCCCGCAAGGCGCGCGAACTGACGCGCCGCAAAAATGCGCTTGAGATCACGCCGCTGCCCGGCAAGCTCGCCGACTGCTCGGTTTCGGATGCCAGTCTGTGTGAGTTGTATCTCGTGGAAGGCGATTCTGCCGCGGGTTCAGCTAAGCAAGGCCGCGACCGCCGCTACCAGGCGATTCTCCCGCTCGGCGGCAAAATTCTCAACGTCGAAAAGGCCCGTCTCGATAAGATTTTAGGGCACGAAGAGATTCGCGTCATTATTACAGCTATGGGCACAGGCATAGGCGAGGACTTCGACGTAAGCAAGGCTCGCTACCACAAGGTCATTATTATGGCGGATGCAGATATCGACGGTTCGCACATTAGGACTTTGCTCTTAACTTTCTTTTTCCGCTATATGCAGCCCTTAATAACCGCAGGCTACCTATACATCGCCCAGCCGCCGCTTTACCAGATTAAGAAAGGCAAGCAGGAGCTCTACGCCTATAACGACGCGGAACTAGAGAAGAAGCTCAAAGAGCTAGGCCGGGGTAATGCCACCATCCAGCGCTACAAAGGCCTAGGCGAAATGAACGCCGCGCAGCTTTGGTCTACTACCATGAACCCGGAAAACCGCATTCTCCTGCAGGTGCAGCTCGAAGAAGCGATGGTCGCAGACGAAATCTTTACCATTCTCATGGGCGACAAGGTAGAACCGCGCCGGCAGTTCATCGAGAAGTACGCCCGGCAGGTAACTAACCTAGATGTGTAGGCGAGGAGGCGGCTCTGCTTGGAGATAAGACACGGCAAGATAGAAGTCATCAACATTGAAGACGAAGTAAAGAGGTCATACATCAACTACGCCATGAGCGTTATTGTCTCGCGCGCTCTACCTGACGTGCGCGACGGCTTAAAGCCCGCACATAGGCGCATTCTTTACGCTATGCTCGAAATGGGATTTACGCCGGATAAGCCCTACAAAAAGAGCGCGCGTATTGTAGGCGAAGTGCTTGGTAAGTATCATCCCCATGGCGACGGCGTCGTCTACGATACGATGGTGCGCCTAGTGCAAGACTTTGCCTCGCGCTACCCGCTTATTGACGGCCACGGCAACTTCGGCTCCATGGACGGCGACAGTGCGGCAGCCATGCGTTACACCGAAGCCCGCCTCGCTCCCTTAGCCATGGAGCTCCTCGCCGACCTCGACAAGCAGACGGTCGATATGGGCCCGAACTTTGACGACTCGCTCGAGCAGCCCCTAGTACTGCCGGCGCGCTTCCCTAATCTCTTAGCTAACGGTACGGCTGGCATAGCCGTCGGCATGGCTTCCAATATTCCTCCCCACAACCTAGGCGAGCTGATTGACGCCGTGCACGCGCTGATTGAGAACCCAAACATCACCGTAGCCGAACTTATGGCTTATGTGAAGGGACCTGATTTCCCCACAGGCGGCCTTATTCTTGGACGCGAGGGCTTTACGGCGGCCTATGAGACCGGGCGCGGCAGCGTGCGCATCCGCTCTAGGACGCGCATCGAGAAGATGAGTAACGGCAAGCACCGTATCGTGGTCAGCGAAGTCCCGTATCAAGTAAACAAAGCCAAACTTATCGAGTGCATCGCCGAACTGGTGCGGGACAAAAAAGTCGAAGGAATTACCGACCTTAGAGACGAAAGCGACCGCGACGGCGTGCGCGTAGTGATTGAGTTAAAGCGCGAGACTAATCCTACGGTTGTCCTCAATCAGCTTTACAAGCACAGTCAACTGGAAGTCTCCTTTGGCATTAACATGCTAGCACTCGTCGGAGGACAACCGCGGACACTTAATCTTAAGCAAATGCTTGAGTACTACCTTGAGCATCAGCAAGATGTCTACACCCGCCGCACGAAATTTGAGCTCGCCAAAGCCGAAGAGCGCGCCCACATCCTTGAAGGGCTGCGCATTGCCTTAGATAATATCGACGCGATTATTGCGCTTATCCGCGCCTCGCGCACCGACGACGAAGCCAAGCAAGGCCTAATGCGAGAGTTTGTCCTGTCCGAGAAACAAGCGCAAGCCATTCTAGATATGCGCCTAAGACGCCTGACGGGCCTTGAGCGCGACAAAGTAGAGGATGAGTACAAAGAAGTCATCAAGACAATTGCACGGCTTAATGCCATTCTCAACAACAAGAAGCTTTTGCTGGCCATGATTAAGAAGGAGATTGGCACAATTAAAGAGGAGCACGCCGATGCGCGGCGCAGCGAAATTGTGGCCGGCGTGAATGAACCTGCGGCAGAAGACCTGATTGCCGAAGAAGACGTAGTGATTACCCTTACCCACCAAGGGTCCATTAAGCGCCTGCCGTTAGATACTTATCGCAACCAGCGCCGCGGCGGTCGCGGTGTTACCGGCATGGGTACGCGCGAAGAAGACTTCGTGGAGAGCTTGTTTATTACGACTACGCATCACTCCCTCTACTTCTTTACGAACAAGGGGCGCGTCTATCGCCTAAAAGTGCACGAAATACCCGAGGCTAGCCGACAAGCAAAGGGACTAGCCGTAATTAACCTAATCTCGCTTGAGGCCGAAGAAAAGGTAAACGCCGTGATTCCTATCCGCAATGAAGCTGACGATAACGCCTATCTGTTTATGGCGACCAAGAGCGGCATGGTCAAGAAGACTAGCCTGGCTGAATACGCCAATATCCGCGCTAACGGCCTCATCGGCATTTCGCTGCGCGAAGGGGACGAACTGATTGGCGTGCGCCTAACGGACGGCAACTCCGACGTAGTGCTAGGCACAAGGCTCGGGCTAGCTATCCGCTTTGACGAACAGGACGTGCGTCCGCTAGGGCGTGCTACGCAAGGCGTAAAAGGGATAGACCTCGGCGAAGGAGACTTCTGCATAGCCATGGATATCGTGCGCTCCGGCGTTGACCTCCTTGCCATTACGGAGCACGGCTACGGCAAACGCACCGACATCGGGGAATACCGCCAGCAGTCAAGGGGCGGCAAGGGCATTCAAAGCATTAAATCCAGTCAGCGCAACGGCCACGTGGTTTGCCTGCGCGCGGTAAGCACCGAAGACGAACTGATGGTAATTAGCGAGCAAGGCATAATTATCCGCACAGACGTAAAAAGCATTCCTGTCTTAGGACGCACCACGCAAGGCGTGAAGATTATCCGCCTCGATGAAGGTGACAAAGTAGTAGCTATCGCCCGTGTTGCGGCCAAGGAAGCCACGGAGTAGCAGGACAAATGAGCCCCCTCTTGCCAAACGAGAGGGGGTTTTTGTGTGCACAAAAAATCCTCAAAAAAAGTTGCCGGAATAGCAGGAAATTTCATATGGCATCACGTAGTTAATATATAATGATAAAAGACCGAACAAAGGGGTGATCGGCAGCACAGAAGGTGGCTGTCAGTGACGACTTATCCCATTAAAAAGGAGGAAAAGCAAGTTGTACAGGAAAACCATGGCCGTAGTTCTATTTCTGGCTCTCTTGCTCACTTCGACACAACTGCACTTTGTCGCTCAGGCGAACCGACCCATTTCCGTTACAGTAAATGGCAGAGCGCTGGTCGCGGATGTTGCTCCTGTCATACGCAACGGGCGCACTCTAGTACCCTTCCGCGCCATCTTTGAAGCTTTAGGCGCGCAAGTGGAATGGGACGAACGCGCCAATCTAGTAGCCGGCTACTTCGGACCGCAGTTTGTTCTACTAAACCCGGGTAGCCCGCGCGCCTGGCGCACCGGTCGCGAGATGAACCTCGATGTCGCCCCTGTCATCATTCAAGGACGAACCATGGTTCCGCTCCGTTTTGTGGCCGAGAGCCTAGGCGCCACAGTGGAATGGGTCGATGCGACTAACTCCGTAGCCATCACCCACACCCCCCTGACTCCTCGCCCGGCACCCCGCTCGGTAGGCGACTTTAACACCGTCTATTCGGGCGAACTGACCACGCTCAACTACTTAGTGACGGCGACCTCGGCCGAGCATGTCATCGCCGCTAACACCGTATCTGCACTGGTGCAATATGACGAATTCGGCATTCTCTATCCCTCGCTCGCTCGCCATTGGCGCGTTTCGCCCGACGGCTTAACCTACACCTTCACTCTGCGTCAGGGTGTGCCCTGGCTGACGTGGGAAGGGCGCGAGTACGCTGAGACGACCGCACAGGATTTTGTCGACGCCATGCGATACGTGCTGACCCCCGCTAATGCCTCGCGTACAGCCAACATTGTCTGGCGCGTCATCAGAGGAGCAGAGGATTTCTTCAACGCACGCACCACCGACTTCTCCACAGTCGGCATTCGCGCGGTCGACCGCTACACCGTAGAGTATACGCTCATTAGTCCCGTCCCCTATTTCCTGAGCATGTTAACTTACGTCCCCTTCTTCCCAGCTAACGGGCGTTTCCTTACCGAAACCGGAGCGCGCTTTGGCACAGACCATACCACTTTGCTCTATAACGGTCCCTACATACTTACCAGTCACATACCGCAGCAGGGACGCGAGTTTGTGCGCAATGAGCGCTATTGGGAGAGGGCCAATGTCCATATTCAGCGACTAAGCTACCGCTTTAACCGCGAAGCTGCTGCCCTAGCGCCGGAAATGTTCTTCCGGGGCGAAATAACAGCGGCATCCATCCCTATTGCCATCCTCGACGGCTGGCTGCAAGACCCCGCTCGCCGCAACTTAGTTCGTCCTGCCGCCGTCGGCAACTTCTCGTTCTGGTTCGCCTTTAACTTTAACCCAAGATTTGCGGCAGAGCACCAACCCGATAACTGGCGCCTTGCGGTCAACAACGTCAACTTCCGCAAGGCGGTCTTCCACGGCCTCGACCGCATAGCTGCGATGATGACGTTTGACCCGTACAATCCCGAACGTCAGCTGCAGAACACGATTATACCGCACGGATTTGTCACCGTGGACGGTCTGGACTATACGGAGCTACCACCCTTGGCACGTCTGCGTACCACAAATTTACTTGACCGCCGCCAAGCACTTGAGTTTAGAAACCGAGCGCAGGTTGAGCTTAGGGCCCAAGGCGCAACATTCCCCATCCGCATGATGATGCCCTTTAATACCGGCTCGCCCGATTGGGTGAATCGCGTACAGGTCATGGAGCAGCAACTAGAAAGCGTTCTGGGCAGAGGGTTTATTGACGTCGTGCCGGTCGGCTTCCCGCCCACAGGCTTCCTCGATGCTACGCGTAGGGCAGGCAATTATGCCTTCCAAGAAGTAAACTGGGGACCCGACTATGGCGACCCCAGAACCTATTTCGATCCCTTCCTGCCCGGAAATACGTACAGCCCGATTAACACAGCCCAAGGCTGGACAGGCAACTTTGACCGACTTATTGAGCAGGCAAATGCAGAGCTGCTGAATGTACGCCGGCGCTTTGAGCTCTTTGCACAGGCTGAGGCCTACCTCATAGAAAACGCCTACGTCATTCCCTATCGCCGCGGTGGCGGAGGCTACGTAGCCTCGCGCTTACATCCGTTCACCGGCGCCTTCGCTGCCTTTGGCGTCGCGGGCCTAAGCTTTGAGCGCCAGATTATCCTAGAGCGCCCCATGAACATGGAGCAGTTTAACCAAGCTGAAGCCGAGTGGCAGCGTCAGCGTGCCGCAGAGCTTAAGCGCTGGGGGCAGTAAGGACAGAGAGTCTTAGGACGATCGAGGGGTCGCCAAAGCGACCCCTCCTCAATTAAAAGCTTTACCGAGGGGGAAGTAACATAGGCCTCTTAAAATACGCGCTGCGGCGCGGACTACACTCGCTGGTCACGGTGCTGATTGTTATCACCTTTGTATTCCTACTGATGCGCCTTTTGCCGCTTGAAGGTTACTTCGGAGACGGGTACGACCGCTTGACGCCGGTGCAGCGCGAGGCCATTCTCGACCAGATGGGCCTGTTAGACCCCTGGTTTGTGCAGCTCATAAATTTTTACTCCGATCTAGCCCGCGGGTACCTCGGCACATCTATCATCTTGCGACCGCATATCCCGGTTACCGAGATTATCGCGCCGCGTATACCTTACTCGTTAGCCTTTGGTCTGGCCTCCCTGGCTATCTCCTTGACGTTTGGCCTACTGCTTGGCATCTTTCAGGCGCGCGAAAAAGACAAGCTTCTCGACCACCTCGGCGGAGCCTATGTGGTGCTGATTAACGCTGTGCCGGCGGTCGTGTATCTCTTGTTTATACAACTTTATGTGACCTACTACTTTAAGCTGCCCATCTTGTTTAACCCGACGCGTCCGGTTAGTTGGATACTGCCCGCGGTGAGCATGTCTTTAGGCGGTATCGCCAGTTATGCGCTTTGGTTGCGGCGCTTTATGGTCGACGAACTAAACCGCGACTACATAAAACTTGCACGTGTCAAGGGGTTGTCAAACACCCAAGTTATGTTTAGGCATGTCCTACGCAACGGCTTTGTGCCGCTGGCCCAGCATCTGCCTACGACTATTTTAATGACAATAGCTGGCTCTTTGTTTATCGAATCGTTGTACTCGATTCCCGGCATGGGCGGCCTGCTCATTGACGCCATCAGCCGCCAAGACAACCCGCTCGTGCAATCGCTGGTGCTAATCTACTCGACCATAGGCGTATTTGGGTTGTTCTTAGGTGACGTGCTCTTGGCCGCGATAGACCCGCGCATTCGGCTCGAGAAACGAGAGGGGGCACGTTGATGGCGCGCTTGGACATACAAAACCTCGGGCCCGAGCTCTTTGACTTCGCCAGTTTTGATCTGGCCGCTGGCGAGCGCACCGGCTACTCGAACTATTCCTACTGGCGGGCCACCGTCACTAAGTTTCTGCAAAGCAGGCAGGCGGTTATCGCCTTGGCCATTCTCGGCGTACTGCTTACCTTCACCCTTATCCAGCCCTTCTTGCCCGGACAGCGCGACCCCAATTTAATTAACATCGACCCCGAGACGTTTCGCCATGTGCGCAACGTGCGGCCCGGCGCCGAGTTTTGGTTCGGTACTAATTCCATCGGGCAGGATCTTTGGGCGCGCATTTGGACCGGTACGCGCACTTCGCTGCTGATTGCCATTTTGGTGGCTACATGGAACACCACCTTAGGCATCATCGTCGGGGCCATCTGGGGTTATGTGCGCAGTATCGACAGGATCATGACCGAAATCTACAATGTCTTGGATAACATTCCCACCACAATCGTAATGATTCTACTGGCCTATATGCTACGCCCGAGCGTCACTACTTTAATCATCGCCATGTGTGCTTTAGGCTGGGTGGGCATGACCCGTTTTGTCCGCACACAGGTCATGATTATACGCGACCGCGAATACAACTTAGCCTCGCGGTGCTTGGGCACGCCTACCGGGCGAATCATTACCAAGAACATCCTGCCCTATCTTGTCTCGGTCATTATGTTGCGATTTGCGCTTACCATACCCGCAGCCATTGCCTCGGAGGTCTTCCTCTCCTACATCGGGCTCGGCCTTCCGCTCCACATCCCCTCGCTTGGCAACCTGGTAAACGAAGGACGGCAGCTAATGATGATACCCGCGATGCGCTACCAGCTAATCTTCCCCTCCGTCGTGCTGTCACTCATTACTATTTCTTTCTACATCATCGGCAACGCATTCTCCGATGCGGCCGACCCGCGCAATCACACGTAGAGGCAGGAGGCGACCAAATGACAGAAAACCTTATTTCGGTGCGAGGTTTGGTTGTGAAATTTAGCCTGCGCGGGCGCGTGTTGACGGCCATACGCGAGGCCTCCCTAGATGTCCCGCAGGGGAAAACATTAGCCATCGTCGGCGAGTCGGGCTCAGGCAAATCGGTCTTAGCCAAGACTTTTGTCGGTATGCTCGACGCTAACGGTTGGGTGGACAGCGGTTCGATTCTCTTTGCAGGCGAAGATCTTGCGACATACAAAGGCGAAAAGCAGTGGATACGCATTCGCGGCAAGAAAATTGCCATGGTTTTTCAGGACCCGATGACTGCTCTCAATCCCCTGAGAACCGTAGGCCTCCAAATAGAAGAAACTGTAAGGCTGCACCAAGGCATTAGCGGCAACGCGTCTAAGGAGCGCGCCGTCGAACTACTAGCTGAAGTCGGCATCCCCTCGCCGCGGGAGCGCTATCGGCAATACCCGCACGAGTTCTCCGGCGGCATGCGCCAGCGCGTGGTGATTGCCATTGCCATGGCCTGCCAGCCGCAGCTCCTAATCTGCGACGAGCCTACCACGGCATTAGACGTAACTATACAAGCCCAAATTCTTGAGCTTATCCGCCGCCTACAAGAGCAGCACAAACTCACCGTAATCTATATCACCCACGACCTAGGCGTCGTGGCGCATGTTGCGGACAAAGTTGCGGTTATGTACGCCGGGGACATCGTGGAGTGCGGCCTGGTAGAAGAGATTTTCTACAACGCCCAGCACCCCTACACGTGGGCGCTATTGTCTAGTCTGCCGCAGCTTGGAGTTAAAGGCGAGCCGCTTTTCTCTATCTCCGGTACACCCCCTAATCTGTTTAGCGAGATTGTGGGCGATGCCTTTGCGCCGCGCAATCCCCTCGCGCTCAAAGTAGACTTCGTGGCCCGTCCTCCTATCTTTCAGGTGAGCGATACACATTATGCCAAGACCTGGCTGCTTGACCCGCGTGCCCCGGCCGTAGAACCTCCGCCCGCCATCAAACATCTCAGGACTAATTTCGGGGGAGGAGCGATGCGAGCATGACGGACCGCGAAGTATTATTGGAGCTCAAGAACGTCAGTGTTGTGTTCACGCAGAGAGGGTCGCGCCAATCCCTCACGGCCGTCAACGACGTGAGCTTTAAGCTGTGGCGGGGCGAGACCCTCGGAGTGGTGGGCGAATCAGGTTCAGGGAAGACGACTATCGGGCGCACTATCGTGCGCATCAACGAAGCATCTAGCGGCGAGGTCTTCTTTAAGGGGCAGCGCATCAGCGGCAAAATATCGCCTGAGCTTGACGCCGAGGTAACAAGGCGCATTCAGATGATTTTCCAAGACCCCATGGCCTCCCTTAACGAGCGAGCTAAGGTAGACTACATCGTCTCGGAAGGGCTTTACAACACCAAGGCTTACCGCGACGAGGGGGAGCGTCAGGCAAAAGTAGAAGCCAGTTTGCGTGAGGTCGGCTTGCTGCCGGAATTCGCCTCGCGCTTTCCGCATGAATTCTCAGGCGGGCAGCGGCAGCGTATCGGCGTTGCGCGCGCCCTAATCATGGAGCCCGAAATAATCATTGCCGACGAGCCCATTTCCGCCCTCGACGTTTCCATACGAGCCCAAATACTTAATCTCTTGGCTACCCTGCAGCGCGAGAAAGGACTCACCTATATCTTTATTGCCCACGACCTATCGGTAGTGCGCTTTATAACTGACCGCGTCGCTGTCTTGTGTAAGGGCAAGATTGTGGAACTCGCGGAAACAGAAGAACTTTTCTCCTTCCCTCTACACCCTTACACGCGCTCCCTTCTCTCCGCCGTGCCCCTACCTAACCCCGTGGAACAGCGCAAGCGCCGACCCCTCCCCTATGACCCCTCTCAACATGACTACTCGCAAACACCACCCCTCTGGGCCGAAGTTCGCCCCGGCCACTTCGTGCTCGGCAGCGAACGCGAACTACACACCTGGGCCGGCTGAAGCAAAAGGGAAGCAAAAGGGACGGAGCTTTTTGCTTCACGCTTGGCACTTTGCACTTCGCACTTTGCACTTAGGGGAAACGGGGGGGGTGCTGGCTCACGGCTGGAGCCTGGCGGCTGGCGGCCCCCACAAGCGACACTCTTCTGCAGGAGGTGACAATTCATGCTACTTAAACATGGCTTCGTAGTGCGCGAGTATGTAAGCTTAGGCGAGGGACCGTACAAGAATGTGGTCAAGACGGTGGTAACACAGGCGAGGCTAGGTGAGCCGGTGCTGGTGTTGGAGCAAGAGCGTGGCTGGTACAAGGTGCAGATGTCAGACACGTATCAGGGCTGGGTGAGCCCGCTAGATATTGTGTTGGTGGACGAAGACTACTGGCGCGCCTACCAAGACTCGCCGCAGGTATTAGTTACGGCGCACTTTACTTATATCTACAGTGAGCGCGCATGCTCTCTAGTGGGCCAGGCGGCAGGACAACTCGTTAGCGCGGCGACTATGGGTACAGAGCTTAAGTTAGTGGACGAGGACGACACAGTCTATCAGGTTGAGATACCTAGCGGCACAACAGGGTACATACAGCGCTGCGCGGGGCGTATAATCCCGCGCTTTGGCAAGATGCCGCTAGGTGAAGCCCGGGAGCTCGTCGCCTTAGCCAAGGAGTTCTTGGGGCTGCCGTATTTTTGGGGCGGTACCACGCCGTATGGCTTCGACTGCTCCGGATTTGTGCAAACCTTGTTGAAGATGCATGGCATCTTTGTCTTGCGCGATGCCTATCAGCAGTACGAGCAGGGCGTGGCTGTAGAGCGCGCCGCGCTCGATATAGGCGACTTAGTGTTTTGGAGTACTTACAGGGCAGGTGCGTCACATGTCGGCTTCTACCTTGGCGCAGGCCAATACATCCACGCGGGGTCGTCGCGCGGCGTGGCCATTAACAGCTTTATTCCCAGCGACGAAAACTACAGCGAAGAGCTCGATAAAAACTATCTCGGCGCCAGAAGAGTGCTAGGAGGTGTCCGGTGTGAAGATAGCCGCCGTTGAGACGCACAGACTCACCGTGCCGCTAGTTAAGCCTTTTAAGACGGCGCTCCGCGTACTTACAGTGTCAGAGACATTAATAGTCAAGGTGCGACTAGATAATGACCTTGTGGGTTACGGAGCAGCCTCTCCTACGGCGGTAATTACCGGCGATACCTTAGGCTCGATTGCCGGTGCGCTTAATGAAGTGCTTACACCTCTATTTATAGGGCAAGACGTCACAAACTACGAAGCGGCGCTTACTCGTCTTAACAGCGCCCTCGTGCGCAATCCGAGTGCTAAGGCAGCACTTGACATGGCTATCTACGACTTAGTCGGGCAGATGTACGGCGCGCCCCTCTACAAGTTACTTGGCGGACACAAGAGCATGTTCGAAACGGATATTACCGTGAGCATTAACCGCATTGACGAGATGGTGGCGGATGCGTTGCGAGCGGTCAACGACGGATTCACCATGTTGAAGTTAAAGGTGGGGCTAAACGCTAGCGAGGACTTAGACAGGGTAAAAGGCATCCGCCAAGCAGTTGGCGCTGCGGTGAAGCTCCGGCTCGATGCCAATCAAGGCTGGAAGGCCAAAGACGCAATACGCGTTATACGGGCCATGGAAGACGCTGGGCTCGATATAGAGCTAGTCGAACAACCTGTCAAAGCGCACGATATTGAGGGACTAAAACAGGTTACCGACAACGTCTCAACTCCCATTATGGCCGACGAAAGCGTGTTCTCGCCCGAGGACGCTTTGCGCGTGCTCAGCATGCGGGCCGTCGACCTGATTAACATCAAGCTTATGAAGGCGGGCGGCATCCACAACGCACTAAAGATTAACGCCTTGGCAGAGAGTGCGGGGGTCGAGTGCATGGTCGGCTGCATGATTGAGAACAAGATAGGCGTAACCGCAGCCGCTCATCTTGCGGCTGCCAAGAGCAACATTACCCGTATGGACCTAGACGCACCTCTGCTGCTAACTACGGAGCCTATCGAAGGCGGCATCAGCTTCGCCGGGCCAAAAATCGTACTTCCCTCCTCCCCCGGCCTCGGCATCACTGAAGCAAAAGGGACGGAGCTTTTTGCTTCATGATGAACCGCGGCTCACAGCTTACGGCTCACGGCTGACAGCTTACGGCCTACAGCCCTAAGCGAAGGCTGAGAGCTGAGAGCTGAGAGCTGACAGCCCCTGCGTTATCTCAAGCGACAAGCGACAAGCGACAAGTCTCAAGCGACACATCTCAAGCGACACATCCCTAGCGACACATCTAGTGACACATTCACTCTCGAAAGGCGGAACAAGCTTTGACAGTAAGAGACATGATCGGCGGCTGTGACGCTGTCGAGCTCGCACAGAGGTATGGCACCCCGCTCATTTGCTACGACGAGGACATGATCCGCGACAATTGTCGGCGGTATATGGCAAGTTTTGCGCACAATCAGAATCGCGTTGCCTACGCCGGCAAGGCCTTTCTGTGTTTGGCTATGTGCCAGATAGTAGAGGAAGAAGGCTTGTACCTCGACGTAGTATCCGGTGGAGAGCTTTACACCGCGTTACAGGCGGGCTTTCCACCGGAGCGAATCTATTTTCACGGTAACAACAAGTCTCACGCCGAACTGACCATGGCCGTTAGCGAGGGCGTCGGCTGTGTCGTCGTAGACAACGCCTATGAGTACCATACTCTAAAGGAGATAGCGGCGGCGGGCGGCAAACCCGTGAATATACTCCTGCGCGTGGCGGTAGGGGTAGATGCGGCAACTCACCCTTATGTCATGACTGGTCACGTCGACTCGAAGTTTGGGCTAGGACTAAATAGCCAGACCCTTGACGACCTTGTGGCCGATGCCCTAGAAGACCCGAGGCTCACCCTGTTAGGGTTTCATAGTCACATCGGCTCGCAGATTGCGGACTTACATGCCTTTGCGCGCGCCACAGAAGCGCTGTTTGCGGGCATACGCCGCTACATCGCATTGCATAAGTGGTCGCCGCTTGAAGTGAACTTAGGCGGCGGGCTTGCCGTTCAGTACACGATAGACGATAAGCCAGCCACAATCGAGGAATTGTGTGCAGTGCTGCTTGAGACTGCAACGCGACACATGGACGACCAGAAGATTTCCCCGCGTCTGACTATAGAGCCCGGGCGTTCCATAGTCGGGCCCGCCGGGACAACGCTTTACCGCGTAGGCGCAATCAAGGGCACATCGACCGGGCGCCGCTTCGTAAGTATCGACGGCGGCATGGCCGATAACCCTCGCGTAGCGCTGTATCAGGCCAAGTACACCTGCTCACTAGCATCCCGCAGAAATGAGGCAAACAGCGCTGTTTACACAATAGCCGGTAAAGCCTGCGAGAGTGGCGACATCTTAATCTGGGACCACCCTCTCCCAATCGTGCAGAGCGGCGACATCTTGGCCGTACACACCACCGGAGCGTACACCTACAGCATGGCCAGCAACTACAATCGCCTCCCCCGACCGGCGGTCGTGCTCGCCAAAGATGGTGTCGCCCGACTGATTATTGAGCGCGAAAGCTATAACGACCTGACGCGAAATGATCGCAGGCTAAAGTAGCGGTGAGCATGTCGCTTGTGGCTTGTCCCTTGTGGCTTGGGGCGGGAACCTTCAAAGATCCGTCCCCGCTGCTTCTTGGCAATTTGCGCAAGCTGTGTGACAATTGCCATGTGAAATAGAATGCGAGAGGAGCAGGAATGTGGTAGAAAGGCTATCTTTAAAGGACCTCACAGCCGCGTCGAGCGACCGACTTTTCACGTTTGAGACTACAGCAGAAGTCCCCCCGCTTGAGGGCATCATCGGCCAAGACAGGGCCGCGAACGCGCTCGCTTTTGGCCTGCGCATGACGGACGAAGGGTACAACATTTATCTCATGGGCATCACAGGCACCGGCCGCAATAGCTACACCAAGTCCATTGTCGCCGAGCGCGCCAAAGAGCAGCCTACCCCGAGTGACTGGTGCTATGTCTATGATTTTGATCAGCCCGACAGCCCCTTAGCCCTAGCCTTCACGCCGGGGGCGGGCGGCCAGTTTAAGGAGCAGATAGAGTCCTTTGTCGCTCGCATCCGCGACGACATTCCTAAAGCCTTTGAGAGCGACGAGTTCCGTAACCTGCGCAACGAAGCCGTACAGCAGTTTCAGAGCCAGACAATGGCCGTGCTAGAGAAACTAAGCGGGCTCGCCAAAGCTCAGCAGTTGCTCTTCAAGCCAACCGGCAAGGGCTATGTGACTATTCCTACACTCGACGGGCAACCGCTGAATGAACAGCGTCTGCAGGAGCTCGATGCGGCGACGCTAGAGGGCATCAACAAGCGCATTCAAAGCTACCAAAAAGAGGCCGAGCCCCTGTTTGAAGAGCTTGGCTCACTAGAGCGCGAAGTGCAGGAAAAGCTGCAGGCGTTAGAGCGCAAAGCCGGCGCTTCTATCGTCTTCCCGTTGCTTGAGAGTATCCGCAAAAAGTTCGAAGCTAACCAGGAAGCCCAAAAATACCTGAGTAACTTAGAGCAGGATATCTACAGGCACTTAAGACACTTCTACCCTGATGACGGGCAGCAGGACGAGGATAGAGCCGCTGCCATGCGCGCTCAAAACAAAGAGGGCTGGGATATAAAGTACAAGGTTAACTTGTTCGTGGACAACGGCCAAGTTCAGGGAGCCCCAGTGGTGTTTGAGACTAACGCGAGCTACTACAACATGTTCGGTATGATTGAGTTTCAGCCAAGCATGGGCACGCTCATTACGAACTTAACCAAAGTGAAGGCCGGCTCATTACACCGCGCTAACGGCGGCTACTTAATCGTGCAGGCCGAAGACCTTTTCAGCAATGCACACTCCTGGAAGGCCTTAAAGCGCGCCGTAAAGAACAAGCAGGTTCGAGTCGAGAACGTCCCTGACGGCAGCAGCGGTGTTATCACCGGGTTAAGGCCACAGCCTATCCCGCTTGACGTAAAAGTTATTCTTATTGGCAGCTACGATATCTACATGCTGCTCTATCGTTATGATGAGGACTTCCGCAAGCTCTTTAAGATCAAAGTGGATTTCGAAACCGAGATGACGCGAGAAGACGAGAACATCCTTAAGATGGCCGCGTTTATTAGCCGGCACTGCCGCGACAGGGGGCTGCACAACTTCCACCGCGCGGCGGTAGCAGCCGTAATAGATTACAGCTCACGCCTCGCCGGAAACCAAAGCAAGCTCAGCACGCGCTTTAACGACATCGTGGAGCTTCTAGCCGAGGCAAATTCCTGGGCCTCCCTTGAAGGGGCAACCCTCGTAGAAGAACGCCATATCACCAAAACCCTGAGCGAAAAGCGCTACCGCGCCGACAAATACGAACAGAAGATTCACGAGCTCTTTGCCGACGGCACGTATCTCATGGACGTGCAGGGCGTAGCGGTCGGGCAGATAAACGGCTTGGCAGTGCTGAACATGGGCGACTACTCTTTCGGCAAGCCGGCGCGCATAACCGTTAACACCTTTACCGGCAAGAAGGGCGTTATCAACATCGAGAAAGAAGCCCAGCTAAGCGGACGCATACACAACAAAGGCGTACTGATTATTGGCGGCTACTTAGGCGCTAAGTTTGCGCAGAAGTTCCCCCTCACGCTTACGGCTACACTGTGCTTCGAGCAATCCTATGACGGCGTGGACGGCGACAGCGCCTCAAGTGCCGAGCTTTACGCCTTGTTGTCAAGCCTTGCCGACGTGCCGCTTAAGCAAGGTATAGCTGTCACCGGCTCGGTCAACCAAAAAGGCGAAATCCAGCCGATAGGCGGCGTCAACGAAAAAATCGAGGGGTTCTACCGCTTGTGCCAAAAACAAGGCTTGACCGGCGAACAAGGAGTACTTATCCCCGTCCAAAACAAGCGACAACTCATGTTGCACAGCGAAGTTCTGGAGGCGGTCAAAGCCGGTAACTTTCACATCTACGCTGTACGGACCATCGAAGAGGGCATCGAAGCGTTAACCGGCATGCCCGCAGGCGAGCGCGACAGCACAGGTGAATACACAGAAGGCTCTATCTTCCGACTAGTCGAGAAGAAGCTTGCGGCGTTCCATCAGCAGGCCCTAGACGAGGAGTAGGGGCGGGCTTTGAGCTTTGAGCAGTGAACCGCGGGTAATCATGAATCAGGAATCGTGAATCATGAACTGCTGGGAAAGGGCTCTATAACTCCCCTACTCACTCGTCCGCGGCGTCTTGGTCCAAGCGGTGGGGTGTTTCCCCATCGCTTTTAGTACCATGGCACTGGTATAGGGCACAGGAAAGAAAAATGCGGCAAACGGCAGAAAGCACAGCTCCATAGCCACGCCTACATGGCCATACCACGTTAATGGCCGCCCGGTGCGGTCGATGTGGGTGTAGTACCGGTAAAAGGCATAAAAGGTAAAGGTCACGTACACTAGGCTTAGCACATGTAGCAGCATGCGCACGACGTCCGGTAGCACCGTCGGGTCTACATTCCCCGTCCAATACAAGAGCAGCATGGTCGGCGGCAGAAGGGTAACCGCTTGGTAGAACGTCCATTCCACAGGGCCTTTGAGCGTCAGCTGGCGGAGCAGCTTCGCCTTGCGCTCCGCTTTGCACCCTTCTGTAAGGCGGATTTTATCTAAGATCTGCAGATGACCGGTGCCCCAACGCAGCCGCTGTTTATAGAATGACTGAAAGTGCGGCGGCGTTTGTTCGCTGCTTGCGTAAGGCAGGTACTCGGGCCAGGCGCCGGTGGTAAGGTAGGCGCGGGTGCCGAGTTCTAGGTCTTCGGTAAGGATTTGGTGGTCGTACCCCTTAAGTTCGACGAGGAGGGCGTAGTCCACGTACAGATTGGTGCCCCCCGCAAAGGGCAGCCTGCGAAAGACTACAGGTAAGTACCAGTCGTGCGCTACCGCTTGATAGAGCGAGGCAATCTTACTGAACGCCCCCATCTCGTAGAAATTGCGCACCTGAAAAACAGGCCCCTGCCAAATGGCAGTGCTGCTGTCACTAAGTTTCTTGTGCGCCACATAAAGTAACACGTCGGGCGCCGGCCGGCTCTCGGCATCGTAAAAGCCGCAGATAGTAGTTTTCTCTGAGATGCTGCTAGCCAACGCGTAGTTTAGTGCCCGCCCTTTTGTGGAAGGGACAGCGGTCCCGGTCAACCTCCCGGGGCAATGCCCGTCGTAGTCAAAGGGCACGGTAACATGCTTAAACTGCGGGGCATCGGCCGGGAGTTCGCTCCCTACGCGCGCAAGCACGTCTTGCGTGGTCGGAAAACACCACGCAGCAAGCCGCACGCACAGCTCCTCCCCCTCCCCTTGTTCTAACGACGCCTTTAGGTAAGTTAACATATCTGCGGTAATCAGTGCGGTAAAACGCGACAGCAAGTCCTGTGTAACGCGATGATTGGCCTTAGTAGTGAAAGTGAACACCGAACGCAGCAGACGCTCGTCTCGCTCGCCGCATAGCTTGGCGTAGGCGGCCACTACCGGCAAAGTTAAGCACAAGTAGTTAGGGTACAGGCGGGCAATTTCCTTGTCGTCACACTCCGGGAAGGCGCGCCGCAGCAGACAGTATATCTTGCCCATGCTCAGGCGGCCGCGCGTTGCGACCAAGTCGTTTGAGAGTGCCGCAATGATGTCCCGACAACGTCCCAAGTCGCCCTGCGTTAAGACCAATGGCGTAAGCCAGGCGTGGTCGCGCAAGTCACGCGTGCGATACTCCCGTAGAGCCAGCTCACTCAACACTCCGAGGGCGAGCGTGCGCACCTGGGCACGTCTAGCATCATCCGGAGGCTTCCCGCGCAAAAAGGCTAGCGTCTCCCGTACTACCAGTGGGCGCACGCGCGCACTTTCTAGGGCCTCCTTTTCGTCTGTGACTACTATTATTTCGTAAGCGTTTTTGGGATAATTAAGCCCTAGCATGTGCTTCACGGTTTTCTCAATTACTTGTGCTTCGTTGCGCGCAGGCACTAAGATAGAGAAGAAAGGAATGTCTTTTTGCTGCTTCACGGCGAGCGCTGTGATATCGGCTTGACTAAGTTTTGGCCTGACGCGCCAGTAACGGCCCTCGCTGTATCGTTTCCACAAAAAGAATCGGCAAAACATGAGAAAAAGCACGAAGTACATGGTTACGGCAATTAAGTAGATGGTCTGGGGTGTGGTCAAAATCGTCTTCACCTCGGTTTCGGCCAACTATCATCCGTAGTGTGGCACCGCCGTTAAGACAATATCCGACAACGCTTATGGAAAGGAATGGCGTGAATGTCTACGCCTCGCTTGGTCCTAGACAAAGAGCAGTTAGAAAAAAACATCTGCGCCATGCAGGCAGCCGCCGACTTGGCACAGGTTAAGCTGCGGCCGCATATTAAGGCGCACAAATGCGGCCAAATAATGCACAGGCAGCTCGCGGCCGGCGCCATAGGCATTACGGTTGCGAAGCTAGGCGAGGCCACGGCCATGGCTGACTGCGGCGCGACGGACATCTTCATTGCTTATCCGCTGATCGGTCAGGACAAACTGACTCGCTTGGCGAATCTAGCGAAACGTGTTAAGGTATCGGTGGCTGTCGACGATTACTTCGCCGCTCGCCACATGGCGGAGCACTTTGACCCCGCGCGGCCGCTAGACGTACTAATCGAAGTCGATACAGGTCTCAAGCGCTGCGGTGTGCCTCCGCAGGCCGTCTACGACCTTGCGCGCGCACTGCGCGAACTGCCATCGCTCTGCCTAAAAGGCATCTTTACGCACGCCGGTCATGCCTACGGCGCGTCGCCTGACCGCGTGGAAGCTATAGGCTTAGAAGAAGCGCAAGTTATGGCTGATCTCGCACGTGACCTAAAGCGTCACGGCATTGTGCTCGAAGTCGTCAGCACAGGCTCTACCCCTACTGCACGACACAATCTCAAAATACCGGGCATCACCGAGATAAGGCCTGGCAATTACGTCTTTTATGACGCCATTCAAGTAGGTCTCGGGGTAGTTCCGTTGTCGGCATGTGCTCTCTCTGTGCAGGCTACAGTCGTTAGCAGGCCGACAGACCACCGCTGTGTCATCGATGCCGGCAGCAAAGTGTTGGGGCTAGATAAGGGTGCCCATGGGATGAGCATTGTCACCGGCTTTGGCACTATCCTAGAGCATCCCGAGCTGACGATTGAGCGTCTCTCTGAAGAGCACGGAGTGGTAGTAAGCGCGCAGGCCGTCCCAGCTATAGGCACAGAGCTCAAGGTTATCCCTAACCATGCCTGCGTGGCAGTTAACCTTGCCGACAACCTGCACTTAGCGGAGAGCGACGAAGTATGGCCGGTCACCGCGCGCGGCCGCGTGGACTAGTCTAGACTTGTTTGCTGACCATAGACTTTGCTAGGGGGAATATTCTTGAATTATCTGACCGCAACCGAGTTCGCTGTGCTCGCAGTCTTACTCCTAGCGATTTTCGCAATAGCGCTGTCTGTGTACGCCATACGTGAATTAAAGGCAGCGAGGCGCATGTACCGCGCGTTTATGGTAGGTACGACAGGCGGGAACCTCGAAGCATTGCTCATGCGCTTAGGTGAACGCACGTCACGCTTAGAGTCAGACACAGAGGGGCACGCGAGGCACTTGCGCGAGCTTGAGCAAAGACTGCCTTTCGCCGTACAGCAGGTAGGTCTAGTGCGCTTTAACGCTTTTTCGGACACCGGTGGCGAAATGAGCTTTGCGCTCGCTCTGCTGGACGCTTCTGGGAGTGGCGTAGTCATGAGTTCCCTCTACGGCCGAGCAGAGGCCAGGGTATATGCCAAGCCCATCGTGGCGGGGCAGTCCACTTTCCCGTTGAGCAGCGAAGAGATGGCAGCAGTAGCACAGGCCAAGGGCAAAGCTCACGCTAAAAAAATGTAATCAAATTGTGATATTCGGGAGGATTTGCAGCCGCGACGGCGAATGTTACTTCCTGCGATAAGAAAGGAGTGGTGGTATTGCACCCTAAACCAAAAGGTCCAAGTTCTGGGCTAGGGCAAGAATTCACCATCATGATTATCCCCCACGGCAGCGATGAGCCGTACGCCTTTCGTCTGTCACAGCGGTGGGTGCAATGGGCGGGCATTGCCCTCATTGTACTTTTGATTAGTTCCATTAGCCTTGTCTATTCTTTGCGCCAGACCAAGCTACAGCTGGCAAATTACCATGGCCTGTTGGCCGAAAACCGCCAACAGCAGGAGCATATTTTGTTTCTCGCGCGTCAGACTACAGAGCTACAAGGGCAGCTAGCCGAGATTCAGGCGCTAGATAGCTCCATTCGTACGATGATGCGCCTTACCCCTGCAGCGCAAGCCTCTGCCGTAACTCGCCCGACAGAAAACCAGAGCGCCACGCGCGAGGCGCGCCTCAGCACAGCTAGCCGGGGTACGAGCTTAGCAGCCACAATTATTCGCACGCAGCAGAGCATCGAGGAAATCAAGGAAGCCATCCCTGAGACCGAAGACAGCCTGCAAGACCTAGAACGCAAGGTCGAGTTGCAGCGCAAACGCGAGGCCGCCACCCCGTCCCTTTGGCCTACAAACGGCGAACTCACCTCAGGCTTTGGCCGCAGGCGCTCACCTTTTGGCGGCTCGTGGGAACTACACGAAGGGGTAGATATCGCTGCCCCGCGCGGCACCTCTGTCTTTGCCGCTGCCAACGGTGTTGTGCGCGTTGCGGGATGGAACGGGGGCTATGGCAACGCCATATTTATCGACCACGGTTTTGGTATGAGCACGGTCTACGCCCACCTGCACCGCATTAATGTGCGGGTCGGGCAGCAGGTGACAAAGGGCCAGGCAATTGGGCTAGTAGGGAGCACAGGCCGCTCTACCGCGCCGCATTTGCATTACGAAGTGCGGGTCAACGGCCAGCCTGTTAATCCCACGCGATTTTTACCAGAGGGCAGGTGAACGTTCTGTTCGGGCAACCTAAGCAGCGCGCAGACATTAGAGACGAACGGATTAATGACCGAGTAGACACGATTATTGGTGCAGGGACAGTCTTTACAGGCGACTTGGAAATTAAGGGCACTCTGCGCATAGATGGCAAGTGCGAGGGTAAGATTACGAGCTCCGGCGATGTAGTCGTCGGCGAGGGCGGGTTAGTCGTCTCTGCTGTAGAGGCGCGCAACCTGCAGGTGGCGGGTACCGTCAGGGGCGGCATAAAAACCTCCGGCATACTGGAAATCTCGGCCACGGGCAAGGTGTACGGCGACATAGAGGTTGGCAAGGTTGTCATAGCGGACGGGGCCATCTTCCAGGGACAATGTCGCATGCATACCGCCGAAGCGCAAACCACGGCGCCAGCGAAAAAAGAGTAGCAGAGAGCCCAAAGCCGCGCGCTTTGGGCCCTGATGTTTTGGAGGATGCTACGTGCAGGAAATAGCCCTAATTGTAAACCTCACCGCCGGCTACGGCAAGTGTCGGCGAAAATATCCTGAAGTGACAGCCGCCCTAGAACAATACAACGTCAAAGTAAAGAGCTTTTTTACCGAGAAACGTGGGCATGGGGAGGATCTGGCACGCCAAGCCGTGCGCGAGGGCTTTGGCGTCGTGGTCTCCATGGGCGGCGACGGCACCCTAAACGAAGTAGTTAACGGACTGGCCGGTTCTAAGGCCACACTCGGCTTTATACCTGCCGGCTCCGGCAACGACTTTGGGCGCACATTCGGCCTAAAGAACGGGGAGGTTAGCAAGGCATGTCGTGTGTTGGCCGAAGGCCATACCCGCCCCGTGGATTTGTGCCGCGCCGACGGGCGGTACTTTATCAATGTCGCCGGCGCGGGTTTCGATGCCGAGGTAGGACACATGGCCAACGTATGGGGCAAACGCTATTTCTCGGGGGCTACCGCGTACATCGCCTCTATTTTGCGCCAGTTAGCGGTGTTTTCGCCGCGCGAGATGGCTATTGAGCTTGACGAGCAGCGCATTTCCACCAAAGTATGGATGGTGGCCGTGGCTAATGCCCGTTACTTTGGGGGTGGGTTTATGATAGCACCCACCGCGGCAGTAGACGACGGTTTGCTCGATGTCTATATTATCCACGAGACTTCCAAGTTGGGGCTGCTCCGTGTCCTGCCGCGCGTGATGACCGGCGACCACGTCTCTCACCCGGCGGTGGAGTTCCGGCGGGCCAAACGCGTAAAACTCAGTTCGCCGCACACGCTCGCGGCACAAGCCGACGGGGAACTGGTAGGTCGACTGCCGCAGGAGTTTGTAGTTACGGGCGAACAAATCGATATGCTGCTGCCTCAGCCTAGATAGAACTACATAGAACAGGTGCGTTTTGACTCCCACGCGGAGGCAAACGCCAGTATGCCGTCGGCTATCGTCTGGGCCAGACGGTATACGAGGTAGAGGCGGGTGTTTTGTAGGACAAAATACTCCATAAATCCGCCTACATTGACTACCCCGGTAATGTAGGCGTCCCCCACGGCGGGGAGCTCCTTGTTTACCCCGGCCCCGGGTCTGAGACTCCCTTGGCCTACGGTAATTACACCGATGTTCTCCGATTTGCCTAAGCAGGCATCCACGGCCAGCACGAAGGCGTTGCTGTGTCTAACGCTTAAGGGGGCGGTTACTTCGTGCAGGTTGATGGCATGCACCGGCTGTTCAAGTGTGCCGTAAACGCATAAGCCGGGAGGTTTTTTGTCCTTAAGCAGTGTGCCGATAATCGGGCCGAGCGCGTCGCCGGTGGAGCGGTCCGTGCCTATACATACGACGATGAGCGTAGGCGCGCCCCTCTGGCTATCTACTACGTGCAACAGGGCCTTCTGTATTGTCTGTCGCGCGCCGTGCGAGTCTACGTGAACTCGAGTTTCCGTGGAGCGCAGGTTCGCCCAGACCGAACCGAAGGAACCCACTCGGCCACCCCCTCCCCCTTGCGTTTATCGTAGTATATGGGGGACAGAGGTGGTGTATGCAGGGTCTGTAATTGAGATATAGGGGGTAATCAGAGTGTGGGACGAGGAGGAGCCTAGACGTACAGAGAAGCCATACTTGTGGGTTGTCTTCTTTCTGCTTTTGTTAGGGATGAGTAGCATCTTTTTGTTGCGTCCGGGAGTCAATCCCTTTCCCCCCGAACAGGCCTCCCCGAACAACGAGGCGCCGGTCGTCTCCCTCATCGATACCAGAGCGCACGGGCAGCCGCTCTTTATTGCCAGCGCCCAAACCGGCGTTTGGGCCGTCCACAGAGAAGGCACGCGCACGGTGGTGCGGTTTCTTAATGCTCTAGGTGACGAGCAGTGGGCTGAGACTGTGCCGGTGGACAACGCACTTGTCGCGTCGAGTGGGCGATACATCGTCGTAGGCGAAGTGGGACAACAGAGGTTTTACGTTTATCACGCGCGCCAGAAGTTGGTCTTGGCAGTAACTTCCCCTGGTTCGCTACAGGCATTGTCCATTAACCAGACAGGCGAAGTGTTCGTGGCCTTTACCGTGCCCGAAGTCGACCCTCTCTCACTGCGCACGGAGGTCGCGTTCTATTCAGCGCTTGGGCACCTAGCTTGGCGGCACAGCCTATCGGAGCAGCAGCCGTTAGCCGTTAAGCAGTCACAAAACGGCAATACCGTTGCCCTTTTGTCCTTAAGCTTTGCCTCCAATGTGACGGGAAGCCTTACCGTCTACAGTCGCCACGGAGAAAAGCTGTTTGCGCATAATCTCGACGAACGCCCGGGGTATTTGGCCGTGCGTGCTGACGGCGCAGGCGTGGCGGTTACCGCCGGCAACAGCATACATTTCTTTGACCGGCAAGGGCGGCTAACACTGCGGCATGATGCCGGAGGAGCCGTCGAGAACTTAGCATCTTTAGGGCAGCATGTCGTCTTTAGTGTTTTGCGCAGGTCGCTGCTCAATTTTAGGCCCGAGTATCGCGCTGTAGTTCTAGGAGAAGACGGCAAAGTAGCGTTTGAGCATCGCAGTCGCCAGCCGATTGTGGCGCTCAGTACTGCACCGGAGTCGCGCGACATATTCATAGGTACCACGACAAGCGCCACCCTCAGCAGCCACACCGGCGAGCCAAAGTGGAGCCTGCAGCACACGTGGCAGGAAGCGTACCGTGTGGCATCACTTGACGGGGCACATTATCTCATCATTAAGGGCGATGGTCAGGTCGTACAGGTTAGGGGGGACTGAACATAGTGAGCCTGATTGACCTTTTGCTGGTAGGGGTCATAGCGCTCGCTATTCTAAAGCCAAAGCTCGCCAAAGACAGAAAGCACGCCTCGCGGCTGACGAAAAACATCACAGCTTTTTTGGTGGCATTGCTCCTGCATCAGTATGCCGTGGGGTTCTTGGGAACGACTGCTATCCCGACGCGAGTCGAGGGCTTCCTTGATGTAGTGATTTCGCTGCCCGCCGGGCCCGGCACAGAGGTTGCGCGGGGACTAATGTGGCTCACGGAGGCAGAACTACCGGAAACAATCGCGGCAGCCATCCGTAAGGCCTGGCTGCGAGACATTACCGCCGATGTAGAGGCAATGAGTTTAGCTGCGCGCCGCGTCGTAGCTACAGCCATGCTTAACTTGGCGTGCTTTATCGCGCTCTTTTTGGTGATTAGATGGCTACTCAACTTTGTGAGCATCCGCGTCGTGCGGGCACTGCCGCCATCGCTCGCACGCGGCAGTCGGGTACTGGGCCTAGCCTTAGGGTTAGCGCAGAGCATCGCCGTATGTGCTATACTGGTAGCCATAGTAGCACCGCTAGTTATTACAGGCTTACTCCCACCAATGCTAGTAGAGCATCTCCGGCATTCGCGACTTGCCGATGTGCTACTCGCCATACTTCATTACCTGAACCTATATCGCCTCTGACTTAGGAGTGTGCATGTGCGGATCTTACTCATATTTGCCACGACACACCATGCGCTTGCCGCAGAAAGCGCGCTACTTGAGCAGCGGGTGTGGCACGAACTGCTTCCTCCCCCGCGCGAACTTACCCTAAGCTGCGGGCTTAGTCTTCTTGTGCGGCGAGACGACTTTGCCCGGGTGAAGACAATGCTCGACACAGCGCAAGTGCCCTTTGCGGGCGCCTACCGCATGCCGGAGAAGCTCGGCGAACCCTACTTGCCGGTTGAATAGGAGGAGCGCGTTATGCTCGGACCGCTAGAAGATTATTTGCGGCAGTTTCCGGTTTTGCTGCCCTTTATGCCGCTCATTGTAATTCTCTTGCGGGTGACCATCATGCTTGGCGCGGCCTTACTGGCTATGCGGCTAGGCACCGCCTTGATTACGAGGCTCTTTAGCGGCAAGAACACGGGTCTAAAGCTAGACATGCGCAAAGCCAAGACCTTAGAGGCCCTGCTAAAGAGCGTGTTGCGCTATGCCATTTACTTTTTTGTCGCCATTACCGTCATTGAAGCCTTAGGTGTTCCCACCGCTTCGATTATTGCCAGCGCCGGCATTGTCGGCTTAGCTGTAGGCTTTGGCGCACAGAACCTAGTGCGAGACGTTTTAACCGGGTTCTTTATTCTCTTTGAAGACCAGTTTGCCGTCGGCGACTACATTGAAGCGGTAGGCGTAGCCGGAGTTGTTGAGGAAGTTGGGTTGCGCGTCACCAGACTGCGCGATTTTAGCGGTGTGCTGCATATTGTCCCCAATGGCACTATCGACAAAGTCAGTAACCACAACCGCGGTTACCTGAGGGCCATGGTCGACATCAGAGTTGCACACGAGGAAAACCCCGAGCGCGTGCGGCAAATTCTCGAGGCGGTAGCTACAGAGGTGGCTCAAGACACCCCGGCGGTGGTAGAAGGGCCGCTAGTTTTAGGGATTGTAGACATCACTGAAGCCGCAGTCGTCTTTCGCCTGTGGGCGCGCACAGAGCCCATGCGACAGTGGGACGTCGAGCGGGAAATTAGGCGGCGCGTCAAGCTCGCCTTTGACCGCGAAGGTATCCACACGCCCTATCCGCGCACGGTGCTTATGCCCCAAGAGACGGCTAATCCCCGCATGATTGACGACTAGACGGGATAGTGAGGAGGGTTGCCCCATGCCGATGAAGCTATTTGTAGGCGATGTGCTCGAGCTAAAGAAAGGGCATCCCTGCGGTGGCGTGCAGTGGGAAGTGCTGCGCACGGGTATGGACTTTCGCATTAAGTGCTTAAAGTGCGGCCACAGCGTAATGCTCCCCCGCGTCAAGCTCGAAAGAGATATTAAGAAAGTAATTAAGACGATGGGGGATGCTGGCTCCTAGCTCCTGGCTGCTAGCAGATGGAGCGTGCTCCGTGCTCCGTGCTCCGTGCTCCGTAGAACGGGCTCACGGCTTACAGCTTACGGCACTTCTAACGCCTAAAGCCTAAAGCCTAAAGCCTAATCCCGCTGAGCGCTGACAGCCCTCCGTTTCCCCAAGCGACAAGCGACAAGGGACAAGCGACAGCTCTACCACAACAGCTCATTTTCCTTGCTTGCTGCTTGTCCCCCTGCTATAATTAATTGTTCTTGCAACCCTGCTCCATGCATTGACATGGAGCCTTATGTCCAAGGGGAGGAGGTGCAGCAATGCGCAAGTACGAGAGTATGTTCATCCTGAACATCGGGCTCAACAAAGAGCAGCTGCCGGAGAAGGTTGAACGCTTTACCGCAGCTATCACCAATAACGGAGGTCAGATTGACAAGCTCGCCGAATGGGGCAAGCGCCGTTTAGCCTACGAGGTGAATAAGCAGCGTGAAGGGTACTATTTCTTGGTAAACTTCACGGCAGAGCCCGCCGCAGCCAAAGAGCTAGAGCGGCAATTTCGCATTTCCGAGGATGTCGTTCGCTATGTTGTGTTTCGCCTAGACGAATAGATGTGAAGTTTAGAAACTCAATCGGAGGCGGTAAGAATGTTAAACAAGGTTATACTTATTGGCAGGCTTACACGGGACCCTGAGCTCCGCTTTACGCCTACCACCGGAAAGGCCGTAGCAAAGTTTGGGCTGGCGGTGGATAGGGGTGGCAAGAACAGCGGAACAGACTTCATTAACATCACGGTGTGGGATAAGCAAGCTGAAATATGCGCGCAGTACCTCAAAAAAGGGCGACTGGTCGCAATCGTAGGCAGGCTTAACATCAATTCGTACGAGAAAGACGGGCAGAAGCGCACCTACGCTGAGGTCGTAGCCGACCAAGTTCGTTTTCTCGAATCGGCGAGCCGTGAGGGAAGTCCACAGGGTGAAAAGTCACATGACTATGACGAAGTAGCCAAAGAAGTTAACCTAGATGACGAAGACTTGCCGTTCTAGCTCTGAAGAAGGAGGAATTTTTCTTGCGCAAACGCACTCGTAAGCCCAAAAAGCGCGTGTGTAATTTCTGCGTAGATAAGGCCGTAGCCATTGAGTACAAGGAAATCGATAAGCTACGCCGCTTTATTACCGAGCGCGGCAAGATTTTGCCGCGGCGGATATCCGGCAACTGTGCTAAGCACCAGCGCCTGATGACCGAGGCTGTTAAGCGCGCACGTAACATTGCGCTGCTTCCCTATACCATCGAGTAAATAGCCTCTGGCCAGAACTTCCGCGTCCATGTCGGGGCTCCCCACTCTCTTGGGGTGAGCCCCTTCATTGTCTCTGCAATTCCCAGATTTCGCGAGTGGCAGAGAAGGAGAACTGCGCCCTCTAGAGAAATAGCAATCTAAGCGAGGTGGATGTCGATGCAGGATACAGGGCCGGGACGCGACCTAGAGATTGGGCGCAGCATTCGCATGATCGAGTGGCTTAAGACGGAACTAGTGAGCGGTGTCGCACAGGTCTTTCGGCAGTTGCCTAAAGGTCGCGACGAGGCCGTTTCTTCGGCTTTAGCCGGAGTGATAATGTCCTGCTATTTACTTGGGCGGCGCCTCGGCATTAGCTTTTCGAAGCTAGAAGCTGCGGTTGAGCGCAGGGCGCTACACAACGCCTCCGAAGGGCATGAGCTAGAGGAGTGGTATCACGACCTCTCCACCCTAGGGGAGCACTTCGCAGCCAGACGGATTAAGTAAATTTTTCTTCCGGCAATTTCACTAGATTTGCATGGCGAGACAAATTAACTGGGTACACAAATTCACGAGTAGGGGGATTACGCGTGAAAGTTATTTTATCTAAAGATATTAAAGAACTTGGCAAGAGAGGACAGGCAGTCGAAGTAAGTGAGGGCTACGCCCGCAACTACCTCCTGCCCCGTGGACTCGCAGTCCTAGCTACAGAAGGCGCGACCAAGGCGCTTACCCAAGAGAAGCAGGCGCAAGACCGCAAGAAATCGCGGGAGATTACATCGGCCCAGGCGCTAGCCGCCAAGCTTGCAGCCACCGAGCTACGCATTCCGGCTAGGGTCGGCGACGGCGGTCGCCTGTTTGGCTCCGTCACGGCGGCAGACATTGCGGCTAGCCTTGCGGCACACGGCATTACGATTGACAAGCGCCGGATTGAGCTCAAGGAGCCGATTAAGGCCGCGGGAAGATTCACTATCGAGGTCAAGGTCTATCAGGAGATTAGCGCAAAACTTACGCTTGACGTGGTTGCGGAGTAGCTTATGGCCGAGCCAAGAACCCCGCCTTATCACCTAGAGGCCGAGCAGTCTGTTTTAGGCGCCATTTTCCTTGACCCGGACGCGATTATTTCGCTTGCGATTACGCTGCAGCCCGCGCACTTTTACCGCGAGGCGAACCGCGCAACTTTTCAGGTCATGCTTGACCTCTACATGGAGAATGTCCCCATAGACCTAATCACTGTCGCGGACAGACTCAACAAGGCCGGCAAGCTTGAAGACTGCGGCGGCCTTAACTACCTTACCGGGCTCCTAGAGGCTACGCCCGTCGTCAGCAACGCGCCGTCCTATGCTAAGATTATCCACGAGAAGTACCTCCTGCGGCAGCTGATTACCGCCGGAAACGAGATAGCAGCTTCTGCTCTTGGCGGTGCAAGCGAGACTACGGCGCTCCTAGATGCGGCTGAGCAGCGCATCTTTAAGCTAGCGCAGCAGCGAGACTCGCGCGACTTCACTCCTCTCGTGAGCATCCTGCATGACGTATATGACCAAATCAACGTCAATCGGTCGCCCGGCGGGGCCGTAAATGGAGTGCCGTCCGGCTACAAAGACCTCGACCGCATTACGCACGGCTTCCAAAAAGGCGACCTGGTTATCCTGGCGGCGCGCCCGTCCGTCGGTAAGACTGCGCTCGCGCTGAACATGTCGCTAAATGCCTCCATGCGCCACAAAGTACCTATCGCCTTCTTTAGCTTAGAAATGCCCAAAGAGCAATTAGCCATCCGCATGTTATGCGCGGAAAGCGAAGTGCGCTCCGAAGCTGTGCGCAACGGCACCCTCGGGGAAAAGGATTGGGAGCGGATTGCGACAGGCTTTCGCGAGCTAAACAATGCCAAGATCTTTATCGATGACACCCCTGCCCTCTCCGTAATGGAAATGCGCAGCAAAGCGCGGCGACTCAAGTTAAACGAAGAAATCGGGCTGATTATTGTCGACTATCTGCAACTCCTGCGGTACCCGCAGCGCTTTGAAAACCGACAGCAGGAAGTCGCTGAGATTACGCGCACGCTAAAAGCGCTAGCGCGCGAGCTAGAAGTGCCGGTTATGGCTTTAGCTCAGCTTAGCCGTGCCTCAGAGCAGCGCAGCGACCGTCGCCCAAATCTCTCCGACTTGCGCGAATCAGGCGAAATCGAGCAAGCCGCCGACCTCGTCATGTTTCTTTACCGCGAGGACTACCAAAAGCACGATTTGCCGCCCGGCGCAGCTGACGGTTCCGGCCCCATCGAAGTAATCTTAGGCAAACATCGCAATGGCCCGACAGGCCAGGTGCCGCTTACCTTTCGCAAGGATTTTGGCCGTTTTGAAAGCGCGGCGCCAAATTTATAGCATTGACACATGCGCATGCGTGCTGTAATATTTATAGATGTCTGGCGGCCCCATAGTGAAGCGGTTTAACACACCAGCCTTTCACGCTGGCGACACGGGTTCGAATCCCGTTGGGGTCACCACTCGGAGCTGTAGTGTAGCGGTTAACATGCCGGCCTGTCACGCCGGAGACCGCGGGTTCGATTCCCGTCAGCTCCGCCATCGAACTTTAACCCAGAAGCGTCGCTTCTGGGTATCTCTGCCGGTGTAGCTCAGTGGTAGAGCAGCTGATTCGTAATCAGCAGGCCGCGGGTTCAAATCCCGCTACCGGCTCCATATGGCGCAAATCGTCCTCAGCGGCACCGCTGAGGATTTTTCTATTTTTCACCACAGAACTGCGTCTTTTGCGTCAAAGGATTTTTCTTTTGTGCGGCGAATAGAAATATAGTGGTTGTCCGTTGTCGCTTGTCCCTTGTCGCTTGAGCCGCCAGCGCGCAATCATGAATCAGGAATCGTCAAACATGAACTTGGAGGAGTGCTCCGCTGAGCACTGGGCACTAGGCACCCTACTCTACTAGGAGCCAGCAGCCCCTCGTCCCCACGAACTACCCAAACAAAAGGAGGAATCAAGCATGCGAAGAAGAGCTGTGCTTGTGTGTCTACTGCTAGTCGCGATGGTCGCTACTAGTGCATGTGCTCCGCTCGGGCGCTGGGCGTTGTGGCGCAATCGGCTGCCCTTTAGCGCAGAAGCGTTTATGAATGCCGTGCGTGCGGGCAATCTTGAGCACGTCAAGCTGTACCTTAATGCCGGCATGCGGACGGACACCCATGACGAACACGGTTACACTCCTATCATCGTGGCGGCTGAAGCCAACCAGGCTGAGCTGGTGGATTACTTCCTTTCACTCGGCGTTCCGGTTGACCAGCGCGGCAAGGATGGCTGGACGGCACTTCACTTAGCGGCCGTGCACGGCAACTCCGAGATGGTCAAGCGTTTGCTTGAGCGCGGCGCTGACGTTAATGCCAAGCACAACCACGGGTCAACACCGCTCCTGCTCTCAATGCTAACTGCCAACTTTTACACGGTGGAAGCCTTGCTTGACGGCGGAGCAGACCCTGACATAGCCCTGCCAAACGGCGCTACTCCCTTAATTCTCGCCGCCCAGGCAGGTGAACTGACGCACGTCAGCGCGGCGGAGCTCCTGCTAAAGCGCAACGCAAACATCGAGGCCCGCATGGAGGGAGGCTTCACCGCCCTCATGATCGCCGTGCAAGAAGGTCGCTTTGACATGGCCAGCATGTTGCTTGAGCAAGGCGCAGACCCCAACGCCACGAATGAAGAGGGGGCAACTTCCCTCATCATTGCCATTCTAAGCGAACAGGTGGCCCTAGCCGGTATTCTCTGCACTTTCGATGCTGACGTAAATGTAACTTTCCAAGGAGTAACGGCGCTCAACTTAGCAATGGGACGCGGCATGCATACTATAGGTGAGATCCTAATTAGTCACGGGGCGCGTTAGTTTGTGCAAGCGAAGCGTCTGTGGTATAATCATGTCCGGAGCGGGCGGGTGTAGCTCAATGGTAGAGCACCAGCTTCCCAAGCTGGCTACGAGGGTTCGATTCCCTTCACCCGCTCCAACGACATAAACACCCACTTCGCCGCAGCAGGAGCCATGCCGACTGCGGCGAGTTTTGTTCTAAATTATACGAGAGGTGATGAGGTTGCAGAGTAAACGCCAGCGCAAGCAGATAGCGATCTGCCTTGCTCTTACGTTGTGTACTCTGATGGTTGTAGGGTCGTGGGCATTTGCGGCCTGGGAAGTGAGCCTAGATGGCGTAGCTTTAGGCGTAGTTAGAGACAAACAAGCGATAATTAGCCGCCTAGACGCGCGTGCGCTAGAACTGCGGCAGGAGACTGGCACAGATGTAGGCCTCGCCAGCCAAGTAGATTACAGGTTGCGCTTCACGCTTTCCCGCTCCACTACCGATGAGTTGTGGCAACAACTCGAACCTTTAGTCGAGTTTGGACTAAAGGCCGCGGTAATTAACGTAAATGGCCAAGAAGTAGCGGCCCTAGCCTCGCGCGAAGAGGCCGAGGCCTTGCTCTCGGCGGTGAAGAGTCGCTTCGTTAAGCCCGACAGCAACCGAGCCGTCGAAGCGGTGCGGTTTCGGCAAGAAGTAAGTATCAGCGAAGCATATCGTAAACTCGACAACCTAGTCGACCAAGAGGCCGGCATGAACGTGCTGCTGTTTGGGCGCGAGCGGCGCCTTACGCACACGGTGTCGCGCGGGGAGTCGTTTTGGAGCATAGCGCGCCTGCATAACCTGCGCACGAGCGTGCTGCAGGCAGCTAATCCTGCCGTCGTGCCGGAGCGCCTGCGTATCGGTACCGCCCTTAACCTTGTAGTAGCAGAGCCTTTTCTACAAGTCGAGGTAGTAGAAAAGATCACATATAACAGGGCAGTCCCCTTTCAAACTACACAAGTCACAGACAACACCTTGTGGAGCTGGGAGCGTCGCATCCGCACGTCCGGCCGCAGCGGCACGCAACAACTTACCGCTCGCGTCACCACAGTCAACGGCGCCGAAGAAAGCCGCGAGATTCTTTCCACGGTAGTCCTCTCTGCCCCGACCACACAAGTCGTGGCACGCGGAACAAAAAGCGCTCCCACTCTAAGCACCGGAGCCTTCCGTTGGCCGACTACGGGCCGCATAACTTCCCCGTTTGGCCCGCGTTGGGATGGCTTCCACGCTGGCGTGGACATAGGTGCGCCGCCAGGAACCCCTATCACCGCCGCCGACAGCGGCATCGTGTCCTTTGCAGGTTGGAACGGTGGTTACGGCATGATGGTACGCATCGAGCACGGCAATGGCTTTGCCACGCTTTATGCCCATGCTTCGCGAATACTGGTGACAGAGAATGAGCAAGTCGAGAAAGGCCAAACCATAGCCCTCGTCGGCAACACAGGCCGGAGTTTTGGCCCGCATCTGCACTTTGAGATAATCTCTAACGGGCGGCCGCTAGATCCCCTAAGGTTCTTCCGTTAGCACGAAATTTAAGGCACAACTAAGCACAACTAAAAGGAAACGTCACCTACAGCAGCGAATAGATTATGTAAAGACGTAACATGGGGGTGGGGGCGTGAATCCCAAAATCCTCGTAGTAGAAGACGAAAAACCTATTGCCGAGATTATTAAGTTTAACCTCGAAAAAGAGAAATACAGCGTAAGTCTGGCCTATAACGGCCAAGATGCCCTAGACATGGCTATTCGCAATCTGCCTGACCTAATCATCCTTGACGTCATGTTGCCTAAGCTCGATGGTTTTCAGGTCTGCAGAGAGCTCAGGCGTACAACCAACACCCCAATCCTGATGCTGACCGCAAAAGGAGCAGAGAGCGACAAAGTGAAGGGACTTGCCCTCGGCGCGGACGATTACATCACCAAGCCCTTTAGCCCGCGTGAACTTGTAGCCCGCGTCAAGGCACACCTAAGGCGCAGCAACATCATCTCCGCGGCAGAAGAACGCGAGGCCTCTGCCCTAGTTGCCGACGGCCTCGTCATCGACCTCATCAAGTACGAGGTGCGTAAGGGCGACACTCCCATCGATCTTACGGTGCGCGAGTTTGAGCTCCTTAAGTATTTAGCCCTGCATCGCGGTCGCGTCTTTGACAGAGAACACCTACTAAAAGAAGTATGGGGTTACGACTACTTCGGCGACGGTCGCACCGTAGACGTAACTATTCGGCGGCTGCGCGAAAAAATCGAAGACGACCCCATTGCGGCTAACGCCAAGTATGTCCTCACCCGTCGCGGTGTCGGATACTACTTCCGCGAGGCCTAGCATGTTTCAGAGCATAAAGTGGAGGCTAATGCTCCTCTACATATTGCTAATCGTCGTAGCCATGCAGTTCGTGAGCTTCTTTCTCGTGCGCAACATCGAGGCCTTTTATTTGGAGCGGGCCCGCACGGAGCTGCGCACGCGTGGCGCACACGTGGTACGCGTTTTAGAGATTGAAATGCGGCGCGGCCCCTACAGCCGCGACCTAGCTGAGACGCTGCTAAGCAACCTGCGCGCCCGGCAAGAAGACGCCATTATCTTGCTGGTGAGCCCCGCCGGGCAGGTCGCGGCAACGTCACTTAACCCTACGGCAGAGAGGCTGCGGGGTTTATTTGTGCAGAGTCCGGACTATCCCGCGATTGTCGAGTTCTTTGCCAGCAACGAGCCGCAGGAAGCGCGTTGGGAAGACCACACCGGGCGGCGTTTCTATACCTTAGCCCTCCCCCTTGCCGGCATTCTCACACAAGGCCAGGCGCGCGATGACGTAGCTTTAGTCTATGTGCGTGAGCCGCTCGATGAAACCTACAGCATTTTGCGCGAAGTGCAGGAAAGGCTACTTAATGCTACCTTGCTGGCGATTGGCGTGACTTTGCTGCTTGGTACTTTTGCCGCCCAAACCATCACGCGGCCGCTGCAGGAAGTCACCAGTAAAGCCGCGCGCCTGGCCGCCGGACACTTCGATATGGAGGTAACCGTCAAATCCGGCGACGAAATAGGCAAGTTAGCCGAAGTCTTTAACTATCTCACCGCCGAGCTGCGCAAAACCATGACCGAGCTCAACAACGACAAAAGCAAACTAGAAGCCATTCTTACCCAGATGACCAACGGGGTAATTGCGGTTGACACGCAGGGGCAGATTATCCACGCCAACATTCGCGCGCGCGATATGCTTGGCATCACCCCGGATACTTCATCCGACGCTATTCTTGAAGTCCTGAACCTTGGAGATTTAGCACGATTGCTCAGGGGCAGCGGGCCCAAGGTTGCCGAGACAGAGCTCAGGTCGCCATATGCAATTGCCGTGCGCGCCTATGCCGCCCCTTTCCATTCCGCCGACGGCGAGGTTTCGGGGGGGATTATTGTGCTGCAGGATATTACCGAGGAGGCGAGGCTTGAGCAGATGCGGCGCGAGTTTGTCGCTAACGTCTCGCACGAGCTTAAGACCCCGCTTACAACCATTAAGGGCTATGCGGAAACACTGCTAAGCGGCGCCTTAGACACCAAAGATGTTGCCGTTAGCTTCCTCTCCACCATTTCCGAAGAGGCAGACCGCATGGACAGGCTGATTAAAGACTTGCTGACGCTTTCCGCGCTTGATTTTCAGCAGGCTCGCCTCACCCTGCGCCCCACCCTGCTTGATGAGCTTATCCTAGACGTCGCCGACAAGCTCGCTTTCTCAGCGCAAAAGCGCAATCTCAGGTTCCGTACGGATTTTCCGGAAGAAGTACCCATGGTTCTAGCCAACGCCGATAAAATAGAACAGGTGCTCGTCAACATCATGTCTAACGCTATCAAGTACACCCACGAGAGCAGTGACATCTCTGTTTCCGTTAAGGCTGCAGGCGAGATGGTGCGTGTGGGCATCAGAGACCAAGGCCCGGGCATTCCTGAGGAAGACCAGCCCCGCATCTTTGAGCGCTTCTATCGCGTAGACAAGGCGCGCGCCAGAGAACTAGGCGGCACCGGACTTGGGCTGGCGATTGCCAAGCAGATAGTCGAAGCACACGGCGGGTGGATTGGCTTAGAGAGCACGCCCGGCCAAGGCACGGAGATATACTTCTTTCTGCCGCGTCATACGCCACAGAGCGGGCAGGTGTCATAATCTATGAAGGAGACCTTTAAATCGCTGCTGTTAGGCGTGCTGGTAGTCGCGAGTATCGCCATGAGCAGTGAGGTGTGGCTAGGCCTCTACCATGTACCTCCTCCACCCCCCGCACGCGAGAGCGTCACCCCGCCACCGCTCGCGGCAGTGGTGGCACCTGTAGCCATCTACGCTCATGCCTCTCCCCACGCGCGCACCTTTAGCCCCGGCGACCCGGTTTTTGACGCTACGTGGGAGCATTTGCGCCGCCTGCTCAGCCCGACGGCGACCCCTGCGGTGCGTGCCGGCACACAAAGCGAATGGGAGCGGGCGCTTCGCGCCGGTAGCCTCGAATACAAGCTTAGCGGCCCCATCGAGCTGGCTTTGCTGCTTGAAGCGCTAGGCATACAGCAAAAGAGCGACTCACCTGCGCAAAAAGTAGACCGCATTATGCTAAGCAGACAGAGCAACCACGTTCACCTCTTAGATACGGGTAGCTCTCGCTTCTATGTCTGGGAGAACGTGCCCCCGGCGGCCCCCGAAACAGTAGTGCGCGAGGAAGTGTCGCGGCAGCTAGAATGGGTGGCGGCACAGCAGGCCGGTCAAAAATTACGCCAGCTCAGCTCCCCTTGGCGTGCGCGCGCCGCACCTTGGGTTTACGTGCCGGATAGCCCCGGCGTATGGCCGCAGCTCCTCGTTAGCCACGAAAGACAGGCGAGCCTAGCTCTGGCCAACAGCTTTTTTACCGACATTGCACTGGTGCGGCGCGTCGGCGAGCGCGACGGTCGCGTCTCACTTACCGACGGCGTGCGGCACGTCTACCTGCACGCCGATGGCACCGTGCAGTATGTAGCGACAAGTTGGTTTGTGCCGAAGGCAGATATCGCTGCAGAAGCCAAGCATGCGCTTACCCGCGGCCTAAGCTTTGTGGCGCAACACGGCGGCTTTACCGAACACGTGCGTTTGCGCGCGTCGATGATTGAGCCCGCCAGAGGCGACGCCGTCGCGCAGATGCAGTTTGAGTTTCGCCCCTATGCTAGGCTGACGGTAGGGGGAATTGCGAAGTTTGTTCCCATCGTGTCGTGGGGGCCACAGCTCATTGTCGCCGTGAACGAGCGCGAGGTCGCCTACTATTACCGCTCTCTTTACAGCCCCATCACGGATGGCGCTTCGCCGACGAGGGTTATTAGTGCCGAGAGTGCGCTGCGGGCGCTTGCGCAGAGCCTGTCGCCCGGGCGCCTCATTACTGCTATGTACTTAGGGTTTTACCAGCGCGAGATCGACCACGTGACCGAGTTCCTCTACCCCGTCTGGGTAGTAGAGCAAGGCGAAGAACGGTTTTTAGTCAATGCTTTCACTGCCGATGTTATTGCCGGTCCCTCTGCCCAGATAACGCTGATTAATTCCACCGACAGCCAGGCAACCTGGGATATCGGCGTGCCTCACGCGCTCAGCCAGTACGCGGAATTTAGGCTAGAGTACCGTCGCGACGGCCAGGTCGTCCACCGCGACCAATGGCTAAGTCCCGGCGGCCCTAGCTACTCCATGACGCGCACAACGAGCGGCTTAAGCCCTGCCACTTCGTACACCGTATACTTCTTTGCGCGGCGCGGTGACGATTGGCGCATTGTTGACGGCACCGGGCGGCGCCTAACTACTAAGCCGAGATAAGGAAGGGAGGGCGAAAGGCGTGGATTGGCCGCGCGCTAAGACAATTCTCATTGTAGCGTTCCTCATTCTTAACGCCGTACTGGCGGCTCAGCTTTACCTGTTGCCGCTGTTTGACCTTTCCGCCCGCCCGGTAAGTCTTGCGGCCATCAAAGAAGTGCTCGCAGGAAAAGGCACCGAACTAACCGCTACATTGCCGCGCCGCGGGCCTACGGCTCCCTTTGCGCTCCTCTCTACCCCCGCCTACTCCGACCGCGAGATAACAACTATCGCGCGCGATTTGCTTGGCAAGGGCGCCGCGCGTGTGCCTGTCGGCGGCTCGCTCGGCGGCGAATCTGCCGTAAGCTACCGCGGTCTAGGCGGGCAGTTAGTAGTCGTGACGGCGCGCGGCCTCGTCTCCTACGAAAACCAAGCCGCTGTCGGGAGTGGCGGCGCGATAACCGCAGAAGAAGCCGCCAGTAAAGCGGCAGACTTCGTGCGCGAGCACGTGGGCGAAACCGGCTTTGTCTTCGCAGGCGTGACAGAACTTGAGCCCACCGGGTTTCGCGTCGACTACCTGCAGCGCTTTCGCGGCTCCTTTGTGTTTCCCGGCTACATTACCCTCGTCGTCAAGTCCGACGGTGTAGCGGCCATGTGGATGCTTCGCCTGCGCGTTTCTTTTGAAACCGGCAGTGCGCGGCGCATTCTTTCCGCCGCCGAAGCCGTATTAAGCTTAGTTAATCACCGCCAAAACGCTGGCGACACCCAGGCCCTAAGCGTAGAGAAAGTAGATTTCGGCTTTCACAGCCCAATCTACGACACGGTAGACCCAATGTGGCGCGGCGTGCCGGTGTGGCGCATTCACACTTCGCGCGGCGAATTTTTCATTAACGCGCACTCAGGCGTAATCGAGGCCAGATAGCGGGATTGACGCAGGTGTGTTCGCGTGCTACAATTTTTGTGCGCAAGACGCGCTTACAGGGGATTGGTCTAACGGTAGGACGACTGACTCTGGATCAGTTTGTGGAGGTTCAAATCCTTCATCCCCTGCCATTTTCGCGGCGCGTTAGTCTAGTGGTCAGGACGCCGCCCTCTCAAGGCGGAATCACGGGTTCGAGTCCCGTACGCGCTACCAATATACGCGCCAACCGCGTGAAGCAAAAGGGACGGAGCCTTTTGCTTCACGTTTCGCTTTGCGAAGCAAAAGGGACGGAGCTTTTTGCTTCATACAGCGACAACTGACAAGTGACAAGCGACATTTGACAGGCATACCTCTTCCCACACTATTTTCACACTTGCCTACGTAAAGTGCGGTAAGTGGGCCGTATACTAGAATCACGTTAACCACGCTAAGAAGGAGGAAATCACGTGAGTGAGTACTATGAGTTTCAGGCGCCCCGTTACTATCGTCGCCGCACTCCGTTTCTGGCGATAGTAGTGGTAAGTGTGCTGTCTGCTTTGCTTGGCGCGGTGATGGGAGCCTATCTTGCCCCGACTTTCCTGTTTGGGAGGCTAATCCCCTATCCGCCTAGCGCGCTAAGCCCAAACCTAGTTCAGCCGAGCCTGACGGGTACCAATCCCTTGACCGAACAAATAGCGGCAGGAGCGGTAGCGCAGGTGGCGCAGCGAGTTGGGCCGACTGTCGTGGGTGTTGTCAACCGTTCGCGCGTGCAGGGCTGGTTTGGGCAGCAGCAACAACAGAGCACGGGCTCGGGCATTATCTTTGACCAAAGCGGGCTGATTGTAACTAATCAGCATGTCGTAAGCCGCGCCGCCGAGATTTTTGTGGTCCTTTTTGACAATGTACAAGTTCCGGCGACCCTGGTGGGGGAAGACGAGCGCACCGACCTCGCGGTGCTGCGCATTGACGTCACCAAGCTCCCCGCGACCCACAGGCCGCTTCCTGTAGCTGAGTTTGGCGATTCTGACAAGCTCGTCGTAGGCGAGTTGGCCGTGGCGATTGGCAACCCGCTCGGGCTCGAGTTTCAGCGCACTGTAACAGCCGGGATTATTAGCGCCGTAGAGCGTACGCTTACCATGGACGACGTGACCTTCCGCGTGGTGCAGACCGACGCCGCCATTAACTCCGGCAACTCCGGGGGCGCCTTAGCCAACGCCCGCGGGCAAATAATTGGCATTAACCAAGCTAAAATCGCCGCCGGCGGCGTAGAAGGCATGGGCTTTGCGATTCCCATTAATGTAGCGCGCCCCATTATCACCGAGCTTATCGCACATGGTCGGGTAATACGGCCTTGGATGGGAATCCGCGGAACAACGGTCACGCCGAGCCTTGCTGCGCAGTACGGTCTAGCTGTCAACGCAGGCGTCTTCATCGAGGTCGTGCCTAACAGCCCGGCGGCACGAGCAGGACTGCGGCTAGGGGATGTGATAGTCAGGTACAACGGCAATGAAATCAAGGACTTTGAGCGGCTCCGCGAGCTCATCACCGCGACAGGTATCGGCGGCACAGCCGAACTAGTCGTCAGGCGCGGCACGACTACCCTTAACGTACGCGTGCGCTTGGAGGCAGCGCCGTAAGGGGGGCCGAAAACAAAGGGGACGGTTCTTCTTGGATAGTGCTTCGCAACGCTGGCCTTGACAGATGTGCTGACGTCGACTAAACTTTAACACAAGGCGGCCGCCTTACCCACAACTCAAATAGATTGCCCCGACGGAGAGAGTACGCTCAACAATTACTGCCAGAGAGAGGCTGCCACCCGGCTGAGAGCAGCTTTAAGTAACCCGAGCGGAAATGCACTCCCGAGCAGATGACCGAACGCTTGCGCCAGTAGGCTCATCCGGGTTCGCCCGCTACAGCGTTTTAAGACAGACTCGCACGAGTCTAATTAGAGTGGAACCGCGTCTACCCCGCCTCTAGCTTAGAGGCGGGTTTCTGCTATCCGCATTTTTAGGGGGAAATCTCATGAAAGTTAACAATGTCCCAGCACCAAACACAAGTGTCGCCGTACTAATCGGACGCACCCCGCTTGTCTCGCTGCGGCGCCTGCAAGATGAAAATAGCGCCGAGATACTGGTGAAATTAGAGTCCTTTAACCCCGGCGGCAGTGTTAAGGACCGCATTGCGTTGGCGATGATTGAACAGGCCGAAAAGGAAGGTGCTATCACGCCTGAAACCGTGTTGATTGAGCCGACCAGCGGCAATACCGGCATCGGGCTTGCCATGGTGGCGGCCGCGCGGGGATATAGGCTGATTTTGGTCATGCCCGACAGCATGAGCCTTGAGCGCAGGCATTTGCTCTTAGCTCTCGGTGCCGAACTTAAGCTAACTCTGGCAGCGGAAGGCATGCTTGGGGCGATCAGACAAGTCGACGCCTTGCTCGCCGAGCATCCTCACTACCTATCGCTGCGGCAGTTTAGTAATCCCGCTAACCCCGAGGTCCACCGCCGCACTACTGCCGCAGAAATCTGGGAGCAGACTGGGGGCCGCATAGATGCCTTTGTCGCCGGCGTCGGTACCGGCGGCACTATCACCGGGGTCGGGCAAGTGCTAAAGCAGCGCCTACCCAATGTCGTTGTAGTCGCCGTGGAGCCGACCGCTTCGCCGGTACTCTCCGGTGGTTCGCACTCACCGCACCGCATCCAAGGAATTGGGCCGGGCTTTATCCCGGATATCCTAGATCGCAGCGTAATCGACCGCATAATCACCGTCAGCAATGAAGACGCTGCCGCGATGGCGCGGTTATTGGCGAGAAAAGAAGGCATTATCGCCGGCATCTCAAGCGGCGCCGCCTTAGTGGCCGCACGCCAAGTAGCGCAGGAGCTAGGGCGCGGCAAGCGGGTGGTCACGGTGGCCCCCGATACGGGGGAACGTTACCTCAGCACAGGGTTGTTTGACTCCCATGCCTAACCCGTTCACTTACCTTAGCGAAGACGTAGCCGCCGTGTTTAAGCACGATCCCGCTGCCAAAAGTGTGCCGGAAGTAGTCTTGTGCTATCCCGGGCTCCACGCTGTTTGGCTTCACCGTTTGGCGCACCCCCTCTATCGCGCGCGTATCTACTTTCTGGCGCGCCTTCTGTCGCACTTCGCGCGCTTTCTCACCGGCATAGAGATTCACCCGGGCGCTAGCATTGGCCGCAGGGTGTTTATTGACCACGGCATGGGCGTAGTAATAGGTGAAACCGCCGAGATTGGCGACGACGTGATCATGTACCACGGCGTCACCCTCGGCGGCACCGGCAAAGACCGCGGGAAACGGCATCCCACCATCGGCAACAATGTGTTGATTGGCGCAAACGCTACTATCCTAGGGCCTATACGTATCGGCGACGGAATGAAAGTACGAGCCGCCTCACTTGTGCTGACGAGTATGCCGGAGGCGCTTAGCTCAGCGGTTCAAAGCGGGCGGTAAAGAATCTAAGCACCGGTGCTTCGTAGACAAACCTCAGGCCGCGCGCTGTATCGCGTTCCTGGTACAAGTCGATAACCGCCTCCGCCACTACGTCGAGGTGGCTGTAGGTGTATACGCGGCGAGGAATTGTCAGGCGCACTAACTCGAGCTTCGGGTAGTGATGCTGCCCCTCTTTGTTGCGCCCGGCCGAAACGATGCCGCGCTCCATGCTCCTCACGCCAGACTTTAGGTATAACTCGGCAGCTAGCGTCTGCGCCGGGAAATGGTCTTGCGGAATGTGTGGGTAGAACCTGCGTGCGTCAAGGAAGATTGCGTGCCCACCGATAGGCTTTACAATTGGGATACCGGCCGCATCGAGCTTTTCGCCGAGGTAGCGCACTTGCGCCAAGCGGTGCGAAATGTAGTGGTAATCCATAGATTCGTATAACCCACGCGCCATTGCTTCCATATCGCGCCCGGCCAAGCCGCCGTAGGAAGGCATGCCTTCGTAAACCACTACCAACGCCGTCGATTTTTGGTAAAGCTCGTCGTCATTTAGCGCCAGGAAACCGCCAATGTTCACGATGCCGTCTTTCTTGCCCGACATCGTGCAGCCGTCGGCATAGCTAAACGTCTCGCGCACAATCTCGCGGATGCTCTTATCCGCATAACCTGCCTCACGTTCCTTAATAAAGCAGGCGTTCTCTACACAGCGCGTAGCGTCCATCATCACCTTAATGCCGTGCTTTTGCGCAAGCTGATAGACGTCGCGCATATTGGCCATAGACACAGGCTGCCCGCCCGCTAGGTTTACTGTAATCGCCAAGCAGATATAGGGGATGCGCTCGGCCCCTACCTCGTCAATCAGTGCCTGCAGCTTGTTTAGGTCGACATTGCCCTTAAACGGCAACTCCAGCGTCGAGTCATGCGCTTCGTCAATGATGATATCCCTAAACGTAGCGCCGTTAAGTTCCTGGTGGGCGCGCGTAGTCGTAAAGTACATATTGCCGGGGACAAAGTCACCCTTCTTAATCATGATCTGCGAAAGAATATTCTCTGCACCGCGTCCCTGGTGCGTCGGCAGTACATGCTTAAAGCCAAACAAGTCCTGCACGGCGGCTTTAAGGTTCTTAAAATTCTTGGAGCCGGCATAGGCCTCGTCGCCTAGCATCATGCCTGCCCATTGGTTGTCGCTCATGGCATTTGTGCCCGAGTCGGTTAACAGGTCGATATAGACGTCGTCCGAGTCCAGCAAAAACGTGTTGTACCCGGCGCGCTGTATAGCCTCTTCGCGCTGCGCGCGCGTGGTGACGGCGATTGGTTCCACCATTTTAATCTTGTAAGGCTCGGCCATGTACTTCTTTTCCATTAAACTACCTCCACACTTGCTTGTCGCGTAATGTCCGCGTTTTCCACACCTATTATGCCACAGCCCGAACGTTTTTCAAGCAAAAAAAGCGCCGCCACTGTGTGTGACGGCGCGCCTCGGCTATACCTCTAGCCCAAAGCTTTTGACAACAGTGTCGACTAGTTCGCCGACGTAGTCGACTGCGGTGCGGATAGCAGCCGGGTCAATCATGTCTACCCCAGCCATACGCGCAAGTTCTACCGGCGGCTTGGCACCGCCCGTCTTAAGGACTTCTAGCCATCTGTCGATTACAGGTTGCCCCTGCTCTTTAATGGCCTTCGCTACGGCCGTGCCCACAGTTAAGCCGGCCGAGTAGCTGTACGGGTAGAGGCCCATATAGAAGTGCGGCTGGCGCATCCACGTGAGGCGTGCGCCCTCGTCTATCGTTACCTCGCCGCCCCAGAACTCCTCAAGAATTTCGCCCTGCACGCGGCTGAGCACGCTGGCGGTAATCGGCTGTCCCTTTTCTGCCAGCACGTACGTGCGCCGCTGCAGCTCGCCTTCGATTAAGTGGCGAACGAAGTTATGGTGATAGGTCATCAAAAGCTGCATCGCCAGCCACCTGTGGAGTCGTGGGTCGTTAGACTGCGCGGCGATGTAGTTGCCTACCAAGAGCTCGTTAATAATGGAGGGCGCCTCTGTAAAGAACACCGAGCCACGCACGTTAGATAGCCGCTGGTAACGCATGGCCAGCACCCCGTGCCCCGCGTGCCCAATCTCGTGCGCTAGCACCAAGGCGCCACGCATATTGTCGGCCCAGGTCACCAAAATATAGGGGTGAGCATTCGGCACGCCATAGCAGAACGCCCCGGTCGACTTGCCGACGTTATCCGCAAGGTCAATCCACCTGTTGTTAAGGCTGTCGGCTACGATCGCCGCATACTCCGGCCCCAGCACCGCCAGACCCTTCTCGATGACGTCGGCGGCAGTAGCGTAAGTCGTGGCCGGGCTAAAGTCTGGGTCGAGTGGCGCCTCGATGTCGCAGTAGAGCATCTCCGTAAGGCCAAGCAGTTGTTTGCGCAGTCGAGCATAGCGGCGCATATGCGGGGCAATTTCCTTCAGGATAACGTCGTGCAGCATATGGTAGCTCGCGGGGTCCACTTCCTGCTGGTGCAGGAGCATATGCGTCGCGGACTGGTAACCGCGGAGCTTCGCCGCCACCACATGCTTCTTAACTTCCGTGCCCCAAGTAGTGCCGTAGGTGTTTTGGTAGTTCTTTAGCCCCGCAGTAAACGAGGCCCAGGCGTTACGCCGCAGCACAAAGTCGGCCGCCTTCTCGTAGGACTCCTCATAAAGCGAGAACGACATGGGGTGCGTCTGCCCCGCGCTGTCCTTAATGTCGGCAAACGCCATATCGGCCGCCTTGGAACGCGTGTAGACTAAGTAAGGCGACTGCAGTACTTCACTCAGCGAGGCCAACGCGCGCTCAGTCTCTAGGCTTAGCACGTGTGGCTTTTCGTCAATCATGCGCAACACCGTGCGCGAAAAGCTCTTAAGTTCGGCCGATTCTTCAAGATAGCGCTCTAGCGTCCCGGCGGGTAGCTCCAACGCTTCGGAGCGAATAAAGGCCATGGCTGCCTGCGCTTCGGCGCCGAGTGACTGCGCTCGCCCCATAGCTGCTTGGTTGGCAGGGTCGGTGCCGTCGCCCGAAAGCGCGAGCGAAGCGTAGGCCACCACGCGGTGCAGGCGTCTCTGTAGATCCTCCGCCGCCTCTAAGCACTCTGCGAGCACTCCCGCGCCTGACGCTAGCTTCCCCTTAAAGCGCATTATGGCAGGTAAATCGCGCCCTATCGCCGTGAGCTCTTGTTCCCAGTCTGCGCTAGTCGGAAAGATATCCGCAAGGTTCCAGGTAAGCTCTGCAGGCACCTCAGCTCTCTTTAGCCGATTTTTCATTGTCCACCCTCCGTAAATTCATTTTCTTAGCTCCCTTTCTTTCGCCAGAGCACCCGCGCTCTCCTGCCCGCGTTCTCTCACGACTCACAACTCACAAATCGCAACTCACAGCACACAGCTTACGGCTTACGGCTTACGGCTTACGGCTTACAGCTTACAGCGGGAAGCGGGGAGGTTTTCACCACAGAGGCACGGAGACCCCCCTCCTCCTCACGGCTCACCGCTCAAAGCTCACAGCCCTCCCGCTAAAGCCTCACGCCTCACCCCTCACCCCCGCGCATTTTCGCTGGTAAGCAAGCGGTGGAATAGGTACAATACAAGTAGCAAAGCGACCAACTTAGGAGGAATGTTTGTGAAAAAAATACTCATCACCGGAGCGCTCGGGCAGATTGGCACCGAGCTAGTAGTCGCCATGCGCAAAACCTACGGCACCGACAACGTCATTGCCAGCGACATACATGCCACGGCACCGGCCGGGCCAATAGCGGAAGGCCCCTACTCCTTAGTTGACGTCACTGTGCCGCAGCAAATTGCCGATGTCGTTAATCACCACAAGATTAACACCATCGTCCATCTCGCCGCTATTTTGTCCGCAACGGGTGAAGCTAAGCCTAAGTTAGCGTGGGACGTCAATATGGGCGGGTTGTTTAATGTCCTTGAAGTTGCGCGCGAAACAGGTGCTGCCGTGTTCACGCCAAGCTCCATCGCGGCCTTCGGCCCCACCACCCCTCCCGACAAGACCCCGCAAGACACAATCCAGCGGCCAACTACCATGTACGGCGTGACCAAAGTAGGCGGCGAGCTCTTGTGCGACTACTACTACTTAAAGCACAAAGTCGATACGCGCGGCGTGCGTTTCCCCGGACTCATTTCTTATGAAGCACTCCCCGGCGGCGGCACCACCGACTACGCAGTACACATCTATTACGAGGCCCTAAAGCACAAGCACTACGCTTCCTACATTGGCAAGGGCACTTTCATGGATATGATGTATATGCCCGACGCCCTCGACGCGATTATGCAGCTGATGGAAGCAAATCCCGATCGCCTTATCCACCGCAACGCCTTTAACGTTACCGCCATGAGCTTCGACCCCGAGATGCTAGCGGCCTCTATCCGCAAGTATATCCCGGAATTTACTCTCGCCTACAACGTCGACCCTGTGCGCCAAGGCATAGCCAACTCCTGGCCCAATTCGTTAGACGACACCGCCGCCCGCGAAGAGTGGGGCTGGAACCCGAAATACGACCTCGACGCCATGACGCGGGATATGCTAGCGCAGCTAAAAATCAAGCTGGGGCTGTAAGGGCACCAGCCGCCAGCCGCCAGCCGCCAGCAGTGAGCGGTGAGCAGTGAGCTTTGAGCTGTGCCACGGGAGGGCCTGCCGCTTTCCGCTTTCCGCTTTCCGCTGTAAGCCGTAAGCCGTAAGCCGTAAGCAATCATGAATCATGAATCAGGAATCGTGAACAAGGAAGGGGCACCGGGCACCCCTCCCGTTTCCCCTAAGTGCGAAGTGCGAAGTGCAAAGTGCAAGTGAAGCAAAAAGCTCCGTCCCTTTTGCTTCAAGGAGGTGACCCCATGTTAACACTCGCCGATGTTAAGGCTGCGGCGGCGCGGCTTGCCGGCAAAACACACCATACGCCGCTCTTGTACTCACGCACGCTGAGTAAGCTCGCCGGCAACGAGATTTACCTCAAGTGCGAGAACCTACAGAAAACGGGCTCGTTTAAGGCACGCGGCGCAATTAACGCCGTAGCACAGCTTAGTATGGAGGCTAAGGCCGGGGGCGTGGTCACCGGCTCTTCCGGCAACCACGGGCAGGCCCTAGCCTATGCGGCCAGAGAGTTTGGCGTTAAGGCAGTAGTCGTCATGCCCGAGGATGCGAGCCTTGCCAAACGCCAGGCCTGTGAAGCGTACGGCGGGACCGTCCTTTTGTGTGGGATTACCGCCGAAGCGCGCCTCGCCAAAGCCGCCGAACTCGTAGCCAAAGGGGGGTACACCTTAGTGCACCCCTTTGACGACCCACATATAATTGCCGGGCAAGGCACGCTTAGCCTCGAAGTGCTAGCCGACCTCCCAGACCTCGACTGCATCGTCGCCCCTGTCGGGGGCGGCGGGCTGCTTGGCGGTGTTAGCCTGGCCACGAAGGAAAGCCGGCCTCGCGTGCAGGTAATCGGCGTAGAGCCTGCTGTCAGCCCACGGCTACGACATGCTTGGCAGGCAGGGGCCGTTACAGAACTAAGCGATGACGCCTGGCAGCCGTCGATTGCCGATGGCCTGCGTGCCCGCCGCCCCGGTGAATTGCCGTTTGCTTTGTCTCGCGCTTATGTCGACGACCTTGTTACCGTAAGCGAAAGCGAAATCGCCGCCGCCCTGAGGCTAATTCTAGAGCGCGTCAAGTTGGTTGTGGAGCCGTCGGGGGCCGTAAGTGTCGCCGCCGCCATAAACGGAAGACTAGGTTTTACTGGCAAGAAGGTAGCCTGCGTACTTAGCGGCGGCAATGTTGAGCTGGCCAAACTCGTTAAGTTAGGGCTGCTCTAGCCCGAGCAGGTCATTTACCACCACACCCGCCGCAATCAGCCCAGCCACAGATGGGACAAACGAGATGCTGCCCGGGATTTGGCGCTTGCGTCTGCAGTTGGCGTCGCCGCCCGGGCAGACGCAGTCGCGCGCGCAGTCACTGCTGCTTGCCTCCGGCACGCGTGGCACTTCCTCTGAGTACACCACCTTCACCCCGCGCTTGTACCCGCGCTTGCCAAGCTCTTTGCGCACGATGCGCGCTAGCGGGCAAATGCTGGTCTTCGCAATATCTGCCACCATAAAGCGCGTCGGGTCAAGCTTGTTGCCCGCCCCCAGGCACGAAACCACTGGGATGCCCTGCTCCTTGCAGTGGATAATGATGGCCAGCTTGGCCGTCACCGTATCCACCGCGTCGACGACGTAGCTAAGCCCGCTTGTCAGTATGCTCCGCGCCGCTTCCGCCGTCATAAAGCATTTGTGCGCGACAACTAGGGCGCCTGGGTTAATCTCTTTCACTCGCGCCGCCATGACGTCTACTTTGGCTTGTCCAAGCGTTGACGAAAGCGCATGCAACTGCCTGTTTGCGTTTGTCAGGCAGATGTCGTCGTAGTCTACGAGCGTAAGCTTCCCAACACCGGCCCGCGCTAGGGCCTCGACAGTGTAGGAGCCGACGCCCCCAATGCCGATTACCGCGACGTGAGCTCTAGCAAGCACAGCTAGGCCCGCCTCGCCCACCAGTAGCTCTGTACGAGAAAACCTGTGTAAAGGCATCCGTGCCCTCCTATTTAGAAAAAGTTTTTTGTCAATGTCAGTTCTTGATATTGCTAATCAGCGAAGACTCTGGTACACTAGGTCTGAACTTGTGCTAATCTGGTTTCACCTGCCCAGGGAAGACCCAGGAGGGCCAATGTATCTAATTAATCGGGGGGATTTTCTCTAATGTATCAGGACAAGTCACTCAATTGCAAGGACTGCGGCGCGGAGTTTCTGTTTACCGGGCGTGAGCAAGAGTTTTACGCCGAACGCGGATTCCAAAACGAGCCCAGCCGTTGCAAGCCCTGTCGCGACAGCCGCAAGCGTAACGACAACGGCGGCTCTATGTCCCAAAACCGTGAGCTCCACAGCGTAACCTGCGATGAGTGCGGTGCACCCACCCAAGTGCCCTTCAAGCCCACTGCCGGTCGTCCCGTCTACTGCCGCGATTGCTTCTCCAGCAAGAGAAGATAAATCTCAGCAATCAAGCAGCCTGAGCATCAGGCTGCTTTGTTTTTTTGCCTGCGGTTCTTTATAATATAGGCGGACAATAAGTGAAAAGACGAGGAGGCGTGGGGGTGTCTATGACGGAACAAGTGCTTAGAGGGTCCGCCTTTGAGGTTGCGGGCACAAAGGTCACGGTTACACACCGCTGTATAGTAATGGCCTTGGGTACGGTCATAGTCGCGGGTATCTACCCCACCGCAGTGCAAGTAGTCGCCGGCGAAAGCACAACAACCTTTGTGCTGCCGTGGCTGCCGTGATAGAACAATCCCTACTCAAGCAGCTGCCGCTCTTTAGCGACCTCCCCACTGTGCACCTAGCCAGCATAGCCTCCCTACTTAAAGTGTATCATTACCAGAAACACGAGCTCTTGTTTAGCGAGGGCGAAGCGGGCCTTGGCGTATGGCTTCTGCTAAGAGGCGCCGTAAAGCTAGTAAAGACCGATAGCCAAGGGGGCGAGCAGCTGCTTAAGGTGGTCGCGCCCGAGCAGTTCTTTGCCGAAGTAGTGCTGTTTGACGGCGGCACCTATCCGGCCACCGCCATCGCCCAATCCGACTGCACGGTTGCCGTGCTCTATAACGCCGACGCGCGTGCCCTGCTTAGCTCCCACCCCGAGCTGGCTTGGCGGTTTTTGCATACCATGAGTGAGCGCCTCCGCGCCGCACAAGAGCGCATCCGCATCCTTGCCGGCAGTGACGCGACCGTGCGCTTAGCAGCACTTCTCCTCCAAGTGGCCAAAGAACAGGGTCAAAGCCAGCTAAGTCTAAGCAAGCAAGACCTCGCCAACATGGCAGGCATCGCGCGCGAAACCGTCTCGCGCATCCTCTCAGTCTTTAGAGACGAGGGCTACATACAAACCGGGCGCAACAAACTTGTTATCGTCAACAAGCGCCGCCTCGCCGCCCTCGTCGACTGAAGCAAAAGAGAAGCAAAAGGGACGGAGCTTTTTGCTTCACTAGCACTTTGCACTTTGCACTTAGGGGGAACCGGGGGCTCCTAGCTCCCTAGCTCCTGGCTCCTGGAAGAGGGAGCGTGTGCCGTGAACCGTGCTCCGTGCTTCGTGCTTCGTAGAACCGGGTTATTGTCTACTGGCTCCCCGCTGATTCACACGATTGCCCACAGCCCAAACCTGCTAACGCCTAACGCCTAGAGCCTAACGCCTCTCCCCAAGCGACAAGCGACAAGGGACAATCGACATCTTCCCAGGCGGCTGGCGGCCGGCGGCTCCTCAGTAATTCTCCTGCCACAAGCGCACGTAGTTTAAGGCGTGCTCTTTCAGGTGCAGAACCGTAGCCTCGTCCACCGTGCGCACCACTTTAGCGGGGAGCCCCACTACCAAAGAGCGGGGCGGAACGACCATTCGTTCCTTTACGACCGCTCCCGCGCCCACAATCGAACCTTCGCCTACTACAGCTCCATCCAGCACAATCGCGCCCATGCCGATAAGCACATTGTCCTCCACCGTGCAGCCGTGTAGAATCGCACGATGTCCTACGGTGACATAACTCCCGACGCGCAGCGGGTGCTCCCTATCTGGGTGCAGTACCGCTCCGTCTTGGATGCTGCAGCCTTCGCCAATCGAAATTTCGTTTACGTCGCCGCGCACTACCGCCGTATGCCACACGCTAGACAGCGGCCCGACCTTAACATTCCCGATTACACAAGCTTCGTCAGCTACAAAAGCCTCTGGGCTGACGACAGGTTTCCCAGCCTTTATCTCTTTAATCATGTCTAACCCTCCCCAGAAAGAAATGCTTGTTAGTCTCGCCCATTCTACCACGGGCAAAGCGGGAAGCAAAGAAAGGTTCCTGCTAGCGAAGGAATTGCGCCGTCGTTGCCGAAAGAGCTGTATAAAGACTGCGCCGTGCATCAAATAGCGTGATATCACTCAACTAAGTACGGAGGGAGCAAGCATGCAGGATTTGCTGCGGATTGCCATACGCGAGGCCGAGCGACTCGGTGCCGATTACGCCGATGTGCGCTATATGGAGCGCAAAAGCGAGCCCATAAACATGAAGAACGGTGCGATAGTTTCCCTGTCGCTGCAAGAAGAGCAGGGCTTTGGCATACGCGTGATGGTTAACGGCGCGTGGGGGTTTGCCAGTCGCAGCGTCACCACCGAAACCGAGCTCAAACACGCTGCGGCCGAGGCGGTAGCCGTCGCCAAAGCTGCGGCTAAAGTAAGCAAGTCGCCGACGAACTTTGCGCCGCTTGACGCCACACAGGCTGTTTATCGCACCAAAGTGCAAAAAGACCCCTTTACTGTGCCTCTTGAAGACAAGCTAGAGCTCCTCGTCGACGTCGATCGCGCCCTGCGGGCCGACCCCGCCATTCGCATCGCCGAGGCCTCGCTCTTATCCCTGTGCGAGCGCAAGTGGTTTATGAGCTCCGAAGGCAGCGATATCGAGCAGACTATCGTCGAGACGGGGGCGAACATCGCGGCCACCGCCGCCGGAGCCGGTGACATGCAGCGGCGCAGTTTCAGCAACTACGGCCAGGCAGGGTACGAATTTGTGGAAGGGCTTAACCTAAAGTCTCTCGCCGCCGACCTCGCCACGGAAGCTAAACATCTACTTGCGGCCGACACGTGCCCCGTGCTTGACACCACCCTTATCTTGGGTTCTTCGCAGCTCGCACTGCAGGTGCACGAATCCTGCGGCCACCCCATCGAGCTAGACCGCGTCCTAGGCAGCGAAGCCAGTTTTGCCGGTACGAGTTTTCTCGCCCTAGGCATGGAGCAAGACTACCGGTATGGCAGCCCGGAAGTCACCATCGTCGCCGATGCCACCGTGCCGGGGGGACTGGGGTCGTTTGGTTATGACGACGAAGGCGTGCCGGCACAGCGCACCACAATCGTCGACAAGGGCAAGTTCGTCAACTTCCTGACCTCACGCGAGACGGCGCCTTTGCTCGAACAGGCCAGTAACGGCGCAATGCGCGCGGACGGCGCCATGAATCTGCCGCTGGTGCGCATGACCAACATCAACCTAAGTCCCGGCGACTGGACGCTCGACGAGATAATTAAGGATACCAAGCACGGCATTTTCATGGAAAGCCCCAAGAGTTGGTCGCTCGATGATAAGCGCCTCAACTTTCACTTTAGCACCGAGTATGCTTACGAAGTTAAGGACGGCGCCATCACGCGCCTGCTAAAGAACCCTGCCTACACAGACATGACGACGCATTTTTGGCCGGCGTGTGACGCCGTGGCGGGGAAAGTCCCCGGCGAATGGCAGCTCTGGGGTATGCCAAGCTGCGCTAAGGGCGAGCCGGTGCAAATTGCCCACGTCGCGCACGGGGCGGCACCCGCGCGCTTTAGAGACGTGCGGGTAGGGGTGGGTAAGTAATGGTCGGCAAAGAACAGGCTATGGAGTTCTTAGAGCGCGTCCTTAAGTTCCCCGCCTCGGGGCCCCTTGAGGCGCGCCTCACGCACGACCGCCTTGCTCTAACGCGCTTCGCCGCTTCTTCTATCCACCAGAACATGGTGAAAGACAACATTACCCTGCGGCTTAGGGTAGTTATCGGCAAGAAGATTGGCACGGCTACAGTCAACTCGACGGCGCTCGCCGATGTGCGCCGCGCCCTAGGAGTCGCAGAGCGACTCGCCAAGTTACAGGCCGACGACCCGGACTTTGTATCTTTGCCGACGCCTACCGCTTTTGTGGCTGCCCGCACGTTTTATCCGGAGACGGCGCAGTGCTCGCCTGCGCGCCGTGCCGAAGCCGTGGCCGTCTTGGCGGATACAGCCGCAGCAGCGAACGTAGAAGCCTACGGCTCTTACGCCACCGAAACCAACGAAATCGCCGTGGCTAACTCGCTTGGCGTCCGCGCCTACAACTGCTCCACTACCGCCTACCTGCGCACGGTGATGATGTCACCACACCACCAAGGCACCGGCTATGCAGATTTCCTTAGCCGCGATATTGACGACATTAATCCTAAAGTGCTCGGCGAAGAGGCGGCGGAGCGCTGTTGTCTCGGCGAAAACGCGCGGGAGATGCCCACAGGTGAGTACGAGGTAGTCCTCACGCCTTACGCCGTTAGCGATATGGTGCGCTTCCTAGGGTATCTTGGCTTTACCGCGTCCTCCCTGCAGGAAGGTATGAGCTTTATGGCGGGTCGCCTAGGCGAACGCGTAACGGGTGAGAACATCTCCATCTGGGACGACGCGCTCGACCCAGACACGCTTAATCTCCCCTTTGACTGCGAGGGGGTGGCCAAAAGGCGCGTCAGCCTAATTGAGGACGGCGTAGCGGCCGGCGTAGTGTACGACTCCTACGCTGCTCACAAAGAAGGACTGCTCTCTACAGGACACGCCTCTCGCCAGCGCGGCGGGATGCCTGCAAACCTTGTGATGGCCCCCGGCAACTCCTCGCTCGCCGCAATGGTGAAGTCAACGCGGCGTGGCATCTACATTACACGCTTTCACTACACGCACTGCCCCGACCCGGTTAACGTCATTATGACTGGTACTACGCGCGACGGGACGTATTTTATCGAGAACGGCGAAATAAAGTATCCCATCAAGAACCTGCGCCTAACAGACAGCGTGCTGCGCGTCTTCTCCCACGTCTCTCACATCTCCGCCGAGCGCAAGCTCCAGCGCGACTGGTGGGGCACTTTCACCAGCCTCTTGCCTGCCCTTAAGGCCGACAAGTGCAACTTTTCCGGCGCGACGACCTTCTAGGACGAGCGTTATGAGAGGGGACGATCTGCACCACAGAGGCACGGAGAACACAGAGATAGAGCGGAGTGGAGATGTGGGATTACGTGGCCAAGAGACTGAACTAGCGCTAGGGCAGATAACGGAACAGATAATCGGTGATGATCCTATGACCTCTCTACGGTGCGATGCTCTGCACCACTCCGTTTCCCCTCTGTGCCCTCGGTGACTCTGTGGTGAAAAACGTCCCTCCCTAGGTGGGGAAAATACTAAATACAAGGAGGTCACTCAATGCCCAATAAAGAAGCACTGCTCATCCCCGGTCCTACACCGGTCCTTGACGAAATCTACGCAGCCCTCGCCTCGGAGACCTACGCCCACACCGACCCGCGCGTCGTCAAAGTCACCTTAGAAAGCCTCGAAATGACACGCAAGATGTTTAACACCGACGGAGAAGTGTTCATTGTCGCCGGTTCGGGCACCCTCGCCATGGAAATGGCGATCGTCAACACCGTTGCACCCGGCGAGAAAATCCTCGTGCTCTCGCAAGGGTTCTTCGGCGACCGCTTCATTAAGCTGGCCGAAAGCTTTGGCATCGGCGTAGACAGCATTGCCTCGCCCTGGGGCAAGCGCGTGTGCCCGACCGAAGTTGCCGCTAAGCTTGCCGCCAATACATACAAAGCCGTAACCGTCACCCATGTGGATACATCTACCGGAGTACAAGCCGACCTAGATACACTTGTGCCGCTAGTTAAGCAGCACAATGCGCTCTTTATCCTAGACGGCGTATGTGCAACCGCGGCCGTAGCGGAAGACATGCAGCACGACTATGGTCAAGGTGCCAGAATCGACGTCGTGTTAACCGGTTCGCAAAAAGCTATCGGTGTACCGCCGGGACTCGCCATTATTGCCTTTGGACCGCAGGCGCTAGCGGCACGCGCCGAGCTCAAGCGCATCCCCGCGTACTATGCCGACATCAACAACTGGCTGCCAATCATGAAGGACCCCAGCAAGTACTTCGCCACCCCCGCCGTCAATATGCTTTATGCCTATCGCCGCGCTATGGAACTAGTTTTGGCGGAAGGGCTAGAGAAACGCTACGCACGCCACCTAGCTCTAGGCAAGGCCGTGCGCGCGGCCCTATCGACTTATGGGCTCGTGCCCTTAGCCGACGAAAGTGTCGCCGCGCCGACGCTTACCTGCATGCAGTACCCCGCAGGCATCGTCGACCTCGACTTCCGCAAGTTCCTCGCCGCGCGTGGCATAGTGCTGGCCGGAGCGTTAGCCTCCCTTGCCGGTAAGGCCTTCCGCATCGGGCATATGGGGAACGTCACGGCCGCAACGCTCAGGCAGGCCATCGGGCAAATTGGCGAAGCGCTAGCTGCACAAGGACGCTCGGTCGACATCGCGGCCGCGCAAGCGAAGTTCGACTCCTTGGTTTAGTACCCCTACTGTTTAGTACCCCTACTCGCTCTTTCGAAAGCGAAACCCCGAGCCCAAACAGCTCGGGGTCTTTTCTTTGAAGCTACAGCCTCACAGTGAAGCTACAGAATCACGGTACGTCCCCGCTCTGTGTTCTCTGTGCCTCTGTGGTGAACAGCTCCCGCGTCCTTCCTTCTATCAAGAGCAAGGGGCTCTTCCGCGAAGCAAAAAGCTCCGTCCCTTTTGCTTCTGTGCTGCTTAGGCCATACTAGGGGGAACAAACACGCGCGCGCCAAGTTCCTTGTCTAAGTGGTAGAGGCCCTCGCCGCCGAAGCGCTTAACCTGCTGCAAGACGCTGCCAAATGACTTTTCTTCTTCCCGCTGTTCGTCTACAAACCATTTCAGGAAACTAATCGTCGCATGTTCCTTTTCTTCGAGCGCGATGTCCATAAGGTGGTAGAAGCGCTTGGTCACAAACTGCTCGTGCTTCAGAGCATGCTCGTAGACAGCCACGATTGAGCCGTACTCGTTCTCTGGGTCTTCAAACCCCTGCATGACCACACGTCCGCCCATGTCAGACAAGAATTCAAAAATGAGCATAGCATGAGCTTTCTCTTCCTCAGCCTGGACCTTAAACCAGTTAACAAAACCATCAAGCTGTTCGTGGGCACACCAGGCCGCCATGGCTAGGTACAGTTGGGCGCTAAACATTTCGTACTTGATTTGCAGATTGAGTTCGTCAGTGAGTCGTTGTGATAGCATCAGTAAGTCCTCCTTTCAATTTAGAACACGGGTATGTAGCCTGCGAAAAGCCCGTCACGGGTGTAGGCACGTGCCCACTCCATTCTCTCTTGCGCGACGGGCGCGGAGAAGCCCTCCTCGGGTGTAGGGACGTGCCTGTGGCACGTCCGCGGACGTGCGAAACGCACGTCCCTACTATTTTCGCCCAGCGAGCGGCAGCTATGTATTGCACATGCCGTCCGTTTTGCTTCTTTGTTACTCCGGCACAAAGCTCAGGATGGCTTCGCGCAGGAGCTTTGCCGCAAGAATAGCAGTAATTTGTGCGAGGTCAAGCGCAGGCGACACTTCCACCAAGTCAAAGCCGACCACGCGGCACTGGCCTAAGACGTGAATGGCTTGGATTATCTCCGCGGAAGTACACCCGCCCGGTTCCGGCGTGCCTGTCCCCGGCGCGAAGGCTGGGTCGACCACGTCGATGTCAAGCGACACATAGACCGGACGCTTGCGCAGCTCCGGCAGCGCTTGGCTTAGCGCGGGGTGAATCTGGTTAAAGAAAGTGTTGGTATGTGCCTCGGCAAACTTGCGCTCCTCGCGCGAGCCCGACCTAATGCCAAACTGGTACAAGTTTTTCGGGCCGATAAGCTCTGCCACACGGCGCATGACCGTAGCATGCGAATAGGGCTCGCCAAGGTAATCTGCCCTAAGGTCGGCGTGGGCGTCAAAGTGGACGACGGCGAGGTTTGGGTACTTCTCAGCCATGGCTTGGACTATCGGCCACGATACTAGGTGCTCTCCGCCCAAAGCGAAGGGCATCTTTCCCGCGTCAAGTACAGCCCGCACTGCGTCACGGATAACCTCAAGGCTTACAGGCACATTGCCAATCGGCAAGGCCAAGTCGCCGGCATCGTAGTAGCTGCGGTCAAAGAGCGACCTGTCCAAGTAAAAGCTGTACTCCTCAACGCCGTAGGAAACTTCCCTTATGCGCTGCGGCCCGAGGCGGCTGCCCGGGCGAAAACTCACCGTGTAGTCCATCGGGACGCCCAGGATAACAGCCTTAGCCGCGTCAAAATCCTTAGTGTTAGCCAAAAAACCTGTACTAGGCTCAATTAGTTGTTCTAGCTCTGTCAAGCCCACATTCAAACCTCCAAGTGGTGATACTACACGTATTGTAGCATGAGAGAATGCGCGCTCCTAGTGGAGCAGCCAGCCATGAGGCGTGAGGCTTTAGGCGTTAGAAGAACGGGCTTTGAGCTCTCCGCTTTGAGCTGGGCCACGGAAGTGCCATCCGCTATCCGCTATCCGCCGTAAGCTACTGAGCACTGAGCACTGAGCACTCCCTCTACCAGGAGCCAGCAGCCAGGAGCCTGCAACCCCCCACCCCTCCACGAAGTGCCAAGTGCTAAGTGCGAAGTGCTGGTGAATATGCGTGTTCATGCAAATTCACTAAGTGCTAAATTCCCGTGCGCAACCAGCAGGACTTCCCCACCACCTCGTCGAACTATGCTTAAACTTCGGCGTTAGTGCCGAAAATAAGGCGGTGATGGTTCTGGCGCGGACAGACAGCGCTCCGTGGCTACGGCAGGCCTTGCTCACCCTTTTGCTCGCCATAGACGAAGGCGTGCACATCGTTGACGATACCGGCGTCACAGTTTACTACAATGCCCAAGCCGGGGAACTAGACGGGCTAGAGCCCGAATCCGTCATTGGCAAGCACATTCTCGACGTCTACCCTTCGCTGACCCGCGAGAGCAGTACCTTACTGAAGGTGTGTCGCACCAAACGCCCACTCCTTTCCGAGCAGCAGACATTCACGAACTTTAAGGGGCAACGCATTACTACCGTAAACATGACGCTTCCCATCGTGGTCGACCATCGCCTCGTCGGCGCAGTTGAAATCAGCAAAAATATAACCGCCGTGCGCGAGCTCTCTGAAAAACTGCTTGACCTGCAGAGCCTAAACAGCGACTACAAAGAAGAAAGCCCCAACGCGCAGTACAGGTCGGCCGCCAAGCATACCTTTGCCGATATCTGCGGTCAGAACCCAAAAATGGTCGAGCTAAAGTCGCTAGCCCAGCGCGCGGCCGCCACAACCTCTCCCGTCCTGATCTTTGGCGAAACAGGCACAGGCAAAACGCTGCTTGCCGAGGCCATCCACAACGCCAGCCGCCGCAGGCACCGACCCTTTATTGTGCAAAACTGCGCAGCCGTGCCCGAGACTCTGCTTGAGGCCATGCTCTTTGGCACCACTAGGGCGAGCTTCCCTAGCGCCGAAAACCGGCCGGGGCTATTCGAAGTGGCGCATAAGGGGACACTGTGTCTAGACGGCCTAAGCACCATGTCCATAGCCCTACAGGGAAAACTGCTGCGTGCGCTGCAGGAGGGCTGTGTGCGCCGCATCGGCGATGCCAAACAGCGGCCGCTAGACGTGCGGCTACTTTCGATCATGAGCGAAGACCCCTCCCTAGCCGTGCGGCGCGGCACCTTGCGCGCCGACCTGTTTACGCGCGTAAGCGTCGTCACCTTGCGCGTGCCGCCCCTGCGCGAACGGCGAGACGACTGCGTCCTCCTCGCCAGTCACTTCGTTAACCACTACAATCGCCTATTTGCTCGCCGTACCATTGGCCTGTCCGAAGCCGTGACCCGCCTGTTTGCTGCCTATGCCTGGCCGGGCAATGTGCGCGAACTGCAGCACGCGCTCGAGGGAGCAATGAGCACGCTAGAGGGCGACATCATCGAACCCGCACATTTGCCTTACGATTTGCGCGAGGGCCGAAGCATTGCTCTGCCTGCCACCCATTTTTCTCCCGTTGAGTCGCTGTCTGCCGGGCGTAGCTTGCACGATGCCCTGGCCGAGGTGGAAACTCGCCTTATCGAACAGGCCATGCAGCAGGCGCGCGGCAACGTCACACTTGCGGCCGAAATCCTGCGCATCCCCCGCCAAACACTGCAGTACAAACTGCGCCAAGCCAGGTCTAGTGAGATGTGAGATGTGAGATGTGAGATGTGAGCGGGGCAATCATGAATCGTGAATCGTGAATCATGAACTGCGACCGCGGGAACAGCCGTCCACTTCCCGCCTTCCGCTTTCCGCTATCCGCTTTCCGCTGTACGCTGTAAGCCGTAAGCGTGGCAGGGTGGCAAGGTAGAAAGGTGAAAGGTCAAAGGGGAACCAGGTTCCACCGCTAAACCGCTCTACTGAGCACTGGGCACTGGAGCGACCGAGCAAGGTCGCACTACATAGCGGGTGCGAATCCCGCTGGGAAAGGAATAGCTAACCACCCATAGCTAGCCTTGGAGCGCAAGGGGTAACCACTGCGTTTAAGCGTAGGCAAGCAAGCTAGCAGGCCGAAATCGAAAGGTGAAGGTATTGAGCCCCGAAATAGTGCAGCGATGGGAGTGCCGATGCTTTCAGTGCGGCAGAAGGCAAGATTGCATCTAGCGTGATAGCGAGTTAGGTGCAAGCTCCCCGGGGTCTGAGTCCTTGGCATGTTAGACACTGTTGTAGTGCGGGAACTCGGGAGACCCTGACTGTTCTCTCAGGCTGAGAGTATGCCGAACAAGCGATACAAAGTGAGGTAGGCAAAAGGCAGCAGGGAGTCGGATTGCCTCGTAGTACCGAAGAAGCAGGGTAATGCCTGCAGAGGGAAGGAGGTAACACCACATCGACCTCGACAAGGAAACATTCACTCACCAGCGGAGAAATCGAATGGAAACGGTATTGGCGAGGATAAATGGTGTGGTGAAGAGCCGTGTGCGTTAATTGCGCCAGCACGGTTCTGTGAGGGGCGAGAGGGCGCGAGCCCTCCGCCTACTCGACGGCACCCTTCCCAGAGCGTCATGCTTGCCTCTTGCTTGAGCCAGCGTACCCCGCCGTCTCCACGAAGTGCTAAGTGCCAAGTGCAAAGTGCAATCCGCGCCCCCCAAGCGACAAACACAAGGAGGTACTCATATGCAGAAAACAGGCTGCCCTTACGGGACGCATCGCGTCCTTTCCCCGCACGGTGTTTTGCCCCAGCCCGCCTGGAAAATCGACAACACCATGACCCTCTACGACAACGAAATCCTCCTAGATGTCGAGCGCTTAAACATCGACTCCGCGAGCTTCACCGAAATTAAAGGCCGCGCTAACCGCGACGAAGCTGCCATCCGCCAGATTATCCTCGACCTCGTTAAGGAGCGCGGCAAGCACCACAATCCCAATACCGGGAGCGGTGGCATGTTTATCGGCAAGGTGAAGGCAATTGGCGAAAAGTTGCAGGGTAAGATCAACCTAGCTCCGGGCGACCGTGTCGCTTCTTTGGTCTCTCTTTCTCTCACGCCCCTCGCCATCGACGAGATTCTCGCCGTTCACATGGACATCGACCAAGTTGCCGTCAGAGGTCAGGCCATTCTGTTTGAGAGCGGCATCTACGCGAAGCTCCCCGACGACATGCCCGAAGCACTTGCGCTTGCGGTGCTAGACGTCGCCGGTGCCCCGGCGCAAACGGCTAAACTAGTACGCCCCGGCGACAAAGTGCTGGTCATCGGCGGGGGCGGCAAGTCGGGGCTCCTATGCTTGCACGAAGCCAAAAAGCGCGCCGGCATCACCGGCCAAGTCATCTCGCTTAACCCAAGCGCCACCGCTTGCGAGCGCGTGCGCAACCTTAACCTCGCCGATACCGTCATCCAAGCCGACGCGCAAAACGCACTGCAAGTCATGGAAACCGTTAGCTTAGCCACGGGTGGGCAGATGTGCGACCTCGTCATCAATTGCGTGAACGTGCCTAACACCGAGATGAGCTCAATCTTGGCGACGCGCAACCACGGCACGGTGTATTTCTTTAGCATGGCCACGTCCTTTACCGCGGCAGCCCTAGGTGCCGAAGGCGTAGGCAAGGACGTGACGATGCTTATCGGCAACGGCTACACCACCGACCACGCCGCCATCGCCCTAAACACCCTGCGCGAAAACGCAGAGCTGCGTGAGCTGTTCACCACGACCTACGCGAGCCGCTAGGAAGCAAAAGGGACGGAGCTTTTTGCTTCACTAATGTCGCGCTCCTCCGTCAAACTGTGCGAAAACATGGCTCCCCCTCACTGGCAGAAAGCAGGAGGCGACAGAAGCCTTGCGTCCCTACACCCGAGGAAGGCTTTTCGCACCTGTCGTCCCCTTACGCGACGGCAACCCCTTGTCCTCCGCCGAGCACGAAGCACGGCGGAAGCAAAAGGGACGGGAGCGACCGAGCAAGGTCGCACTACATAGCGGGTGCGAATCCCGCTGGGAAAGGAATAGCTAACCACCCATAGCTAGCCTTGGAGCGCAGGGGGCAACCGCTGCGTTTAAG
>Ga0208734_100017_pt1 | contig 122793 bp, 126 predicted proteins | sample Subbio2Aug_QV11A_FD_184824 | JGI IMG/M metagenome (GOLD analysis project Ga0208734, IMG submission 184824) | Serpentinite rock and fluid subsurface biosphere microbial communities from McLaughlin Reserve, California, USA - CR12Aug_QV11A (SPAdes) | ecosystem: Environmental > Terrestrial > Deep... | reverse complement strand
ACTGAAGCTTGCTTAACTGAATGCTCATAAATGACGAACATCGGAAAGCCGTATGAGGGAAAACCTCACGTACGGTTTGATGAGGAGGGGCTGAAATAGTATTTTTATTTCAGTCTTTCACTCTACTGTACATGTTATTCCGCGCTATGTGGGTGATGTAAAAAACCCGCGTGGCGGGGTCAGGAAGATAAAAACCAGCATTGAACCTTATCCGGCAGAAGAAATACTTGGTGAGAAGGTTTATAACAAACTTGTTAGGGATAAGATTCCGGAACTGATCAGGGAGGCGGGGAAAGAACCGATTTTCCGTGTTGCGGACAAGCACCAGTATAAGCGGTTGCTTCAGCAAAAGATGTGGGAGGAAATCGAAGAGTTTATTGCGTCTGGAAATAAGGAAGAGCTTGCTGATATCTTGGAAGTGGTGAAGGCGCTGGCAATGCAACAGGGAGTGAGTTGGAGAGAGTTAGTTGCATTAACTGATGAAAAGGCAAAACAGCGCGGAGGTTTTGGTGAGATGATTGTCCTGGAGCGGGTGTTAGATGAATAAACGGGGCTGATCAATGATCAGCCCCTAAAAATTGTACTGGACAATAGAATGGGACAAATCACCTGTCCCAATGTCGGTGCTGGGCAATGGCTTCAATGAATTTTTGATTGAAATTGTTAAAGTCCGTAGCGTTACGGATGGTGACAACGCCTGCGGCAAATGGAGCGTCGCCAATTTCTGAGGCGGCCAGCAAGTCGATTCCTTCATTTGTGGCACCTATTGTCTTAAAGTGCTTGAATGCTTCATTGACGAAATGCTTGGATTCTTTCTGTGAGAGCAATATATCTACGCACTGCCGCCCGCCGGTGACATAAACCGCGTCGTATATGACGGAGGAGCCGGTATGGTAGTTCCTCATCACGTCTAGCTGCTGTCCGTCAGCACTAGTGATTTTACCTAGGTTTTTGCTTATAATTTCGCATTTAACGCCTGCTTCTTTCAGCGCCTGCATGATCTGGATTATTTCAGCAAAGTTGAATCCGTTCTCCGCGAGAATGCCTACTTTACGTGTTCGTGGGCTTTTTAGCGTTTTTTCCTGACTTACCGCCGGTGAGGATGCGGTTACACCGGTTTGGCCTGGCTGCGCCGGCGGGTTTGCGCCCACGCCTATAGCGATCTGTTTGGCCAAATCACTGTCTACGTTATTAAACATATCGACAACGCGTTGTTTAATAGACTTATCGAGCACGTTGCCTACTTCGAAAATAAAAGCGTCAATAATATGCTGCTTTTCCGTGATGGACATGCTGTTCCAGAACAGTGTTGCCTGCCGGTAGAAATCTTTAAAACTTTCACTGCGCTCACGAATCTTGCGTCCATCGACTTTTTCGGCATAATGGAGATAACCGTGTTCCGTATCCGGCGCCGGTTGCGGTGTATTTTTTTGTATCTGATTCGGAGAGTAGGCGACCACACCGCGGTCGATCGCCATGCGGTGGTAACCGTCCCGCTGATTGTTATGTACCGGGGCTAAGGGGCGGTTAATCGGGATTTCGTGGAAGTTGGGACCGCCGAGCCGGATCAGCTGTGTATCCAGGTAAGAGAACAGCCGTCCCTGCAAAAGCGGGTCGTTGCTAAAATCTATACCTGAAACAACATGACCGGGATGGAACGCCACCTGTTCCGTTTCCGCAAAGAAGTTGTCGACATTACGGTTGAGTACCATATTGCCGATGATTTTGACGGCAACTTGTTCTTCCGGCCAGATTTTCGTTGCGTCCAGGATGTCAAAATCAAATTTAAATTCGCTTTCCTCATCCAGCATCTGAACACCCAGTTCATATTCCGGATAATCGCCCATTTCAATGGCGTCCCACAGGTCACGGCGGTGGAAATCCGGGCTTTTGCCTGCAATTTTCTGCGCTTCATCCCAGACGAGGGAATGGACGCCCAACTTGGGCTTCCAGTGGAACTTTACAAAGCGGGCTTTGCCTTGGTCATTTACAAAGCGAAAGGTGTTCACGCCAAAGCCTTCCATCATGCGGAAGCTTCTGGGAATTGCCCTGTCGGACATCAGCCACATGACCATGTGCGCTGTTTCCGGCGTACTTACCACAAAGTCCCAGAATGTATCATGTGCGGATGATGCCTGGGGAATCTCATTATGCGGCTCCGGCTTTATGGCATGGATCACGTCCGGGAATTTAATGGCGTCCTGAATAAAGAACACAGGGATGTTATTGGCCACCAAATCGTAGTTGCCGTCCCCAGTGTAGAACTTGGTGGCAAAGCCTCGAACGTCGCGTACCGTATCAGCCGAGCCTCGGGAACCCACCACTGTGGAAAAACGCACAAATACTGGAGTTTTTACATTTGGGTCCTGCAAAAACTCTGCTTTGGTATACTCGGTCATTGGTTCGTAGACCTGGAAATAACCGTGCGCGCCAAATCCGCGTGCATGAACCGCACGTTCGGGAATCCGTTCATGGTCGAAGTGCATCATCTTCTCACGGAAATGGAAGTCCTCCATCAGAGTGGGCCCGCGCGAACCAGCTTTCAGGGAATCGTCAGTGTGCGAAACTCTCACACCCTGGTTTGTTGTCAGGATCTCACCGCTGTGGTCAACTCGGAAATCAGCAAGCTGCTTCTCTTTGCTGTGTTCGTTTATACCATGGTTGTTGTCCAATTTCCTCCACCTTTCTTTGCATTATAATACTCCTGCTTGTCAGGTCTAGCGAGATAATCTCCAGCTTTGAGAAGTGAAATTATAGGTTTTTTAGTTTGTCTTGGAAGAGCAAATCATATACTGTCTGAACAAGAGGAAAGATTAATGATTTCAAAGAAAAATGTCAGAATTTAGTCTTTTAGGCAGGAATTGGGCAGACAATGTGGAAGAGTTTTTGCAAACTTTTCTGGAGGCGTTCTTAGTGTTTGTTTTTCAACGCCGTGAGTTATTGGGTGCTCTTTTCTTGGCCGGCTTGCTGTTTGCCGGTTTGTTGTTACGTTTTGTGCTTTTGCCGGATAATGAGCCGGAAATTGTGCTGGAGCAAGCGGCGGAGCCGTCAGAGCAGCAAGCGCCTGAGGAAGAAAAAAAGATTGTTGTGCATGTAGCCGGTGCTGTGAAAAACCCGGGCGTTTTTACGTTGCCGCAAGGTTCGCGAGTGTTTGAAGCGATTGACAAAGCAGGCGGTGCGTTGCCGGAAGCTAATGTCCACGCCTTAAATTTGGCTGAATCATTGTTTGACGGCAGGAAAATAATTGTACCGAGTGCTAATGTGCAAGAGGGAGAAAGCCAGGCAGTGCCGATTCAAGACGGGCGGATAAATATTAATAACGCGACCGCTACTCAATTGGAAGAACTGCCGGGCATAGGTCCGGCCAGGGCAAGCGCTATTGTGCGTGAGCGAGAAAAGAACGGGCCGTTTAGGCAGGTTGAGGATTTGGCTCGTGTCAGAGGCATAGGCTCTAAGACTGTGGAGGCATTGCGCGAGTATGTTACCGTCCATTGAAGAGTCAAGGAATAGCGGACGGCTGACTGTGGCGGCATTGCCGTTGCTCGCCGCGGCTTTTGCCGCAGGCATTGCCCTAGCTAGGTTCTGGCCTCATCCTCTGATTTGGGCAGCAGGGTTAGCATTTTTTCACGGTGCTTTTTTGTTGTATTTATATGTTCGGCAGCGACCGCTCGGAGCGTTCGTACTGCCTTTATTTCTGTTATTGGGAGCGATTAGCTTCCAGTTGGCGGAATTGGAAATCTACGCTCCTCTGAGGGAACTCCTGGGGCGGCAAGTTATCTTATCTGGCTATGTTCACCGTATCGACAGCAGGGATAGTCAAAGTGTCGCTTTTCTCTTTCAGGTTGAGCAAGCAGCTTTCGTTGGAGAAGAGGCGTCAACGTTGCGTACCAGGATACGCGTCAGGATTTTTCGTCCACCTCCGACACTGACTGTTAGCTATGGACAACGCTTAAGATTGTCCGGAGAATTAGTTGCCCCGGCAGGCCAGAGAACTCCCGGCGGCTTCAATTATGCAGCCTTTCTGGCGGGAGAAGGGGTGGCAGCACTCTTAACTTCGGAAGGGTCAGCCGTGGAGGTATTGCCCGGCAGGGACGGTTATTTTTGGCTCAGTGCAGCCGATGCGGCGCGTCAGCGTGTTACGGGAGCTTTGCTTCGCTGGCTGCCGCCGCAGGAAGCCGGACTGGCTCTAGGTTTGCTTTTAGGAGAGACAAAACATTTGGCTTTGGAAACAGAAGAAGCCTACCGACGCCTTGGCATAACACACCTTTTGTCTGTATCTGGGGTGCATACCGCTTTTGTAGCGGCTTTTGCCTTGCTGCTTACCAGCCGGATACGCCGAAAAATAATTGGTGCAGGCTTGGCAGCCGTTTTAGTTTTAGCATATCTGTTGTTGACAGGTGGTGAGCCTCCGGTCTGGCGGGCGGCGATTATGCTTTGGCTGGTGATGGGAGCGCGTCAGCTTGGCCGCGAGAGTGACGGAGTGCAGGTTCTGGCGGCGGCAGCGCTGCTGATGCTCTTTTTTCGACCTCACTGGTTATTCAGCTTGTCATTTCAACTTTCTTTTTTGGCTTCTTTGGGAATTTTAGTGCTTTCACCCCGCATGCAGCCATACTTTTCTCGTCTGCCACGCTTTCTGAGTGGTTCTCTCTGTGTAACTTTGGGGGCGCAAGCGGCTGTGTTGCCTCTGCAGCTTTCTCTTTTTGCGTTGTTGCCGCTTTTCTCAGTCCCGGCAAATTTATTGTTTGTTCCGTTAGTTGGCGCAGTTATGGGACTAGGCTTAGCAGTTATAGGCGCGAGTATATTCTCTCCGCTGCCGGCGGCTCCATTTTGCTATGCAATTTATCCGGTTCTGTTAGCGTTAAACGAAGGGCCAAAACTGTTGGCAGGATTGCCGGGAGCGGCTGTGGTTCCGCCGCCGTTGCATCCGGGCATCTGGGCAATGTATGTTCTTTTGCTTTGCCTGTTTGCTTGCGGCGTTAAAATTGTCTGGACGCGTGCGAGACTAACTTTGACGGCTCTATTGCTTTTAAATCTGGTTATTTTTTCTCCTTTGTCAGCAGATTTGCTTCCTAGTATTGCCGGTCGGCAATTGGAAGTCGATTTTTTAGATGTGGGACAAGGTTTGTCCATATTTATCCGCACTCCGGAAGGGAAGAATATTCTACTGGATGCCGGAGGTCGTCGCGGCGGTACTTTTGATCCCGGAGAGAGGATAGTGTTGCCTTATCTGCGAAGCCGTCGGGTGACAAGCCTAGATTTGCTTGTTTTGACCCATCCTTCAGAAGATCATCACGGTGGTATGCCGGCGGTTTTGTCTGGTATTGCTGTCAGTCGTTTTGCCGGCAATGGCGAGAGAGACGATACAGCATCATTTTTAGCCGTTAAGGAAAAACTGGCTGCCGCAGCAATTCCGACGATGGTATTGGCGGGCGGTGACCGTTTACTGCTGGGTGAAGAGTTGGTGCTGGAGGTGTTGTCGCCGCCGCCGGAAAAATTCAGTTATACAGTTGATGATGTTAATAACAATGCGTTAATCAAGCGTTTGAAGTTTAATGATTTTTCTGTCTTGTTTACTTCTGACGGGGAGCATGAGGCGCTGGAGCGTTTAGTGCGACTACAGCCGGAAAGTTTGTCTGCCGTAGTTCTGCAAGTGCCTCATCATGGTAGCCGCAGAGCTATGTCGGAACAGTTTTTGTCGGCAGTTGGTGCCCAAGCTGCAGTAATTTCTGTGGGACGCAATACTTACGGTCATCCGCATGAGGAAGCGCTTATGCTTTTAGCGCAAGAAAAAATGACCATCTTTCGTACCGACCTGCATGGGGCTGTTACTATTCGCAGTGACGGTTTCCGATGGTCAATAGAATCTCAGCTATTAGAGTAAAATCTCGGATGTACACAATAGATAAAAGGAATTTTGAAGAAAAAAGGAGAAGATAAGAAAAAGAGAATTTCGCAGAGGTGGTTTACCTGACAGAAGAAAATAAACTTTTATCTGAAGTGTTGCAGTCAGCGCTGGATGTGGACAAAAATGGTTCACTTTCTCTGGGAGAGTTAATGAACCGTATTGCCGAGCGTGGCTTTGGTTTGTTGTTTGTTATTCTGGCGCTGCCGACGCTTTTTCCGCTTTTGCCTCCCGGTTCGGCGGCAACCATTGGTTTTATCTATATCCTGATCGGCGGACAGATGTTGCTTGGCCGTAGTTCTCCTTGGTTGCCGCAGCGAGTAAGAAGCTATCATCTCTCTGAACAAACGGCTCACAAGTTGCGGGAACGGAGTGTCAGGTTTTTTAAAACAGTGGAGCGTTTTTCGTCACCGCGTTGGCTGTTCATGGAAAAGCTGATAGTTCTTCGATTGGTTGCTTTAACAGTCGTTTTCTTGGGGTTTATTCTTTTGACGCCTTTGCCTTTTATGAATACTTTGCCTGCTTTTGCCGTACTGCTGCTTGGCACCGGACTGATAAACAGGGATGGTGTTTTTCTCTTGCTCGGGTTGTTGATAAGTTTTGGTCTGTTCAGTTTTATCTACTTTGGTCTTAGTGCTATTTTTACAGCCAGAAGTTTTTTTAAGGGTGTAAGCGATATCCTCTGCTATGCAGGAGTTATAAGCTTCTAAAAATATGCCTGCTCATAAGATGTAAGAATAGACGGTCAGAGAACAAGGCCGCCGTCGACGGAAAGTACCGTGCCGGTGATAAAGCGAGCCTCATCTGATGCAAGGTACAAGTAGGCATTAGCGATATCTTCAGCATAGCCAAGAGATTTGAGAGCAGATTTGTCTTTCATCATTTCGAGTATCTTCTCGGGCATTTTGTTCGTCATAGGTGTGACAATGAAGCCGGGGGCTACGGCATTTACGCGAATGCCGTTACGGCCCAGTTCTTTTGCCCAGGATTTTGTTATGCCAATAACGCCCCATTTGGTGGCGGCGTAGTTCGTTTGTCCAAAGTTGCCATAAATGCCTACTATTGATGAAGCGTTAAGGATAACGCCTCCGTTGCCTTTTTCGAGCATTACGGCCGCTGCCGCCTGACCACAATGGAAAACTCCTTTGAGGTTGACGTTTAAAACTCGATCAAATTCAGCTTCAGTCATTTTAAGCAGCGTGTTGTCTGCTGTAATACCGGCATTATTGATTAGAATATCAATTTTACCGTAGAAAGAGACGGTTGTATTGACCATCGCATCAACCATGACTCGATTAGTTACATCAACTTTTAAGCCGATAGCTTGCCCGCCAACTTCGGTGATTTCGGCAACGACTCTGTTTATATCATGATCATTAACGTCAGCCACAACCACTTTAGCACCTTCCTGACTAAAGCGTTTAGCAGTGAATTCACCGATTCCACGCGCACCTCCGGTGATGATTGCAACTTTTTCTTTGAGACGCATATGGCTTCTCCTCCTTTTTTCTACTGGAAATTCTCCGGTTTCCCTGACTAACAGGGAGACAGTTTTATGACTAATCGAGTTTAAGTCCCATCGGTTCCGGTTTAAAAATACGGTTGTCCATCTCCTTGAGATGAGCGCTGATAATCGGCTTGAAATCCATTTGGTTTAGAATGTCACGTTGCAAGTCTACCCCCGGCGCGATTTCTTCCAGGACGAGACCTTCGCTGCCGAGGCGGAAAACAGCTCGTTCCGTAACATAGAGGATTTTCTTGTTGTGTTCTTGGGCATACTCACCGCTGAATGTCACATGCTCCACCAGCGGGATGAACTTTCTTTGCACACCTTCTTTGGCAATGTGCAGTTTGGCGTCGGTGATTTGAATTTGCAGTTCGCAGGCAGTAAAAGTTCCGCAGAAAACTACTTTCTTTGCGTTTTGCGTGATATTTATAAAGCCGCCTGCTCCGGCCACTTTTGTGCCGAATTTACTGACGTTGACATTACCCATGCAGTCGCATTGCGCAAGACCGAGGAAAGCTACGTCTAAGCCGCCGCCATCATAAAAATCAAACATATAGCCTTGATCGATAATTGCGTCGGGATTTGTTGCACAGCCAAAGCTCAAGCCTCCCGCAGGCACACCGCCTATAGGACCGCTCTCGAGGGTGAGACGTAGGTGACTGCCTATTCCCTCTTCGTTGGCTACTAAGGCTACGCCCTCCGGCATGCCAATGCCGAGGTTGGTGATAGCCCTAGGGATTAATTCCATGGCTGCTCGTCGGGCAATGACTTTGCGCTCATCTAAAGGCAATGTCTTTATAGATTTCATCGGCAGCTTAATATCGCCGCAATATGACGGATTGTATTGTTCGGCAAAAGTTTGCATGTGGTTTTCGCTCTTAGCTTCCACAATAGCATCTACCAGAATGCCAGGTATTTTTATTAAGCGCGGGTCAAGAGTTCCTTTGGCCACAACTCTTTCGACTTGTACGATGACCAATCCACCTGAGTTGCGTGCTGCTTGGGCAATGGAGAGGACTTCAAGTGTCACGGCTTCTTTGTGCATCGTGGTATTGCCGTCTTCATCGGCGTAGGTGCCTCTGATCAGCGCTACGTTAATAGGGAAGGCCTTATAGAATAAATATTCTTTGCCGTGGAGTTGAAGTAGCTCCACCACATCTTCGGTAGTTTTGGTGTTTAGTTTGCCGCCTTGTCGGCGGGGGTCAACAAAGGTTTTCAGACCTACATGTGTCAGGGTGCCGGGTTTGCCGGCGGCGATATCGCGGAACATGTGACAGATAACACCTTGCGGCAAGTTGTAAGCTTCAATCTTGTTTTCCACAGCCAGTTTGCCAAGTTAGGCGCAAGACCCCAATGACCGCCAATAACTTTCGTCACCAGGCCTTCATGGCCGAGATGATTCATACCTTTTTCTTTGCCGTCTCCCTGTCCGGCGGCATAGACAAGTGTAATGTTCTGAGGGTGATTTTCCGAGATGAAACGTTGTTCAATGGCAAGAGTCAATTCTTCAGGATGGCAGTTACCGACAAACCCACCACAGGCAATGGTAGCGCCATCACGAATTTTCGCGATTGCTTCTTTAGCTGTCATCACCTTTGACTGCATGTAGCGTTTCCTCCCTTTATATTAATTTGACTTTAACGTCGCTTAAATCAGCAGTGATATTATTAGTTAACTGTCGACTCCGGTACAATAATCCGCACTTACTGTTGAGTATTCGCCGTGTGGATGCGCTTTCCTGCCCTTATATTTGCCACACCTCTGCACTATAAAAACTGCCCTGAAAGTACGCGCTCTCCTAGTTGCCAAGAAATCAGAGGTCAGATATCGGACTCGTTGGAATCGGCGAAATAGCCGTTTCCCATAAAATTTTTCCCCTCTCCCTCTGGGAGAGGGTTAGGGTGAGGGTTGGATTGTCCTGCTTTTTAGGGGCATATGTGCCAATGTGGGCGTAGGATAAACTAATTAAAACAAAGATGGAGAGATGCCAAGTATGAGTATGGCTGAGGAAACTAAGGGAAATACAAAAGAAATTTATCTGGCTGGCGGTTGTTTTTGGGGAACTGAAAAATACCTGTCACTTATTAAAGGGATAGTGAACACAGAAGTGGGTTATGCAAATGGGACTACTGCAAACCCTTCTTATGAAGACGTCTGCCATAAAGGTAGCGGCCATGCAGAAACGGTTAGAGTAAGGTATAACCCGAACGAAATTAGCTTAGAGTTTATTTTGAGGCTCTTTTACGATATTATCGATCCTTTGGCGATAAACAGACAGGGCAATGATTGTGGGCCACAGTATCGTACAGGCATCTATTATGCAGATGAGCAGGACGGAGAAATAATTGCAAATTCTATAAAAGAGCTGCAAAAAGAATATGACAGGCCTGTTATGGTTGAGGTGATGCCATTGCAAAACTACTATGCCGCAGAAAAATACCATCAGAAATATTTAGATAAAAACCCGCATGGTTACTGCCATATCGGCGGAGAAAAATTCAAAAAAGCAAAACACGCGCAAGACTATAATTTAAGAAATTAGTTCAGTAGAGCAAAAATAGAGCGAGCACAAAAATAATGACTCCCGAAACACCCACAGCTTTATACACGCTGCCCGGCATTTTGGAAGTCATTTTTTTAGTATGCTTTACTGAAACCCGGCTCGCCGTCATAAAGCCAAAGTTTTTGCGCTGCCGACCAGAGCCAATTTTCGCTGAGTTTGCTCAGAAAGCGATCTATATCCCGGTCGGTAATTTCCGAGGTGGCGAGAAAACGGCAGCGGTACCAATTGACCATCATTAAATCGGGACTGACATAGCCAGGCCAGACTTTGGTGCCCCGGTTAGAAACAAATTCACACTGGAAGTTTTCAAAGTCTGCAAATTGCGGCACGCCATTCTCGCTGATGAGATAGACATCCACACCTATTAGCTTGATATCTTTAGCTTTCTGATTAATTGTAACCAACCCCCTTCTCCGTGTCGGTTCATAAAAGAGCCGACTCTTTCGTCAGACTATATTAGTCTCGTCGTTGTTAAGCCGTCACCGGCTGAGCAGCGTCATCCCTTGCAGTCAGGTCAGGCTTGCTCGCGCATTTTATCCACGATTGCTTGCGCATATTCATCTGTGCCGGCAGTGCCGCCTACATCGTAGGTGACCCGCTTGCCTTCCGCCAGGACAGCGTTCATCGCCTTGTCGATTCGTTCGGCAGCATCGGTCTCTCCCAGCCAGCGCAACATCATAATGCCGGAACCTAAGACGGCGGAGGGGTTAACTTTTTTTAGGCCGGCGTATTTGGGTGCTGAACCGTGGACTGCTTCAAAGATAGCGCAGTTGTCACCGATATTAGCGCCGGGTGCAAAGCCAAGTCCGCCTACCATACCGGCACATAGGTCGGTGATGATATCACCATATAGATTGGGCAAGACAAGACAATCAAATTGGGCCGGGTTGCGCACCAACTGCATAGCACAGTTGTCCACGATAATATCGTCTGTTTCGATTCCAGGGTATTTTTTAGCCGCCTCGCGGAAAGCGTCCAGAAAGAGTCCGTCTGTCATTTTCATGATATTAGCTTTATGCACACAAACTACCTTCTTGCGTCCCCTGGCGATGGCCCACCGTAAAGCGAAGTCGGCGATACGGTATGACCCCGGCCAGGTAATCACCTTCAGACACTGAGCTACTTCACTCGAAACCATGTGTTCAATAGCGGCGTAAGTATCCTCCGTGTTCTCACGGAAAACAAGAATATCTATATTGTTCCAAGGTCTTTTCAGAGCCGGGACAGAGAAGGCCGGACGCACATTTGCATATAGGTCAAACACTTTGCGCAGCGTAACGTTGGCGCTTTTATGGCCTGTCCCAATCGGCGTTGTCGTCGGTCCTTTCAGAGCAACCTTGTTTTTGGCAACAGACTGGATAGTTTTTTCCGGCAGAAGCGTGCCGAATTTTTCCAGGCAGTCTAGGCCGATCTCTTCGTACTCCCACTTGATTTCCACGCCGCTGGCGTCGATGATCGTTCTGACCGCTTCACAGATTTCCGGACCGGTTCCTTCCCCGGGGATAAGTGTTACTATGTGCTTTGACATCGGAGGCCTCCTTGGAAAAAGATTAAGCCCGCTTGGGCGAGTGCTGGCTTTATGTCTGCGAAATTATAATTTTCGACACATTAGAGAGAAATCCTGTTTCATTCTAGCAGATTTTAAGACGATTGAAAACCCCGAAAACCGTTTTTATAGGCAGCGCTAAGCAGAAGTTTTGCTTAGCGAGTTGCGGTCAAACTATGCATGAGCGCATTTCTAAGAGAGAGGCGAAGGATTTGAGGATTTGATGTCGAAGTAGGAAAGAATACAGATAGTTATAAGGTGCGTGATCGTAATGAGTGATATTTTCTGTAAGGATATACTGAATCACTCCCCCGTTGGATATGCATATTACAGGGTATTATGCGGTGAAGATGGCTTGCCTTATGACTACGAGTTCATTGATGCCAATCCAGCTTTCGCAAAAATGATTGGCATGTCATCATTTGAGATAGTTGGCAAAAAGGCTGCCGAGATTTTACCGTCAATGTGGGGCGGAAAGTCCGAATTATCATTGTATTGCGAGGAAATTGCCATAAACGGCGGCGGCAATATGGAGTTTGAGCATTATTATGAGCCGCTTAGCAGATGGTATAAAATAAATGTATTTTCTCCGGCAAAAAACCATTTTGTTACATATCTCACTGATATTACGTATCAGATGAAAATCTTGGAAGAACAAAACACCTTAAATACTTTTTTTAACGATATTGTAATCGAACTAGACGAAAATTTTCGATATATCAATTACAATCCTAGCAAAAAATATGATTTTCAGCAGAGACAAAAAATTATCGGCAAAACAATTCGTGAAGTTTATGGCTTGGGATTTGCTTTGCAGCTTGAGAGTCAGTGTAAAACAGCGCTGGCGTCAGGGAAAATGGAGAGTTTCATTCACAAGTCGCCGATGCCTGGTGTTGACAGGTGGTTTCGCACGAATATAATTTACAGAACGGATAGTTTTAAGCAAAATAAATATATTATTGTCACAAGAGACATCACTGAAAAAGTAGAAGCTGAAAAGGCAATATATGCAGAAAAGGAGAGACTGCGGGTTACATTGCAGTCGATCGGCGACGCTGTGATAGCTACAGATAAAAGCGGTCTGGTTATCAGCTTAAATCCGGTTGCCGAGCAGTTAACCGGCTGGTCCGAGCAGGAAGCAAAAGGAAAAAGTGCGCAGGAAGTTTTTCATATCATCAGCGAGAAAACAAGAGAAGTATGTGAAGACCCTGTGCAAAAAGTACTTAGTTCAGGTAATATTATCGGCCTTGCAAACCATACCGCGCTAATCTCTAAAGACGGCACGGAGAGGCCTATTGCTGACAGTGCGGCACCGATTAAAGATGAGGCCGGCTTGATTCATGGTGTTGTTCTGGTTTTTAGGGATGTGACCGGTGAAAAGCTTAGGCAGGAAGAAATTGAATATCTCAGCTACCATGATAGTTTAACGGGTCTATACAATCGCAGGTTTTTTGAGGAAGAATTAAAAAGGTTGGATGTGGAAAGAAATTTGCCGATGACATTAATTATCGGTGACGTAAACGGGTTAAAACTGATAAATGACGCGTTTGGCCATCTTGTGGGAGACAGGCTCTTGCAGAAGGCAGCCGCAGCCATAAAACAGGCTTGCCGTGTTGATGATATTGTTGCGCGCTGGGGCGGAGATGAATTTGTTATTATTCTGCCTAAGACAAACCAAAAAAGTGCGGTAGAACTTATTCAAAGAATCAGAAATTCATGTGTTCAGGCGGAAGTAGAGGCAATTAAACTTTCTATTTCTTTAGGTTATGAAACAAAAGAGAACTCAGATGAATATATCTCAGATGTGCTAAAATCGGCCGAAAGAAATATGTATAAAAATAAACTGCATGAAAGCCAGAGCATGGTAGGAAGCGCAATTAAAGTAATTCACAGTACTTTGCTGGAAAAAAACCATAGAGAAGCTGAACACTCCAGAAGGGTGGCAAAGATTAGCAAGAATATTGCAAAGGCGATGGGCCTGCCGGAAGCCAAAATAAATGAGATGGAAACCATCGGATTAATGCATGATATTGGGAAAATCGCTATTGCGGAAGCAATTTTGGAGAAGACAGGCGAACTTACAGAAGATGAATGGACTGAAATTAACCGGCATCCGGAAGTTGGCTACAGGATACTGAGTACTTCAAATGATACAGTTGAAATTGCTCGTTATGTGTTAGCCCACCATGAACATTTCGATGGCAACGGTTATCCGTCAGGCATTAAAGGAGAAGAAATTCCGTTACAGGCGAGAATTCTTGCTGTGGCAGACGCATTCGATGCTTTGACAAGCGAAAGGGTTCACAGAGCTGCTTATTCTTTGCCTTATGCAATAAAAGTATTGCAAAATAATGCGGGGAAGCAATTTGACCCGGAAGTGGTTAAAATATTTATTGAAAAAGTATTGGCTGAGTCGGCCGGAAAGGAAAGTGAATAAAGCGGATTTTTTAGTGTAATTTGTTAATGCTAATTTAAGCAGAAATTTGGGAAAACTAGTTAAAATTTGAACAAAGGAGGGTGTTTTTGATGGATGGAAAATATTGCCAGGTAGTAATAGTTGAATTGCCGCAGCGGGAGGAACAGGCTCCTAAGGTGCAGGATGTCTTTACTAAATACGGAACTTGCATCTTAACAAGACAAGGAGTGCATGACTTAAACAATAATATGGGAGTCATTACACTCAGCGTTCGAGCGGCAGATGAATATATGGATGAATTTTCCAAAGAATTGTCGGCAATACCGGGAGTCCGTGTCAACGTGGTAAAAACAGGATGTTATTGATGTGAACCTACAGGGGGACAGGTGATTTGTCCCACTCGTCCACGCGACCACCCCGCCCTTGCGGGCACCCCTCCAGGGGAGGGGAATTTTTGTACCAGGAAATTATATCGTTTCCGACGTAATGGGGGTGTCGCAGGGTGATTCCTTTTCGGACCCGCCCTGCAAGACGCGTCAGTTGAAGAAAACTCGAAGCGTTTTCTTTTTTTTGAGAAATGTGCTTATCGATTCGATTTGCTGCCATCATGCTGCCGCTAAAATGGCTTTTTTTAGAGAACTATTTTGTGATCGCTTTCATACGAGATGTCTGCCTTTTCGACACCTTTTTCTAAAAGTATATTGTAGCTTTCCTTTATCATATTTTTAGTTCCGCACATATAAACTTTATAGCCTTTTAGGTCTGTCATGTTTCTTAACTCATCTGTAACACGCCCTTTTTTGAGGCTGGTTGTCTTTTCTCTGGAAACAATTGCTGTATAACTAAACTTATCGTATTGCTCAGCCAATTTGTTAAAATAGTCATGGTATAAGAGATCTTTTTCATACTTTTGACCGGATATAAGGTGGATGACTTTTGCGTTGGGATAGTTTAACAAGGTATCTTTTGACATGGCAATGAAAGGAGTTATGCCGATACCGTTAGCAACAAAGAGAATTTTTTCGGCTGAAGGATCCAGCATTAATTCATTCCCCATAGGGCCTTCAAGTTCTACCACATCTCCAATATTAAATTCGCTAAATATTTTGCTTGTGCCATAGCCACTTGGAATCTTTTTTACAATTATGCTTAGCTGTCTATTGTCTTCGTTGTATGAGGAAATAGTATATGCTCGAAACGAACTTGGTCTCTCTTGAATTTTTACTAAGATGAATTGTCCTGAGCGGTAGTTTACTTCTTTTGGGGATTCAAAAGTGAAAACATACTCGTTTGCTTCTTCACTCAATTCTTTTTTAGCGGTAATTCTTGCCGTTATTTTTTTGCGATCCTCATAACCCTCTATAGAAGTTCTTGCCTTTAACTTCATTGCATCGTTTTGAGTCTCAAGCGACAAAGCACCTGCTGGGCAGTGTTCTACACATGTAGAACATTTGATGCAGTTTACATTATTAAATTGATTGACATCGGAGAACTCCAAGTAAGGTTGTAACTGGAATGGGCAAACTCGCGAACATTTGCCGCACTTGTGGCATTTTTCCAATGCGGAGATAGTTACTTTCTTCTCGGTTTTTTCGGTAATCCCAAACATTTTGCCTAATTTATGAGATAGTTTTTGCATGGAACCCATAGGGCAGAATTGGCACCAGATACGTGGCGTAATCAACATTGCTAAAAGACCACCGACTATTAATACCATAAGAAAAGTGTTGGCGAATAAAAGTCCCAGCCTATCCAAGAAATCATATGCGCCCCAGTTTTGAAAGACATTTACTACTCTTCTCATAAAATTAAACATAAAAAAGATGAAAAAGCCGACAATCATCAACTTAGATGTTAAGAAGCTGGGGATTTTGGCATTTTTACTTATGGGCAAGATGTTGTCAAATAAGCTGCCATGCGGACAGTATTTTCCACACCAAGACCTGCCAGTAAAGAATCCGGTAGTAATCAGCCCAGCCATAATAAAAGGCACAATTAAACCCAGTTTAGGTTCCCACAGACCGCCGATGGCAACAAGCACAGTAATTAACCAGCCAAATTTTCTGATTAAGCTAAAAGTTCGCTTTGCCTTAATATTGTAGTTTTTTTGCGTAGCCACAGACAACACCCCTTAATCAATCTTATACCCCTTGGGGGTATGTCATAAGTATACTTTTTTCTATGATTTTTGTAAAGGCTTTTTTATTTTTTTCAACTAAATTGCCAGGAAAGCTGCAAAAGGGAGTGCGGAATAGCCGGCAATTATCTACGCTCAAAATCAGGCCTGCAAAGTATGTGGCAAGGATTTTACATATTTTTGCAGAATACTATAATGTGTTGGTAATGCTAAAGAATTTGCGCCTGACAGGGGGTAGTTACCGTGTTCCGCAAATTGATACAGGCAGGATTGTTTTGGGTGTGGATATTTTTAGCGTTAGGGTTTGCTTTGGCTGCGGGAGTAGCTGTTGGGGCCGCATTGGCTGCTGCTCTAAAGCTATTTTAATAATGAAGTGCTATAAATAATACTCCCGTGTTAAGCAACACGGGAGCATTATTTTAGAAGTTCTCCGCATAAGGAAAAATTGTGGCAGACTTATTATCTTACTGTAGCCACTCATTAAAGAGCGTCAGATACATTAAGCGGTAAATGTCAGTATTGTCAACGACGCCGAGTTCACGCACACGACTAGCATTAAGTCCTTCAGCGCGGACAAGGATATCGCCCGCCAAATCCCATCTGAAGCTCCAGGTAACAGCAAAGGGGAAGGTGTTGCCATTCTTGTCTGGTGCAGAAACAAACGGCGCTGTCCCGGCACCGTCGATGCCGTCAAAGGGAGCATTGACAAACCGGCCGGACGTGTCGCTGTTGACCGGACCTTCTGTTACTAAAGGTCCTGTCCTCCAGTCAACAATATTTTTGCTGCCGGCACTGCTGTCAGCAGCATTGAGGAGTAGGGTGCGGGGGTTTTCATTGACAAACTCCCTGAAGATGGCAAAGGCTGCATCAGAGCGTCTGCCGGCTTCAAAAGAGCCGGCCGCATTGCTGTTGTTTGGGAAATTGTCGGCGGCTTCTTCTTCGACAACCATGAAGAAAGGTCTTTTCCCCCCGCGTCTGTTTTCTTGTGCTCTTGGGTTGCGGCGCTCGGATTCCCCATTGTGTGAAAGTATTTCCAGCGCTACCTTAGACATCTCGGCAACAGTTGGAGCTGTTGGCACATAAAGAGGCAGACCGGCGATCCGTAAGGCTTCTTCAGATCTGTCGTTAAAGGTATGTCCATGAGCAAATACTCCCAGAACCTTAGTTGTGGTTCGTGGTAGGGAGAGCAACTCATCGCGGGTAAACACTACGGTGTAGCCAAGTTCACGCGCTCTGGCAATTAGGTTTAGACCGTCAGTGCGGCTGCCTGTGCCGTGGCGTCCGGCGACGCCGGCAGGCAGCAACCAACGTTCTCCGCCGCTAAGAATAATATCGACTCCGGACTCTATCACCTGCCTGGCGATTTCCTCGTGGTTGCCTCGTTCTGCCACAGAGGCGACAAAGGCGGCGGTGCCTGGCTCGGTTATAGAGCCGGTCTGAATCAGGGCCGTGGCAAAACCTGCTTGTACCGCTTCTTCCATGATGCTCTTCTGTTTGCCTGAGAGGGCTGTAATCGGACTTTCACCGTCAAGCCCAAAGCTGTCGGCAACCACTTTTACTCCATAAGCATGAGTAGTGGCGCCGCCATGTGAAGTGCCTGTTAACTGGTCTTTCATATGTCCTGAGTACCCGGCTGTGTAAGTGAGCTTGTCCCAGTTAAGCTTGCCGTCCGGTCCAACAGTCTTTGTGCGCAGGGCGTCCCAATGACTGAGCTCATAACCATCAGTATGGAAAAAAATTACATTTCGCCCACTCCTTGCCTTATCGTCATCATCTCTTTTATCTTGCCTGGAAGCTGTGGCAGTCGAGACAGAAACCAATAGGCCTAGACAAAGAATTGATGCTAAGAGCTTTTTCATAGATGTTTTTTGCTTCATTGATTTTTCCTCCCTGATATTTTTTTTGAGACTTCTCGAGAATCATTATATAGGAGTATTGTTAAGACAGTGTCGGAAAAGAGGCTCGGAACTTAAAATTTGTGTTAAATGCGGTTTAACTTTAAGTTAAATTCCCCGCTGGGACGGATGTCAGTTGCCGGCCTTGCAGGAATTAGAAATAGTTGCTTAAACTTTAGTAAATTTTGAGGATTCATCGCGAAGCGGTAGGAAATCCAGCTTTGTGGTTGAATACAGCTTAAGTGGTTGCATGGCATCATGCTTGTATCTGCCCATTGTGCCTAGATAGCGTAAGGACATCTTGTTGAAATGGAGAAAAAAGAATGTTTGCAAATACAGAAAACGCAGCTAGGTTACAGTCCAACCTGATCAATTTTTTTCTCTACTGTGCTATTATGTCTTCCCATATGTTTATCCCACTGTTTAGTACTGAATTAGGTGCTTCCTCATTTCAAGTCGGTCTGGTAGGAGCCGCATTCGGCTTTGCATATTTACTTTCCTCGCTCTTTTTTGGCTGGAAATCCGATCTATTGGGCAGGCTGATATTTATTCGTTTTGGCCTGGCCGCAAGCAGTATTACTTTTTTGGCTCAGACGCTTTCTTTTAGTCTGGTTACCTTGTTTGTTATTCGAGCACTAGTTGGCTTTAGTCTAGGTATTTCCACAGCGGCGCTTACCGCCTATATGTATGATTCCAAGGGTGATATGGGAAAATTTAGTTCGTATGGTTCGCTGGGTTGGATTGGTGGTGCTGCGGCTGCCGCCTTATTGACTGCATACAATACGCTATTCACCTTTAGTGCTCTGCTTTCTTTTGTTGCTTTTCTTGTTTCGCTGAGTATGCGGGAAAAAATTTCGCCGGCGTCCAAAATTATTCCCCAACCCATAACGGTAGTCCGACGCAACCGCGGGATATTGTTTGCTTTTTTTCTTCGGCACTTAGGCGCCACCGCTACTTGGATTATCCTGCCGCTTTTCTTTGCCACGCTGGGTGCTTCTAAGACATGGATCGGGCTGCTGTGGATTATTAATTTTGCGTTCCAATTTATTGCGATGCGCTTCGTGGAAAGGTTTTCAGATAAAGCCGTTTTTTTGATAGGGCAGGGGCTTTCCATTGTAGTTTTCTTAGGTTATGCCGTAAGTAGCTATTATCTGCAGGCTATTCCTCTTCAGGTTATCTTGGGGTTTTCTTGGGCTTTCCTTTACGTTGGCTCTCTTTTGATTGTTTTGCGGAGCGGCGAAGAAAAAGGCACCGCAAGCGGCGTTTTCTTCTCAGCCATAAACTTGAGCGGTGCTATTGGTCCATTGCTTGGCGGGGTCATCTCTCAATTCTTTGGTTATAGGGCAGTAATGTTTTTTGCTGCTACTATTACTCTGGTTGGCCTTTTGCCTTCTCTTTACCGGCTTAGAGTAAATTCTCCGGAAGACGATCGGCTGCTGTAGCTTTGTAGTGAGAGGTCTGAAAATATTGCTCAGCCTGCCCTAAGCCGGCCCTCAGGCCTGCCCTCAGTTGGCCCTCACCCTAACCCTCTCCCAGAGGGAGAGGGGACTTTTGGGTAGGGAGACGGGATTTTTGGGTAGGGAGAGGGGATTTGCTCTTGTTTTACCCTCTACCATCGGGAGAGGGTGGAGCGAAGCGAGGGTGAGGGGGGATTGGACGAGAGAGAGGGGCTTGGTGAGGGCGGGTTATTTAAGATAAAAGAAAATGCAGGCCGCCTGGAGGGACGGCCTGCTTATAGATTTCAAAACTTGATTCTGGCTATTTTAGCGCATAAAGCCGATGAACATTTGTGTGACAAAAATCTGGCGGCCTACTTGCACTACACCGATGCCTGTGCGGCTGAAGCGGTGGTTTAACAGCGTATTGCGGTGCGGGTTGCTGTTCATAAAGAGTAGGACGGCGTTGGCCGCTGTTGTAGTCCGGGCGATGTTCTCGCCGGCAAAGTTGTAACGTATCCCAGCAGCACGCATCATTTCAAACGGGGAGCCATAAACGGGTGATTGATGGCCAACATAGCCATTGTCTACCATGTCTTGGCTCTTTCTTCTCGCTAATTCCACTAAGGCAGGGTCAAGTACAAGAGGGGCAAGCCCACGGCTTGTCCTTTCCGCATTAATGGCAGTAAAAATATGTTGTTCAGCGGCTGTTAAAGAAATAGGCAGAGTGGGGGTCGCAGGAGGGGGAGTCACAGGGGCAGGAGCTGCAGGAGGGGGAGTCACAGGAGAGGGAGTAGGTTGTTGTTGCCTTAGGGCAAACCATGCCGGCTCCGGCCAGCGGGGAATAGCGGCTAAAGCAGTTCCGTGGAGAAGGGAGAGAATTAGAATAGGAAGCAGCAGTTTGGTGAATTTTTTCATCAGCAAATCCTCCTTTGCTAGTTCGAAGCATCACAATCTTATCAGGAGTGAGTATGAACTGTCAAAGGCGGTTTGGACAGGCTATCGCTTCCTATACCGGATAACCGGCTCTATTAAGACTGATAGTAGTTTTGTCTGGAAAATATACTTAGTCTTTAACAGATGGCTTTTTATGGATTACTTCGACAAGTTTTTCCAAAAAGCTTTTCCCGCGTGCCGGCTTGTTTTCTTGCTCATCTACTTTGCTCTGCAGTGCCTGAATTAGAGCATCGTTTTCAGACAGTTTGCTGCGCAGGAAAATTGCTTCGGCTTGGCGTTCCCTTTTTTCTGTCTCTGCGTTAATTAGTCTGTTTTGTAGTTGTTGGTACTGTTTTTTAAGTAGAGTCAGTTCCATTTCTTTGCTCTTTAGAGTTTCAGTTAACCTTTGCACCGTTCCAGCCAGTTGGCTGAGATGGTTATCCCAACTGTGACGTTGTTTATTGTAACTTTCCTGTGTACGCTCCATCATTTGGCGCAATTGTGCGAGAGAAGCCTCTTTTTTATGTAATTGGAATTCGAGTAGCTGTTTCCCTTCCATTAGACGCCTTGCGTGAATCAGGAGTATATTATCTTGCTCGTCGCTGCCGAAGCCTTCTTTCTTATTACCGTCAGCTAATATTTCTGATGTAAAATACCAGCCATCCGGGGGCAGGGCAGCCGTTAAGTTAAAGCTGTTTAAACCTAAAGTTCCTACTCGTACCGGATGTTGTGCCTCCTGTTCACTGCTTTTTTGTTGACGGCGACCGTCTTTTATGTCGCAAACATACAGGAGACCAGATTCCTCTACTCCCCAGAGTTGTAAGGCTCGCCCTTGTTCGCAGAATGCTAGCAGCTTAGGCGGGAAGTTTATCTGTAAGCTCTCTTCGGGCTGCCAGCCGGCGTGAGGCCATCCGCCGGAGATTCTTTTGCAGTAGTTGACTGTACCGCTTTTTGGGTCATACCAAGCAACGTGGACCACCTGTTTTGAGTCGAGCGAGAGGACGGAAATTGCTTCCTGATTGATGACAGAAGCTAAAAGATACGGTTCGGTACGGGGATTTTGGACATGAGAGCGGTACTGATATATCAAGGTATTTTTTTCTATGTGTTGGAGAAGCAGATGGATTCCTCCGTACCGATCAATGGCTAGGCCTGCGGGAGCAGACGTTTCCAAACCTGCTGCTACTTTTCTTTCACTCCAGCCATGCTCTGGGGAGAAGGCTGCTTCTAAAAGTCTGCCGGCTTGATTCCCGCAAAAGCATGCGTGGCCGGTGGCGGAAAATGCCAACAGGAAAGGCGCATGCGATTTTTTGATAACAAACGGTGCTTTCCGGATATTGTTTTCATCTGCCAGCAGATAGAAGAGTTCATTATTGTTGTCAGCCACTAAGATATGCAGTATTCCTTCCCGATCCGGTGCCGCATTGAAATGCAGGCAATTGTTGAAAATAACTGTTTTTTCTGACCAATCGCTCTGTTGTGAGCGACGATATAGTATCAGCTCCTGCTCACATAATTGTAGAAAGTAGCTCTGATTTTCTGCACAATAAAAATAGGGCAGCTCAAGTGATTTATACATAAATATTCCTCCCCTCGCTATCTAATGTATATGAGACAAAGATTTAAGTCATGCCAGAGAAAATTGGCCGAAGCTTTCACACTTCTCTTATAGAAACATATATTGTTGTTGAAAGGCAGAGGAGTATTTTGCCGTAGAAAGTACTTACTCTGAGTAAAGGAGGTGAAAGCTAGTGAAAACTGTTGAGCAGAGTGTAAGACAAGTAAATGATGTGCAGCCAGGACCCTGTGATCCTTACCTCGGATGTCCGCCTCCAACTGAAATAGTTTGTATAAAAGTTGACAAGGTTTATTATGAGTGCAAAAACATCCAGGTTAACGAAGATGAATTCGAGTATACTCCTACACCGGAGTGCCCGGTGGTGGATGTCAGCTGCTATAAAGTAGAGTTGATTGGTGAACCGTATTGTGAGGTAGTAAAACCTGGTTTGGTTAGTGTGACTTTTCGTTACAAAGTGACGATACGCCTGTTCTTCCCGAACACTTGTGATCCAGCATTCACAGATTTGTATCAGGTAATAACCGTCACCAAACTTTTTAATATTCCGCGTGCCGGTGAAGAGGGTTTGCATGTTCAGTGTTACGTGCCATTTTTAGAGTGTCTGGATGCTTTTATCAGCGCGGTTGATCCGGATACCGGAAGAGTTACCATTATCGCTTGTGTGGGCAAATATATTTTGATTAAGCTCAAGGCTACTGTTCAATTGATGGTTCCGGCTTATGGTTTCTGTCCCGAGCCGCCCGATTGCGACGAAGTGTTTGGCATCTGTCCTGATTTCCGTCCGGAATGGCCGCCATATCCGCCGCAGACAAGATAGGGAAAGAGAGTGTGAAGAAGAGACCGGCGCAGATGCGCCGGTCTCTTCGTACTTTACTTTTTTAAAGTATCAAGTTAAAATTTCTCTCAAGGAGTTAATATTAAGTTCATTTATAGACGCACAGATTGCTAAACAGAGGGGTGCAATAATCTGGATAACTATTACGTTGTTACCTTCCATTCCGTTTCACAGGCACTGCGATTTGAAAAATTGGCTCTCTCGCAAGGGATAACTGTCAAACTTATTCCTGTGCCACGTGTTATTTCTTCTTCTTGTGGCGTTGCCGCACGTTTTGCCGAAGAAATGTTGCAGATGGTTACCAGTCAGATAACGGGGGAGTGGGAAGCATTATTTTGTTTTTCCCGGCAGGGGAATAAATTAATAGCCGAACGCCTGACCGGCTCCTGGGATAAGATTTAGGATTGAGTTATTTCTTATTCTAGGCAAATAAACTATTGGCTGCGCTGTTGCGCATTTTTTTTTGGAAATTATATAAAAACACGGAGCGTCTTTATTAGGTATTGCATACTCACCCAGCTGCTTCGCTCGGGCAGAGTGCAAGTGAACCGTTGGCATGTTTTAACGCTGCGAATCGCGGTTCGCTGATCGTTGCTTTCACTTAACGCTCGCTTCAGCATTCTGTGAAAGTCTGTAATTCACTAAAGGAAAGTTATTCCCCTCCGGTGGAGGGGTGGCGCAAAGCGCCGGGGTGGTTACCTCCGGTGGAGGGGCGGTTTCCTGCGATGGAGTTTCTGTTTTCTCACCCCTAGGGGGACAGGTGATTTCTCCCACTCGTCCACGCGACCACCCCGCCCTTGCGGGCACCCCTCCAGGGGAGGGGAATTTTTGTACCAGGAAATTATATTGTTTCCGACGTAATGGGGGGTGTCGCAGGACGACTCCTTTTCGGGCGGGTTTCAAACCCGCCCCTACCATAAGGTGCTCAGGGTTTGCAGATCCATCGAAGGGGCGGCAGCCCGTAGGGGCGGGTTTCAAACCCGCCCTGCAAGACGCGTCAGTTGATAAAAACACAAAGCATTTTTTTTGCCGATAGCGAAACTTTACTGTCAAACAGGAAAAAACTTGTTTGTGGAGAATTTTTCTTATTGCAGAGGAAATAATACTTAGAATTTCCTAGTAGTTCGGAGGTTTGCTGATGTCGCAATGGTATAGACTTTCTACAGATGAAGTATTGCATTCCTTGGCTAGCAGTCGTGACGGTCTGACTGCAGAGGAAGCTGCGGAGCGTTTAGCTCGTTACGGAACAAATGAATTAAAAGAGAAAATGAAAAGAACTTCTTTGATGATGTTTCTCGGGCAGTTTAACGATTTTTTGATTATCGTGCTGCTTGCTGCTGCCGCCATGGCCGGCTTGGCCGGTTCACCTAAGGATGCCATCGTGATTTTGACTGTGGTGGTGCTAAATGCTTTTATCGGTTTTATCCAGGAACACAAGGCAGAGAAAGCCATGGCGGCTCTAAAGAAAATGGCAGCCCCCTCGGCTACCGTCATTAGAGGCGCTGAAACGATGCAAATAGGGGCTGCATTCTTAGTGCCCGGCGACATTGTGCTGCTTGATGCCGGCAGAGTGGTGCCGGCTGATATGCGCTTAGTTGAGACGGCGCAGTTGCAGATTGAAGAAGCCGCGCTGACCGGAGAATCGATAGCTGTAGAGAAGTATCCCGACTCTATTTTGACGGAAGGCGTTTTGCCTCTTGGCGACCGGAAAAACATGGCGTATAACGGCACAATTGTTGTCGGCGGCCGTGGTATAGGCGTGGTAGTAGCTACCGGCATGGAAACAGAAATTGGCAAAATAGCTACTATGCTTCAAGATGAGAAGGAAGTCAGGACGCCGTTGCAAAAACGGTTAGCCCAGTTTGCCAAAAAATTAGCCGGCGTCATTCTGCTGATCAGCGGCATTGTTTTTGCCATGGGTGTAATGCGGGGTGAGGACGTTGTGACTATGTTTCTTACAGGCATTTCGCTTGCTGTAGCCGCGATTCCGGAAGCTCTGCCTGCTGTTATTACGATTACACTGGCTCTTGGCGCAAAAAAGATGGTTCGGCAAAACGCTTTAGTTCGCAAGCTGGCGGCTGTGGAGACTTTAGGCTCGGTTACATTTATTTGCTCCGATAAGACAGGCACGCTGACACTTAACCGGATGGAAGTAGAAGCTGTCTACAGTGGAGACACTCTCATTGCCGATGGGGAAGTAGCAAACCATAAACTGCTTCTTCAGGCTATGGCTTTAAGTAACGATGCCCAGAATAGTACTGCGGAGGAGGTTTTTGGCGACCCGACTGAAGTAGCGCTTTACAACTTTGCCGGCAAACATGGTTTTCATAAAAAGGAACTAGAGCAGCACTATCCGCGCAGCGGTGAATTGCCCTTCGACTCTGAGCGCAAAGCTATGACAACTTTCCATCGTGCTTCAGACGGCCAATATCTTTCATTTACTAAGGGCGCCGTAGAAATGTTGGTGGAAAAGTGCAGTCTGATGCTGACTGTTAATGGTCAGCAGACGATTGAAAGAGAAAAAGTTTTACAGGTGGCTTCTCAAATGGCGGCCTCCGGTCTGAGGGTGTTAGCGTTAGGGATGCGGCATTGGCTTGAGCAGCCAGAGAATCCACAGCCGGCAGAGGTGGAAAGCAATTTAATTTTGCTTGGTCTCGTAGGGATTATGGACCCACCGCGGGAGGAGGCTAAAGAAGCAGTGGCCATGTGTCGGACGGCTGGCATTGTTCCGGTGATGATTACCGGTGACCACCCGTTGACGGCAGAGGTTATTGCCAGGCGTTTGGGTATTTTGAATGACGAATCTGCTGCTGTGGTCACCGGCAGCGAGCTGGAAAAGATGTCAATGGAAGAATTCGCCAGCAGAGTAGAAGAAATTCGGGTTTACGCGCGAGTGGCGCCGGAACAGAAGTTGAAAATAGTTAAAGCACTGCAGGAGAAAAATCAGTTTGTAGCCATGACCGGCGACGGGGTCAATGATGCCCCCGCCATTAAGCGGGCGGATATAGGGATTGCGATGGGTATTACCGGTACAGATGTTACTAAAGAAGCTTCGGCTATTATTTTGCTGGACGATAATTTTGCTACGATTGTAAAAGCGGTACGCGAAGGCCGAAGGATCTATAACAATATCCTGAAGTTTATCAAATATAGCATGACGGCTAATGCCGGCACCATTGTCGCCATATTTTTCGCTCCTTTTTTTGGCTTGCCGTTGCCCATGCTGCCTATCCAGATACTTTGGCTGAACATGTTGACTGACAGTTTGCCTGGTTTGGCGTTGGCCGGTGAACCGGCGGAAAAGGATGTGATGCATAAGCCGCCGCGTGATCCGCAGGAAGGGGTTTTTGCCTGCGGTCGCGGTTTATATATTGCTCGTTTTGGCCTGTTCGTCGGCTGTGTAGCGCTTATTTTGCAAGCGTACGCCTATAATAACGGTATGGCTTGGCAGACGATGGTTTTCACTTTCCTTGTTTTAAACAGGATGGGGGTTGCTTTGGCAGTCCGTTCCGATAACTTTTCACTCTGGCAGATGGGTTTTTTCAGTAATAAAGCTATTATGGCTGCCGTAGCGCTGGTATTTATTTTACAGCTGGTGGCAGTTTATCTGCCTTTCTTTAATTATATCTTTAATACCGAACCGCTGTCGCTCTCAGAGCTGGGACTCGTCTTGCTTCTTTCCCCTGTGACACTATTAGCTGTAGAGGTAGAGAAACTTTATCGGCGCCTTGGCGCGTCACCGCTTTCTACCGCTGAAAACTAGACTCTATCTGCTTAGAATAACGTCTTACTAATGGAAATTGTATAGTACTTACACTTTATGATTAAAGAAGAAACAGGCAGATTGAGGAGAGGAGAGAGTATTTATGACAATCTATCCACTGTCCTTGCCACAAGAGGCTGCGTTGTTGAGCAGTGTTATTCTGTTGGTGGCGCTTGTCACAGTGCCGCTGGTTTGGTGGCAGACAAGAGGGAGAAGCAACGCCGCAGTAGCATTTGGCGTTACCATTACGGCGGCTGCCACAGTTTTAATTTTCTATTTAACAGTGGTTGCGCCGCGCCAGACAGGGGTATCGATTGGAGACGGGTTACTGCAAGTAAATGCGCCTCCGTACGCCAGACTTGAAATCAGTCGGCAGGAAATTTTGGCTGCTTATCTTGTTGATTGGCAGGAAGTTGCTGCTTTGGCGCCGGCGCTTCGTACCGGCGGGGCAGCCATAGCCGATTACCGAACCGGGCATTTCCGGTTGCATAATGGTGCCGATGCTGTGATTATGGCAGTCGGCTCACGTGTGCTGGTGCTACATTTGGCAGACCGTTTTGTCCTTCTGGCACCTGATGATTTTGACTCTTTTCTGGAGGAATTTTCTCAAAGGATTGTCAGACTTCAACCGGCGCCTATAGCGGAACTTGCCGCAGCAGCATTGGTGGAACCGCCGGGAATGCCTCGTATTGCCCGCATTGTTTTTCTTGCATCAGGCCTGCTCTTGATTTTGTTAGGCTATCTAATCCGCTTTAAAAAGATGCTTTTTCTGCTTTCAGGTTATGATGAGCGGAAAGTCAAAGATAAAGATGCGCTGGCACATTTTGCCGGAAATTTTGTGATGCTTATCGGTGTCGCCATGCCTATTGTACAGTTCTTTGACTTTCGCGGTATAATGATTTTTGGTATAGCTTTAATTCCTTTTAGCATTTACGCCGTCTATAAAATGAATAGATTTTAAGCCATAATACTTTAAGGGTCTCGCTAAGTGCGAAACAGGTTGGCTTTGCAGGATGAAGGAGGCGACAAATTTGAAAAAGGTTAATATCTCTTCAAGTGAAGCCGAACTGGCTCATGATTTGGAACGCTACAGGGAGAAAGCTCTGCAATTAGGAGCGACCAACGCTTGCCTGTTGCGCACGTCAGAGATTCCCGTGGAAGAAGCGGTTGTTCTCAAGTGTCAGATCCCCAGATGCTTTGGGTACGGCGTATCTGCCAACTGTCCTCCGCACACGCTAAAACCTGAGGAATTGCGTCAGCATCTAAAAAAATTTTCGTGGGCAGTATTTTTTAGCTTAGATGTGTTGCCGGAAGTCATCGTTCGTGATAAAGCGACAATCAAGGAAAGAGTGTCAGCTTACCAGCATGTTTATAGGATTGTGAGTGCTCTTGAGTCACTAGCTTTTTATGACGGATATTATTTAGCCTTTGGGCTTGGAGCCGGCTCGTGTCGTCATACTTTTTGCGGCAAGGAAGAAGAATGTTTGGCATTGCAGGGAAAGAAGTGCCGCTTTTCGTTGCTAGCGAGACCTTCCATGGAAGCTGTCGGTATTGACGTTTTTCGTTTGGCGGCGCAAGAGGGGTTGGAAATTTATCCTATCGGCAGCGGCATTAAGGCAGACAAAGTGCCTAAGGGTGTCCTAACCGGTATAGTTATTATCAAGTAATTTTTAGACAAACAATAAACAAAGCCCCTGGATTGCCTGACGGCAAAACCAAGGGCTTATTAAGTTAACCGGATACGCATACCGCATTTCTTATATGTTTATGAATCTCTTACAACACCGTTCTCAATGATATACGGTCTGCCGCTGGAAGGACAGCGCAGGTCAATTGTTTCCACAAACGGCTTTTGGTCGGCACCTGTTTCCAATAACTGACTAAGTTCGGTTGGGTATACGCCAAAAGCCTCTTGATACCTGTCGACGCCAGCCTGAAGATAGGCGATGTTTTCTGCGCAGACATTGCCAGAGGGCACACCGCTTGAAGTTGTGCTTGCGGCACTATACACAATAAAACCGATCAAAAGGAGGCCGATCACAATTGCGATTGTTGTGGGGGAAAGTAAGCTTTTCTTTTGAGGCACACCTTTTTTGGAGCTGCTTGATTTTTTGCCGGTCTGTTTAGGCATTGTTTTTTTCTCCATTTTGCTCCTCCCCTTTCGGGCTTGTTCCTAGAAACACTAGAGCAATTATAGCAATAGAATGTCATGCTTGTCAACTGGGCGCTATGCTTTGCGTCGCATCCTTAGTATGGCGAACGCCCCGATTAGCGCGGCTGAAAACAGAGCTATACTTATATAAAGCGTATTGCTAGGAGCTGTGCTTAAATCTGTGCCGGCAGCCGGAGCAGGTTCTTCAGGCGCGCTTTCCGTCATCATGATTCGTGCTTGGGGGTCTTCAGGAGCAAGCCTATTGTCTTCTGCTTCTAAAGCTTTCAGTTCATCAGCCGTTAATACAGTTTTTTGGTCTACTCTTACCGGTACTTGCACTTTTTGCTCACTTGTCAGTCCCCGGTCAATGACAGCTTCTACCATATACACTTCAACTTTAGCGTTCCAAAATTCACGCAGCCAGCCATCTTCGATGCTTATGGCGGTTGCATTAGTGTTGTGCGTTTCGGCTAGGTGTTTCACAGCGATCGCTCTTAATTCTTCACTGATTGCTGGGTCCAGTACTTTGAGGACAGCCATGGTAGGTGTTGCCATTATTAGCAGTAATCCGCAAATAACAGCAAGCATAAAAGATTTTTTACTCATTTTGGTCCCTCCAATAATTTTATTTACCGGTTTAGACGAATGAAACAAATATTTGTTCCGTAAAGTTGATAAAAGATATGGAGTGTGCCTTATTTGCCGGAGCGGCAGCTTGAACTTGTGTATTGCACATAATTGTGCTAACTTTACAACAAGATAGTTTAATAAGCTACAGGTATGCGGGGGTAGTTTCGTGGAAAAACAAATCTATAAAAATCGCAAAATTGTTCTCTTGACCAAACATAAAAAGGAGGAAGCAATTAAGCCAATCCTTGAAAAGGCTACAGGCTGCAGTTTAGTTGTTGAATCAGGCTTTGATACAGATCAATTTGGAACTTTCACCAGAGATATAACAAGAACCAAGTCGCAACTAGAGACGGCCAGACTTAAAATTAGAAAAGGAATGTTGCTTTCAGGGCTGGATATTGGCGTTGCCAGCGAAGGAAGTTTTGGCTCTCATCCATTTATTCCGGCGCCTTGGAATACTGAATTGGTTCTTTTATTCGATCAACAGGAAAACTTAGAGCTGTATGGAATCCATGAAAGCGGCGAGACAAATTTTGCTCAGCTTACAACGGCTAGCTTTGATGAAGCGGTAAGTTTCGCAAAAAAGATCGGTTTTCCGGAACATTTTTTAATTATCAGACCTGATGACAGTGAATCTGCAAAAATAATTAAAGGGATCAATAGTTTCGACTGGTTCAAAGAGGCGTTTGCATGGTGTGTTGCAGAATCTCACTCAGGCAAAGTGTTCATCGAAACTGATATGAGGGCACATGCAAACCCTACAAGAATGGAAAATATTAAAAAAGCAACAGAAGATTTAATTGTAAAATTGCATAATTTTTGTCCTAATTGCGCGGCACCAGGCTTTATTGTCAGTGAAAGAATTAAGGGACTGCCTTGTGATTTATGTGGGCTCCCCAGTGATTTAGTGCTGAAAAATATTAGTAAATGCCGCAAATGCAGTTATGTTCTGGAGCAGTTACATCCAAATGGAGAATTTGCGGCAGCTCAAAATTGTCATTTTTGCAACCCGTAACTCGCCAGAGATATTTTGCTGAGTTTTCCGGGGTGTCTGCCTCTTTAATTTCTATTATGCTTTTTTTGCAATAAGAAAGAAGTGCCCACCTCTCCGGAGAGAAAGGGCACTTTTTTTCTGTGCTTATGCAACCAGAGGAACCGTCCCCCTGGTTTATTGTGCTGTTAGGTTGGCCATTTCTTGTGTTGCTTTGCGGGCTGCTTCCAGAATACGTCTTCCTTCGGCAGCATTGTGAAAGCCGGTGCTGTTTTCCACCAGGAACCAATCCAGGAGAAGTTGTGCTTCCCGGTGTTTCGCTTGAGCTTGTCTAACCATTTCCTGGTTAACGTTTGGTGTGCGGCGTGCATCACGCAAGGCGTTGATTGCCTTTTCCAATTCTAAGCCGATTTCATTAGCGCTGGCGCGCAGCTCGCCTTGGATGGCCTCAGTCCTGGTTCTGATTTCCGTCAAGTCTGAGTGGCAGCGTTGGCAGGAAGCTTCCATGTGTTTTAGCGGGCTTGCCAGCCAGTGCTGCGTGTACTCTTTTCCTTGAGCATCTTTAACAGTGGGCATGTGGCAGTCGGCACAACTAAGTCCGAGATTAGCATGGATGCTGCCTTGGTAAAACTCAAACTCCGGGTGCTGCACCTTATGGACGCCGGCACCGGTACGGGGGTGAGTCCAATCAGAGAAATTCACCGCGTTAAAGTGGGCCAATGCGTCTTCCGGTCGGAAACCTTGGCTCCAGGGGAAAACAATCTTATTTTGTGTGAAAGGTCCTTCAAAATAGTATTCGGAGTGGCATTGTGCGCAGACAAGGGAGCGCATATCAAAGTCGGCTAAAGTTTTTCCTTGGGCGACAATGGCTTCCTCCAGCCAAGGACGGGTAAGGCGCAAGGCAAAATCCGGGCTGTCAGGATCATGACAGTCAATACAGGCAACAGGGTGTTCTGTTTTTCTGGCTGCTTCACTCCAAGGCATGGTATCAAATTCTACCTGGCCATATTCTGCAACCAGCGCCGGGTAGTCGGCAGACTTACAGCCGAAACACACGCCGCCAAACTTGGGGCGTCCGGTAACCAGTGTGTCCTCAATAGTGTACATGTGTCCGCGTGATTCACGGAAGTCAAACCAAAAGCCAAAGCCATGGTACATGGTGCGCATAAAAGGATACGCGTCCAGTTTCTGGTAAGGCACAGAGCCAGCGAAGGCTGTTGCTTCTTCTTCCTTTGTGCGTAAATAGCTTGCTACCTGAGCGGGAAACTGAGTCTGCCAATACTCGACAGCAGCCTGACTTACGGGCGCTGCCGGCGGATCTGCAGGCGCGGTAGCCGGTTTGGTCTGGCAACCGGACGCCAGAACCAATACTAATAAGGCGAACGGAAGGAACACCTTTTTCAGGCAAGTAGTTTTACTCAATTTTTTTAACCTCCCCTTTTTTAGAATAATTTTGCAATTTTTTCGAGTTAAGCTCAGCTTTGAGGTAAAGATTAGACTCTCCACTCATCCCCCCTGCTAGCGGATAACGCTCATTTTGTCAGCATCATGACACATATTTCACATGCATGTCGCCATTATATAGCAGGGAAGTTAATATTCTCTTAACCTTAGATTAACAAATTGTTATAGTTTGTCCCTAATTTTGTTACAATTTGTTCCCGGTGGCGAATTTATAGCCGATGCCGCGGACAGTGAGCAAATATTCGGGTTTTGCCGGGTCTTGCTCGATTTTTTGTCGTAGACGGTTGATAAAGACGTTTACCGCGTTGCTGTCACCGATATATGGGTCGTCTTCCGCCAGTTTCAGCAATTGTTCACGTGTTAAAATCTGTCCTGCGTGCCGGATGAGAATAGCCAGCAGTTTAAACTCTTTTGGAGTTAAATCGACGCGCTGACCTCTCACAAAGAGTCTGTGTGCAGTAAAATTCAGCTCCACATCTGCTATGCGGATGCTTTCACCTTGATGCTTGGTTTTCTGGCTTCTTTTGAGGACGGCTTTAGCTCTAAGCGCCAACTCCTGCGGGCTGAAAGGTTTGGCAACATAGTCGTCCGCTTCCAGGGTAAAACCAATAGTCTTATCGAGCAGCTCATCTTTCGCCGAGAGAATAATCACAGGCGTATCATATTTTTTGCGGATCGCTCTTAAAAAGTCAAAACCGTCCATTTCCGGCATCATCACATCTAAGATCACCAGGTCCGGTTTCTCTGCCAAGAAGCAGGCCAGCGCCTTTTGGCCGTTTTCTGCTTCAATTACAGCAAAACCTTCTTTAAGGAGAATCTGCTGCAAAATGCGTCTGATTTTGATCTCATCGTCTACAATCAGTACCTTTTTAGACACATCTTTGCCCTCCTTTAGTTGGTTGTCAAGACAATCAGTCTATGATTTTTGCCGAAGCCGTAGGCAATGTAAATGAAAAAGTGGCACCGAGCCCAGGTTCGCTCTCCAGCCAAATTTCTCCGCCTTGCATTTCCACCAGACCTTTTGACAGATAGAGGCCTAAACCGGAGCCGGGAGGACGGTTGTTAGCCCGTTTCCCGCCTTGACGGAAACGTTCAAAGATAAACGGCTGGTCTTCTTTGTTTATTCCCGGACCGTTGTCGCGCACAGAAAAGATTACCCGGTCAGGCTTTTGCTCGTCAGTTAGTATACTTATGGAAATTTTACCCCCCGGAGCAGTAAATTTCACTGCATTGCCCAGCAGGTTGACCATAACTTGCTTAACTCTTTCCGGGTCACAATAGACAGCGGGAAGATCCTCCGCCGCTTCCAGCTCCAGCTCCAGCCCTTTTTTTCTGACAAGCGGACCAAAAGCCTTCACGATGCCCAAGATTAACTGTTTTGGCTGTTGGATTTTATTGTCTAATTTGATACGGACAGAATCGAGTTTGGCTGTGTCAAGCAAATTGTTGATCATGTTCAAAAGTTGAGTTGCGCTCTCGCGCAGATCCTGCAAATTCTGCTGCCTCTCCTCTTGCGAAAAACCAGGTATTTCCAATAGCTCGACAAAAGCAAGGATACATGTAAGCGGAGTCCGCAGTTCATGGCTGACGGCGGCAAGAAAGTCACCTTGTAAGCGATTCAGCTTTTGCAGTTCTTCGTTCATCCAAAAGAGTTTTTGTTTTTCCTGCTCTAAGTTTAAAGTTTGCGCCTGTACCTTGTTTTCCAGGTTTTCATAGAGAAGCAGCAATTCTTTTGCCATGTTCTGAAATATTTCTTCCAATACCCTAATTTCTCCGTATCCATTTTGCCGGTAATCCTTTGCTTGCAGATGGAAATCTCCTTTGCCTAATCTTACTGCCAGGGAGCTTAGCCCTTCGAGCGGCGCGGTTATCAGCTTGCGCTGCAGTATATATAGAAGGAGCAAGGATAGACACAGTAGGAGAAAAATGAAAAATAACTGGGAATATATATTTTTCCAGAGCTGGGCATAGTAGGCTGACGCAGGAATAGTAACCGAAAGAGCTCCTGCAAAATCGCCCAGAACAAGCCCTTCACGCGGGTAGCCGGAGATATCTATTTCGCCACGCGGAGAGCCATGGCAGGGCAGACAAGAACTGTCGGCATAAAGAGGGATCATGTAGCGAAAGAACGGCTCTCCGTCTATAATGTCTTTTTCCCAGACAAAATCAGCTTCGGGGTTATTATGCAACCAAAGAAGCTGAGCCGACTCGAAGCTGTCAGGAGTGTTGGCAGGGTTGCGTGGCTGAAGGCGAGTCTGTTTAAAAGTGTACGATGTTTTGTTGTTAAAAATTTCGCCAACACCCCGACCGAAAGCAGCAGGGTTTAGTCGCTTAAATTCAAAGTTCCCTTGTGAATCATAATTAATTCTGTCCTGATTTGCAGCCGCAAAGGAGCGGACAGCGACAAATTGTTGGGTAATCAACTGTGCCTTGGCAAGCATTTTTTGTTCGCCGGATTGCTTTTCCAGACGGATATTCCAAGCCAGGTTAAGAGTCATTACTGCTGTGATGGCGAGAGTAATAAAGCCCATATAAATATGAATCAGTTTTCTGCCCTTCACTCTGTCTTTCCCCCAGTTTCGCAAACTGTGAATCCGACTATGTTTCGTTCGACAAATAACTTGGTTTTTCCTGCATGAGTGGCGAAGATGCCTCTTTTGAGCGCCGGGTGGCAAGAGCTTGTTTCAACGGGATAATTTCCTGGTACAAAAAAAGCAGGTTCTTTTTTAAGTGGAAGAGAAACCTGCCGGATAAAAACATGAAGCATACGTTTTTACTAGCTATTAACTTTGCTCCAGGTATCTTTGAGGCTCACGGTGCGATTAAAAACTAGCCGGTCATTTTTTGCCTCGTCCGGATCAAGATAAAAATAGCCCTTGCGTATAAATTGAAAACGGCTGCCAGCGAGAGCCTGTGCGATGGCAGGTTCCACAAATACGTTGGTGAGTGTAACCAGGGAATTAGGATTAATATTGGCGGTGAAATCGTCGGCATCTTCTTGCTCCGGATTTTCCTTGCTAAATAGATTGTCGTATAGGCGTACAGTAGCACTAACGGCGTATTGCGCGTCTACCCAATGGATGACACCTTTAACTTTTTTGCCGCTCTCATCTTCACCGCTTTTTGTTTTGGGGTCATAAGTGCAATGTAGCTCAGTAATTTTCCCTGCACTATCTTTAATTACCTCTTCACAGCGGATTACATAGGCGCCTTTAAGCCGCACTTCGCGACCGGGAGCAAGACGATGAAACTTTTTTGGCGGTTCCTCCATAAAATCTTCTGCTTCAATATATATTTCCCGTCCGAAGGGAACTTGGCGCGTGCCTGCCATGTTGTCGTCAGGCATATTCTCCAGTGTCAACATTTCTGTCTTGCTTTGCGGCCAGTTTGTAATTACTACTTTGAGCGGTTCCAGCACAGCCATCATCCGGGGTGCTGTTTTGCCCAGGTCTTCCCGGATACAATGTTCAAAGAGCGCCAAATCGACTGTGCTGTCTGCCCTGGCTACCCCGACTCGTTCCTGAAAGTCGGCGATGGCGGCAGGAGTTACGCCTCGTCTGCGCAGGCCGGCGATGGTAGGCATTCTTGGGTCATCCCAGCCATGAACAAATCCCTCTTCCACCATACGACGCAGTTTACGTTTACTCAGCACTGTATAAGTCATGTTTAAACGTGCAAATTCAGTTTGTTGCGAACGGTACTTGCTTACTTCCGGCATTAATTCCAGCGCGTTTTCCACTACCCAGTCGTATAATGGGCGGTGGTCACTATATTCGATAGAGCAAAGAGAATGAGTAATGCCTTCCAGAACGTCAGTAAACGGGTGGTCAAAATCATACATTGGGTAAATACACCATGCGTCGCCTGTTCGATGGTGATGGGCATGGAGGATTCTGTAGATAACAGGATCACGCATATTCAGGTTGCCTGAAGACATATTTATTTTTGCTCGCAGCACTCTTGCGCCGTTTGCGAATTCACCGTTACGCATCTTAGTAAAGAGAACCAGGTTTTCTTCAACTGTCCGATTGCGATAGGGACTCTCTTTGCCTGGCTCGGTAAGCGTTCCACGGTATTCCCGCATTTCCTCCGGACTTAGGTCGCAGACGAAAGCCCGACCGGCTTTAATCAGCCGCTCTGCGAATGTGTATTTAATCTCGAAAGAAGAGGAGGCAAAATACAGCCGCTCTTCCCAGTCCACACCAAGCCAGCGAATGTCTTCAATTATCGATTCCACAAAAATCTGCTCTTCTTTGATTGGGTTAGTATCATCAAAGCGCAGGTTAAATTTTCCGTTAAAGTCTTGGGCAATTTTGTAATTTAGCAACAGCGCTTTGGCATGTCCGATATGCAAGTAGCCGTTTGGTTCAGGCGGGAAGCGGGTATGCACTTGGCCGTTGTTTTTTCCTTCCGCCAAGTCTTTGTTTATCAGCGTGTAAATAAAATTGGCTTTTCCTTCAGTTGCAGAGTTCATCTGTAATCTCCCCTTTATGGTGACGCTCAAAAGAGCACCTGATCTACAATTCTACAATAGAGAATATTCTCTCCTATTATAGCAGATATGCGCCTTTAACAACAATTTTTAACGTTTAGACGATGTGGTATAATATCAGGAAGTAACTTAAAAAGGAAGAAGCAAATGATTAGAGTATATGAGGTCAAGCTTGCCGCAGAAGAAGATTTAGAGCGATTAAAAGAGAAAATTGCTAAAAAGTTGAACATCAGCCCTCTGCAGATTTTAGATTACAGAGTTTTTAAGGAATCAATCGACGCCAGAAAAAAGAATGAAGTATATTTTGTGTATATTGTTGATGTGCAAGTAAAGGACGAAGCTAAAGTTTTACGCAAAAACAAGAATTTGCAGAAGAGTCCTGTCTGCACATATCAGGAGATAAAAGCCGGCGATAAAACTTTGCGCTACCGGCCGATAGTCATAGGAACCGGGCCGGCCGGAATGTTTTGCGGATTACTTCTGGCCCAAAGGGGCTATAAACCTATTTTGCTTGAAAGAGGGCAGGATGTAGATACCAGAGCAAAGGATGTTGCGGAATTTTGGCGCCACAGAAAGTTGAACACAGAATCAAACGTACAGTTTGGCGAGGGTGGAGCCGGTACTTTTTCAGATGGTAAACTTACTGCCAGAATAAAGGATATTCGTTCACAAAAAGTGTTGGAGGAGTTTGTCTTTGCCGGAGCACCGCCGGAAATTTTGTATGCCTCCAAGCCTCACATTGGCACAGACATTTTAAAATCTGTAGTCAAAAACATGCGAGAGCAGATTATAGCTCTTGGTGGGGAGGTGCGGTTTGGCTGTAAAGTAACAGATTTCTGCCTAAAAGACGGTCAAATCGTCGGTGTTAAAATTAACGGTGCAAAAAGTCTAAACTCTGATGTAGTGGTACTGGCTACGGGACATAGTGCGCGCGATACTTATGAACTGCTGGATGCCCGCGGAATTCAGCTAAAACAAAAGCCCTTCTCAATTGGAGTTAGAATCGAACATCCCCAGGAACTGATTAATAGAGTGCAATATGGGCAAAAGGCAGAATGTGCTCGTTTGGGAGTTGCCGATTATCGCCTGACATATCAAAGCAAGCTTGGCAGGGCTGTCTATACTTTCTGCATGTGTCCAGGAGGCACGGTGATTGCCGCTGCTTCCGAGGCCGACACTGTCGTGACCAACGGGATGAGTGAATTTGCAAGAGACCGGCAAAATGCTAACAGTGCTTTGCTTGTGCAAATCAACACGACTGATTTTGCCGGTAGCCATCCTTTGGCGGGAATAGAATTTCAGCGAAAATGGGAGAGAGCTGCTTTCGAACTTGGTGGCGCAAATTACAGCGCTCCTGTCCAGCGGGTGGAAGATTTTCTCTCAGACAGGCCTACAGTTCGACTGGGCAAGGTGCAACCATCTTATCTGCCGGCAGTAAAATGTGCGGAGTTAAAAAAATGTTTGCCGGAATATGTATTTGCAGCCATGAGAGAAGCTATCGTGGAACTTGATAAGAAATTGCAGGGTTTTGCCTTGCCTGATGCGATCATGACCGGTGTTGAGACCAGAAGTTCAGCGCCACTGCGTATTGAAAGGAACAGCGCCACAATGGAGAGCATTAATACCAGAGGACTTTATCCTGTTGGCGAAGGGGCGGGCTATGCCGGTGGAATTATTTCGGCAAGCGTCGATGGAATCAAGGCTGCAGAAAAAATTATCAGTAATTATAGACCTAGCCTGTAATTTCTTGAACAATGACTTTGCCTTTTTAGACCTCATTCTGCCCTCACCCTAACCCTCTCCCAGAGGGAGAGGGGACTTTTAGAGGATGGGGAATTTTTGGAGGGAGAGGGGAATTTGAGGCGATGGTGATATTCTCGGAGGCAAGAACCACCCCGGTGCTGCGCACCACCCCTTTAAAAGGAGAGGAATTTTATGACAAAATTTTTGCCTGTTAATCAAGAGGACATTCAGGCAAGAGGATGGCAAGAGTTGGATTTTGTGCTGGTTTCCGGGGATGCCTATGTTGACCATCCGTCTTTTGGTGTGGCAGTCATTGGCAGGGTTCTCGAGAACAGAGGCTACAAAGTGGGGATTATTGCTCAACCATCTTGGCAAAGCAGTGCAGACTTCAAAATCCTCGGCAAGCCCAGGCTGGCTTTTTTAGTTACAGCAGGCAATCTTGACTCCCTCGTTAATCATTACACCGCGGCAAAAAAAAGGAGAAGCGTTGACCTTTATTCTCCCGGCGGCAAAAGCGGCTGCCGGCCGGATCGGGCAGCTACAGTCTATTCGCAAAGGATTAGAGAGGCTTATGGCGATATTCCGATTATTTTGGGCGGGATAGAAGCAAGCCTGAGACGGTTTGCCCATTATGATTACTGGTCAAATAAACTCAGGCGGTCGATTTTATTAGATGCACAAGCTGATTTAATCGTTTATGGCATGGGTGAGCGTCAAATCATTGAAATAGCGGAAGCATTGGAGAGCGGCATTCCAGTCGGCGAAATAACATTTGTTAAAGGTACGGTTTTTAAGACAAAAGATAAAGGAAGGCTCTATAACCCGGTATTCTTGCCCCACTTTGATGAACTTCAGGATTCCAGGCAAAAGTATGCGGAAAGTTTTATCAAACAATACAACAATATGGACGCTATTACGGGAAAGCTTTTGGTTGAGCCTTACAAAAATTATTTCGTCGTTCAAAACCCACCGCCGGAACCCATGAGTTCATCAATCTTAGACAGTATCTATGCCCTTCCTTATCAAAGGGCTTATCATCCAAGTTATGAGCATCTGGGCGGTGTTCCGGCGCTGCAGGAAGTAAAATTTAGTCTGATTAGCAATAGAGGCTGCTATGGAGGCTGCAGTTTTTGCGCTCTTGCCTTTCATCAGGGAAGGGTGGTGCAAGCGAGAAGTCATCGTTCTATCTTGTCTGAGGCAGAAAAAATTGTCTGGGATGCTGATTTTAAGGGATACATCCATGATATCGGAGGTCCTACTGCTAATTTTCGACATCGTGCTTGTGTTAAACAAGCAAAGCATGGTGTTTGCACAGATAGGCAATGCTTATATCCAAGCCCTTGCAAGCAGTTAAAGATTGATCACCAAGATTACTTAACGCTTCTAAGGAAATTAAGGGAATTGCCAAATGTTAAAAAGGTTTTTATCCGCTCAGGATTGCGGTATGATTATCTGCTTTATGATCAAGACGATTTGTTTTTCCGGGAGCTTTGCGAGTATCATATCAGCGGACAGCTTAAAATTGCGCCTGAGCATATTTCCAGCAACGTACTAAGTAAAATGGGTAAACCAAGCAAAGAGGTTTACGAAAGATTTGTAAAAAAATACAATGAGATCAATGAAGCTCTGGGGATGAAGCAATTTCTTGTGCCCTATCTCATGTCCAGTCATCCGGGAGCAACGCTGCATGACGCCATTTTGCTTGCCGAATATCTGCGCGATCTGGGATATCAGCCTGAACAAGTCCAAGATTTTTATCCAACGCCCGGCACTTTGTCCACCTGTATGTATTATACGGAGTTGGACCCAAGGACGATGGAAAAAGTTTATGTGCCGAAGTCTGCTCATGAAAAAGCGATGCAGCGTGCTTTAATCCAGTACCGTAAACCGCAAAACTATAATTTAGTGACTGAAGCGCTGGTGAAAGCTGGCAGAACAGATTTAATCGGGTATGGAAAAAAGTGTTTGCTAAAACCCCGAAGAAAGCCGGAGGCGTCTAAAATTAACTATCAGGGAGCAAGCGCGCAAAGAAAAAAGAGGCAGAAACAAACAAAAAGCAGGTAGCGGGAAATGCTAGATTTCCAACTGTTGCTCTTTGTTGAAAAAGGTTTTATAGCCCAGTTCCATAAAGATAATCACAGTCAGCGCCACGCTGCCGACAATTCCCAGCATAATGGCAATTTGGTACTCAATGGCTGTAAGCGGGGAAACGCCGGCAAGGATCTGGCCGGTCATCATGCCGGGAAGAAAAACGATGCCCATTCCTACCATAGCATTGATCGTGGGGATGATGGCAGCGTCAAAGGCGCAGTCAACCAGCGGTTTTGCCGCCATTTTCGGAGTCGCGCCCAAGATTAGAGCCCCTTCAACCATTTCTTTCTGGTTATGTATGCCTTCCGCCAATCGGCTGACACCAAGCGTAATCCCGGTCATGGAGTTGCCGATAATCATCCCTGCAATAGGAATAAAGTAGCGCGGCTCGTACCAAGGAGAGAGAGCTACTACCACAAAGAGAAAGTAAAGCAGGCTGGCAAGCGTGCCGGCCGTCATCGACAGTGCGATTACCTTTTTGAGTTTTGGTGATAAAGGAGTTTTAATCCGTTTAATAATATTGTTTATGGCAAAGGCGAGCATAATGGCTGTGGCTGCTGCCGTTAGCAGCGGGTGGGAATTTGCAAATAGATAGACTAGCAGATAACCGGTAAAGACAAGCTGGATGGTCATGCGAAATGTGGCGAGCGCAATTTCTTTCTCCCGCGGGATTTTTCTTATTTTCACAATTCCCAGGAGAAGCAAAATAAAAAGATAGGCGGAAATTAGTTGCCACAGTTGGAGTTTAATCACCTCCTGCATGGCTGTGCACCTCCTGCTGACTGACTATCTTGCCGTTATTTATTTCTATTATTTGTTCGGCATAATCTCTGGCCACTTGTTTTGCATGGGTAACCATGAGCAAAGTTTTCTGATTTTGTTTAGTGTAGGCAACTAAGCTGTTAACAACCAGTTGTTCCGTTTCCTCATCGAGTCCCGCTGACGGTTCATCTAATAACATTACTTCCGGTTCCAGCAGCAGAACTCTGCCTAAGGCAAGGCGCTGCTTTTCTCCGCCGGATAATTTTTCTGCCGGGCTGTTTAGATCTTTCCGCAGGTGGACAAAGCTGAGAATTTCAGACAGCTTTTCTGACGAAACAGCTGGTTTTTCAGCAAATTTAAGTCCTACAAGCAAATTATCTCCTACGCTTCCGGGAAAGATTACCGGAAACTGTTGGAGCATAACTACTTTGCGGCGCAGCTCAATTGCAGGAATGATGCTTAGGGGGATATTCTGATAATAGATTTCTCCCGAATCCGGGCTGATCATCTTGTTTAAGAGACGCAGAAGTGTTGTCTTGCCGCTGCCGCTTTCTCCAACGATACATGTTACTTTGTTGCCGGGCAAAGTCAAAAGTTCGATTGATAGAATGTTTTTGTATAAGACCGCCTCCAACCTGAACATAAGTAACCTCCGACGGCAAATGATGCTATGAGTATAGCATGCTTTCTGGCAGGTGAAAAGTAAGGAAATTACTAAAGAATTACCCTCTCCCATAGATGGCAGGTAAAAAGAATTACCCTCTCCCATAGATGGCAGGTAAAAAGAATTACCCTCTCCCACTGGGAGAGGGCAGGGTGAGGGCGGTTAATCTATTTTGACTCCTTAGGCAACTTTCTTAAAAGTATCTTCCAGGTGTTTCGCCATCGGTCGTTGAGTCAGCAAAGAGACGGCAACTAGCACGATAGTTCTCTCGCGAGATCTTAATATGGCGTTGATTTAACTTGATACTCATGTATCTTCCTAACATCGATTTTTTTGTCTTTATTTAAAACAGACTGGGCAGTAGTTTTTCCGTCGACAACTTCGTAAACTCCTTGAACATAGCTTATTGGAGTGTAAGTTCCATCATGATTTTTTGTCAAAAACACAAGGTATTCTCTACCTGCCTCAAACGGATTATTATTGCTTGAATCAACCAGTATAACAGTTATTTGATTTTCTTTGTTTTCACTTTTAAGCATCTCAATAACTTGAGCTTTATACGATATCATTGGCAACTCTACTGTACTTAGTTTCGCTTCGTACCCCTCAGCCGTTTTTGCCTCAGAGCCTCTTTTATTAATGCCGGATATCTTTACTCTGGCAATTAAATCAGCATTCGCTGTTAAAAATTCTTCGTCCATCCTAACTTCACTAAACAACAAATATGGACTCGTCTCAGCTTTTTTTGCGGGCACAACATCGATCAGTGTCAATACTCCTGCAGACAAAACAATTGACGCAAGCAAAATTTTCACAGTTCTATTTATCCTCATTGCGACACCTTCTTTCCTTTAAAACGACCATTTCTCTTGCCAATATTTTACAAACTACTATCATAAATTATATCAGCCCTCTCCCCCTGTTTGTCAAGCATCTTTATCTAGCTTTGCGCCACTATGCGAGGTTTTTCACCTTTGCTTGAAATGCTTTTGGGCGCGCCCCCCTCACCCTAGCCCTCTCCCCCCAGAGTGTGGAGAGGGTATAGTATGACATTTACAGCCCTGCCTTTAGTTTGGCTCTCCCCCCAGAGTGTGGAGAGGGTATAGTATGACATTTACAGCCCTGCCTTTAGTTTGGTTCTCCCCCCAGAGTGTGGAGAGGGTATAGTATGACATTTACAGCCCTGCCTTTAGTTTGGCTCTCCCCCCAGAGTGTGGAGTGGGTATATGGGTGAAAAAGCGGTCTGCGCCTAGGCTGACTCTCCGCCAGAAATGGCCTTTCCTTATCTTTACCTATTTAACTTCTAAAAAGAATTACCCTCTCCCACTGGGAGAGGGCAGGGTGAGGGCGATGAATTTATTTTGACTCCTTAGGCAACTTTCTTAAAAGTATCTTCCAGGTGTTTCGCCATCGGTCGTTGAGTCAGCAAAGAGACGGCAACCAGCACAATAGTGGCGGCAGGGAGAGAGTAAATGAGAGGTTCGATATGCGTCCAGGGGAAGGGCAAAAGAGTTGTTCGCCCAAGGAGCCTTGAAACAAGTCCTACTGCCACTGCCCCTTGTTCTTGCAAGAAGATATAGCCAAAACCACTGACGATGCTTCCGGTGATTGTGCTGGCGAGCGCCCCTGCTTTGGTGGCGGCAGGCCAGTAGAGAGCAGCCGTTAACGTAGGCAGAAAAGCTGCGGCACAGATGCCAAACCAGAAAGCGGTGGCACGTGCAATAACTCCCGGTGGCAAGATAAACGCTAAAGTTACGGCTGATATTATCGAGAAAATAATTCCCAGCTTAGCCCAAAAGCGGGTAGATGCTCCGGGAAGCAATTTATTTATCCCAAGGTTTTCCACTAAGTCACGGGCAAAGGCCGTTCCCTGTACGTGGATTAGGGAAGAGAGGGTGGAAATAGCGGCGGCAAGCAGTGTGAGCATGAAGAAATAGAGGAACCAGTCGGGCATAATCTGACTGACGAAAATAGGAATAATCCTGTCGATATTTCCTTCAGCCACTTGAATAGCTATCTTGCCTTGGGTTTGGTAAAAGTAAAGATTGCTGAGCGGTCCGATAATAAATGCGGTGCCGGTCATAAAAAAGATGAAGATACCGCCTACCAAAATAGCCTGGTAGAGAGAGCGGGGTTGTTTGATAGTCATGAAACGCATAGTTAGCTGCGGTTGAGCAAGAACACCGATGCCTACGCCCAAAACCATGGTTGAGACAACTATCCACCAGATTCTTGAGCCAAATGCAGGCATTGCCGTCCAGCCGCGATGCCCTTGTTCAATCAGGGTGGCAGGAACAAGATTGCTGATAGCGGAAAGACCGCTATGACCAGGTATTATACCGCCAACGGCACTGTAAGTGGCAAAAAGCAGGGTGGACATTCCTAGGAGCATAACAACGGCAAAAAACGCATCGGTGTACATCACGCCTCTTAGTCCGCCACTCATTACATAAGCGGCGACTATCACAGCAAAGAGCAGCAGGCCGGTAGTGTATGGAATGCCAAGAGCGTCGTAAAGAAAGCGGCCGCCGCCAATGAGGATGGCGCCGGTGTATGCCGGCATTAACAGAAAGATAAGCATTCCCGCATATGCCGTCAGTGCGGATGACTGGTAGCGGGCTCCAAGGAAAGAGGGAAATGTTTCGCTGCCAAGGTTGCAGGACATGCGGCGGATTCTTGGCCCAAATAAAGCAAAAGCGATAAAGATTCCGATAAAAATGGTCAAAACGGTGAGCCAAAGCAGTGAAAAACCAAATAGCCCGGCAGCGCCGCCAAAACCGACGATAGCCGATGTAGAGATGAAGGCAGCCCCGTACGAAAGAGCCATGATCCAGGGATGCATGCTACGACCTGCCACGAGAAAATCATTGTCTGTTTTTGTTTTTCTGGAACCCAGATACATTAATCCGGTCATAATACTGAGGAAAATGATTACTGCCGCAGAGAGGATGGGAATGTTCATAACCGCTTATTCCTCCTCGCTTTCGTAGTGCCAGTTAAGAGCACCATAAACTACGCAGCCAACCGCCGAACCGATAGAAAGCAGCCATGCAGCCGAAATCCAAAGATCCTGCATTCCTAACATTCTTTTCACCTCCAACTATCACTTGCTAAAAAAAAACTCACGTCCTGAAAGGACGAGAGATTTCTCCCGCGGTACCACCTTAGTTGAATGCTTATAAGCACTCCCGCTTGTTTCGGGTACGGAAACTTGTCGATACCCTATCCGGATAACGGCGGAGACCGCCAGCGCCTACTAATGTTCAGCGCGGAGCTCAAGGGCGAACCTCAATAACTCGCAATCGCCGGGCTTTCACCACCCCCAGCTCGCTGCAGATCCGTTCGTTATCCAACTTCCCTGTCATTGCTTAAAGGATTATTGCTTTTAATTGCTTCTAATTATAGCCAGCAACGGACTGTTCTGTCAAGAAAAAAATCAGGCGTCTCAATAGAGCAAAACAGCCTGATTTTAGACAAAATAACAGCTTGCTTGGCTTAGCGGCTTTGGAAACAGCTACGGCAGTATACCGGGCGATCAGATGTGGGATTAAACGGCACTTCTGTTCCGATTCCACAGGCAGAGCAAGTCACGCTATACATGCGGCGCTCACCGCGTTCACTGCGATCGCCACCACCACTGCTGCGCTGTCTGCGGTTGGAGCGGCAGGATGGGCAACGTGCAGGTTCATTTTCAAAACCCTTTTCTGCATAAAATTCCTGTTCCCCGACGGTAAAGATAAACTCTCCTTGGCAATCCCGGCATGCTAACGTTTTGTCACTGTACATGTAAAAACCCTCCTCAGTTTTGGTTCCCCTGATTTTCTTCCAGTGGACTGAGATATCTAACAAACCAAACCAAAGGAGTATAGATTCCCTATCCCACGGAAAACAGTGGCACTTACAATATTATATACTGAATATGCAGAAAAAATCAAATAAAAATGACTCTATGCCGTTTTTCCGCCGGAGAACAGCTTGTTTTCGAATAGTCTTGCGAGATTTTTTGTGCAGGCACGTTTTTTGCTGTATTATAAATGGAAAGAATTGAAATAGCGTTCATAATTGTCTATAATAGCTCTAGTTGCTTGGAGGGAAGTGATTTTGTTGTTGCAAGTGCAGAAAATTTTGGATGAAATCATTATAAATCGTCCCGCACACTTAACGTTGATTGATCCTGCCAAGCAATCAGCGGAACGCGCTGCTGAAGTTGCGTTTACCGCAGATGAATTAGGGACTGATGGTTTTTTGATAGGCGGTTCCAGCGGTATTTCACAGACTAATCTGTCGCATACAGTTGATGCTGTAAAAGCCGTCAGCAAAAAGCCTGTTATCTTTTTCCCGGGGCAGGACAAAGCCTATAGTTTAAGTTTTGATGCGGTACTCTATATTTCACTTTTAAATTCCCGCAATGTTCGTTATGTAATTCGTTCGCAAGCCGAAAGCTCATTACTATTAAAAAGATTGAACGTTGAGTTATTGCCCACCGGTTATCTGATTGTCTCTCCCGGGATGCGTGCGGGAGAAATTGGTGAAGCAGATTTACTGGATCGTGAGAACAACTGGGTCGCAAGCGGTTACGCAGCCGCAGCGGAAATCATGGGCCTAAAATACCTTTACTTGGAGTGCGGCAGCGGTTCCCCGGTTACCGTTCCTCCTGAAATGGTAAAAGCAGTGAAAAAAACGGTTGATCTGCCGCTGATTGTGGGCGGAGGTATTCGCACGGCTGCGGTGGCTAAGCAACTGGTAGAGGCGGGTGCCAATATCCTTGTGACGGGCAACGTGGTAGAGCGGCATGAGTTTAAACAAAGGTTAGCCGAGATAATTATGGTGGTACAAAATATATGAGAAGGGTTACAGTTCACCGGTCGCCAGGTCCTAAAAATTCGCTTTGCTATTGGACAAGCTATGTAAATCCGCTGCGCGTTTGTTTGAACTTTGCTATCATTTACCTTTGCCGTTTTATTCCCAGCTTGAAACTGAAGAACAGTCTTTACAGATTAGTGGGCATCAAAATCGGCAAGAATGTTTCTGTGGGGCTAATGGCAATGTTCGATGTATTTTTCCCGCAACTTATTACAGTCGGTGATAACTCCGTAATCGGCTATAATGTTACTGTGCTTGCTCATGAATTCTTAATCAGGGAGTGGAATACAGGAGAAGTTATTATCGGTCGGGATGTGATGATCGGCGCGAACACCACTATTATAGCCGGTGTGAGCATCGGTGATGCTGCAGTAGTTTCTGCCCATTCTCTGGTGAACCGTGACATATCCCCAGGCACTTTTGTCGGGGGTGTGCCTGCGCAGACGATTAATGAAAATAGTAGGCCAAAACAGGGGGACAGGTGATTTGTCCCACTCGTCCACGCGACCACCCCGCCCTTGCGGGCACCCCTCCAGGGGAGGGGAATTTTTGTAGCAGGAAATTATCTTGTTTCCGACGTAATGAGAAGTGTCGTAGGGGCGGGTTTCAAACCCGCCCTTTAGCTCCTCTATAAATAAAAAATTACTCCTGCGGCTGCAGCTAAAAGCAAGGTAAGTACAGGATGGATGCGCGTTAACAATAGTAAGGCTATTACCGTTAAAGAGAATATAGCGGACAGTATGTCTACTACGGCAGATTCTGCGACAAAAATGGCTGCACTAGCTATCAGGGCGAGCACGGCAGGACGCAGTCCGTCTAAAGCAGCTTGAACCCAACGGTTTTCATAAAAATGGCTTAAAAATGAGGCCGCAGCTACCATCAGCACTAGCGAAGGAGTTACTACTCCGGCAGTGGCAAATGCCGCCCCCCAGAAGCCTCCTGCCTGGTAGCCGATAAAAGTTGCCGAATTTATAGCTACCGGGCCTGGAGTCATCTCTGCAATAGCAAGGATGTTCAGAAACTCCGGCAGCGTTAGCCAAGCACGGTTTTCGATGATTTCTTGCTGAATTAACGGCAGCATCACATAGCCGCCGCCGATACTAAAAGCACCAATTTTTAAAAAGGACAAATATAGTTCTAAAATAATCACGTTTGCTCTCCCTTTTTCTCACCGTTATTTCCTAAGTAAGCGAGCAGTAAGCCGCTGCCGGCTCCGAGCAAGATGATGACTATTGGGTGGACATTAAAAACGGCGGAAAGCAATAAAAAACCCAGCAGATAAACTAACTTCACCGGTTTTTTCAGCGTTGGTTTGCCTAATTTAAGCATCGCAGCTATTATCAGAGCGGCGATGGCGGGACGAATTCCGGCAAAGGCTGCCATTGCCGCTGGATGTTCGGCAAAACGGTTGAGAAAGACGGCTATAGCTAAAATTACTAAAAAGGAAGGCAGAATCGAGCCTAGCAGCGCAGCCATGGCTCCCGGGAAACCACGCAGTTTGCAGCCGATGAATACAGCCGAATTTACAGCTACCGCCCCCGGCGAAGAATGAGCGACTGCCAAGACATTAATAAATTCATCTTCCGCCAACCAACGGTGACGCTCTACTATTTCGCGGTGGATGATTGGCAGCATAGCATAACCGCCGCCAAAGGTAGTGGCCCCGATTAGGAAAAAAGTCAGAAAAAGTTGCAAATTCGGATGTTGTTTCATGGACACTCCTTTTCTCATAAGCTGCGATTCCTCGTCATATTTTTTAGAGATGAGGAGGGAGTTTCAATGCAGGTTATCATTTTCGCTTTACAAAAAACACGTCTAAATCTTTTAATTGTCTTGATGTCGGTTTTCCTGTTGGCGGCAGGAGGTTTGTTTCTGCAGATTATCATTGCAGGGCGTCAGGAAGTTGCAGTACCCGCTCTGCGCCTTGTGGGGCAAACGGTGGTTATTGATCCCGGACATGGCGGGTACGACCCCGGCGTTTGGCGAGATAAGCTTGAGGAAAAAACGGTGGCGCTAAATATTGCGCTTATTTTGCGCGACTATCTGCAAGCAACCGGCGCCCGTGTTGTCATGACGCGAGAGACTGACCGGGATTTGCTCGTATTGCCGACAGCGGGAGCGAAGAAAAAGCGGGATATGCAAAACAGGCTGAAAATAATCACTGACGCCGAACCATCTTTATTAATCAGTATCCACGTGAACGCTACCAGGGATTCCCGCTGGCACGGAGCCCAGGTGTTTTTTAAAAGTGGCTGCGAGGGAGCAAAGCTTTTGGCGGGCATGATACAGCATGAATTAAGCCGCGTCTTGACAAATACCACCCGCCAAGCTCAATCAGGTGATTATTTTATTTTAAACGAGGTGCAGATACCTGCAGTTTTAGTGGAGACAGGATTTATTTCAAATCCGCAGGAGGCTCAGTTGTTGAAGCAACCGGAATACCAAAGCAAATTGGCCTGGGCTATCTACTTGGCTGTGTTAAAGTATGTTGAACAGCTAGGCTTGCAGCGATAAACATATATTCGTGCTTCTATTTTTAAAATCCTTTCTCTATTTTTAGTGTCCGGACGGCAGCACTGTAAGATCACTAAGCTAAAATTAAAGAGGTTGAGACTCCTTATTTTACGATTATAGATTGCCGCGGAGCCAGAGAATCAGCTAAAATAGATGTAGAGAAGCAAATTTTTGGCAATAATAGTTAAAAAAAGCAGATTGGAGTGAACTGTCGTGCGGACTGTGTCTCATGCCGGAATCTATCCGCATCCGCCCATTCTGATTTTGGAGGTAGGTGGTGCGGAGAGCCAAAAAGTGGCTGCTACTGCTGAAGCGATGTTAGAAATGGCAGGTCGTCTAAAAAAAAGCGACGCGGAAACAATTGTGCTGATTACACCGCATGGACCGCTGTTTTATGACGCGGTGGCATTATTGTCCGCAAAAATACTCGAGGGGTCACTTGCTCGCTTTGGTGCTCCCGGCGTACGGTTTGCTTATCAGAATGACATGCAGCTACTTGCAGCCATCGAGCTTGAAGCCGACAAGGCGGGGATACGTACTGTATTGCTGGATGAGCGCAGCGCTGCAGCCTATGGGCTATCGGCTGGTTTGGACCATGGTGCGCTGGTGCCGCTGTATTTTTTAGCTAAAAAAGATGTTCAGCTGCCGCTTGTCCATATTACATTCGGACAGCTTGCGCCGCAACAACTGTTTGCTTTCGGACAAGCTGTGCAACGAGCTTTGCTTCGCCTGAAGCGTCCTGTTGCCGTTGTGGCGAGTGGCGACCTTTCGCATCGCCTGACGAAAGATGCGCCAGCCGGTTATTCAGCAGCCGGCAAAGAGTTCGACCAAAAAGTAATCCGACTGCTTGAGCGTTTTGAGCCGCAGTCTATTTTGGAGATGGACGAGCGGCTGTTGGCAGACGCGGGAGAATGCGGCTACCGCTCGCTTGTGATTTGTCTGGGGATTCTGGATGGTCAAAGCGTGCAACCGGAGGTCATCTCTTATGAGGCGCCGTTTGGTGTAGGTTACCTCGTGGCAGATCTTACCCCCTCAGGCACTGTAAAAATAAATGAGCGAGAAACGGAAAGTGAGCTTGTGCGGTTGGCACGCAACACATTGGAGACGTTTGTGCGTCACAGAGAAATTATTGAACCGGTTGTTGACTCCTCGCTTTTAGCTCAACAAGCCGGTGTTTTCGTCTCGCTAAAAATCAACGGGCAACTGCGGGGTTGTATCGGCACTATAGCTCCGGTGGAGGAGAATCTTGCCGCAGAAATTATAGAAAATACTATTTCTGCCGGGTTTTATGACCCGCGTTTTCCGCCGGTGTCTGTGGAGGAGTTGCCGCTTTTGGAGTATTCAGTCGATGTCTTATCCCCTCCGGAACCTATTAGCGGGGCGGATGAACTTGATCCAAAAAAATATGGCGTGATTGTACAAAAAGGCGGGCGAAAAGGTCTTCTTCTGCCGGATCTGGAAGGTGTAGATACGGTGGAGAAGCAACTGTCGATTGCTCTTGAAAAAGCCGGGATTATGCCGGAGGAGAATTATCAAATTTCTCGTTTCCTGGTGACACGTTACTATTAAGGGGAGGGAGAAATTGATGCATGAAGCGCTATATTATGAGAAGCAAGACGCGGGTGTTCGTTGTCTGCTTTGTCCGCATTTGTGCGCTTTAAGGGCGGCCGAAACCGGTCTGTGCGGTGTGCGCCAAGAAAAAGACGGCAGACTTTTTAGCATGAATTATGGTTTATGCGCGGCGATGGCCATGGACCCAATTGAAAAAAAACCGCTCTATCATTTCTATCCCGGCCGCAAGATTTTTTCCGTCGGCACGGTAGGCTGCAATTTGAGTTGTGGTTTTTGCCAGAACTGGCAACTGGCAACAGGAGCTCCTGGCTTGGAAAGTGTAAGGCTGATACCGGTTGAATTATTGGCATTGCTGGAAAGTTACTCAGAGCAAAATCCACTGGGGATTGCATACACCTATTCAGAACCGGGCATCTGGTATGAGTATCTCTTGGACACAGCTATGCTTGTCCGCAAGCGGGGATATAAAAATGTGCTCGTCACAAACGGCTTCTTAAATCAAGCGCCATTGCGGGAGTTGCTCCCCTATATTGACGCGATAAATATTGATTTAAAAGCATTTAATGAAGATTATTACCGCCGGTACTGCGGCGGTCGCTTAGCACCGGTCTTGCGCTACGTGGAAACGGCTGCTGCTGCGGCTCATCTGGAGCTTACTTATCTGGTAATTCCCACGCTTAACGACAGTGAAGCCGACATCCGCCGCTTTGCCGCCTGGGTTGCAGAGATAAATCCTGCTATCCCCGTCCATTTTTCACGTTATTACCCGCAATATAAATTTACGCTGCCGGCGACGCCTGTGGCATTAATGGAGAATATTGCGGCCATAGCCAAAGAAAAGCTGCAATATGTCTATCTTGGTAATCTTCCGGGACATAACTTGGCTCATACTTATTGCTCACAATGCGGTATGAAGCTGATTCACAGAGACGGTTACCGGGTGCAGTTAAATTTCAGAGACGGCAAGTGTCCTCATTGTGCCCAGCTTTAAATTCGCCCAAAAATAATAAACATGTTTTCCCTGTCCGACGGCATACTATTTTTGAGAGAAGATGGACGGGGGTCTGGCTTTGGGCATTACAGAGATTTTCGGCTACTTCAATCAATTGCTGCATGGTTTTGTCGGCGGACAGGTGCTGACTGCAGCCATTCTCACCACCGGCATCTTTCTGACGGTGCGCTGTAAATTTCTGCAGCTTCGCTGCTTTAACCTGATGCTCAGAGAAACTCTCTTTGGCATTTTTCAAACGGAAAAGAGCGGCAGGGGGGAAATGACGCCCTTCCAGGCACTGACTACCGCGCTTGCTGCCACAATCGGCACAGGAAATATCGCTGGCGTGGCAACCGCCATAACTCTGGGAGGTCCGGGCGCGATTTTCTGGATGTGGGTTTCTGCTTTCTTTGGGATGGTGACAAAATATGCGGAAGTCGTCTTAGCAGTCCACTACCGGCAAACCAGTCAGAACGGCATGGTAGTAGGAGGGCCGATGTATTTTTTGGAATACGGTTTGAATAAACGTTTTCTGGCCGTGCTGTTTGCTCTTTTTGCTTCACTTGCCGCTTTTGGCATCGGCAATATGGTGCAAGCCAACTCAGCGTCAGACGCTGTTTATCATGTCTTTAATATTCCGCCTCCGGTGACAGGCCTAGTTTTATCGGTTGCCACAGCGCTCGTGATTTTGGGGGGCATTCACCGGGTGGCTGCTGTTACCGCCAAATTAATTCCGCTGATGTCGGCATTTTATCTGCTTGCTGCTATCTTGATTCTCTTTTGGTTTGCCGAACGGATCCCCGCCGCTTTGGCTGCCATTATCGGTCATGCCTTTACCGGCAGTGCCGCTGTAGGTGGCTTTGCCGGAGCCGGTGTGCTGCAAGCGTTTCGCTTCGGTGTGGCACGCGGTATTTTTACTAACGAAGCAGGACTTGGCAGCGCTTCCATAGCCCACGCTACCGCAAAAACCGACCATCCGGCCAGACAGGGGCTTTGGGGGATGTTTGAAGTTTTCTTTGACACTCATATTGTCTGCACGATAACTGCCGTCACAATTCTGGTAACAGGTGTCTGGATTGAAGGGCTTGAGGGCGCGGCTCTGACTACCGCCGCATTTAGCCGGGGACTGCCGGGGATTGGCGGATATGTTGTGGCGGTTAGTCTGATATTTTTCGCCTTCTCTACGCTCGTCGCTTGGTCGTTTTACGGTGAAAAATGCTGTGAATATTTGGCCGGCACTCGTTCAGTAATTTTATATAGAGTAGTCTGGATTTTGTTAATCCCTGTGGGAGCCATGGGCGGGCTAAGGACAGTCTGGGCCTTGGCCGATACTTTAAACGGTTTGATGGCTATCCCGAATCTCATTGGTCTTTGGGGGCTAAGCAGTGTGATTATGGGATTGACCAGGGAATTTTTCCGCCGCCGTTGAGCTTCCAGGTAAAAAAACTTAAGCAGACGCGGGACGGCAGGTTTTCTGCAACCGGTTAGCGAATTAAGAAGACAGTCGAGTGGAATATTTACCCTTTGCTTCCGGAGGTGACGACTGTGGCGCAATTTCTGCAAATAATTACTGCTTTAAATTGGTTGAGTCTGCTCGATATCGCCCTCGTTACCTATGTCTTTTACAAAGCGATTATTCTTATCCGCGGAACACGGGCGGAGCAATTGGTAAAGGGACTTGCTGTGCTGTTGATTACAACGGTGGTAAGCGGACAGATTGGCTTGCATACATTTCATTGGCTTTTACGCAATATGATGGCGATCGGGCTTGTGGCTATCGCCATTCTATTTCAGCCGGAATTGCGCAGAGCATTGGAAACCTTAGGCCGCGGTAAAATTTTTGCGCGCAGCAGCTATCTCTATGCCGATACAGATTTTGAGCTGATGTTGGATGAATTGATTAAAGCTGTTCAGGTGTTGGTGAAAAAACGTCTTGGCGCCCTTATTGTGCTGGAGCGGGAAACAGGGCTTAACGAATTGATAGAAACAGGGATTTATATTGACGGTCAGGTGACTGCGGAGTTGTTAATCAATATTTTTCTGCCCCGTAGCCCTTTGCACGACGGAGCAGTCATTATCCGCGGCAGCCGGATGATGGCTGCGGGCTGTTATCTGCCGTTGACGGAAAATCCGAATCTTAGTACGGAACTGGGTACCAGGCACCGCGCTGCTCTTGGCGTTTCTGAGCAATCGGATGCTGTGGCAATTGTCGTCTCCGAGGAGACAGGCGTGGTCTCGATCACCAATAATGGAAAGCTGACTCGTTACCTGGATGATAAAACGCTGAAACAGTTGCTGATCAATTTATGCAAGCCGCCCGCTCAAAACCAGAGTTTCTGGCAATGGAGGTCGAATTGAGATGATGGAACGCCTCCTAAAAAATAACACTGTGGTAAAAGTTTTTGCTTTTTTTCTGGCAATGATGCTTTGGGTATATGTTACAGGCGATGCTTTGCGTGCTAATATCCCGGAGGTAACTCGCACCTTTCGCAATGTTCCGCTTACTTGGTTTAACTTGGATGAACGGCTGGAAATAATGCAAATTCCCGAGAGAATAGACGTGGTGTTAAACGGCCGGGCGGATTTAATTAATGAGATTACCCCGGAAAATATTAAAGCCAGTGTAAGCCTGGAGGGATTAGGTGAGGGGCAGCACCGTATTTTTCCCACGGCGGAAGTGCCGCGTGGTGTGCGGGTTCTCTCTTTTTTTCCGCAACAAGTAGCGGTAACACTAGAAGTCGTTGAGTCACCGCAAAAGCCTATAGTTTTGGAAATAACCGGTTCACCTGCTGCCGGGTTTGTGATGGGGGAACCTCGCATACTGCCGGGCGCAGTTTTTGTGCGCGGTCCACGCTCTCTGCTTGCCCGTGTCGATCGAGCCAAGGTTACGGTGAACGTGGAGGGTGCCGACGGTGATCGTGTGCAGATGGTGCCTGTGCAGGCTGTCGACGCAGCCGGAGAAGTAGTTAATAATCTTGTGGTTAACCCTGAGATAGTTGAAATCATGATTCCATTCTCTAAACCGCAGAAAACTGTGCCTGTCCGTGTTCCGTTGAGCGGGGAGCCGGCAGCCGGCTATGTCGTTCGTCAGCTAACAGTAACGCCGGCAGCTGTAACACTGGAGGGTTCTGAAGAAGACTTGGCCGCTATCAGTGAACTGATAACCGAACCTGTAAATATTACAAACGCTACCGGAAATATCACGCTTGAACTGCCTCTTAGAGGTTTGCCCGAAGGCGTGAGCAGTTTATTTGCCAGCAAAGTTCAGGTGGAAATTGTGATTGAACAGCAGTAGTAATTGTAAAAGGTGAGCTGTTATGCTATACTACAATAGTTTTAATCCGGGAGGAGAAAAGGTAATATGGGAAAACTTTTTGGCACTGACGGAGTCCGCGGGGTAGCAAACCGGGAATTGACTCCTGAAATGGCTTTTAAAATCGGGAGAATCGGGGCGTATTTGCTTTCGCAGAAGCGGAGAGGCAAAAACGCCGTTTTTGTAGCCCGTGACACACGTATTTCCGGCCCCATGTTGGAGGGTGCGCTCATTGCCGGTTTGACATCGGCTGGTGTTGATGTTTATTCAGCAGGTGTAATTTCCACACCGGCTACTGCCTGGCTCACAAAAGAACTCGGCGGTTGCGGCGGTGTGATGATTTCTGCTTCACACAATGCTTACCCGGACAATGGAATCAAATTTTTTAATGCCGACGGCTTTAAGCTAGCCGATCAGATTGAGGAGGAAATTGAAGAGCTTTATTTTCAACATCTGGACAACCTTCCCCGACCGGAAGGCGAACAGATCGGCCGTGTTTTTCCGGACAATGAGGCGGAAAGCCGCTATTTGCATTATCTGCTTTCCACTGTGCCTAGTCGTTTGACAGGTCTGCGCATTGTTTTGGACTGTGCAAACGGTGCCGCATACCGTCTGGCACCCCAGTCATTTCGTGCCCTCGGTGCAGAGGTAATTGTTATTCATGACAATCCAGACGGAATTAATATCAATAAAAACTGCGGGTCGACATACCCGGAAACAGTAGGTCGTGCTGTGAGAGAAAATGATGCGCATCTCGGTTTTAGTTTTGACGGTGATGCCGACCGTGTGCTGGCAGTAGATGAATTTGGCAACTTAGTAGACGGCGATGCGATTATGACGATTTTAGCTATGGCTTTGCATGAAAAAGGACTTTTGCGTAAGAACACGATTGTTTCCACCGTTATGAGTAATCTTGGTCTGGAAAAAGCTGCCGATAGGCATGGTTTCACCATCTTGCGCACGAAAGTGGGAGACCGTTATGTATTGGCGGAAATGTTGGCCGGAGGTTATAATTTGGGGGGAGAACAGTCCGGACATATCATTCTCCTAGACCATAACACTACGGGCGACGGAGTGCTGACAGCTCTGCAGCTTGCTGCCGTTATCGTCGATAAGCAACAAATGCTCTCAAGTCTTGCAGCCAGCTTTACCCGTTATCCGCAGGTGCTTGTTAATTGTCGCGTTAAGTCGAGTGCCGGCTGGGAGACAAACCTCAGGATTAGCCAAGCCATGGTTGATGTGGAGAAGAAATTGGCAGATGCGGGCAGGTTGTTGGTTCGGCCTTCCGGAACAGAACCGTTGATACGTGTGATGCTTGAGGGGCCAAATGAGGATGAGCTGCATACAATGGCTAATGAGTTGGCGGAGGTGATTAAGAGGGAGATGGCTTGAATGAGTAAATGAGTAAAAGAGAGAAGGGGGTGTAGATGGAGAGCTGCATATTTTCAAGCGCCAGGACACACAGCTTGTGTGTTGACGAGGAGGAGGTTTATCGATTTTTCGGCGGATGCCTCCCGGCCGAACCACGGCCGTAAGATTCCCACAATACCGGTAAGCGATTACCGCGACAAAAGGGTGTCATGGTCTGTTTGGAAAGGAGAATTTAATTAAACATGTGTGGGATAATCGGTTATATTGGGGAAAAACAAGCATACCCCATCCTTATAGATGGTTTGTCTAAGTTGGAATACCGCGGTTATGATTCTGCGGGTGTTGCGTTGTTGGATGAAGATCAGTTGGAGATTATGAAATCGGTGGGCCGGTTGCGTAAATTGGAGGAAAAAATAGGAGAGCATGTTCCCTTTGGCACCATGGGAATCGGTCATACCCGTTGGGCCACCCACGGCCGCCCTTGCGACATGAATGCTCACCCTCACAGTGATTGTACCGGAGAATATGTGGTCATTCATAACGGGATTATTGAAAATTATCAGGCACTGCGCGAATGGCTTAAAGCGGAAGGACATATTTTCCGTTCTGAAACTGACACAGAAGTGCTGGCACATCTGGTAGAACATTATTTCCGCGGTGACCTAAAAGCAGCAGTTCGTCAAGTTTTAGAAAAGGTCAGCGGTTCTTATGCTTTGGTGGTGATGAGTGAGCGTGATCCCCATCGTTTGATTTGCGCCCGAAAAGACAGTCCGCTTGTTATCGGTCTCGGGGAAGGTGAAAATTTTATCGCCTCAGATATTCCGGCATTGCTGAAATATACTCGCAAAGCGATTATTCTGGAAGATGGCGAACTGGCGGAAGTCTCACGTGACGATGTGATTGTGGAATGCTGCGGCCGGCTGCTGACCAAGGAAGTGTTTAATGTGGAATGGGATGTGGTGGCCGCCGAAAAAGAAGGCTTTGAGCATTTCATGCTGAAAGAAATTCACGAACAGCCAAAGGCCATTCGCGATACGCTTCGCAGTCGGATTACTGCTGACGGACTTGTCAATCTGGCAGAGCTGAATCTGGCAGAAGATGAAATTTGGCAATTAAAAAAGGTGGTTATGGTGGCCTGCGGCACTGCTTATCATGCAGGCTTAGTGGGAAAATATGTTTTTGAGAAGTTGCTTCGCCTGCCGGTAGAAGTCGATGTCGCCTCGGAATTTCGTTATCGGAATCCGCTTCTTGGAGAAGACACGCTTGTGGTTGTGATCAGCCAATCGGGAGAAACTGCTGACACGCTGGCAGCTATGCGTCTTGCCAAGGAGAAAGGAAGTCCGGTGGTGGCTATCACCAATGTTGTTGGCAGCACCGTCTCCCGGGAAGCAGCTCGTGTCATCTACACTTGGGCCGGACCGGAAATAGCCGTAGCATCTACTAAAGCATATATTACTCAGCTGATAGTATTGTATTTGTTTGCTCTGCAAATCGGTCAGATCGCCGGACTGATTCCTGAAGAAAAGATCATGGCTATGACGGCAGCGCTAAGTAAGCTGCCGGCGGACGTTGCCGCAATTCTCAAGAAGGAGGAAGTTCTCAAAGAATTTGCTCGCCGGATTAAGGATTGGGAGGATACTTTCTTTATCGGTCGTGGCCTTGACTATGCAGTTGCCCTTGAAGGATCACTTAAGTTAAAGGAAATCTCATATATTCATGCGGAAGCATATCCAGCCGGTGAATTAAAACACGGCACTTTGGCTCTCATCACAGAAAATATTCCAGTCATCGCCTTAGCCACTCAGCCGGACCTTTATGAAAAGATGTGGAGCAATGTCAAAGAAGTAAAAGCCAGAGATGCCTATGTATTAGCCATCGTCAATCAAGGTGACAACGAAACAGGCAAAGAAGTGGATGATGTTTTTGCAATCCCGCTCACTGATCCGATTTTTGCCCCGGTGCTCACTGTCATTCCCCTCCAGCTTCTCTCATATTATGTTGCCGTTATGCGCGGCTGCGATGTGGATAAACCGAGGAATTTGGCTAAAAGTGTCACTGTGGAGTAAGGCCGGTCGAGTTAAAAATAACGGATTAAGAAGTTAAATTATTAAGATTGCCGGCTGCAAAGCTCTGCAAGCGGTAACTAAGGTATAATGGCCTGGGGTGAGTGGGAACAGGATGGCGGAGAGGAACAAAGGTATTTTTTATATGGTAATGTCATCGCTTTTTTTCGCTGCGATGGCTGCCGCCGTAAAGTTAGCCGGTGATTTGCCTGCCATGGAGAAGGTTTTTTTCCGTAACCTGGTGGGTTTTTTTGTTTCGGGATTAATCATTTGGCATTCAGGCAGGGGATTTGCGGGAAGCGATAAGAGAGCTTTGTTTTATCGTTCTCTTTTTGGTTTCCTTGGTCTTGTTTCATATTTTTACGCAATTGACCGGTTGCCGCTGGCTAATGCGGTAATCCTCAACCAGATGAATCCTTTCATTGTGCTTGTATTGGCATTTCTGTTCCTACGAGAAAAGATTGTTAAAATGCAGTGGCTGGCAATTATGGTTGCTATCTTAGGAGTATTTCTGATTGTAAAACCCGGGACAGGCTATCAGTTGCTGCCAGCCTTGGCTGGACTTCTCTCCGCATTTTTTACAGCGGCTGCCTATACTGTTATTCGTCATCTGCGCGCTTCTGACCATCCGCAGATTATCGTTTTTTATTTCACCGGTTTTAGCACTTTCGCTACTCTGCCGTTTATGCTTGTGCGGGGATTTGTGATGCCGGACTTTTTTCAGTTGCAGGTTCTTTTGGTTGTAGGGGTGACTGCCACAATCGCCCAATTTTTCATGACACATGCATACCGCTACGGTGAGGCGAGTGAGCTATCTATCTACTCTTACGGCAATACAATTTTTGCCATGTTTATTGGCATGTTGCTGTGGAGGGAATTTCCTGACGCATTAGGTTATGCGGGCGTATTTTTTGTTTTTACCGGAGCATATCTAAACTGGCGGGTCAATCGGGAAGGGGCGGTGATCGCTGAGGAGGATAAGCAAACAAAAGCTTAAACTAAGTTAGGATTATTATCTGGAGTTGAGCTGCAAATCCGGAAGTTAGCAGTTTAAATCGCGGATATATTTTGAGATGTAGGAGAGTAGCAATGGCAAAAATTGAACTTATTGCCACCGCCGCCTTCGGCTTGGAAGCAGTGGTAGCAAAAGAGTTAAAAGCGTTGGGGTATACTGATCAACTGGTGGAGAACGGTCGCGTCACCTTCCGAGGTGATGAGGAAGCGTTGTGCCGGACAAATCTCTGGCTCCGTTCCGCCGATCGAGTTTTGCTGAAAATGGGTGAGTTTGACGCCACCACTTTTGAGGAGTTATTTCAGCAGACTAAGGCTCTGCCTTGGGCAGATCTTTTGCCTGCAGACGCGGAGTTTCCGGTAGATGGTAAATCAATCAAATCCAAACTGTTTAGCGTGTCTGACTGCCAAGCTATCGTTAAAAAGGCAATCGTGGAGAAAATCAAACAGTCATATAAACAGAGCTGGTTTGCGGAAACGGGGCCGCGATATAAAATAGAGGTGGCGCTGCTAAAAGATAGAGTTACGCTTACCGTAGATACAAGCGGTGCCGGGTTACACAAACGAGGTTACAGGGAATTGGCTACCGAGGCTCCGCTTAGGGAAACGCTGGCGGCCGCTTTAGTGCGCTTGAGCAATTGGCGCGCAGAACGGGTGCTGGCTGACCCGCTCTGCGGTTCGGGAACTATTCCTATTGAAGCAGCAATGTTGGCGCTTAATTTGGCTCCGGGAGTGAACCGCCGTTTTGCGGCGGAATCATGGCCCCAGATCCCCGCCAAATTATGGCTAAGAGGTCGGGAAGAGGCGAGAAGCACAGCTCTCTGGGGGCGGAATTTGCGGATTATCGGTACCGATATTGATGAAAAGGTACTCAATCTTGCGAGGCATCATGCTCGCAAGGCTGGAGTGGAAAAATATATTCATTTTCAACAGTTGCCTTTGGCACAGTTTCGTTCGCGTTATGAGTACGGTTCAATAATCTGTAACCCTCCTTATGGAGAGAGATTGGGTGAAGTGCGGGAAGCCGAAGCTATTTACCGGGAAATGCGCGAGTTAATTGCAAAACATCCGACTTGGTCATTATTTTTGCTTACATCTCATTTGGGTTTCGAGCAGATATTCGGACGGCCTGCCAGCAAAAAAAGAAAACTATACAATGGCAGGATTCAATGTAATTATTATCTCTACCACGGGCCGGAACCTAAGGCAACAGAGCGGGAAGAAAAAGTTTAGGCTTGTGCCGCGGCAGTGTAAATCAGGAGATAAAAAGGAAATAGGCTGCTTTTGTCGAAATTAACACGGCTGGTTTTTACTTTTGGCGAAGGTGGTTTCTTTATGTTTTTTCTGCACAGGCGTTCACTTGTGTGGCGTTATCTCTGGATTTTGAGTCTATTGACAATTACCATTTTGACTTTGAATTTTTTTTGGAGCAGCGCCAAATTAAGGAGCAGCGAGTTTTCTCACTTGAAAAACAAAGCTTCTGCTTTGACTGAGCAGTTTGCTGCCATGCGCTCGTTCGCCGCAGAAAATCAGCACCGGTTTAACTATGATGCCGCAGGAAAGATTGAGTTTAAACACTTAAAACCGGCAGCAGACGGCAATGGAGTAAGCGACCTCTTAGCCGGGCGGACACATTTTATTATTAAACAGACAAGGCTAAATGCCCGTAATCCGGAAAACTTGCCGGATGCGTTCGAACGTGAGGCTCTTGGCAAATTTGTGGAGAACCCAGAGCTATCTGAGCTGTACACAGAATACCGGCTAAACGGCAGACAAGTTTTCCGTTATATTACACCGATCTATCTGGAACAGGCCTGTTTAGCTTGTCACGGCGAGCCTGCCGGCGAGCCGGATGTGGCTGGTTTTGCGCGCGAAGGTTTGCGGGAAGGGGAGCTGGCGGGCGCTATCAGTCTGTTAATCCCTATGAGCGAAACGCAGCACACACTTGTTGACAGCAGGAACAGTTTATTGATTTTCAGCATAGTTTTACTTGTTACTATTTTGCTTGGCAGTTTGTTCTTAACCGAGCGTTTAGTGACTCGCCCTTTGCAGCAGATTGCAAACATGGCTCAGCAGGTGGGCAAAGGTGATTTGAATGCTAAATTTCATGATATTGCCGCATATGGCGAGGTGGCTGCTTTAGCAGATGAATTTGCTGTGATGGTTAACACTTTAAAAGATCTTTATCAGAATATGGAGCGTAAGGTGAAATCCCGTACGCGGGAGATTGAAGCAGCCAACCTGCGTTTGCAGGAAGGGCAAAAATATCTGACCCAGCTCAATTATAAGTTAAGCGAAAACAGCCGTTTGAAAAGTGAATTTATGGCTACAGTCACCCATGAACTGAAAACGCCGCTCACGTCTATAGTGGCTTTCTGTGAGATTCTTTTGGATGAGATCCCAGGTCCGCTAAACGGAGAGCAAAAAGAGGACTTGCTGGATATTAAAACGAGTGCTCAGCAGTTGATGATTTTAATTAGTGATATTTTGGATATGGCTAAATTTGAGGCGGGCGCTTTGCGTGTTGAAAAAGAGAAGGTTGATTTAAACGATGTCTTCCGTGTTGTACGCCGTACCATGTCTGCTATTGCTTACCAGAACAATATTCGTCTAACGGTTGCTAAATCGGAGTTGCCGCTTTTAATGGGTGACCCGGAAAGGTTGCGGCAAATAATTTGCAATCTTATTTCCAATTCGATTAAATTTGTTAAAGAAGGAGGGGAGATAATAGTTTCCGCAGAAGCAGACAAGAAGTTTGCAGCCATTTCTGTAGCTGATACCGGCGAAGGGATTCCGCCGGAATTAATACCGCATATTTTTGAAAAATTTAGGCAGGGAGAGGAATCGCTTAAACGTCGGCGCGGCGGCACAGGCTTGGGGTTGGCGCTTGTGAAAACATTGGCAGAGCTGCATGACGGCAGCGTTTCAGTAAAAAGTGAACTTGGCAGGGGAACCACATTTACTGTACGGATTCCATTTATAAAGCCGGAGGGGGGGGCAAGCGATGAATAGCAAAACGACAAAAATATTGGTAGTTGATGATGAGCCTAAAATCAGGCGCATTGTCGAGCAAAGCCTGCGCAAAGATGCATATCGTGTTGTTCATGCTTGTAACGGTAAGGAAGCGATGCAAAAAATCACTACTGAACAACCGGATCTGATTGTTTTGGATTTGATGATGCCGGAAATGGATGGCTTTGAAGTTTGCAAAGTGATGCGCAGCCGTGGTGATAATACTCCCGTGATTATTCTCACTGCTAAAGATGAACTGGAAGATAAAGCAATGGGGTTTAACTTGGGAGTGGACGACTATGTAACCAAACCGTTTAGCCCTTCGGAGCTGGCGCTGCGGGTTAAAGCCGTGTTGCGTCGGGTTGGCGGAGAAGATTTGGCTCCTCGTTTGAAAGAAGGCACTTTTGACGACGGCAGGCTCTATATTAATAGTAAGACGCGGGAAACTAAGTTAAATAATACCGGCGTATACTTGACAGCCAAGGAATTTGATTTGTTATGGGTATTGGCTAACAATCCCGGTGTAGTCTATAGCCGCGACCAACTGCTGGATATGGTCTGGGGAAATGAATATTTTGGCGATTCCGGCACTGTTACAGTTTTAATCAGGCGCATCCGGGAGAAAATAGAGAAAGATCCCGCAAACCCCACATATCTAAAAACAGTCTGGGGTATCGGCTACAAATTTGAGGCAGCCTTATAAAAGATGTTTGCCCTCACCCTAACCCTCTCCCAGGGGGAGAGGGAATTTTCATGGTAGGTTCAAGAGGAAATTTCATGGTAGGTTCAAGAGGGAATTTTCAGGGAAGAATGGATAGAGAGGGATTTGTGTGCTGCGCTGTGGAGTTGATATCATTGAAATACAAAGAGTGAGCCGGGCTTATCACAAACGACCAAGGCTTTTTCTCAAACGACTCTTTACTGAGCGTGAAATCAGCCAACTAGCGGCTCGCTCCTCTGTTGGAAAACATTTGGCCGTCCGCTTTGCCGGAAAAGAGGCTGTCTTTAAAGCCCTGGGGGTAGGACAAGGCTCAATTGCTTGGACTGATGTGGAAATTTTATCTTTGCCTAGCGGTGAACCTGCCGTATTTTTGCACGGCAAGGCTGCGCATAGAGCAGAGGAGCTGGGAGTAAAACAAATTGTTCTTTCTCTGAGCCACTGCCGGGAGTACGCCGTGGCACAGGTTGTAGCTACATAATTTCTTACAGAGCAATAAAAGTTTACGCGAATATATTGACTTTCTCTTGACTATAGCGATAGGTTCTGGTACGCTGAGAAAAAGCCGAGTAATTTTATCGGGATTTGGCAGGTATGCATAGATGAGGGTTTCTGCTAAAGGAGAAAATGGTGTTCGCGCTATGACGATTTTGGCATTGGAATTCCGAGCCGGACCGATTCCATTGCGGGAAATTGCCGCGCGGGAAGGATTGTCTTATCAGTTCCTGGAACAAATATTTTTGCCTTTGCGCCGGGCAGGGTTAATTACGTCGGTGCGTGGAGCTAAAGGAGGCTACGCGCTGGCCCGACCGCCGGAAGAAATTAAGGTAGGAGACGTACTGCGCGTGCTGGAGGGGCCTATTGCTCCGGTGGAGTGTGTGGGTGAAGGAAATAGTGATGCTTGCGGAAGAATTGCCGCCTGTTTAACCCGGGGTATCTGGGAGCGGTTGCGGGACAGGATGGCGGAAGTATTGGATGAGATTACGCTGGCCGATGTGATCAATACACCGGCCGACTCTACATAGGAGGCTGATCATCAGATGAAAAAGATCTATCTTGACCATGGAGCTACCACGCAGGTCAATCCCGATGTGCTGGAAGCGATGCTTCCTTATTTTGGCGAATTTTATGGTAATCCGTCTAGTATCCATTATTTTGGGCGCGAAACAAAAAAGGCGCTGGAAGAGGCACGGGAGAAAGTGGCGGCCGGGATTGGCGCCGAACCGCGGGAAATTATCTTTACTTCCGGCGGCACTGAATCTGATAACATCGCAATCCGAGGCGTAGCCCGCGCGCTGCAAAAAAAAGGCAATCATTTGATCACCAGCGCGGTAGAACATCATGCGGTGCTTGACGCCTGTCTTGCTTTGAAAAAAGAGGGCTATGAGCTGACGGTTTTGCCTGTAGATCAATACGGAATGGTTAGTGTTAAAGATGTGGAAGCTGCCATTACAGATAAAACCATTCTCATTTCGATTATGATGGCAAACAACGAAGTGGGAACTGTAATGCCGGTGTCTGATATCGGCAAACTGGCTCGAGAGCGAGGGATAACTTTTCATACTGACGCCGTACAGGCGATTGGTTTGCTCCCACTGAATGTAAACGACTTAAACTGTGACCTGTTGTCACTTTCGGCTCATAAGTTTTACGGGCCGAAAGGAGTCGGCATCTTGTATGTGCGTAAGGGTACCAAGTTGGATGTTTTTAACTTTGGCGGCGCTCAGGAGCGGAAAATGCGTCCGGGCACAGAAAACGTGCCGGGGATCATCGGTATGGGCAAGGCGGTGGAAGTGGTCGTTGCCGATAGGGAGAATCGCGCTGCCAGAATAGGCGCGCTGCGTGACAAACTGATTCAGGGGCTGCTGAAAATTGAGGATACCAAGTTAAATGGCCACCCGGAACAGCGATTGCCCGGCAATGTGAATGTCTCCGTCAAATATGTGGAAGGCGAGTCGATGATCCTTAGTCTTGATTTGAAAGGAATTGCCGCTTCCAGCGGTTCCGCCTGTACCTCCGGCTCGCTTGATCCGTCTCATGTGCTGATAGCTATGGGTCTTGATCATCAGTTGGCCCACGGGTCGCTGCGGATGACACTTGGAGCAGATAACACGGAAGAAGAGATTGATTATGTGCTGGAAGTAATGCCGGAAATTGTGGCGCGGTTGCGTTCCATGTCTTCTGTTTATGCATGTAGCAAAAAGGAATAGGAGTGGATAAGATGTATACGGGGAAAGTAATGGAGCATTTCACTAATCCGCGTAATGTGGGGGAGATTGAAAATGCGGATGGTGTTGGTGAAGTCGGGAATATGAAGTGCGGGGACATTATGCGCATCTACATTAAAGTAAACGATCAAGATGTAATCGAAGATGTTAAATTCAGAACCTTTGGTTGCGGAGCGGCGATCGCCACAAGTAGTGTGGTGACAGAAATGGTTAAGGGGAAAAAGCTCGACGAGGCTCTGGAAATCACGAATAAAAAGGTGGCGGAAGAGCTTGGCGGCTTGCCGGAGAATAAGATGCACTGTTCGAATTTGGCGGCAGACGCGCTGCATAAGGCGATTGAAGATTTAAAGAACAAGCGAAACTCAAAATAGTAAGGAGAGAAGTATGGACCCTTTGAGATTAGCGGAAGATTTGGCTGAGTCTATCTTGGCATCGGAGCAATACAGAGAGTATGTCCGTGTTAAAGAGGCGATGGACGCAAGCGAAGAAGCAAGCAACTTGCTTAAAGAGTTCAGCGAACAGCAGCATGCTTTGCGAGACATTAAACAGCATGGGAAGACTGCGGAAGAGCAAATGGAAATACTTGCGGCACATCAGCGACAAATGCTGGATAATTCTGAAATTAAAGCCTATTTTGCAGCGAAGAAAAATCTGGAAGAATTGCTTGCCGCTATCAACGAGACTATAGCCCGTATCACAGGAATGGAAACGGGACGTGCCCACGGTCATGGCGGCGGCGGTTGCGGCTGCGCCTGCCGGTAGCTTTTATTAGAGGCAGGCACAGGCGAGCCTTTTTATCTCTGAGCCGGGGGTGCTAAAGGATGGATGTTGTTACGGCTGCCAGGATGCGTGAAATTGACCTGCAGGCTACCCGCGACTATGGAATCCCAAGTGTGGTGCTTATGGAAAATGCGGGTCTGCGTGTGGCGGAGGCTATCCGTGAAAGAGAAAGTTGTGACAATATTGTGATTATCGCCGGGCGCGGCAATAACGGCGGCGATGGCTTTGTGGTCGCACGCCACCTCTTCCAGGAAAAAAGTGTCTCGGTATGGACGACCGGTTCGTTGGATGAATATCAAGGCGATGCTTTAGTTAATTTTGTTATTTTGCAGAATCTGGGGATTTTTCACCGCAATCTTCAAGAAGAAGGTGCGCTACCAGCGCTGGCAGCAGCGCTTAATCAGGCAGATTTAGTAGTCGATGCTTTGCTTGGCACAGGGATTGTCCGCGATGTAGATTCGTTTTATGCGGCAATTATAACGTTGCTAAATGCCGGCAGGGCTCCGGTATTATCTGTCGATATTCCTTCCGGTGTTTGCGCCGACACCGGGCAAATCCGTAAGATTGCGGTACAGGCAGATATGACGATTACTTTTGGGTTGCCAAAGCAAGGCCTGCTGCTTTTTCCCGGCGCAGCTTTTACAGGCAGATTGGAAGTGGCTCAGATTGGCCTTCCGCCGGCACTACTTACCGGTTCGCCCTGTAACTTGCTTACAGCGGCTGCAATCAGCAGTCTTATCCCGCATCGGCCTGCAAACGCTCATAAAGGTAGTTTCGGTACGGTGCTTTTGGTCGGCGGATCATTGGGGATGTCGGGTGCGATAACCTTGGCGGCACGCGCAGCATTAAGGGGCGGGTGCGGCCTGTTGTTTGCCGCCACGCCGCGCAGTGTGCAGCACATTGTTGCCGGGCAGGTAGCCGAAGCGATCACAATTCCGCTGCCGGAAAGCAGCTTGGGCTGTCTGCGGAAAGAAGCGCTTGAAATTTTACGGGAGAAGTGGTTGTCTTGTCAGGCAGTGGCAGTCGGGCCAGGCTTAACACAAGACGAAGAAATTTTGCCGGTTCTCGCGGGTATCCTCTTGGAATGCCGGCTGCCTGTGGTACTGGATGCCGACGCCCTGAATTTACTGGCAAGACATCCCGGGCTTTTGACCGGACGGAGGGCGCCGACGATATTGACACCTCATCCAGGTGAAGCCGCCAGATTGCTTTCCTGCGGCATTGCACAGATTCAGGCAGACAGGCTGGGTGCTGTGCGCGAAATGGCTAAAGTTTTCCGCAGCACAGTTGTGCTAAAAGGTGCCCATAGTTTAATCTGTAGTCCGGATGGTGAAGTTTCCTTTAATGTGACCGGCAACAGTGGCATGGCTACGGCAGGATGCGGCGATGTTTTGACGGGATTGCTGGCAGCTCTGATCGCTCAAGGGGTGGACTCGCTTGGTGCCGCCCGTCTGGCCGTTTATCTGCATGGGTTAGCCGGCGATTTGGCTGCCCGTATCTCCGGGCAAGCGGCATTACTGGCGGGGGATCTAATTGAGCATATTTCCCAGGCATATCTGGAAACAGCAAAAATACATATGGAGAGAGGAGTAGGTTAAAATGTTGGCGAGAGAAGTTATGACTAGAGATGTTGTCACTGTGGGTTTGGCTGCTTCGATAACCGAGGTGGCACGTCTGTTGGTAGAGCATAAAGTCAGCGGTTTGCCTGTGGTTGATGAGGAGCAACGTGTGGTAGGCATGATTACTGAAGGAGACCTGATTTATCAGGATAAAAAGGTGCATATGCCTGCTTTTTTGGAAATCCTGGGTGGTGTCATCTACTTGGAAAATCCGCAGCGCATTGTTAACGATCTAAAAAAAATGACGGCTGCTAAAGTTGCGGAAGTGATGACAAGTAAAGTCTATACCGTAAAAGAAGATGCATCTATGGAAGATATCGCCACCATTATGGTGGAACGGCAGGTTAACCGCCTGCCGGTTGTTGACCAGAACGGCAAACTGGTAGGCATTATCAGCAGGCAGGATTTGGTTAAAGCAATGATCTTTTGACCCGGCAGATCTGCGAGTTTGCCGGGCAGGCTCACAGAAAGGGGAGTTTTATTTTGTATGCTCGGATGTTGGCAGCAATATCAATATTGCTGCTTTTGTTTTTCACAGGATGCGCGATGACCGGAGAGCGTCTGCGCAATGAGCTGACAAGAAAGCTCGAGAGAGTTAATTGTTACTATGCGGAAGTGAAAGCAGAAGTGTTTAGCGCTGAGGGGATTCAGAGTTACTTGGTCAAGCAGTGGTGGGAAGAGAGCGGGCGATGGCGGGTGGAAGTTGACTCGGCTACGTCAAATCAGATCTTTATCTTTGACGGAGAGCAGATTTTTGTTTACCAACGGGGCGCAGAAGTGTATGACCGTTTGCTGCCAAACCCCAGCACTTTGGGGGCGCCGCCCTTTTCCCTGATTGGGCAATTGGAGTTGTTTCTGAATGCTCACGAATATGTTTTCGAGGGCAGGCAGGAACTGGCCAATGATCTGTATTATGTTTTGTCTTTTGCAGGGCTGCACCGTGATGAAGTTATCCGATTGTGGCTTGATACCAGTACATTGTTTCCTGTAATGGCAGAGACCCGTTTGGAGAATCAGTTGCTTAGCCGTATTACTCTCACTAACCTGGAATTTGATCCTGTTCTCTCGGATGCGTTGTTTAGCTTAGAACATCTGAAAGAACGCAAAGTTACTAACAGTTCCGGCTGTCCATGAATATGATGCATAGAAAGGAGTGATTCTATGGGTCTAGATGAATTGCCACCCTGCCCTACAGACTTATTCTTAGAGATTGAAGCCGGCGACACACTGGCGAAAATAGCCAAAGAGCAGGGAGTTACGGTGGAGGGTATTCTTGCTTTAAATCCCGGATTGGATCCGCTGAATTTACGAGTCGGCACATTCATTTGTTTGCCGCTTCCAACAGAGAAAGGATGAAAAAAATAAAGGAGTACTGCCGCCACGGGTGAGGCGGTATTTTTTTTGGGAAATTATCTCTAAACACAAAGCGTCTTTTTTAAGTTATTGCATACTCACCCAGCTGCTTTGCTCGCACGTTTTCGCAACTGCGAACCGCAATTCACTGAAAGAAAGGACGCATTGAGATTAAAGTTTCGTTACGTGAGATAATTCCCCTCCGGTGGAGGGGTGGCGCAAAGCGCCGGGGTGGTCTCCTGAGATGGAGTTTTTGCCTTTTAGAGGCTTGTGTTTTGAGAGTTTATTGAGGCGGTATGCGACCACCCCGCCCTTGCGGGCACCCCTCCAGAGGAGGGGAATTTTTGGGAAGGGGACAGGTGATTTGTCCTACTTGTCCACGCGACCACCCCGCCCTTGCGGGCACCCCTCCAGGGGAGGGGAATTTTTGTACCAGGAAATGCAACTTTGGCAGGAAGAATGCCTAACGGGGTCCTTGTTGAAATCAGAAGTGATTTCTTTTACAATATGCTTAACGATAGAAATATCGTGGCATGGGGGTGTTGATTATGGCTGAAGTTACAATTAGTAGTAAGTTTCAGGTTGTGATTCCAAAGGAACTTAGGCAAAGACTAGACCTAAAAGCAGGTCAAAAAATGCAAATGATTGTAGTTGGCGAAACAATCTCCATTGTTCCTGTTTATGGGATTGAGAAGTTAAAAGGAAGATTAAAAGGAATGGATATTACAAATATCCGGGAATAAGACGATAAGTACTGCCTGACGCGAAGAACTTTGTGGGAAGCACTGTTGCGGGTTATGACGTTTACTGCTATAATGTTTAGCGTATAAGAATATCTGTCCGCGTGCAGTAGACGGGAGTATTCATGAAAGAGAATCAGGATAATTTGTATCTTGTAAGGGAACATGTGTTGCCGCTTGTGCTTAAGAAAACGGCGGAAGCGAAGGAAATGCTGAAAAAGGGAAAAGTGAAGACGGTTCATGAAGCGGTGCGGGCAGTGGGCATCAGTCGCGGGTCGTTTTATAAGTACCGCGATTATATTTTCCCGTTCCGTGAGGTTAGTCGCGGCAAGATCCTGACCATTTCACTGATTCTTGAGCATACCGCCGGTGTTCTTTCGGAGGTTCTGACTGCTATTGCCTTGTCACGCGGAAATGTGCTGACTATTAATCAGGGTATTCCGCTTCAGGGGGTGGCTAATGCTTCCATTTCCTTCGAAACGGAAAAAATGACGGACGATGTGGATGCTTTGCTCGCAAAATTGTCTGCCATCGCCGGTGTTACGAAGTTGGAGCTGATTGGGCAGAGTTAAAGTGAAGGATATGAGACAGGAGTGATGCAGGTGCAAAAAGATGTGTTGCGAATCGGTTTTCTTGGTTTAGGAACGGTGGGAACGGGTGCGCTGAAAATTCTGGAGAAAAACGGGGCGGAAATCAGCAAAAAACTTGGTTTTCGTTTGGAGGTGCGGCGGGTAGCCGTTCGTAATCTCAGCAAACCGCGAGATACTAACCTTGCTCCAGAGATTTTTACTGACAATACAGATCATGTGGTTAACGACCCGGAAATTGACATTGTGGTGGAAGTGATGGGCGGTGTGGATAATGCTCGCCAAGCGATTACCCGTGCGCTGGAGAACGGTAAATTTGTAGTTACTGCCAATAAAGATTTGGTTGCTCAGTTCGGGGTGGAACTGTTGGCTATCGCTAAAAACCAAGGTAAAAATATTTTTTACGAAGCCAGTGTGGGCGGCGGCATTCCGTTGATTAGGCCGCTGAAGCATTGTCTCTCGGCAAACCGGATAGAAAAGGTAATGGGAATTATTAACGGCACAACTAATTATATTCTTACCAAAATGTCTTGCGAGGGTCGGGAGTTTGAGGAAGCACTGGCAGAAGCGCAGGCCAAAGGCTTTGCAGAGGCTGATCCGGCCTCTGATGTAGAAGGAAGGGATGCTGCTTATAAATTAGCAATTCTGGCGTCTTTAGCGTTTTCCAGCAAAATTGCTCTTGATGATATTTATGTTGAAGGAATTGGCGGAGTTAAGCTGCGGGATATCCGGTATGCTCAGGAACTGGGCTATACAGTCAAGCTGTTGGCGATGGGGGAGGAGATTGACGGTAAGTTAAAACTGCGTGTTCATCCCACATTAATCCCGACTAACCACCCTTTGGCAGCCGTGGCAAACGAGTTTAACGCCATTTTTCTGATAGGTGATGCGGTGGGCGAAGTGATGTTTTATGGCCGCGGGGCGGGGTCTCTGCCTACCGGTTCAGCCATTTGTGCCGATATTATTGACGCGGCCCGCTGCATTAAAAATGAGACGGAAAACGGGATAGTGGAAGCCACCTTCGGGAGAAAAGCTGTGGTGCCGATAGAAGAGCAGCAGTCACGTTTTTATTTGCGCCTGAAAGCAAAAGATGAACCCGGAGTATTTGCCAAGCTGGCAACAGCATTTGGAGAAGCGCAAGTTAGTCTTGACATGATTATGCAGAAGCGCAGCGAGGCCGGTACGGCAGAGATAGTGTTGGTGACTCATGGTGTCAGCGAGGGGAAGTTTGCAAAAGCCATGCGGGCGCTGGAGGAAGTGCCGGCTATTTACAGAATAAACAGTATTTTGCGCGTTGTGGAGTAGTGTTTGCTCGCAGCCAGAGTGAAAGGAACAGAGAAAATGGTTACCATCCGTGTGCCTGCCACATCGGCAAATTTAGGACCGGGCTTTGATGTGGTCGGAATGGCTTTGAATATTTATAATACTGTGGAAATGGCGCCTGAGCCGTCAGGCGCCACTGTTGTGGATGTGACCGGAGAGGGGGCAAGTCTGCTGTGTAAATCCGGCTCCAAGCTGTTGGTGGAAGCGGCGCGCAAGGTTTTTGCCGCGGCTGGTGCAGGTCAGCCCGGTTTGTTGATTAGGCAGCACAACCGTATCCCGCTTTTTCGCGGCATGGGCAGTTCGGCGGCCGCCATTGCAGGCGGCATGGCAGCAGCTAATGCTCTTTTGCCTGAACCTTTAGCGGCTAAGAAAATTTTGCAGTTGGCTACAGAAATGGAGGGGCATCCTGATAATGTCGCACCTGCGCTCTTCGGTGGCTTTGTGGCCTCCTGCGCTGTAAACGGGGATATCCATTATGCCTGCATAGAATCGCCGGCCGCTTTGAAGCTGGCGGTGGCGGTGCCGGCCTTTACTTTGCCTACGAAAAAGTCGCGTCAGGCTTTGCCGCAAATGGTTCCAATGGCGGATGCCGTATTTAATATCGGGCAGGTGGCTCTCCTGGTGGCAGCTTTGTGCAGGGGGGATTTAGCAGCGCTTTCACATGCAATGAATGACAGACTGCATCAGCAATACCGCAGCGCGTTAATTCCCGGGCTTGATAATGTATTTTCCGCAGCACAGTCGGCAGGTGCGCTGGCCACGGTATTAAGCGGTGCCGGCCCTGCGGTAATTTCGTTTGTCAGCGGAAATGAAGCTATAGTCGGAGCAGCTATGCATCGTGCGTTTGCCGCTTGCGGCGTAAGGTGTCGCATAATCTTGACCAGTGTGGGCAAAACTGGTGCATTAAACAGTAATGTAAGCTAAATTATCAGCAGATGGAGGAAAACTATGGCAGTAATTGTACAAAAATATGGCGGAACGTCTGTAGGCAATGTGGAACGAATTTTTAATGTGGCGCGCAGAATCAGTCAAACCGTATCGGCAGGCCACAGCGTTGCGGTGGTAGTTTCGGCCATGGGACATTCTACCGATGAACTTATCGCACTTGCTAAAAGTGTTTCAGCCTGTCCATCTGAGCGTGAAATGGCAATGCTTTTAGCAACGGGAGAGCAGGTTACCATCGCTTTGCTTAGCATGGCTCTTCAAGAACTGGGCTGCCCGTCTGTTTCGTTTACAGGTTCCCAAGCGGGCGTCCTGACTGACGGCGTGCCTCTAAACGCTCGAATTAAGCAATTTAACGCCAAGCGTGTTCGGGAGGCGCTGCAAGCGGGACGTGTGGCGGTGGTGGCCGGATTCCAGGGTGCCGATGCAAACGCTGAAATTAACACGCTCGGCCGCGGGGGTTCTGATACGACAGCAGTAGCCTTGGCGGCTGCCATCGGTGCCGATACGTGTGAAATATATACAGATGTTGACGGGGTATATACAGCAGACCCCCGAATCGTCCCGGATGCACGCAAATTGCAGGAAATTACTTATGATGAAATGCTGGAAATGGCAAGCCTGGGCGCTAAAGTACTCCACCCTCGCGCAGTGGAATGCGGCAAAGAGAATAACGTGGTGATCCATGTGCGTTCAAGTTTTCACTCTGAACCCGGGACGCTGGTAAAGGAGGAGACAAGTATGGAAAAAGGTACAGCTATTAGCGGTATAGCTTGGGATGAGGATCAAGCTAAGATTGCCGTTGTAGGCGTTCCCGACAAGCCCGGCATCGCTGCGCTGATTTTTGGCGCTATTGCGCAGGGTGGGATTAACGTGGATTTAATTGTGCAAAGCATTCGCCGCGAAGGTGAAAACGATATCCTCTTTACTGTTCATGCTGACGATTTAGACAAAGTATTGCATATTTTGGAGCCAATAGCTAACAACATCGGCGCTAAGGAATTGTATCATCAGCGCAATGTGGCCAAGATTTCTGTGGTGGGAGCAGGTATGGTGCATCATAGTGGAGTAGCCGCCGGTATGTTTTGCGCTCTGGCGAATGAAGAAATCAATATTGAAATTATTTCCACCTCAGAAATCAGAATTTCTTGTCTGATTGAAAAAAGTCTCGTTTATGATGCTGCCCGGGCAATTCATCAATTTTTTAAGCTGGCAGATGATGTGGCAGACCCGGAAAAAAGCAATCTGGCGCCTAGCATTACCAGCAGGAATAATCAAGTATGCCGTGGAATACAATAGGTACTGCTAAGACAGGTGGTGCAATCTTTTGTGCGGTTTCCCGCTGCGGCCGGCATGGGCTGAAATTAATCTAGCAGCGATCGGTCATAATGTTCGCCAATTTAAGAACCATCTTTCTCCTAGAACGTCGATTATGGCTATTGTTAAGGCCGACGGGTACGGCCACGGGGCTGTTGAGGTAGCCCGGGCGGCGGTGGCCGCCGGCGTTTCATTTCTCGGTGTCGGGCTGGTGGAAGAGGCGGTGCAGCTGCGCGAAAACGGTTTTGATGTGCCGATTTTGATTCTTGGCTTCACTCCGGCCGAATACGCTCCCTACCTTTGCAGGTATAATCTGACACCTTCCGTCTTTACTATGGAGGAGGCGGATGCTTTTGCCCGCGCTGCTAGAAACTGCGCGCAAGAGCTTGCCGTTCACATTGCAGTCGACACGGGAATGGGTAGGGTCGGCTGTTTCCCCTGCGAAAAGGCAGACGGCTTTATTGCACATGTGGCGGCGTTGCAAGGACTGGTGCTGCAAGGAATTTATACCCATTTTGCCTCTGCCGACTTAGCTGATAAAAGTTTTGCCTGCCGGCAGCTAAAACGATTTAACGACCTTGTATGCCGCTTGGAGGCGCAGGGAATTCATATTCCTGTAAAGCATACGGCAAACAGCGCCGCGAGCATTGATTTGCCGGAGACTCATTTTGATATGGTACGTATTGGTATCAGTCTTTACGGTCTTTATCCCTCAGCGGAGGTTAAGCGATCGGCTGTCAAGTTGCGGCCGGCTATGTCGCTAAAAGCGCGGATTATTTTCACCAAAGATGTCCCGGCAGGAACCGGCATATCTTATGCCAGCACCTATGTGGCCGATAGGCCTGTGCGGATTGCCACTTTGCCGCTCGGCTATGGTGACGGGTATCCTCGTAAATTGTCGAACGTCGGGCAGGTATTGGTGAAGGGCAAACGGGCGCCGGTGGTGGGGCGTGTTTGTATGGATCAGACGATGATTAATGTGCAGGATATTGGCGGTGTGTCGGCGGGTGATGAGGCAGTTCTCTTTGGGCGCCAGGGGGAGGCTCTGTTGCATGTTGATGAAGTGGCAGGTTGGGTGGATACTATAAACTATGAATTGGTTACCCGGATTAGCGGCAGGATACCGCGGGTCTATGTTTGGGAAGACTGAAGTTGGGGGTGTCTGTCTTGGCAGAAACGAAACGGATTATGATTAGCCTTCCGCATAATTTATTAGAAGTAGTTGACGGAATAGTTGCCGATGAAAAGCGGACGCGCTCCGATTTTATTCGGGAGGCGATGCGTCTGTATTTGGAGGAGCGGGAAAAGCAGCAAATTCGGGATAGAATGCAAAGAGGATATCTGGAGATGGCCAAACTGAATTTGCGGCTGGCCAACGAGGCTTTTGAAGTGGAAAATGAGGCTAATCTGATTGCCGAATTGCTGGTGGGGAATAAGTGAATAAAGTTGAAGTGAAGAGGGGGTACATCTTCTTTGCCGACTTAAGTCCCGTTGTCGGTTCAGAACAAGGTGGCGTCCGCCCAGTGCTGGTAATTCAAAATGATGTCGGAAATAAATATAGTCCCACAGTAATAATTGCCGCCATAACTTCTCAAATTGAAAAAGCAAAACTGCCCACACATGTGGAAGTTGAAGCTAAGGAATATGGGCTGGAGAAAGATTCAGTTATCTTGCTTGAGCAAATTCGCACTATTGATAAACAACGTCTTCAAGGAAAAGTGACAGAACTGGATGGTCGTGTGATGCTAAAAGTTAGTCAGGCTCTAAAAATATCTTTGGGATTAATAGACTTTTGATTTATGAAAAATCGGGAGGTTATCCTAATTGAGTTTGCGCATTGGGATCACCTGTAATCTAAGTAAGAATGAGAACAGACTAAGCAGCGCCTATGTTCGGGCAGTAGTAAGGACCGGCGCTTTGCCTTTTCTTTTGCCGGTTGGCGGGAATCAATGTCAGTGGCAGGAAATGCTAAATGGGATTGACGGTTTGCTTTTGAGCGGAGGCGGCGACCTTGATGCCAGGTTTTATGGTGAGGATGCTCTGCCCGGTCAAGGGTATGTCCAGCCGGAGAGAGATGCCATGGAATTATTTCTTGCCCGTTGTGCGCTGGATAAAGGCATTCCGCTGCTTGGGATTTGTCGCGGAGCGCAAATTATGGCGGTGGCGGCAGGCGGGACACTGCATCAGGATTTAGCGGGCGTCCAGAAAATACAACATCAGCAAAGAGCGCCAAGTACATATCCTATACATAGAATTAAAATGAGACGCTCATCTTTGCTTCGCAGAATTCTGCAAGCAGAAGAAATACGGGTTAACAGTATGCATCATCAAGCGGTAAAGCAACCCGGCAGATTTGTTGTTTCTGCCGTAGCGCCGGATGGGGTAACTGAAGGAATTGAACTGCCCGGTCATCCTTTTGCTCTGGGAGTTCAATGGCATCCGGAATGTTTGGCAGACGATTGCAGGCATGGACGCGCACTCTTTAAGGCGCTGCAGGTTGCGGCACAAATTAAGAAAAAGAAAGCCCGGCTTTAAGTGCTATTGCCGGTTAATCGTGATAATTTTTGAGAAATGCTTGCACTTTTTTCAAATTGTGTTATCATGAAAGTATTCCTGTAGACCTTTTTTTAAGGCAGGGAATATTTTTTTATTCAGACTGCAAGTTACAAAAAACACAAAGTTACAAAAAACACAAAGTTATCTTAACGCTGTGTGCGATCAGAGGAGGATGTATGCATGAAAGTGCTTGTGAGCGATCAGATTTCCGACTTGGGGGTGGCCAAACTTAGGGAAAAAGTGTCGGTGGATGTAAAAACCGACTTGACACCTGAGCAGCTTGTCGATCTAATTTCACAGTATGACGCGCTTGTGGTTCGCAGTTCCACAAAAGTTACCCGACAGGTGCTCGAGGCAGGAAAAAACCTCAAAGTTGTAGGCCGCGCTGGAGTGGGTGTGGATAATATTGACGTGGAAGCTGCCACAGAGCGGGGGATAATTGTCATCAATGCTCCCGAGGGGAATACCATCTCTGCGGCGGAACACACTATTGCGATGATGACTTCTCTTGCGCGCAATATTCCCGATGCAGTCAGTTCCATGAAAAAGGGTGAATGGAAGCGCAGTAAATTTATGGGCGTCGAGCTGTATAAAAAGACTTTGGGAGTAGTGGGTATCGGCAGGATAGGCAGTGAGGTTATCAAGCGGGCGAAGGCTATGGATATGGATATATTAGCTTATGACCCATATATTTCTGCGGAGCGCGCGGAAAAAATGGGCGTGACGTTGACTAGTCTGGAAGAAATCTACCGCAAAGCCGATTTTATAACTGTGCATACGCCGCTGACAAAAGCCACAAAATATATGATTGGCAAAAAAGAGCTGGCAATGATGAAAGATGGCGTACGGATTATTAACTGCGCCCGCGGCGGTCTTATCGACGAACAAGCGCTCTATGAAGCTTTAGTATCCGGGAAGGTAGCCGGTGCTGCCCTGGATGTTTTTGAGGAAGAACCGGTAAGCTGCAATCCTCTCTGTTCATTAGCGAGTGTTATCGCTACGCCGCATTTGGGAGCGTCTACCGAAGAAGCGCAAGTCAATGTGGCTGTGCAGGTGGCAGAGCAGGTGGTCAATGCTCTGCTTGGTGAACCGCTGGTCAGCGCAGTCAACGTACCTGTTATTCCGCCGGAAACTTTAGCAGATGTGAAACCGTTTATTCCTTTGATGAAAAAAATGGGCTCATTCTACACCCAGGTTTTTAACGGACAGGTGGAAGCAATAGAGATTCTCTACAGCGGAGAAATCGCCAACTATCCGGTGACACCGTTGACAAACTCGTTTTTAATCGGATTGTTGTCAGTAATCCTCCAGGAGACGGTTAATTATGTGAATGCTCCGATGATTGCTAAACAAAGGGGCATTAAAGTTCGGGAAGTCGTCAGCAAGACGGTGGAAAATTTTACGAATTTGATTACTGTCACCATCAAAACGGCAGAGGGTACCCAGACTATTGCCGGTACTCTTTTTAATAAAAATGACATTCGCATTGTCCAGATCGGCAAGTACCGAATTGAAGTTGTGCCCTCCCGTTATATGCTTGTCACCAAATATACTGATATGCCCGGCGTGATTGGCCGCTTTGGCATTACGCTTGGCAATCATAATATTAATATTGCCGGGATGCAGGTGGGGCGCCAGTCGATTGGCGGAGAAGCTGTGATGGTTTTACAGGTTGATTCTCCTGTTTCTGAAGACATCCTTGCCAAATTGCAAGAATTGGATGCTATCATTTCAATTCGCTTTGTTAGGCTTGACTGAATTTAGTATATTTCAAAATTAGTGCTGCGCAACTTCTTCCCGTCGTTCTCAAACAACGCAAAATGTAGGGAACGGCGGGGGAAGTACTTTTTTGTCAGGGAAAAAACCTGACAGTTGTTTCCTTGGCTTTGGCCGATGATTTTGCATGTTAAGTAGCGAAAAAGCACCAGTTCTGCCCTAAAATTCAGGCAGATTACATACAGTTCTCCCTCCGGCGGTGTGGTGTCCGGTTTGATTTGCAGGCGATTCAATGCGCTTTTGAGTGCCTCGCCATCTTGAAACAGAAAGAATTGCGAGCCGGATAGATTAAACGGATTTGGCCAGTTTGCGCTTTCTGCCAGTGGATTGATAGTGATGGGAATATACTGTACAATAGGGTAGTAGAGAAAATTTGCTGCATTTTTCATTTTCTCAATTATTGCTCTGAGCATTTAAGCATACCTCCTTGCGGTAATTTTTGCTAAACTACACTTTTCTTGGAGGAGACAGAAGATGAAATGGGTTAGATTTAAAAAGAACAACTGTGAGCATGCCGGCTTTCTTGCAGAAACAGCTCTTCATGCGGTAGAGGGTGAGATATATACGGGTGACTGGCGTAAAACCGGGGAGGTTTTTCACCTGTCTGAGGTGGAACTTCTGGCTCCTTGCCGTCCCACTAAGGTCGTTTGTATCGGCCTAAACTATCGTGATCATGCAGAGGAAATGGGTGAAGATTTGCCTGCGGAGCCGATTCTTTTTCTAAAACCACCGTCTGCTGTGATAGGAGCAGGACAGTTCATTCTGTATCCTGAGTGGATTGGTCGCATGGATTATGAAGCGGAACTGGCTGTGGTGCTTGGTAAACGGGGCAAAAATATTGCGGCCGGCGAGGCAGCCGAGTATATTTTCGGTTATACTTGCGGCAATGACATCACTGCCCGTCAACTGCAAAAGAAAGACGGTCAGTGGAGCAGAGCAAAATCCTTCGATACTTTTTGCCCATTAGGCCCTTGGATAGCGACCGGAATTGATGTGTCCGCCCTGGAGATTACACTTTCTGTGAATGGCGAGCTAAAACAACAGTCATCCACAAATCAGCTTGTGGCTTACCCGGCGCAACTGGTGGCGTTTGTTTCCCGAGTTATGACCTTGGAGGCAGGCGATGTGATTTTGACGGGCACACCTTCCGGCGTCGGTCCGTTAAAACCAGGTGATAGTGTGACCGTCCGCATTGAGGGGATCGGGGAATTGACAAATACTGTTGTCGCGGAAAGTTGAAGCATTAGTTAACTCAGGTTTATGGAGAGGGCTGATTATTTGGAGCCTGCAATCCTCCGGGCATGATTAATATATTAAATATCTCCTGAATGTGTGTGAACAGGCAGGCAAGTAGAAAGTTAAAAGGCAAAGATAATTTATAGCAAGTAAAAAACCGCAGGCAATAAAGCTGCGGTTTTTTGTTCCATCAATTGACGCGTTTTGTATTCCCCTCCTCTGGAGGGGTGCCCGCAAGGGCGGGGTGGTCGCGTGGACGAGTGAGACAAATCACCTGTCCCCTTAGCGTCTTTTTTTATTAGTGACAGTGATTTTTTTTCGTTTATCGAGGGTAGACTAAGCAGAGTAAGCAGCCGTAAAAGAAAGGGGAGAAAAGATGTACACGAGTAATTTGGGTATTCTCATTCTGATTGTAGTTACAGCACTGGTATATTTCGGTTTTCTTCACCGCGTGCTAGACAGGATGCGTTTGAAGAAAGTAGAGGCACTGGTAATTCTGCTGTCAATGCTGGCAGCCGGGTTTTTGCCAAATATCCCTATTCTACTAGGTTTATCGATTAATATTGGTGGGGCAATTATCCCGATGGCCGTAGCAATTTATCTGATTGTGACGGCTGATGAGGCGGCTGAGAAACGCAGAGCATTGATTACCACAGCCGCGGTGGCGGTACTAGTCTATTTGACGGATAAAATTTTGCCCGTGGAGCCCGGAGCCTTAGGTTTTGATCTCGATCCCTTGTTTGTTCCGGCAGCCTTGGCGGCGGTTATTGCATATGTTTTAGGGAGATCGCGGCGGGCTGCATTTATCGGCGGCGTTTTTGGCGTGATTCTTACTGATCTGATTGCCTGGATAGAAAACCTGTTAATATACCAGTTGCATGTACCTATTGTGTTAGGTTCGACCGGCATTTTCGGTGCGGCTGTGATTGGCGGCATGGGTGCTGTATTGCTGGCGGAGCTGGTCGGAGAAATTTTGGAACGTTTGCAAGGAGGACCGAAAGTATGAGAAATCGTATTCTAATTTTACTCTTGTTGGTTGCCGTGGTTTGGGCAGGCCTGCTTGTAGAAAGAACGAGAGTCGGTGCTCTGCCGGCGATAAGGCCGCTTTCAGAATTTTTTGCCTGGCCGATGGATGATATTTCTAAAGAAGATGTACTGGCTGCCAGATATTGGACGATGGTAGACGAAAACGGCAGGGAACTTTTAATTACCGGTCGCAGGATTCATGTCAACGATGAGTTTATTACCGGTGACAACAGGCTTTATCGGGTTGTTCGTATTAGTAATCGGACTGCCCACTCCCGCTTTGTACGGGAGATTGGTGCCGTATTCAGTGAACAGAGAGAAAGTATTTTTGTTGCTTGGCTGGATCGCTTGGGTTTTGGCGGTTATCCCGCTCAGCCTGCCGCAGAAAATGAAGGGATGGAACCGTCGCCGGCTCCCAGAGGGCTGATCGGAATTTACCATACGCACAACGCCGAGGCGTATATCCCAAGTGACGGCGACGCTTTTGTTGTGCCTAAAGGGGGGATTCATGGTGTAGGGCGGGTCTTTGCCGAAAACTTGGAGGAGAAAGGTGTCCGCGTGGTTTTTGATCAGACGCTGCACCTTCCTCATGACCGAGGAGCTTACCGTCGTTCCCGTGCAACAACAGAAAGGTTGCTTGCCAAAGGGCCTGACGTGGTCTTTGATGTCCATCGCGACGCGGCGCCGCGTCATGTCTATGCCACTCAAATCGGCGGCGACTGGGTAACGCAGGTCAAATTTGTTGTGGGTCGGCAAAACCCCAATATGCATGTGACGCGCCAGTTTGCGCTTGATTTGAAAAGGCTGTCTGACCAGGTTCATCCTAACTTGGTCAAAGGTATTTTCATGGCGCGCGGAAATTATAATCAGGATTTGACGCCATTTAACCTCTTGTTGGAGGTGGGTGCACATACTAATTCCAGAGAAGCAGCTAAAGATGGGATAGCCCTCTTTGCCGATGCCGTGGCCCTCTATTTCTACGGTCCGGAGGGAGAGCGTTTGGCTCCGGCACCGGGGGCGATGCAGGAAGTAGGCAACAGGTCAGCGCTTCGCTCCATTCTTTTCTTGCTTGGCGCTACCGCCGCCATTGTCATCGGTTTTATCCTCTTAAACACCGGCCGCTTTAATCGATTGCAGACTACTCTCGACCCTTGGCTGGGAAAGGCGCGCAGCAGAATTGAACAGGGCGATCGCTATCTCCTTCCCTGGCAGGAAAAAATCAGAAACGGTTCCCTGACTGTAAAAGATAAGTTGCAAAATACTTTTTCTCGGTTACGCAATAAATAGCTTGAGAATAACAGGAGAACCCGCGGTCCAAACCGCGGGTTTTTTATTGGGAAATTTTATTAAAACACGGAGTGTCTTCTTTAGGTGTTGCATCTTTACCCAGTTGTTTCGCTCGCACGTTTCCGCAGCTGCGAACCGCGGTTTGCTGGTCGCTGCTTTCACTTAACGCTCACTTTAGCATTCTGTGATAGTCTGCAATTCACTGAATGAAATGACGCAGTGAGACTAAAGTTTCGTTACGTCTCCTGAGACAAGAGGGCAGAGAATGTCTGGGTTTCAGCAATCACTCTGGGTAAGAACAATATCCCCTCTCCCTCTAGGTTAGGACTCAAGTCTTTTCTCCCTCTAGGTTAGGACTCAAATCCCCTCTCCCTCTGGGAGAGGGTTAGGGTGAGGGCAGGGAGAGGGTGAGGAAGAGGGGCTGAATAAGACATCTTTTTTATATATTAAAGTAGATGCACCATTGCTGTTAAGGAAATTTTTGGTGGATACACTGTTTGCAGTATAGCATTGACGCAGAGGGGTGTCTAGGATAAAATTATCACTAAGCGGCTTGAAGAAAATACTGGAAAAGTGCAAAGCTAAGTTTTACCTTGGCATCTACCCACGAGGAAATTTTCGTCATAGCCGGTTCCATGAGAAGATGAGAAACAGGTCTGTATTAATATTGGTGGGAGGCTGGTGCCATGTCGGTGATTATTAATAGAGTCATGCCGCTCTTTTTATTGATAGGAATATTGTTGCTGACTTTTCCTGAAAGAGTGTCAGCCGCCTCTCCCACAATAAATGTGCCTGCCTCCATCCAAGCAGAGGTCGGCCAAAGATTTACTGTTCCTGTAACAATACAAGCCGGCAGTGTTGACTTTTTTGTCTATTGGGTACACGCTTTTTCCGAAACTGGGCATGTAACGTTGGAATCTAGGGACGTAAATCAAACTGTGGCAGCTAATACCTCAATACGTATCAACTTGATAGGCAGTGCCAACGCAGCGGGAATTTCCAGGATAAGAATTGAGTCTGCGGCGGGAACCCAGTCGCCTGGTTCAGCGGAAGTGGTGCTTGAAGTAAGCGACCCTGCCCGCCAGACGCCGCGCCCAAGGTTCAGCGTTTCAGGTGTTTCTTTTCTGCCTGCTAACCCTGACATAACTCAACCTTTTACCATAAACATAGCACTGCAAAATGTCGGAGACTCGGCTGCCCATAACATTGCGCTCGAATTTGACGGAGGAAAAAACTTCGCTGTCACTACTCTGACCGACACGTTTAAATTGCAGTCGGTTGAGCGCGGCGCATCGGCTGTGGCTTCTTTTCAGGTTCGTGCGCTCAATACCCGCGAAACAAACCGGGTCGCCCTTAACCTTTCCTACGGTGCATATGCTCAGGCGGAGAAATTGAACCTTCCTTTACCGGCGGTGCGGCCGCCGAGACTACAAGCACCGGCACTCACGGTAGCTTCTTTTGTTCTGCGGCCTAGCCGGGACGGCAGGTTTTTGTTAGGCCTTACGGTTCGAAACAGCGGTGAAACAGCAGCAGAAAATATAAAAATAGCGCTTGACGGCGGGGAAAAGGTGTCCCCGGCTGAGGGCGGGAGTGTCAGGCATCTTTCTTTTCTTGCTCCCGGCAGTGCCTCTGTTGTGGAGTATCAACTTGAGACTCGCGGTGCTCTAAGCAATCATCCGTTAAATATTACCTTTGATTATTTCAATCATGCCGGTGATGAGTTAAAAAACAGCGACCGTATTTTTATTTCTGCAAACCTTGAACCTGCTCTTAAAGTAAGCGGTTTTAATGCTTCGCCGGATAGAGAGGGCAGTTTTCTGCTGAATCTGCAACTGCAAAACAAAGGATATTCAACAGCCAGAGATATTGCTGTACGCTTTACCGGCACGCAAGTCTTCCCGCTTGAGGGTAGCGATTTACTGCCGGTTCCAGACCTGGCAGCAGGCTCCTCCAGCAGCCTTTTGCTGCGGATGATGCCGGGTGCTCCGGGCAACATCTATTCCATACCGGTAGAAATTACATACCGTTCTGCCGCCGGTGCAGAGCACAAAACAAACGAGACTATTATGTTGACCGCGGCAGCGATAGGAAGAACTAATCTGCAGGGAACTCCCAGAGTGATGCTGGAAAGGCATACTTTGTCTACTGACCGGGTGCTGGCAGGAGGCAGCTTCACTCTTGCCCTCTATATCGGTAATAATGCCGGCAGGCCGGTGAACAACATTAAAATTTCTTTGGGTACAGTTCAAGTCGGCGCCGGAGCAGGCGGAGCCGGCAATACGGGAGGAACGGTTTTTTCGCCGCTTGACGGAAGCAGCGACAGTTTTTTTGTGGATAGTATAACCGCCAAAGGACGTCTTGTTAAAGAAATCAATCTTTTTGTGGACCCCAATGCCGCCGCGATGACTTATTCATTGCCGATTACCATTGACTTTGAGGATGGTGAAGGTAAAGCCTTTAGCGTCAGCGAAACGGTAAATATCCCTGTCTTGCAGGAAAGCAGGGTTCAGGTGCTAAGCCTGGAAATACCTTCTCAGGCAATTCTCGGGCAGGCAGTACCGGTAAGTATGGAGTTTGCCAATACCGGAAGAACCGTATTAAGTAATCTCCTAGTTAGCATTGAGGGTGATTTTCCTAAAGAAAACGCAACTTATTTCGTGCCACGGCTGGAAATAGGGGCAAGCGATTTTTTTCAGGGGATGATTATCCCAGCGGCAGAAGGCGTCTTGTCCGGAAACCTGGTTGTTACTTTCCTGGATGCTCGTAATCAGGAAATGCGTCTTGATCATCCCTTTACAGTGGAGGTGCTGCCGATTGCACAACCTCCGTTTGAGCTGCCGCATACTCCTGTATCTGAACAGGGACAAACAAGAGGGGTGATTATGCAGCCTTTGTTATGGGGTGGAGCAGCAGTGTCGGTAGTGGGAATTTTTATGGCGTTGATTGTCAGGAAACGCAAAAACAGACGTCGGGATGTATTTCTGGACGAATAGAGATATAGTTAGCAAGTGGTTCAATCTGACGTCCGAGAGGGGTTAGGCATGGCGATACTTGCCCTGCGCGACATTGTTAAAAAATACCGCATGGGTGACAGCATTGTTACGGCACTTGACAATTTGTCTATAACAGTGGAGGAGGGGGAGTTTGTTGCTGTTGTCGGCACGTCCGGCTGCGGCAAGACAACTCTGCTTAATATTGCGGCCGGTCTAGAGCGACCCACAAAAGGAGAAGTTCTCTATCGCAATATAACACTGAACAAATTAAAAGAAAAAGACCTGGTGCTGTTTCGTCAGAGGGTAATGGGCTTTGTTTTTCAGGGTTACAACTTGCTTCCCGCCTTGACGGCGCTGGAAAATGTAGCGCTGCCGCTTGTTTTTGCAGGTATCGCCAGAAAAGAACGCCTGGTCAGAGCCATGCAGATGTTGGAGTTAGTAGGCCTGAAAGACCGCTATAGACACAAACCGATGGAGATGAGCGGCGGCCAACAGCAGCGAGTAAGCGTTGCAAGAGCTTTGGTTGGCAGACCGAAAATAATTTTTGCTGATGAGCCTACGGGAAATTTGGACACGCGCACATCAGCTGAGATTGTCACTTATCTCAAAGAAGCTGCAAGCAAAAACAGGCAGACGCTGGTACTAGTTACTCATGACAGTAAGATAGCGGGAATTGCTGACAGAAGAATTTTTCTGTCGGATGGCAAGCTGATTAACGAGTAAATTTCAGGCAAGCGGGGGTTGACAATGAAGCTGTATGATTTGCTGGTGCTGGCCAACAGGAACCTCTGGCGTCGCAAAGGCCGTACGATGCTTACTGTACTTGGAATGAGCATCGGAACGGTTTCTGTCATAGTGCTCTTTTCGCTTGGCATTGGCCTTGCTGAATGGCAGAGAGTAAGTATGGAACAGTGGGGGAGCCTGAATATCATTACTGTCAGTCAAACTTTCTTTTATCCCGGAATGCCTGAGGAAGAACGTGAAAGATTGAGGTTGTTAAATGAGCAGGCAGTCGCGGAGATAGAAGCGATGCCCGGTGTTCTTGGAGCAGCTCCTGCCTTTACCGTGGGTGGTGAGGCCAGAAAAGGAAGAGATATGGGCTATCTCCATTTGGTCGGGATTGAACCGGGCAAGATGGAATTGATGGAATTTGAGGTCAAAGCAGGCAGGCTGCTGCATGATGGAGACCGTTACAATGTTGTGGCAGGGTCGCATGTGATTAATAATTTCATGCAACAAGGGATGCCTGGACCGACTGTAGGGATTGGTTCGCCGCAGGAGAGGGATCCCTTGGAGCTGCTTGATCGACGTTTGGTGCTGACGCTGCAAAATGCCCGCGGACAGAAGAGAGGATATATTCTTAACGTGGTGGGAATCCTCGGCAATCAGTTTGCGGAGCATTCTCATGCGGTGCATGCCCCTTTAAGCCTCCTAAGAGAAATGCACAACTTTGTAAATCAAGGAGCGCAATCGGAGCAACTTCAGCTTGTTGATTCAGTCCATATGCAGCATGATCAGGCAGGTATGCAGAGGGGAAGGAGGGCAGAACGGCCGGAATTGCAGTATAGTTTCGTCTCGGTCAGAACTAAGAACGTGGGGTATACTAAGCAACTAGGCGAAGAATTGCGCTTAATGGGTTATCAGGCACATTCAATCGCTGACCAACTGGAGGGCATAGAACAAGGCACCAGGATAGTGCAGGCTGTTCTCGGGGGAATCGGTGCAATCAGCTTGCTGGTGGCCACTATCGGCATTATCAATACGATGGTTATGTCAATTTACGAACGAACCAGAGAAATTGCCGTGATTAAAGTGCTGGGGGCTTCTTTCTCCGATATCAGGGGACTATTTTTGACAGAAGCAGCTCTGATCGGTCTGCTGGGCGGCATATCGGGGCTTGTCTGCAGTTTTTTGTTGTCGCTGCTGATAAATACTTATGCAGGGGCAGCCATCGGTGCAGGAGCAATTGGCCCAGGCGCAACACCTGTGCAAATTTCCGTTATTCCCTTGTGGCTTACCTTTTTTGCATTAATATTCAGCACAACAATAGGGCTTATCGCCGGTCTGTATCCCGCCTCACGGGCGATGCGCCTTGACCCGGTAACAGCCATGAGGCACTATTAGTTGATTGTTTAAAAATCTTTATGATGTTATATCACAGTCTTTGGAACATATTGAAGTCAGACGAAGAATGGTTTACCGTTAAAATAGCGACTAGGCCGCAACTTGAGAGGCGGGAAAGTATTGAACAAGCTGCAACGCTTAACAGAAATTTGTCACGAAAGTAGCATTGCACTAATGTATCTTTTTGGCTCAATGAAAGATGCAGGCCTTGTTGTATTACAAGGCCATTCTGTTGCGCAGTCAGATCCTTTGGCGGATATTGACGTCGGAGTTGTTTTTGCCGGCAGTTTGCCTCACGGATTGCCAAGAACCAGATTGTATAGTAGAATTTATAACCGGCTTGAGGATTTATTCCTTCCATATAAGCTTGATTTAGTATTATTGCAGGAAACGCACTCTGTATTTCAGGCAGAGGCGGTTATGGGTCATTGCCTTTATTATATTGATGATGCTTTTAAGGACAACTATGAAGAAGACACCCTACGCAGAGCATGTGATTTCAGGCCATATCTGGAGCAGTATCATAAAGAAGTTTTGGAGGCATACCGATCAAATGATTAATAAGAACCTTGTTTACAGCAGACTTGTTTTGATTCAGGATTACCTGCAGCAAATGTTTAGACTGGCAGTTATTCCGAAAGAAGCATTTTTGGAAAACAGTGACACTGTTGCTGCTGCCGAAAGTTACCTGAGGCGCACTTTGGAGGCTGTATTTGATATTAGCAGACATATCAGAAATACTTCGCTACGTTGAGAAATAAATTATGATGAGCGTAGCCACCGGATTATTTCGCGCGGGGTGGCTACTTTTCCGTAAAGCAAGAATCCGGTTTGAAAAATCTTGCCGGCCAGCCAAATTGTTAGCGCCGAGGTTGCCAATAATAGCACTGCGGAGAGGATAATATCCAGAAAAATCACCTGGTCTGCAAAGACTAATCTAACCAGCATCACCCCGGAGGTAGTAAAGGGAAAATAGCTGCCTACTCTTGCCAATAGGCCGTTAGGATCTGCAATCACCGGGCCGATGAACAAAAAGGGCAGATAGGGGATTAATATCACCAGTCCCTGAAGGTTACTGGCTTGCATAGGATCATCCATTGTTGCCCCAAGGCTGATGAATACAGCCGCGAAAAGCAGGTAGCCGGCCAGCAGGAAAAATAGTAGCAACGCTACGCGCGGTTCCAGCAAATATTGCCAGATTGACAGGTCATAATAGAAATAGGCAAAGAGCGCCGCCGAGCCAGCCCAAACGATGCCTTGTAAAACCCCGGGCACAAAACAACCTAGCATTTTCCCTCGCATTAGCGTTCCTGCTGACACGGAGGAAAGAAGCACCTCTGCCATGCGATCTCTTTTTTCTGTGATTGCGCTCTGCATAATCAACATCCCGGTGGTGGTCACTACAAAATACATTATCGCAGCAAAAATGCCCTGTACCGTTCTTCGCAACGGGCTTTCGTCAGCTGCGGCAGTCAGCGAGAAGGTTTGGATGTTGTAACCCTTTTCCAAACCGATTAGCGTTTCTGGTTTCAGGTTATATTCTCGCAGTTCATGTCGCTGAAGTACACGCTGTAGTGCTGCTTTCAGAATTGACAGATCAGGGGTGCCTTCTGCTCCTGTATTAATCGCCACCTGTCTAGTCGTTAAGGTTTGGGGTGACAGCACCACATACGCCGCATCCCTTTTTTCTCGCACTTTAATTTCCAGACTGTCTAATTCTCCTGCATAAAGTTGCAGATTAATGTTGCTGCCATGTAATTCCCGGCTCAAATCCTGGAATACACCTAGCTCATCCACCACGTACAACAACCTGGTTGCCTGATCCGCCGCCAGATGACCCAGCAACCCTGGCCCTACGCTAAAAATCAGGATCAAAGCCGGTGTTAATAATAGCGAGAAAAGATATGACTTATTGATCAGTTGTTTAATTTCCCAGACAGCTACCGTCAGGCTATTTTTCATTTATTGCACCTCCACCCACCATGCTTAGGTAAATTTCGTGCAGGGAAACCCGGTTTAATGTTAACTCCTTGATTACCGTTCCTGCCGGCAATGAGTGCATGATTTGCAGCGGATCCGCGCCTTTCTCCAAATAGATGACAGTACGTCCTGCTTTCTGCTTTACTAGGCGAATTCCTTTAATTGCAGAAAAGTCTGTTAGGGTGTTATCTCCAATTATTTCAAATTTAAAATCAGCAAATTGTTCCTTGATTTGTCCGAGTTCTCCCGACAAAACTGTCTGCCCCCGCTCAAGGAGTAGGATGCGGTCACAGACTTCCTCAACCAAGTGCATCTGGTGAGAGGAGAGTACCACCGCTGCCCCTTTCTTCGCCAGGGTGCGGATTTCAGCTTTGAGTTGCTCCTGGCTTACCGGATCGAGTCCGGAAAATGGTTCGTCCAGGATCACTAATTTTGGTTCATGCAGTACCGCAGTAATAAACTGCACTTTTTGTGCCATTCCCTTGGAGAGTTCTTCCGCTTTGCTGTTCTGCCAATCGGTCAGGCCGAATGTTTGCAAGTATTCTCTTGCTCTTTCACGTGCACGTTCAACTGGGTAGTTTTTCAGTTTTGCCAGATAGAGCAGGATATTAAGTACTTTTTGTTTTTTGTATAAACCCCTTTCTTCGGGCAGATACCCTACGAGTGCCGGGAGCAGTTGTGATGACTCGCCGTTAAAGCGAAAAAGAACCCTGCCGTTATCGGGGCGAATGATGCCGAGTACGCAGCGAATGGTAGTAGTTTTTCCTGCACCGTTGTGTCCCAGCAACCCCAGTACTTCTCCCGTCCGTACCTGGCAGCTGAGGTTGTTAACCACTGTTTTGCCGCTGAATTCTTTTGATATGTTATCTATCTCCAGCACATTAGCCATCATCCAACCTCCTTCATGTAACATGAAAAGGGACTGTTCACGCGGGTTAGGCGGAGACCGCCACAAAGGCAATCTCAGCCGGGTTTACCATTTCACTTAATTCCTTGCCAATAATATGGGCGTCGCGTTAGCTTTCGCTTTTGCGCCCATTTTTTCTTTGCTTGACGCATTCACTTAAAAGAAATTCAATCTGCCCGTTGATCGAACGAAAATCCTCTGCCGCCCAGGCTGCCAGCTCATTCCAGAGGGCAGGGGAGAGGCGAAGCAGGAGTTGCTTCTTTTTCGTCTCTGTTTCTGTCATAAATAAATTCCTCTCCGTTCATATCAGTATAACGAACCGCTGTTGACAACCGGCTGGACATCTCTGTTGCCGCAGAGGACAACGAGCAGATTGCTGACCATCGCTGCTTTGCGCTCCTCATCGAGTTTGACAATATCTTTGTCGTTCAGCTTGTCAAGCGCCATCTCCACCATGCTGACGGCACCTTCCACGATCATCTGACGAGCGTCGATAATAGCGGAAGCCTGCTGTCTTTGCAGCATGGCGGCGGCAATCTCCGGTGCGTAGGAGAGGTGTGTTATGCGCGCCTCAAGTATCTGCAGCCCGGCCATTTCCACTTTCTCCTGTATTTCTTCCCGCAATTTTTCCGCTATTTCTTGGCTGCTGCCGCGCAGGGATATTTCGCTTTCGTCGCCGGGTGTGTCGTAAGGATAATTGCGTACAGTATTGCGCAACGCCGAGTCGCTCTGTATGGAAAGAAACTCCTTATAATTGTCGACGCTGAATACGGCTTTTGCCGTATTAACCACCTGCCAAATCACCACGATGCCAATGATAATCGGATTGCCCAGTTTATCGTTTATTTTTTGCCTTTCATTATTTAAGGTAATGGCTTTGAGCGAGATTTTTTTGCTAGAGTTTACAGCGACTGTTGCAAGTTGCATCGTCTGCTCCGCGCCGACCGGTGTCGGCTTTGCGGCGGGTGCAAGAGAAGCAGCAGCAGGATTGACGGCAATCACAAAAGGATTAACAAAGAAAAAACCTTCGCCGCGCAGAGTGCCGTAATATCTGCCAAAGAGAGTCAGCACGAGGGCTTCGTTCGGACCTGCCACTTTTAGGCCGATAAATCCCAGCGGCCCGATAATTAAAAGATAGACGAACCCTAAAATAATCGCCGGTGTTGCATATGGGGAGGCAAACATGCCTGCAACCTCCCTGATTCCTAAAACTACGGCCGCAAGCGCAGCAAGCATAAAAAGTATGTTTAAGACCAGAACAGGCAAACCACTTAAAGTTTTTGGGGTAATCTCCTCCCGGGGAACAGTGGTTCCGGAAGTTTTTGTCGCCGTCATAGCAAACATCTCCTTCAGCAGCATATTTGATATCAAAAAGATATCAAATATATATTAATGTTTGAGCACCATTAAAGTCAAGCATTATTTGCGATTATATTTTGTTACAGCTTGGGTGTCACAAAATCCTCCTTAACGGTGTTATAGTTATAGCAAGGACTGAAAGGAGGGATGGTTATTACGCCGGCTGAATTCGAGGCCTTGTTCCAAAGCTATTACACTTTGGTATATCGGAAATTTTATTACCTTATCGGCGAGCGGGCGCCGGTCGAAGACCTCACCCAGGAAGTTTTTCTTAAGCTATACCACAATCCTCCTCGTGAAAAAGACAACTTGAGCGGATGGCTGTTGCGGGTAGCTGTCAATTTGGCCTATAACTACCTGCGCGGTGAGAAGCGGCGGCGCCGCCGCGAGGAAGGTCAATGCCGTGAGAAGGACGGTATTATCCCCCTAGAAGAAGCTGTTATTCTTAAACATGATGCGCAAATGGTTCACCAATGCTTGGCAAAGCTGTCACCTCGAGACCGTATCTGTCTGTTGTTAAAAAATGACGGTTACAGCTATGCCGAGATTTCCGCAGCCATCCAGGTGGATAAGAATTCAGTAGGCACTATTCTAGCGCGGGCGCGCCGCCGTTTCAGCGATTTATACAACGAATTGGAGGGGAGGGATGACAGTGTGTCTCGATGAAGGTATTCTTCAGACTTATTTTGACGGTGAACTGGATATCGATTCGTCGACAAAGGTGTCAAACCACATAGCAGGATGTGTTACCTGCCGGGATAGATTGCATGTTCTGCAGGAACTTGCCATCAGCTCAACTGTTGTTTTGGCGCCTTACCTAAAAGAAACAATGGTAATGGTATATCCGGAGCGTATGTCCTGTAATAGTTATTTATCTCATTACTTTCAGCATCTAACAAAAACGAGGAGGTTTGTCAACATGTTTCAACGTTACAAATGGTTTGCCGGAGTAGCTGCGTCTCTGCTAGTTATGGCTTTCTTTTTAAGTTGGGCGCCGGGCCGCAGCCTGGCTGCCCAGTTTCTGAATATCTTCCGAATGGAAAGGATCCAAATCGTAGAAATCACCCCTGAAGATATGGCTCAACTGGCTACGCTATTTGACGACATTGACGGTCAAGGAGGCGAGGTTGACATCCGGAATTTTGGCCGAGTTAAAGTTGAGCATCCAACCGATAACAAAAGGATAGTGGAGGCTGATTCAACAAAGGTGGAAAAATTGAGCGGGCTGAAGCTTAGTTTGCCAGTCTCGTTGGCTGGAAGGGAAAGGAAGGAGATGGTCGTTCAGCAACCGCCAACCATTACTTTTACTCCTGATGTGGAAAGTCTTAACAGTTACTTGAGGATCCATAGCAACGTGCTGTTGCCGCCTGCCTTAGCGGGAGAGTCGATTACTTTTAATATCCCCCCCCTGCTTAGGGTTCAATATGGCCAAAGAGATCAAGGATTCGCTCTCTACGCAGCCCGCGACCTAACGATTGAAGCTCCCCAGGGCATTGATTTGGCCTCCTTGCGTCTAGCTCTGTTAAGGCTACCTTTCCTGCCTGAGAACTTTCGTCGGCAATTGGCCGATATAGACGACTGGAGGCATACCTTGCCCATCCCGGAGGTCCAGGGTATGGGAGCTACGGAAATATCGGTCAACGGCAGCCAGGGGGTCTACTTCGTTAACGAATTCGATAACAGCACCGTTGTTCTGGCGTGGCGCCAGGGCGACAGTTGGCGAGCTATCAGCGGCCTACCCCTAGAAGAAGCCATGCAAATTGCAACGGAGGTCAAATAGTGGCTATTATTGAAGTTAAAAATATAACCAAAATATATGGCCAACAGGCAGCCTGCAGTGATATCAGCTTCTCCGTGGAGGAGGGGCAGATCTTCGGTTTTCTCGGCCCTAACGGTGCTGGTAAAAGTACTCTGGTAAAGATCCTGGTAGGTTTGGTCTATCCCACCTGCGGCGAGGCTGAGGTTGCCGGCTACAGTCCTCAGGATATTAAAAGCCGTCGCCAGGTAGGCTTTTTACCGGAAAACTTCCGCTTGCATGGTTGGCTGAAGGGAGAAGAGCTTGTATCCTTTCATGCCCGTTTGGCAGGTCTGGACGGCAAGATCGCCAAGAAACGGGCATGTGAAGTTCTGGAACTAGTTGGACTGTCCTGGGAGGGGCAGAAGCTGGTAGCTAATTACAGCAAAGGGATGCAGCAACGTTTAGGTTTGGCTGTAGCTCTAGTAGGTGACCCAAAGGTGATATTCCTTGATGAACCTACTTCAGCTCTGGATCCCCTGGGGCGGCGCCAGGTGCGGGAGATCCTGCTTACGCTTAAGGAGGCCGGTAAGACCGTTTTTCTAAACAGTCACCTGCTAAGCGAGGTGGAGCAGGTCTGCGACCGTGTGGCTATCATCAACCGTGGCAGGGTGATAGCCGATGGCCCTCTGGATGAACTGCAAGCCGGTTCGGCAACGTTATCTATCAGGTTGAATGGTCTGACCGAAGAGCTGGCAGTGGAACTGCGCCGGTATTATCCCGAACTGCAGTTGGAAGGTGACCGGCTCACTATAACTTTAGGTAGCCGTGAGGAAACCGCCGATTTGGTGACTATGCTAATGACCGGGGGCTGCCGTATCTACGAAGTGACGCCCGGCCGTAATTCTCTGGAGGATATTTACATCTACTTGTTAAAGGAGGGCAAATAAGTATGTGGTTATTGGCCCTATTAACTTTCAGGGAGGCCTGGCGCAAGAAAGTAGTTTTGGTAGCAGGTGTTCTCACCCTGTTCTTTCTTATTCTTTATGGAACTGGACTGCACTTTATTTTGGGGGATATAGTACACCAAGACCCTGTAGCAGGCTCCTTCTTTGATATGATGGAGGCCATTCTTCTCTTTAGCATGGGAGTCTACTTGGCAAGCTTCATGGTAGCCGGCTTGGCTATTTTGGCCGCCGCAGGAAGCATCGCTGGGGAAATTGAGAACGGCACCCTTTATCCGCTGGCTGTTCGACCCCTTTTGCGTCGCGACTTGCTTCTGGGCAAATTCTTTGGTTTGGCGGCAATGTTGCTTACTTATGCCGCCCTCTTTTTTCTGTCTATGGCCGGCCTGATTTATTGGCAAACGGGCTTGGTAGTACCCGGGCTGTTACCGGCTTTATGTCTTTTTATTCTGAAACCAATGGTTATCTTATCTGTCACCATATTGGGAACCACCAAGTTCACCACCCTTGGTAGCGGTGTGTTTGCTTTCGGTCTTTACATTCTGTCTGTTGTCGGAGGAATGATGGAACAGATTGGAGCTCTTCTGGGAAGCACTGTCATCGTCTACCTCGGTGTAGTTACCAATCTGATCATGCCGGCAGATGCAGTTTACCGAAGGTTGGTCGCTACGGTAATCGACAGGATACCGGCAGGCAACGGCCATGATTTTTCCTTTTTCAATCCTCAGCAAATTCTTGGGCCTTTTGGCAGCCAGTCTACCCCTAGCGACTGGATGTTGGTTTACACTCTATTTTATGCAGTTTTCATGCTGACAGTTGCCGTTAATATTTTTAAAAAGCGGGATATTTGAGCTCAATTTTCTGGGATGGAGAAAACGCCGGAATAAAGTGATTATGTACAAAATGCAACGGTGCATTAATGTGATACCACTGCTTGACTAAAGAAGAAGGGCAGGTCCCAAGGTAATTATTATGTTTAGAAAAATACTCAAGAATGTAAAAATCTCGCGTTTCTCTTTACGTTCTGTGCACAGGAATTGTTTTAAAAACAGAGTTATGATAGAGCAGAGCACTATCTGCGGCTGCTTTTTTTGCCTTGCAACTTTTAGTTCTGGAGAGATAAAAGAGTGGACGGACGAATCTCTTTATTGTAGTGAAGAGCACGGCCAAACGGCATTGTGCCCCAAATGCGGTGTCGATTCTGTGTTGCCGGACAATATTCCTGGGGTGCGACTCGATTTCGTTCTCCTGTCAGAAATGAGAAAAAAATACTTTTAGCGCTGGTATGCTATTCTATTGCGGTGTTTATTTATAGTAGTTCGTTAAATAGGGGGGGGAGGGAAAATGCAATGTCTGTTTTTGCCGCAAAATTATTGCTTCTGACGATGCTTGCTGGCTGGATTATTTGGGAAACCGTTGCGCTCTCTGTAGAATATGTGGAGATTCCGATCGAGGGGTTGCCGACGGAGTTCGATGGTTTCCGTATCGCTCAGGTAAGCGATCTGCACGGGATGCGGTTCGACCCGATGGGAAGGGAAGCGCAAGTGATCATCGAGGCTGAGGTTGATCTGATTGCCGCCACCGGTGATTTCGTGCACCGCAGCAGCCCGGAGGGAGTAAGTAGGATTCTTCCCTTTATACAAGCGCTTGCGGCAATCGCCCCGGTCTACGCAGTCAGTGGCAATCACGACCACTGGACAGACTGGCCGTATATTGCCAGACGACTTAGAGCGGCCGGGGTTACAGTCCTGGAAAACAGTCATATCCGGCTAAATAGCGGAGACGCGGAAATCATTCTTGCGGGCGTAAGCGACCCTTATACGGGACACGGCTGCCTAAATCAAGCTCTGCCGGCACAAGCCGACACTGTGATTATGCTGTTAGCCCATGCTCCCACTTGGTTTGAACCTTGGAATGCTGAAACTGCGCCCGCAGAACTTCATCACGTTTCTTTGACCTTAGCCGGTCATACCCACGGCGGCCAAATCAGGCTGCCCTTCCTAGGAGCGGTGACTACTGCCTCAGGACGCCTTTTCCCGCCTAGCCATGTAGATGGGTTATCCCGAGAAGGTAACGGCTGGCTTTATATCAACCGTGGATTAGGGCAAGGCGGATTAGCCATTCGCTTTTTATCCAGGCGCGAAGTAACCATTATTACACTGCGGAAAGGATAAATATTTCCCTCACTAAATAGTTTCTTAAATCTGTAGAATGGAAATTGCCAATCGCCGAACGACGTAATAAAAGGTAAAACCCTGTAATACGAGAGGGAACCTTTATAATAGAACCGAAAAAGTTGAAAAAGTTGACAAAGAGCGGTCTTAGTGTATATAATGTATATATACACTAAGACATGGTGGGAAACGTTCCTAAAGGAGATGAACCGCATTTTTGAACATTATTATTTCTAACTCTGCCGACGAGCCAATTTATGCACAGATTGTGCGACAGATTAAAAACCTGGTCATGCGGGGTGAGATTGTAGAGGATGAGCTGCTGCCCTCCATCAGGACTCTGGCCAAGGAACTGCAAATCAGCGTTATAACCACCAAGCGTGCGTACGAGGAATTGGAACGGGAGGGATACATTGTAACGGTGCCCGGGAAAGGCACCTTTGTGGCTGCTCACAACAAAGAGCTGCTGCGGGAGGTGCAGCTGAAAATCGTGGAAGAAAAACTGGTCGAGGCGGTTGACGCGGGCAAATCGATTGAGTTGGACTTTGCAGCTTTGGTCGGCATGCTCAAAGTACTTTACGAGGAGGTGTAACATGTCCGCAATTCTGGAAGTATGCAGCTTGCAAAAATCTTTTCAGGGCTTCAGCCTGAAGGAGATTAGCTTTTCCCTGGAGAGAGGATATATAATGGGCTTTATCGGACCCAACGGCGCGGGGAAAAGCACTACCATCAAGCTGATTATGAACCTGCTGAAAAGAAACGGTGGGACAATCGCGGTTTGCGGCCTAGACAACCTGAGGAGTGAGAAGGAGATCAAAAACAAGATTGGATTTGTCTATGACGAGAATTTTTATTACGAAGACCTGACCGTGGCGCAGATGAAGATGATCATTGCACCTTTTTACAGGAACTGGGACGACGGCAGTTTTCAAAAATATCTGCGTAATTTTGCGTTGCCCATGCATAAGAAAATCAAGGAACTGTCCAGGGGCATGAGGATGAAGTTCTCTCTGGCCGTGGCGCTGTCGCATCATGCCGAGCTGTTGATCATGGATGAACCGACCTCCGGCCTGGATCCGGTCATTCGCAGCGAGTTGCTGGAAATTCTTTCTTGGATTATGCAAGATGACCGCCAGGGCATATTCTTTTCGACGCATATCACTTCCGATTTAGAGAAGATTGCTGATTTTGTTACATTCATCAATGACGGGCGCATCGTGTTTTCTGCTGCCAAAGATGATGTCGTGGATAACTTTGGCCTTGTTAAAGGTGCTAGGGACTCTTTAAGCAGTGATCTCAAAAAACATTTAATCGGTATGAGAGAAAACCAGTTCGGGTTCGAAGGGCTGGTAAAAGACAAGCATCTGGTGAAACGCTTATTCAGGGATAGCGTAGTCATCGAAAAACCTTCCCTTGACGAGATCATGCTCTACTTTACAAGGAGGCCGCAAAGTGTCTAGCCTGATTTTAAAAGACCTGCTTATCCAGAAAAAGTTGGTTCTTCTTAGCGGTATATACATTATCGCCATGCTGTTGATTTTCCAGAATGTTGCCGGCATGGAATCTGCCGCCGGCCTCGCAGTATTTGCTGTTGCCATGGTGGCGGTGACCTACGTGCTGACCGGAAACGCCTGCGCTTACGAGGACAAAAGTAAGGCGGACGTTATTTTGAACAGTATGCCTGTAACGAGGGCGGAGATTGTGGCGGCTAGGTATCTTTCGGTGTACGTGTTTATGGCTATAGGTGTTGTTTATTATGTTTTGATCACCGGGGCGATTAATCTGGCGCATCTGCCGGTAAAGGTGCCTCCCCTCAGCGGGGAAGGCTTGTTTGTGGCGGCTTTCGCCGTTACCTTGATGAACAGTGTTTACCTGCCAACTTATTTTAAGTGGGGGTATATGAAGTCGAGAATGATCAGTGTCATCCTCTTTTTCATGTTTTTCTTCGGGGGCAACACCTTGGCGGAGGCGGTGTACAAAAACCAGGAAAGCGCCCTGATAAAGCAGTTGCTGCAATCTGTCGACGCTCAGCCCGACGCGGTGCTGGTTATCGGCTTGTTGTTCCTGATCATGGTGATCCTATACGTTTCCTACCTGATTTCCTTAAAGATATACATGCGTCGAGAATTCTAATCACAAAGAACGCCAAGTTTTGGATTTTTACCGGGATTTCGACACAGTTTCTGTTTAGGTTTTAAGGTTACATTTCTTTATGCATCTGCACCAAAAAGTAGATCATCGCCCCCTTTGAAAGCAGCAATGCGGCGACTAAAGCGTAAAGAAACCAGGCTTCGAGCTGAGTGTTGGCGTAAATGATGATTAGCAAAACGAACAGTGATATCACCACTTCATAAGCCTTGCTCTGAGCAATGTGTAATATAGTCTGATTACGCTCATCCGGGATTATTTCATGTTTCATCGTCGGGTATTTCTCCACCACGTGGTAAACGACACTCTTGTTTAGATAACGGAAAAACAGCCACCAGCCAAAGTAGATATTTAGCCCCAAAAGAATACGCTCCTGCGGTGACAAGTCTTTTAGCAGCAAGAAAAGAGCAAAAGTACCAGTAACAGCGATCAGCGCGCCGGCGGCGGCAAGCCAAAAACTCTTTGCGGTCTGTTTAATTTTCATTTTCTGTTTCCTCCTCATCGCTAAATATCTGCTCCACGGGCAGCCCAAAAAAGCGCCCGATACGCAAAGCTAGTCGCAGCGAGGGGTGGTAACGCCCGGTTTCCAGCGAACAGATGGTTTGCCTGGAGACTCCCAGCTCCAAAGCCAACTGTTCCTGCAATAGTCCGCGCTGCTTGCGCAGCTCTTCCAGCCTGTTTTTCATCTTCCGCCCCTTATTTAATCTCCATGGCCTGCCATACGGCGGTCATACCTTTCAGCGAGCGCCAGGTAACCGCTGCCGCCAGCGCCACAGTTATGAAAACAGCCGCGGCCATAGCCACAGGCTGCGGGATATTATGCATAAAGGACAATAGCCCGATCTGCCGGTAATAAAAAGCGATCGCCAGCGGCATAAGAAAAAGCGGACCGTAGAGCAGCAAGTCGGCTTCCCGTATAATCCTGCTGAGCAGCGGTAGCTCCTTGCCTGCCGAAGCGGCTTCCATGAGCATAGTCAGTTGCTGTAGCGCCGACGCCGAGACAGTCAGCAGCGCTGTCATTCCCGCCGCCGGGAGCAGCCCTCCGCCGGCTAGGCCGGTAAAATAACTCACCGGAATGATAAGCGCCAAAGCAAGGGTTAAGGACGGCAGGCAGTGAGCCAGAAAGAGCGACCCTGCAAACATGCTTTTCTCCACTGGGACAATCTTGTAGATCCAGTATTGCCGGTTTAGAACAAAACGGTCGGTAGCCATAGCATATGGTAAAATTATAATCAGTACGGACGTGTTGGCACAAAATGCGACTACGACCACGTTAAGCAGCATCACCCACGGCAGACCGGCAAAGGCGAATGTTTCTACGGCGAATATATAGGCGGGAAGCAGAACGAGGAAGAAGACAGTTCCCGCGTGCATTTCACGGTTACGCAACGCTGTCTTCCAATGTTCCCAAATTAGAAACAGAAACAAAGACTGTTTGGCTAAGCTCCTTCTTTCGGACACGCTATGGCCGGGCAGATTTTTTTTCGGCGTCCGCTTTTCCGCGGTCTGCAAGCGCTCATAGTTGTAAAAATAAATTCGTTCCAGCACCGTTAAAGTAAGGGCCATGACTGCAACAACGCTGCCGGCTAGTATAATAAGCGGCAGCCAGGGGCTAACATCTCCTCCCATCAGGCTAAGCAAAAAGTCGCGTGCAGCCGCCAAAGGCGGCAGACCCCATAAGACCCGTTCCACTCCGGCGAGCCGCGCAGCCCACCCGGTCAAGAGCGCTTGCGCGCCGCCCCAAAAAACATAAAATGACAACACGCCCAGCAGCAAATTTCCGGCTGCCAGCGCCTGATAAAGGCGCCGTGGAGGTAATACGCGCATGAGCAGCATCATCAGCGTAACGGCCAAAGCGGCCGGTATAACCCGGTAAACAAAGATCAGCGGCAAAAGCAGCACGTAGTAGAACCAGGGCGCCGCCACCGTAAGTCCCAGTGCCGCCAGCGGAGCCAGACCAAAGACAGCTGTTTCAAAGAAGCCGAAAAGGGTAAAAAAGGTAAATATCAGGAGCCGCTGCGCGAAGATAATTTTAGGGTTGACGGGCGTGGCCATCAGCAGTGCCATATCCGGTGCGAGAAATATGCGTTCCCGGGATATCTGTGCTGCGGAAAAAAAGAAAATAATAAACAGCCAAGCCAGGAGCAGCGCTAACAGGGGCGACAACGCATTCACCGTCAGGCTGCCTTGGACCGCTTCGGCGATAGGACTGAACCAGCGCAACACAGCTTTGGCGATTAACCCTGCCCCCACGGCTAAAACTAGCACCACAGCCATGGTTACTGCCGCCTGTTTGCCTGTACGCCAGTAGCTGTTGCGCCACAGGAGCAGATCTTTTTGGATCAGCAGGAGCAGCTGTTTCATCTCAGCGTACCCCTTCCCCGCCGGTCAGCTCATGCAAGACTTTCTGCGTTTCCGGGTCGTGGCCGCCGGTCAGCGCAAGGAATATCTCTTCCAGCGAGCCGCAGCGGATCTGCCGGCGCAGTTGCTCCATGTTCCCCATCGCCCGCAGCTTGCCACCTGCGATAATGGCGATGCGGTCACAGAGGGTTTCGGCGATCTCCATCACGTGGGTAGACAAAAAGACGGATCCCCCCTGCGCTTTGATCGACTGAAAAATGTCTTTGACCAGCCGCGCGCTTTTAGGGTCCAGGTTGGCTGTGGGTTCATCCACCAACAGCAAAGATGGTTTGTGCAGCAGGGCTGCCACCAGGGCGGTTTTCTGGCGCATGCCCCGGGAGTAGCCCTGGATTAGCTGATCACACTCACTCTCCATCTCAAAGAGGTGAAAATAGCTTCCCACTTTATCCCGCAGTCCTTCAGGTGCCACGCCATAAAGCCTGGCCACGAAACCGGCCATTTCTCTGCCGGTCAGTTTCTCATAGAGATAGGGGCTGTCTGGTACAAATCCCAGTAAAGCCTTGACCGAGGCCGGTTGTCTGCCCAAGTCGAAGCCGGCGATGCGGATGGTGCCGCCGCTTGGGCGCAGCAAGCCGGCGCAGCATTTCATCGTCGTAGTCTTTCCCGCGCCGTTAGGCCCGAGAAAACCGAATATTTCCCCTCTGTTCACCGTCAGGGAAATATTCTGCACAGCCGGCAGGCCGCCATAGCTTTTGGAGAGATTGTTCAGCTCCAAAATAATCTCTGGCACATTGTTCATGCAAACTCCTCCTCGAATAAGCGAAAAAGAGAATTAGTTTTTAATAACGCCCGTTCGCGTTTTCGGTAACGGTTTCACCGTCGGCTAATATCTCGCCTGCGGTTGGGAAGAGCATATTGGTGATGATATTCAGCAACGTAGTTTTACCAGCGCCATTCCTGCCCAAAAGGCCGTATATTTTATCCGGCAGAAATGTCAGGGAGACATTCTTCAGGGCAGCTGTCCTGCCGTAATTTTTGTAAACATTCTTAATCTCGATGGTAGGCATTGCGAACACCCCTTTCGGCTTCCGACGAAATTCTTCCCTATGACATGAAGATCAAAGACGCCTTCCGGTGGGCTAAGGAATTTCGTCCGGCCTTCGATTTACAGTATGCATATAAACTGGCGGATAAGTTTTCCCTTGATTCCGGCAAAAAAACGTATGAACTATCCACCGGTTACCGGACCATTATCAGATTGGTCCTGACTTTAGCGTCAGGCGCGCCGGTCATAATTTTCGACGAGCCGGCACTGGGGCTTGACGCTAACCACCGGGAGCTTTTTTACAAAGAACTGGTCGCCAACTACAGCGAACGGCCGAAAACGGTGGTTATCTCCACCCATTTAATCGATGAGATTTCCGCGGTGCTGGAAGAAGTGGTGATCATAAAAAACGGTGAGATTATTTTGAGCAGGCCGCTCGATGAAGTTTTGCAGGAGGCCTATACGATAACGGGAGAAGAGGCGGCCGTTGACCGCTATACCAAGCAAAAAAACGTGATCGGTGAAGAAACAATAGGAAACCTGAAAACGGCTTATATTTTCCAAAAACGTGACAGTGCGGATCAAGCTGCCGCCGGCGGGCTGGGGCTTAAAATGACGCCGGCAAAGCTGCAGGAGCTGTTTATCCGCCTGACCAATTCTTAAAGGAGGTTATGGAAAATGAGCAAGACATCAAAAATAGTAAAATACCAATTGGCGCGCCCGTACTTACAGGGACAGACTTTGCTATGTTTTTCCGTTATCTTTTTGAGTATTATCTTGTCGTTTGTCGTTCAGCGTTTTTTTGCAGGTACACGAGAAAACGGCGTGGGATCCACCGATCCTATCGCCCTCATTTGGATTTTTATCATCGGCCTTATTAGTGTTTTCGGCTGTGATTTTAAATACCTGTTGTCCCAAGGCATTTCCCGCAAAACATTTTTCCGGGCGGTTACGCTGACTTATATTATTTTTGCGGCAATCTGGGCGATTGGTGTTACCTTTTTTGTCATGATTGCAGCTGAGATAACGAGAATCCAAGTGCTGTACCAGATAATCTATCGTAACCTGGACGTTCCAGGGGTTATTACCTGGTTATTTGCCGCCTTGCTGCTGCTCCTGATGCTCGGCTGGTTTATTGCTCTGGTTTACCTTAGCAGTGATAAGCGTACCAGATATATAGTCAGTCTCGCGCCATTTATCATGTTCGGAATGCTGTCTGCGCTTAATCAGGCTGCGGGCGGCGTGGTTTTCCAAGCGGTATTAGCCATTTTGACGGCAGTCATGGGCCTTTCCACACCTGTTCCCAATCCGTATATCGCCGCCCTCAGTATGCTGCTTGTCACCGCTTTGCTCTGCGGCTGTAATTTCCTGCTGATTCGCAGAGCACAGTGAAATAGTAACTGGTCAGTTTTTTCGCCTTCCGTCTTTGTCGAAGTGCTTATGTAAACAAAACGAGACCCGACACCGGGGATGGATGAGGGCAGTTATTTCGCAGGTCTGTTCCTGGGTATAAGAGAAAATCCTTCCTGCATATAACAATCCCACAATCTTGCGTCCCAACATGCTACAAGCAGTTTTTCACCGTCAAGTCGCCTTGAAAGAATAATTGAGCTGGCCAAATGCAGCGCGTCAAAACCACGTAGGGGGTACTTGTCAACCAAGGTATTCACCCGTTGCAGGATAGAATCGGATACTTCCAAGGCAAAATAAAACTTCCAATCTTCATTGAAATTGGCAACAACGTCACGATATGCCTGAGTATCCAGTATCCCCTCCCGCCCAGCCCGGGCAAAAGTAGCTCTTGCTTCTGCGTAAGCCACCTTTGAAGTAGCTATAAAAGTACACTTTTGCATATAATCAGCAACAAGCTCACTGCCCTCTTCATCAACATAAAGTTTAACCAATGCGCTGGTGTCGAAATAACAGATCATCTCCGGTCCTCGCTCACAATCTCAGACAGATTACTGGCCTTAATATCTTTCTTGCTGACAGAGATAATCCGACCCGGCTTGCTACCCTGCCAAGATGCCAAACCTTCCCTCACCATCCTGAAGGCATCTTCCGGCACATTCAAAGAGACAGGAGAAAGCTTGGCTACGGGAACGCCTCTTTCCGTAATGGTAATGGTTTCTCCCTTTTTTACCATACGGATATAAAAGCTTAATGATTTTTTTAATTCCCTGATTCCTGCCTTTTCCATATATAAATCCTCCCTAGAATAACAGTAACTACATTATACTGTTTTTGTAACCACCAGGCAAGCGTGAATAAAGAAAAACCGGAGGTCAGGTCTATTGTTAAAGTATAAAATCGTTGCCCGCTCTTCTTAATCCTATTATGCATTGTATTTGAATCATTGCTGCTCTTATTTATTCCTGCACGTATCCATTGAAATGGTTTGCCGGCAGATGTTTAATTCATATCGATTCTGCCGTTTAGCAAGTAGGTAAGGCCTATGTATTGCAGAATCAGCGCCGAGGTTGTAATGAATATATTTCGCAAGGCCACGTTCCAGGGTGTTTGTAGCAAGCTGCCGCCGGCAATGGCAGCCCCCTCTGTCAGGTCTGCGATTGGCGCTGTCACTAACCCCGAGGGATTCAGGTCTGCATGAAATATCAGTAGGTAGATTGCCAGAATTATAGTCAAGAATCCCAACAGAGCGGCGCCGAACTGGTTTCCGGCGGCCGCGAGGAAGGAATGAGCAAGCATTAATATAATCAGGCTGATTGAGCCAAAGTAAAGGCTGAAAGCGAAGATATTAGCAATCGCCGGCAGGGTAACGCCGCCCGGCAGCAGGGTATAGGCAAACGGGTAAAACGAGACCCAGGAGGCTATAAAGAGCAAGGCAATGCTGCAGACCATCACGAGGTGGGAGGTGATCAGTTTGCCCGGCTTTTGCGGAATCTGCTGATATTGTAGGCTTGCTAAAGCGTTTCCCCTGAAGAATACCACATCCATGAAAATTATAATATTGATAACCGACAATAAAAACCACACGCCAAGCATTGCGCTTTGCCGCAGAAACTCCGGCAGCGCAGGGGCAAAGAGGTGTGAGGTCAGGCTGAACAGCAGATAGATTGCGAGATACCATAAGCGGTTTCCCAGCGCCAGAAAGGAGTACTTGAGCAGTGCCGGCAATTTGCATTCCCCCCTGATTAATAATTACTGTATTTCTCCAGCAGGCAAGCGGCGGTATAAAGCAAAAGAGCGCTTGACGCAAAAACAATCAGCGCCAGCAGGGACCGTGAGACAGCGATATGTTCCTGGAATACCCTGGAATGTAAAGGGATAATTACAACAGCTACCCAAAACGCAGAATTCATAACCGATGTTTCATTGGTGATCCACCAGGCAAGCTTACGTAAAAATCGAAGTTTTTTAGGCAATACCAGCCGGCCCTTCAGTGTCCCGGCGACGGCTAATTGACAAACATAGATTGATTGAGCCAGGATATACATACCCGCGAGCATCAGCCACTGCCAGCCGTCTAACAATTGAATGCCGGGCTGCTGCCGGAAAGCGAGGAGAAGGGCGAAGTAGCTGGTGGCAGTGGCAGCCCCTGCCGCCAGCGAGGCAAGCAGAGCGGCCAAAAGGGACCAAAGGTGCGGCAACGGGATCAGCAGGGGCAGAGAACTGACTTTTGTGTTTAAATGCATATACGACGTATAGTGTATGCAGATGCCGCCGCTTAGTACACCAACATAAAATATTGCGATGATAGTTAAGATCGTCCCGGCGGTTACATTAAAGAGCTGGTGGCTCAGCCAGCCAAGGAGCGTCACAAAAAGCAGGATGCCGAGGAACACTTTCATATCCAAACCGCGGTAGTTCATTAGTTGATATTTAAGTAGCTTTCGCATGGCGGAAAACCTCCAGGTAATATTCCCCGACAGATTGGTTTTTGCTTTGCCTGATCTCGTCGGCGGCGATCTCCCGGATCACCTTGCCGAATCAGGGCGTGTTGTGATTACCCCGGTTGCTGTGATTCCAAATGCATCTTTCTGTACAAGATGTTATCAATAGTAGCCGTATTTTTCTAGTAAATAGGAATTTACGTAAGTAATCACCACGCTAAAAGCGCATATAATTAAGGCCATCACGGGACGTGAGAGAGGCAAGTTGTCTCTGCCGAAGAAGAACACAGCTGCTCCAATGATCAAAACGTAATAGAAAACGGGCACGGTAATGTTCACCGTTGTGTTGTCTGTTACACGCCAATTGCTTAACCTACTCAAAAACCGCAGCCCCCTGGGCAGCGCCAGTCTGTCTTTTAGCAGCTGGTGGACTGCCAGCATGTTGACGAAACCCGAGATCCCCAGGAGGTAATAACTGGCGTACAGGAGCCATTGTTGGCCGCCGGGCAGAACAACGTACGGCTCCTGCCGGAAAGCATAGGCTAAAACTAGATACGAGGCGGCAGCGGCAGCACCAACAGGCAGCGAGGCGAGCAGGCGGGCAAGCAGCGACCACAGTTGCGGCATGGGAATATGCAGGGGTAAAGTGTGTTCTTGCCACGAGATAAACAGGGCCGTCACGTGAGGAATGTATTGCATTGCTGAGACACTGCCAAGAAAAATCACCTGCAGAATTGTTCTCATAGCCAGCAGCACAATATGGGCAGGTGCATTGAAGAGGGAATGGCTCAACCAGCCTAGGAATGTTGCTGCAACCAGCAGGCCAAACATGACTTGCACCGCAGGGCTGCGGTACTGCATTAATTGCAGCTTAAGTAGCTTTCGCATGGCGGAAAACCTCCAGGTAATATTCCCCGACAGATTGGCCGTTGTTCTGTCTGATCTCGTCGGCGGCGATCTCCCGGATCACCTTGCCGCGGTGCAACAGTTTCACCTCGTCCAGCAGCTGCTCCACATATTCGATGTGGTGGGTGGCTAGGATAATCGTGCTGTTATGGTCGAAGGTAGTAAGTATAATATCAATAATTTTCTCCCGCGTAACCGGGTCGACGCCGTCAAAGGCCTCGTCAAGCAAAAAAAGCCGGGCGCGCCGCGACAGGACAACAGCCAGCTTCAGCCGTGCCTCCATCCCCTTGGAGAGCTTGCTGACTGGAAAAGTCTTTTCCAGCTCAAGCTCACGCAACAGGTGTTCCGCTTTCGCTCTGTCGAAGTCAGCGAAAAAGTCGCTGAAGAAATTCACAGCATCACCAACCTTCATCCAGTCAAGGAAATAATTGCTGTCGGGAAGGTAAGCCACTTTCGCCTTGGTGGCCAGACCGGGCCTGACGCCGTCGATCAGCACCTGTCCCTGATAGATCATGATCAGGGCGGCGCAGATTTTTAAAAAAGTGGTCTTTCCGCTGGCGTTTGGACCAAGCAATCCATAAATCTTTCCGCTCTCAAAGCGGCAGTTGACCCCATTTAGTGCCTTTGTTTCGCCGTAGTGCTTCACCAGGTTGGATACGGTTAAGATTTCGCCCACGAGGCTCACTCCTTTTGGTTTTATGTGGTCAGCTGGTCTTTTTGTCATCTTTTACGCGGGACAGGAATTGCCGCAAATGTTCATAAATTTCCTCTGTACTAAATCCCAGCCGCGACATTTCGCTGATGAAGCGGGAGGTGTTGCGCTCCGCAATTTCTTCTTTCAGAGTACGCGCCAGGAGTGTACTTGTGCTGACAAAAGTACCCAGCCCCTTTTGCTTTGTGATAATGCGCTCCTGCTCAAGAAAAGCATATACCCTAGCCACCGTGTTGGGATTAACTCTCATGATGGCGGCCTGTTCCTTAATCGTAGGCAGCTGCATGCCGGGCGTCAGTCTGCCCAAAGCAATTTGAGTTTTAATCTCGCTTATAATCTGCAAATAGATTGGTTCGCGGTCGTTATAGCGCATAAAATATTCACCTCCGTGCTGCGGGGATGTCAGAGTTGTTTGCTGGCAGATTGCATAATAATTAACTAGTTTACTATTTTACTAGTATTATATACCCACAAAGCAAGATTGTCTAGGCGAAAGTTTCTGTAGACAATTTTAACTTGCTCTGAAGTTCTTTTTCAATCTTAAATATTTAAATTCATTTACGTAATATTTTTTGCTATTCTGCAGACAATTATGGTAAAAGGAGGTTTGGCAAAGATGAAAACAAGTGCCAAGAATCAACTTAAAGGTAAGATTACTGGAATTGAGCCGGGTGCTGTCAATGCTTTGGTAACACTTGACATCGGAGGCGGAAACATAATATATTCCACTATCACTATGGAAAGCGTTAAAAACCTTGGACTGAAAGTCGGAGGGGAAGCTTATGCATTGATCAAAGCTTCGAGCGTAATCATTGGTGTAGATCACTAGGCAAGGTGCTAACCGGCTTGACGCTTATTGCTCGGAACACAGGCGTACGGGCACAGCAATGGCAAATTGTCAAACAGGCTATTGAAGCTGGAAGAAACGTTTTAATCCAAAAAATATGGCGCTGGCGGCAGCAGACCTGAACTGCGGAGTCCGCATCAACGCCTCATCGCGTGCATTGGAAAGAAAGCCAAACTCTATTAGAGCGGCCGGCATGGTGGTTTCACGTATAACGTGAAAATTGCCATGTTTGACACCTCTATCAGGCAGGCCAAACGCCTGCAACATCTCCGCTTGCAAACAAGTGGCCAGCCAGCGACTTTCAGCATCATTAGGCTTACCTCGGAAATAAAATGTTTCTGTGCCTGAAACGTTTTGGCTAAAGTATGCGTTAGCGTGAACGCTGACAAATACATGTGCTAACGCCTGCTCAGCTATAGCTACTCGTTGCCTGAGAGAAACAGTGGTATCACCGCGTGTCAGCACCACCACGGCTCCCGCTTGACGCAGCAATTCCGCCGCTTGAAGGGAAACGTCCAGTACCAACCCATCTTCAACTAGACCAGTGATGCCTACCGCACCGGTAGCCCAACCACGGTTTGGGTCTATGCCATGCCCTGGATCAAGGACAACGATTCTGCCGGATAACGGTGAACTCTTCACCGGTTGCTCCACCGCAAGGGTATTAGTCGCAGGGGTCAGTGGTTTTACTAAATCCGACGCAACCAGCCAGGAAGCAATCCAGACAATTTCTCCGCCGCTTAAACGTACTTGCAGCCAATCGCCTTGTCTGTCGACCACCGTCAAGCTTGTTCCCAGTGAAAGCGTAGAAATCTGCCTTTTTTCAAAACCCGGCCCAGACCAGACAGTTGAACCGTCCACTGCGACATAAACCAGCCGTTCTGTCGTATTGGCAATAGTGCCGGTCAGTTCTGGCTTAGGCTGTTGAGTTAGTTGCTTCGGCGGCAACGCTTCAGCCGTTGGTGTCTGAAATTTAATTTCTGTAGTAGCAACTAGCCAGGAAGCAATCCAGACAATTTCTCCGCCGCTTAAACGTACTTGCAGCCAATCGCCTTGTCTGTCGACCACCGTCAAGCTTGTTCCCAGTGAAAGCGTAGAAACCAGCCTTGTTTCAAAACCCGGTCCAGACCAGACAGTTGAATCGTCCACTGCGACATAAACCAGCCGTTCTGTCGTATTGGCAGGTGGGACAACCGCCAAAATCGGTACATTTACTGTAACGGTATTAACTGAGCCTGAAGCAGCGGGAGAACTTGTAACTCTCAAAAGGTTTTCTTCTGCGGATGAATCCGTTTTTCGGGTCACGGGTTCTGGTGTAACCGGGACTGCTTGTGTCAACTGAGCTCCCTCTCGGATAGTCATGTGTTGAGCGGCTACCCACCCGTTTCGTCCGTCAGGCAATTTCACTTGCAACCAGTCGCCTTGACGAGAGAGCACTTGGAGCAGGCTTCCGCGCGAAACGGTGGTAAGACGACTGAAAGTGGTGCCTGCTCCCGACCGGACGTTAAGCACACCTGTATTGACAATGGCTTTGGTTCCAGAGGTCATACCTAAATTAGATTTTTCACTGACCGACACGTATTGGGCTGCTACCCAACCACTTAAACCTGTGGTTAAGCGTACCTGAAGCCAGCCGGGATGCTCTGTCAGTACGGGGAGAACATTTCCTCGCTGAAGCAGGCTAATACGGCTGTGTTGCAAAGTTGGACCGGAACGGACGTTTAGTTTGTCGACATTAACTGTGGCAGTACGCCGAACGGCAGCAGAAGCTGTGAGCCCGGTACTAAATACAACGGCAAAAAGGAGCAGGGACAGGAGAATAGGCAAACGTTTCCGCAAGCAGATTTCACCATCCTTTTGTGTAAGGTCATCTTTCCTGAATCTGAAGATAAGCAATAGCCAGACATAAACTCTGTTAGACTCATAATTAAGTGACTAAAAAGCTCGGATAAATAGTCTTTATCGGTCTGGCCTACGTGAGGAAGATGAAGTACTGGCGGTTAAACGGTTAATCAGCGGTACGACAGCGTTAAAGGCCAAGATAGCGAAGGTAGTACCTTCGGGGAGTGGGCTCCAGTAACGCATGGCCATAGTTCCAGCTCCGATTGCCGCCCCAAACAGCCAGCGACCTGTCTGTGTGCGGGGAGACGTGACCGGATCTGTGGCCATAAACAACGCGCCGAGCAGCAGGCTGCCCGATATAAGGTGAAACACCGGGTCGTCACCAACCACCAGCGCGATGATGACAGTAGTAAGAAGGCAAGCGGCTGGAATCCGCCAGTTGGCGTATTTTTTATATGCCAGCCACATAAAGCCGAGAAGCAGGGCTGCCGCAGAAGTTTCACCGATGGAGCCGGGTACGTTGCCGATAAAAAGCGCCGTTAAAGGAGCGCTTATTCCCTCCGCCCGGAAAGTTTGCAGCGGGGTTGCAGCAGTGGTCAGCAGCACCGGTTCCAGCCAGGGGCGCATCGCTCCCGGAAAAGCCAAAACAACAAATAGTCTCCCAGACAGCGCCGGATTGAACAGATTCTTGCCAAATCCGCCAAATATTTGCTTTCCAAAAATAATGGCAAAAGCTGCTCCGGCCGCAGCCACAGGCAGTGGAACGGACGGCGAGAGAGTGAGGCCAAACAGCAAACCGGTAACTACTGCGCTTAAATCTTTAACTTTTACCGGTTTCTTGAAAACTTTCTGCCAAAGTGCTTCTGCGCCTACCGCAGTTGTCACACTGACGATAATCAGCAAGAAAGCAGGCAGCCTGTAAAACCAAAGCGCTGCCAAAGTTGCCGGAACAAGAGCCAGTAACATTCCTCTCATCGTTTTCACCGAGTTCTGTCCTCCAAATCTGCCATTGAAAATAGTTTGGATTATGATTATCTGTCTAGGAGAATTTCATAGTGATATTTCGGCAAGAATCGAGTTAAATCCTTTTTATTTCCGGCTGTAGAACTTGATATGTTTTGCAGAAATTTAACTTTATTTGCCTTTGTCAATAAAAAAAGCTCCCCTTGTGTAGTCCTGAATTTTTGCCTTCTCAGGTATCTACAAAAAAAGGAGCGTATCTGCATTAAGATACTTCGGTTGCTAGGAGTTTTCAACTTCAGCGCGGGGATGTCTGTGGCCTCTCCTCGATTGAAACTGCTACATGCCGGGTAGTGTTTTGCCGATGAATCAGCAGAGCAATCTGATTGCCTATGGGTGTAGTTCTGATGGCTTTAATGAGCTGCTCTGAATTTTCTACCTTGCGGCCGCCAAACTCCAAGACTATATCACCTCGGCGCAGACCTGCTCTGTGTGCAGGGCCTCCTTGTACTATATCGGCGATCAGAACACCCTTGGAGGTATTGAGGTTAAATTGTTCGGCCAACTGTGGGGTAACATCCTGCAACAAAACACCCATCCAGGGACGGATTACCCTACCTTTTTCAATCAGATCTCGCAAGACCATCTTTACTGTATTGGCGGAGATAGAAAACCCGATTCCTTGGGCTTGCGTCTTCATGGCTGTGTTAATCCCGATTACTTCTCCCCTTAGGTTTAGCAGCGGTCCGCCGCTGTTGCCCGGATTGATGGAAGCATCGGTTTGCAGAAGGTCTTCAAACCTGCGGTCCTCCACAGTAACTCTCCGCCCTTTGTAGCTTATCACCCCTACTGTTACAGTATGAGCCATACCATAAGGGTTGCCAATGGCCACTACCCACTCTCCAACCCGTACTTCATCCGTATTCCCTAAGGTCAGCGCGGGCAGATTATTGGCGTCTATTTTCAGTACTGCTAAATCCAATTCATAGTCTGATCCGATCAGCTTTGCCTCGTGGACATCTTCCCGTCCGGGCATTCTAACTTCAATCCGCGTTGCGCCTTGCACGACGTGTTGGTTAGTCAGGATATAACCGTCCCGGGAAATAATAAAGCCGGAACCCATTCCCCGTCGCACTTGGGTTCCAGAAGATAAAGGAGTTTCGCCAAAAAATTGCCGGAAAAAGGGGTCATTATGGAAAGGAACTTGCTGTCTGCGCCTGGTTTCTACAAAGGTCTCGATGGAAACGACGGCTGGACCGACTCTTTCCACCAGGTCCGCAATAGTGTTTGGGCCTACTCCAGGCAGACTGCTGGGTTGAGAAAAATTAACGGTTGAAATTGCAGGAGACGCCTGACCGGCAGTAGAAACGGTAGCCGGCAGAACATTTAAATACAATATCCAGCCTGAAGCTGTCAGACCAAGGGAAAAGGCTAGTATTGTTGCAATCAGAAAGTACATTTTAGTCCGATTTTTCACTTCTACTACCTCCTTTATGAGAAAATCCTTACAGTAATAATTATAGCTTCTTTTTTGGCACCTTATCAAGATGAAGTTTATTATTTGGCAGCTTTGTGTAACCACAAAACGTAAGTTTGTTTCGTTTTAATATAAAAGTCTTCTTCAAAGTTCGATTCTAAAAATCGTTCCTTTGTTCAATTCGCTCCATACACTGATTTTACCCTTGTGATTATCAATTATCTGTTTGGCTATAGATAGACCCAGACCGGTTCCGCCGCTTTCTTTAGCGCGGGATTTATCAGCCCTGTAAAAGCGTGTAAAGATGTGAGGCAGGTCTTCTTTGGAGATACCGATTCCGTTGTCTTCAACGATAATTACGGATTTGCTGTGTTTAATGTAGGAGTTAAGCTTAATGAGGCCGCCTTCAGGCGTATACTTAATGCTGTTATCTATCAGTATTCTGATTGCTTCTTTGAGAAGTTTCCTGTCGGCATTGATGAAAAAGTCTTCATTCTTTTCATTAATAAACTGGTGGGTCGAGTTGATTAAATTAGTTTCATAAAGGATCTCATTGATTACTTCACTTATTTTAAATTTCTCTAGATTAATTTTTAGAGTTCCGCTATCTTCCTTGGCTAAAAAAAGTAGTTCCTCAATCAAATGGTTCATATTCTCTGATTCGCTCTGGAGAGCGGCAATAGATTCTTCCAGCACTTTTTTGTCATCTTTTCCCCAACGAGCAAGGAGATTAGCATACCCCTGAATTACGGAAATTGGCGTACGTAATTCGTGGGAGGCGTCAGAGACAAAGCGGTTCTGCTGCTCTACCGATTTCTGAATTCTGTCGAGCATATGGTTAAAGGTCTGCGCCAGTTCTTTTAATTCGTTTTTAGACCCCTTTACATTTAGCCTCCGGTCCAACTGGTTGAAAGAAATTTCCTGGACGGTCTGTGTCATGGTTTTAATAGGAGCTAGGAGTCTGCGGCTTACCCTTGAACCGACAAAGATAATGACCAGAATACCGGCCAAGTTGGATGCAAAGAGTATCGTGACCAGTAGAAAAATATAGTTCTTTGGGGGATAGTCTTGAATGAAGTAAATGAAACTAATAATTATACCAGTGCTCATCAGCAAAAAGACAGCAAAAAAAACCACTACATAGGTGAGGGTAATTCTGAAAGTGAGAGAGAAGCGCAACTTGTTTCCCAGGCCTTCTTTAATCAGCTCTAAAAGATGAAAGAATGACCTAATCATAAGAAAAACCATTTTGTAGACCAAGCGTATTGTTTTTGAAATAAGCTTAAATATTTTGGCGATTTTATTCTTCATTTCTGAGTTGATACCCCACTCCGCGCACAGTGTGAATTAACTTTGTGTTAAATTTTTCGTCCAGCTTGCTCCTGAGATAGCGGATATAGACATCAACTACGTTGGTATCGCCACCGAATTCGTAGCCCCAGACATTTTCCATAATGGTATCCCTGGTTAAAACGATTTTTTTATTAAGTAGCAGGTATTTTAGTAGGTCAAATTCGGTTTTTGTCAGATCTGCCGTTTCACCGTCATAGGTTACCGTGTATTTGCTTGTATCAAGGCAGAGTTTACCCGCTTGCAGGATATCTTGTTTTGTAAAAGCGACAGCTTTGCATTTGAGGGTTTTACGAATTCGGGCTAGAAGTTCCTCAATGGCAAAAGGTTTAACGAGATAATCATCGGCTCCGCAATCCAGTCCCATTACTTTGTCCATAATATCTCCCTTGGCAGTTAGCATGATAACAGGCACGTCAGAAACCTGCCGAAGCCTGCGCAGCACTTCCATTCCATTAAGGGATGGTAGCATTACATCGAGAATAATTAGGTCATAATTGCCCTTTATGGCTTGATCCAGACCAGTTCGACCGTTGTGCTCCAGCGTCACAACATACCCTTCGTGCTCCAGTTCCAATTGAATGAACCTAGCTATTCTTGTTTCGTCTTCCACAACGAGGATGTTGTTTTTATTCATCGAGAACTCTCCTTGCGGCATTAATATACTTCAATTATATACAGAAAAGAACGTAAAGGCATAAAGAATATAGTTTTAAGTTAATGAGAGGAGAAGTAAAAAACTGCCGATAAATTAATACCAGCAGATTTTCATGCTCCAGAAATACATCTGTGTTAATCAGGCTTCTTTGTTTCCCAGACGCTCTTAACTTCTTGGGCAACTTTGCCGGCTAAATCGCTGGTTTTGCTGGCGATATTGTGCAAGCTGTTATTAATGCCGTATTCCTGGCCGTTGTCTTTGATGAACTTTATCCGACAGTCGGTTACCAAGGCTAGAAAAAACAGCGCCACAGCAAGTGGCATGGTAATAATGCTTACTAAAAGTGCCAGTGGCAAGCTAATATTAAGCAAGGTATGATTGTCTTTAGATGTAATTCGTAAACGAATAGGGCTAACTTTAGTATAAAGTTTCTTCAATTTTTTCCAGAAGGAAGAAGTATTGACCTCCAGCTTGTTTTCCTGTTTAATTTTATCTTGTTCTTCCAGGTAGGCCAATGCTTCTACAACGTCCCCTTCGTTTTTTTGCAAGGCTTCCTTTGCTTCATTGTAAGTGACGTCAGCCCGTTTTCGCAGCAGATCAATCTTTTCAAGTGTTATTTCCATAGTTATCCCTCCAAATTATTCTTATTCTTCAATTTATATGATAACCCTCGGAAGTTAGAGTTAGATTAACTTAAGATTAGAGTTTGATTAGAAATGAATAAAGGGTCTGATTTGTTGCCAGGATGCCCTCGAAGGCTTCAATTTGAAGTGTATATATGCTACAATGGAATTGTTCTATCAACGACACCTCAAGATTTTCAGCGGAGAGGTGTCGTTTGCTGTTTAACGCAGATCGTTTTGCAGAATTCCGTTTGAGAGGAAGTAGAAAGTTTGAATGGAAGTCGTATGGAAGGATCGAGGGTACCCATCAGGTCGATATGGATCATAGCTGTGTCCACGGCGACCTCCTTGTGTTTGGTTGCTACATTGATGGTTCTCTTCTGCCTTTTGGAAAGAAGACGCGAATATCGGGAGCCTTACGGTGAAATTGGTACTTCTGTTATAGTGCTGTACAATGAATACGTTGATGATGCGGGAAGCACAAAAGTTCTGGACTATAAAGGCTTAAGGGAAATTGCCGGAAAAATAGAACACGTGTCAAAAGTTTTTGTAAAGTACGTCAACCGGGAATACAGGTCGGTCGTGACTTTGTTGGGCGATGGCAATGTGCCTGAAGTCAGTTCCAAGACCGGAGTGACAGGCGTCAATGCTGCGTATAGCAAGTTCAGGGGCTTTGCGATGAAAGAAGGGAGGTTCTTTCAAGAGGCCGATGAGACCCGTTTAGTTGCCGTCATCAGCGAGGACTTTGCCAGGATATTGGGCAGTGGAGCAGGTGACCGTGTGCGCTTATGGGATAAGGAGTTTGAAATAGTTGGTGTAATAGCACGTCCGATACCAAAACTATTTAGTATGGGAGTGGATATGGAGTGGATCGAAGACGTATTCATACCCGTAGATATTTTAAAACAAGAAGCAGAGCGATATTTTGCTGCTGAAAAAGTGTCGCCATCTGTCATGTCTAGGGTGAGGATATATTTAATTCATGACCTACCAACGTCGGATGTCATAGTAGGGCAGGCGCAGAAACTTCTGGAGGACAGATTTGGCCGAGGCAATGATTATCTTATAGGTCAAGCGACGACAGCGTTCGGATATATCCATTTCCTTACACTGGCTTTTGTAACTGCGTTGGTGTTTCTGTTTGGAATAAGCCTTCTGTTGTATGTACGCAGCTTGACTGTATTCTATTCTCTAAGCTACATACGTAATGCGCCGGTTCGTAGTACTTGTATATTGCTGATAGTCGCAGGAACAGGAGGAGTGCTGGCAGCTTTAGCGATATCTCACCAGCTGATGGCTGCACCGGTTCAATTCATTATCCCGGCGTTTCTATCCCTGGTTTTCGTTTTGCCGCTACAGCTTTTTTTGACGAAACGTACCCTTAAGCACATGCAAATCTCAACGGGATAGGTGGCCTTTATTGAGGTCTTCAGTCCGCTCCCATTGGCGTCATGTTTGATTATACTGTGTATGACCAGCAGGGTCACTTTGTCAAACGCGAAGCAGGTCGTTTCTATGTGCTGGGAGAAAACCGGATTGTTTTATTGCCTGTGCCGTAAGAGATAGGTTTTTTGTCAGAAATTAGGCAGTTCCGGGATGCTGTCAATAATCTCCTGCATGGTAAAGGAAATACAGGCCAGACGTGTAGATGAAACAGGCTCATCCTCTTTATAAATTTCAGACAGGCAATACTGATCCCCCTCAAGCAGGTATTGTTCCAGCAATTCATTATTTATATCAACAATCCAGTATTCCGGGATCGTATACTTTGCATAAGCATGAAGTTTTTGCTGCCTGTCGCGTTTGGCTGAATGGGGTGAAAGCACCTCCACAACTAAATCCGGAGGTCCTTCAATGCCCCTCCTCGTGATGATCTCCAGTCTAGTACGATGAATCATCACTAAATCCGGTTGGCGGACTTCGGTAACCGATAAGATAAGATCAAAAGGAGCCGGTATTACAACATATTCATTTAAACAATCCCGGTCGATGCAATGCAGAATTTTCTTTACAACAAGTTGATGCACCACACTTGAGCCTGGTGTCATAGCTTCTAGCTGGCCATTGTTGATTTCATACCGCGTTCCGTCATCCGGTAATTTTGCATAAATTTCGTATGTCACCGGGTGTTCTTTAAGTAAGTGATCCGGCTTTGTAGTTTTTTTGTCTTTTACCACAGCCAGTCCCCCTTAAAACTATTTATCCCATTATACCAAACAGGGTTTTTGCTTTACAACCCTTGACATATGTTTAGAGCACCCCTAGGGGGACAGGTGATTTGTCCCACTCGTCCACGCGACCACCCCGCCCTTGCGGGCACCCCTCCAGGGGAAGGGAATTTTTGTAGCAGGAAATTAATATTGTTTCCGACGTAATAGGGGGTGTCGCAGGACGATTCCTTTTCGGGCGGGTTTCAAACCCGCCCTGTAAGACGCGGCAGTTGATAGAAAAGTAAAGCGTCTTTTTTATCTGGTTCCTGATTTTATCAAGGGGTGGTATAACCGCCGTGACGCTTCCGGAACAGAGGAAACCGCAGTTGATGAAGTTTTGTAAAGTACTGATCATGCACGGGATTGACCGCTATGCATGGTAGCGATCTCCACACAACGGGTGTTACTTGTGAAAACTGGCTAAACTGTTTTTTCCTGCTTTGCCGTTTGCGGAAAAAGCAGATGCCGCGCGTCTTGGTTCGAATTGGCAGATGGTGGTATTGCTTACCTCTTTTTTGCTCATTATTGGAGGATTACATAGTATCGTAAAACTTATCGCTGTGGTAAAGAAATTTTTGGGATAGCCTGAAAGTTGGAAATTAAGAAGATTAAGAAGATTATGAAAGGAGTCTCAAAATTGAGTAACAAGTCAATTAAAATAATGCTTTTAGGGATTATGGTAATGCTATTTGGCGGATTTATTGTGTTAGATCCAGCAAGTAACTTAGGTGGTATTGAACATTTAATAATCTTTATAGGATTGACAATTGGCATTTTTGGTATGATTCAAAAAGATTAGATTCACATATCGTAATACAGTTAAGGATGGATAGAGTATAAACGGAAAACTCAAAAAAATAGGATTGTTCATCGGAATAACTTTTGCCCTTAGTTGGGCCATAGCAATTCTATTTTTCATTTTAGGCGGCAAGTGGGGGACGCCCGCCTCAATGATTGTGGCGATGGTGATCATGGCAATGCCTATGGTGTCGACAATCTTAGTCCAGAAAGTTATCTACAAAGAACCGCTGAGGAAACCCTTGGGGATTTCTTTTAAATTAAACCGGTGGTGGCTGGCGGCATGGCTGTTTCCGCCGCTTTTTGCCTTTGCTGTCATGGGAGTAGGTTTGCTTATCCATTAGAGAAAAACCTGTGAGCGCTCGTATGGAAAAACCTCCAGAGAAAGATAATGGTAAGTGGCATTCAGTTTTTCAGGGCGCCCACGCGCCGTGTACAGGATCGGATTCTGGTAGGCAGTGATAATCGATATTGTAAGGAGAAACTCAGCATGGGAAAGGTAGTCATCATTGGAGCAGGGATTGCGGGGCTTACGGCAGGGGTGTATGCGCTGCAGAGCGGGTTTGACGTAACGATTTATGAATCGCACTCAATACCTGGAGGTGCGTCCACCAGTTGGCGACGGAAGGGATACTTGTTTGAAGGAGGCATGCACTGGCTGACAGGCTCGTCTCCCGGGTCACCATTAAACAAACTATGGCGTAATATCGGTGCGCTTGACGACGCTACCCCGGTATATTATGGAGAGCCATTTTTAGCCTCTGAATACAACGGTCAAACCGTCCATTTGTATCGTGACGTCGAAAAGCTCAAACGGCTTTTAATCAGCATATCGCCGGAAGATGAAAAGGAAATCATTAGCTTGGCCAAGGATATAAAAAATTTTGCGAAAGTAACTATGCCGGTTACAGACATCAAAGGCGTAAAAGTTAAAGAAAAATCCGGCATGAGCATGTTCACTTTGCTTAGAATGTTTCCGGCGCTTACCCGAATGCCGTTTTACGCAAAACAGACCGCTAAAGAATATTCTCTGCGTTTCAGGAGTCCCGTGTTGCAGCAGTTTCTGCAAACCATAACCACAGAAGATTATTTGTCAATAGCTATGATCTTTACGCTTGCAACCCTCTGCTCTGGTGACGGAGGTTACCCCGCAGGAGGCTCTCTGGCTATGGCCAAGCGTATTGCCGATAAGGTTGAGGTTTTAGGCGGCACAATACATTACAATTCTACTGTGAACAAGGTTTTGGTAAGAAATGATGCGGCGGAGGGAGTTGTAATTGACGGCGCAGAGATTTTTGCCGACAGTGTCATTGTCACGCAGGATACACGCGCTGTCATTGATACACTGTTTGACATGCCGCTTCGCGAGCCTTGGGCCGAAAAAATGCGCCGCAACACAACGCCGCTACTGAACACATTTATCAGCATTGGCGTTGAAACGGATTTGTCCGGCTTGCCCGAACGTATCTACTTCAATTTGGATAAGCCGCTTCTCTGCGGAGGACAAGAAAAATGGCTTCTTGGCATTAACCATTACGCCGGATATAAGGGGTACGCTCCGGACGGGTGCACAGCTATAACCTCCGCATTCGTGGGCGATACCTATGAGTTTTGGAAGCAATGCAAGGACAATGGCACGTATGAAGCTGAAAAGCGAAAACTGGCGGAAGCGTTTATTGAGATTCTTGAGAATAAGTGGCCGCAGACCAAGGGGAAAATTGCCGTTTGGGACGTCGCGACGCCTCTTACCTACGAACGTTATTTGCGCTCCTCCAAAGGTTCATGGATGTCGCTTTTAGAAAAAGGCAGCAAAATGGAGTCGTATCCGACTAAGCCTGAGAAAATAAAAAATCTCTATTTTGCCGGTCAGCGTTTGATGCCTCCGGGTGGTCTGCCGGCCGCAGCAGTAACAGGAAGAAAAGCCGTGCAACACTTATGCCGGGATATGGATACAATTTTTCAGGGGAAATGAAAGAAAGAAAGCGGTGGAGTGAGATATGAAGATCACGGCAATTATAGGGAGTCAGCAAAAGGGGAACACTCTTACGACGGAGTTCTTAAGCCGTCTCTGAGTTCTGTCATCCAGTTCGAAGTGCAGAAAGCGGTCTTTTCAAAATCACGAGAGGACCTTCCTGCCGATTACGATTTCTATATGAAGCTTCTTGATAAAAGTTATTATGTCGAAGCCTCCGTGCCGTGGTATAAAACCTTCATTGCAAAAACATTCGGTAGTGTTGTGTTAAGAAGACTCTAACCACTCCGTGAACCACAGCTACGACGGCCTTATGTTCTTCCGGAATATGCTCTGCGAGAGCTGTATATCGCTATAATTCCGAAACGCTGTCCGGATGTTTCCGGAAATCAATATCTGCTGCCGACAGTGGATGGCAAAAAACAACAAAAAGGAGAGGTGTGACATCATGAAACCTTTTAGTGTTATTAAAGCGCCGCTAGTCTCGGAAGAGTTTTTTTCTGGCGTCAGTTTGATGGGCGATTCTTTAATAAACGCCGGATTGGCAGAACAGCTGGGTATCAAATCTATTACGCAGCTGCCAGTACCTGATTGCGAGTATCAGCGAGATCCGGAAACAAAAATCATAAACCCGTGCCAAGTCCATGATTACTCAATACAGATAGCCGATGCCGTAGAAAAAGACTGCGCTGCCGGATATTTCCCGCTTTTATTAGGGGGTGATTGCACCATTCTTATTGGCGCCATGCTGGCAATGAAACGAAAGGGGAAGTGCGGCTTATTTTTTATTGATGGCCACGCTGATTTTTATGAGCCCAGTGTTTCGCCATCAGGCGAGGCAGCCGATATGGAACTGGGATTTGTTGTGGGTCGTGGGCCGGATATCGTCACCAACATCGAAAATAGAAAACCATTAGTGGAAGAAACAGATACTGTTCTTTTTGGTTTCCGTGATGAAGAACGTATTAAAAAAGCGGGTGGCCAGGACGTGCGTAAGACAAAGATTCATTGTGTCTCCTTAGAAGAAACACGATTGTGCGGCTTTAGTAATACCGTTGAGGTCGGCATACGGAGGTTAAACTCGGTAGAGCAGTTTTGGATTCATGTGGATGTTGACGTGCTTGATGATGCTGTCATGCCTGCGGTTGATTATCGGATGTCAGATGGCTTAAGTGTTGGTGAGATGGTTACTACAATACAGCGTCTTATCAAGACTGGAAGAGCGGCTGGCATGAACATCAGTATATTTAATCCCACCCTTGACTGGGATGGTTCTCTGGCAAAAAAATTGGTCGCCATTATGGCAAAAGGCTTGCAGAATGTTTAACAATCGTATTTGTCATGCCGGCAAAAAAAAACCAAAAAAAAATATGATAATGACGCAGGAGACAAAAATGGCCAGAATTGAGATTAAAAGAGAAAAAGGATATAGTGATGCTATCCGTACATATCGGATAAACTGGACGATACATTCATCGGGAGAATCAAGGCCGGGGAGACTGTTGGTTTTGACATCCAACCGGGGAGACATCATTTGATACTGAAAATTGATTGGTGCAGCAGCAACGGCCTGGATTTTGAAATTAAGAACGGACAGACCCTGAGTTTTGAGTGTGGGAACAATGTCCCATCAGGGTTAAGGCAGGAGTTGCTCTACATAACTGTCTTGCGGCATAAGTATCTGTGGCTCAAACTGAACTTGATTGACGCAGAAGTTGAGCAAACCTCGAAGGGGGGAATAATGCAATCTTAGTCCAGAAAGTTATCTACAAAGAACTGCTGAGGATATGATTTTTCAGGGGAAATGAAGCATGCGAGGAGTTAATAATAAAATGAACATCATGCTAAGTTTATTGCTGAGTTTATTGGTAATTGCTGGGCTAATAGCGATACATGAGTTTGGGCATATGCTATTTGGTTATATAGTTGGTATCCCCACAAACAAGATGACCAGTTTTTGCGCTTGATACATCGTTTGCTGAGAAATCGGATCTATGCGCAAGAAAGAACGTGCAGACAAGGATCAACGTGTCTTTTCCACCAAGCTTGAACTTCGCTTGCTTTACCCTCTCACTTTACTTGATCGGATTCACTTCAGTCTCAATTCCCGAAATATCTTGGAGTAAAACAGTTTTCTTTCTTGCCTGATTTCCTTCAGACCGAATCTGCAAACCAGGTTGGCCGTAGCTGGCTTGGAGGTAATTGATGGCGCAAGGGAAATGTACAGGGCAAATATTACGCCCAGAGGGACAGATGTTTAGTTATCCAAACAGATCGCTGTGGGTTCCGGTGCGGGTCAGGTACAGGATAAGCTCCCCTGATGAAATCTCGTAAACAAGCAGCCAGTCGGGAGTAATATGGCACTCTCTGCACCCGGCAAAATTGCCCCTCAGCGGGTGGTCACGATAGACTGGGTCCAATGTTTCGCCGCGCGCAAGCTTCTTGATAACCTCCGTCAGAAGCGCAAGATTATATCCCCGTTTCTGAATACGCTTCAAGTCTTTAACAAATTTTGAGGTTGGTCTGACGGAATACATCAAGACAGTAACTCCATCATCATCACGTCAACGTCCGTGTAGGTCTTGCCGAGAGCACGGTTTCTCTTCATCCGCTGAACTTCCGCAAGCGCCTCCAGTGTTTCAGCATTTGGGGTGTCAAGCGCAACGTCAAAGGGGATGCGCTGCTGACGCACAGCCTGACGCAGGAAAATATTGAAGGCTGTCGTCATGTTCATTCCGAGCTCTGAAAAAAGCTGCTCAGCCTGTTTCTTAAGCTCAACATCCATGCGGATGGTTATATTCGTCATATCGGCCATAATCATCAACTCCTTTGCTTCAGCATATTCAATATAGCATATAATATGTGCATTGTAAAGGCTACGCACATGAAAGAATCATCGGTAGGTTGGCGATGAGTGCGGCCTAACACCTGGTTGCATGCGAAGGGAAATATGTCAGGAAATATTGTTGTTAATCACGCTGTTTGACGGTAGTTTTTGCACCGAAAATGTCGGTTGTAAATAGTGTTGTTCACCGACAGTTGCCTGAAGATAGTAAAAAACAAGCCCTGGTGACAGAACTTGTTTGGTCGA
>Ga0208734_100016_pt1 | contig 125919 bp, 106 predicted proteins | sample Subbio2Aug_QV11A_FD_184824 | JGI IMG/M metagenome (GOLD analysis project Ga0208734, IMG submission 184824) | Serpentinite rock and fluid subsurface biosphere microbial communities from McLaughlin Reserve, California, USA - CR12Aug_QV11A (SPAdes) | ecosystem: Environmental > Terrestrial > Deep... | reverse complement strand
GATTGCAATGCATTTTGGTGTAATTATCAATTGTTTTTACCATATATTCTATACTACAACTAGTTCGCTTTGTAGCTGCAAAACATTGATTTATAAGGATTTGGTAAAAAATGTCGCCAAACTCGGGATGTATTCAAAAGATGGTTAATGGCCTGAAACAAAACAGAAGGTCGTCCTCACTAAGGGACGGCTTTTTTAATTTCCTTTCCCGGCAATTACAATTAGGTCAGGTTAACAGAAAGGAGGTGGAAGGAATGCCTGTTGTCAGCACAATAACTAACAGCACCCTTAAAATGGTGGTTGCCACCGGCACGGATGGAACCGGCAACCCCATCCTGCGGGCCAGGACCTATAACAAGGTGAAGCCTGCAGCACTAGACCAGGGAATTTTCACTGCGGCTCTGGCCCTGGGCGGTCTGGGAAAGGCTGCCCTGCACGGGGTGGAGCGTGTCGACACCAAGACTTTGGTGCAGATTCCCTAGGTTGTCAGTCTAATGGGCAGTTCAATTAAGCGAGGAGCCGGAAAGGAGGTGGGACTGTGATTTCAAGAAGGCTGGAGCTAATCTTTGTCAACAGCCAGGGTAAAAACGTAACTGTTGGCGTGGTAGACCCGAAGGAGGACCTTACCGCAGAAGCGGTGGAAGGAGCCATGCAGTCGGTAATCAATGCCAATGTTTTTGACTCAGGCGGTGATCTGGTAGCCATTACTGGTGCCCGGGTAGTAACCCGGGAGGTGAACAATCTCCTTGTTTACTAAACCCGGCTCCAGGTAGCCAGGGACCAGGAAGGGAACCCGGTAGCAGGACTGCCGGGTTCCCCATAAAAACAAGCAAGGCTTTTGAAGGGAGGCAAGAGGCATGGAGGAAATGTTAATACAAATTGGCAACTATGGTTTTCCGATGGTGGTCGCCGCTTATCTGCTGGTCAGGGTGGAAAAGAAATTGGAGATGCTTACGCTGGTCATCCGGGATCTTAAGCAGGCAATCGGCTGCCTTTCCGGGCTGGAGTATCATGACCGGGCTTGTTCCGCCTGGCGCTCCCGCCTTCCGGAAGGGGCAGAGGCAGGTGAAACAAGGTGAAGCTAAACTGGCAGTACGCTATCCTGCACCACACAGGGCCGAAGATTTAAACGCCAATTTCCCGCCGCAAGGGCTTTTTGAATTGTTGGCCTTGCGGCTGATAAGATAACGGGATAAAGCAGGCGCTTGACTGCGAACATATGTTCGTTTATAATGGGGTTTGTCAGGAGGTGGATCAATGGAAAAGGTGAATCTTAGCCAGTGTTGGCCGGATATATTTTACTTTGGTCCCATTTGGGGCAAAGACGGCGGCAATTGTACCGAGATATTCATCAAGGGAAACAACCGGCTAGTTGACCGGCGGCGGACAAAAGGAGTGCTGTCAGCCCTGGCCCGGTTATTCGCCCGGGATTTGGTTTACCTGCGGGACAGCTCCCGGCGGGAAGCTAACCGCAGCCACAGCCTGCCGCTGGTGCTGGATCCTGCCATGGTGCTGGTGCCTGTCAAGGCCAGAACCGCTTCCATCAAGGACGAGGGAACCACAGGTTATCTGGTTTTAAACAAGCTGGAGCGGGTGGAGCCGCTAGACAAGGAAGGCAGCAACTCCCGCCTGATCTTTCAGGATGGTCTGGAAGTGACTACTTTGTTAAGCACAGCCACCGTGCGACAGCGAATTTTGGAAGCCAAGAGCCTGAGCAAGCCAGGCTGGAGTGAAACAAAAGTCCATGAACCGTCTCCTGAGCGGGTTTATTATGTAGTGCGGGTAGCGGAGGCTTCTCGCGGCAATCTGGGGCTCTGGCGAGGTGCCTGTAGCCGCAGGCCTGGAAGTTGAGATGACGGTATGATATAAAAAGGAAACAGGCACGATCATGAAGCCTGTTTTAAGGCGGCCGGCTTAATGAACGATTATTGCCGGCTTATTTTTTTCCCTCCGCCTGTTTTTTCCTTTTGCACAGGAAATAATAAGCTGCCAGGTATGCGATCAGAGCCATTCCGGCAGCCAGGATAAAGCCGCCGGCATAAAAGTAGAAACCTAACGCGGCTATATCTTCCAGCTCAGGGGTTGACATGTCTGCCAGGGAGATATCAGTATCCAGCTCCGGATTAAATATCAGAGTGCCCAGGCTGAGGGAAAGGCCGTAAAAAAAGGGGGTTGTCAAAGGGTTAGAAATAAAGGTTGTCGAAATGGAGGACAACTTGTTAGCCTTTAGCAGCAAAGCTGTTGGAATGGCAAACAAAATAGCAAAGCCAAAGGTCGGCAAAACACCCCAGAATACTCCGATGGCCGCCCCTTTGGCTATTTTTTTAGGGTGATCATTGATCTGGATTAGCTTTATCCAGAGATCTGTCATACTCGCTTTTAAAGCTGCGCTATAATTCTTCACACTCATTGACCTCACCGCAAAGTAAACTTCCAGGTAAATATATATTAATTTTCTCACAGAACTTTTCTAGTGTCAAACCAGTTCTGGCAGCCAATTAAGCGATGTCTTTGTTAATTACTCCAAAAATGCCTTAAATTGGCTTTTGACCAATGCAAAAGCAGGGTTTTCTTCTCCAAACAACATAAAATAAAGTTGCCACAGCGGGGCCTTTGCCTTTACCGGGCATTAAAAGCCTAGCATTTATTGGCATGGGCAGAATATGACAAACCAAACAACTTGCGGAAACGGGAGGAAAAGCAAAAGCATTGTCGAAGTACATTTTTATTGGGGACATTCCGCATTCCGTTGCACTTTAGCGGGTTTATTTCCGTCGCCTTAGTATAAGTACGGTGTGACCCCTTGCCTTAATGATTGCCCAGGGCGGGCAGAAATTTTTCTTTTAGGAGAGGTAGGACATGCATTTTCTGCGAAGCCGCAAACCCTTTTCAGTGGTTTTAACTATCTTAATAACCTGCTGGCTCGGCATAATGCCGCTAACCGGTGCGGCTTTTGCCCAGAGTGTGGATCCCCTGGTGGAAGAGGCGGCCTATTATTTAGCAAATTTCCATGTCAAGGAACTGGATTTAAAGGCCTTGCCGAAAACGTCGATGGATGAGCTGCTAAAAGCCGTTGATGATCCTTATGTCGAATACATGGAGCCGCAAAAATTTCAGCGTTTCACGGAGTCTCTTGACGGTTCTTTCGGCGGTGTGGGGATTCAAATTGAAAAGAGAGGCGATTATATTACCGTAATTGCTCCAGTGAAGAATACCCCCGCCTATCAGGCCGGACTGAAGCCGGGGGACCGGATCCTGGCGGTTGATGGAAATTCTTTGGTTGGAGCCAGTACGGAAACTGCTATTTCCCTAATCCGGGGCAAACCGGGGACCAAGGTGACCCTGACCCTTGATCGGGAAGGGGAGGTTTTCCAGGTTACTTTGGAAAGGGCCCTGATCAAGATCCGCGGGACAGAATGGAAAGTCTTGGAGGATTCTGTGGGCTACCTGAGACTGGCTACCTTTGGGAAAAGCACCCCTGCCGAGGTTGACCAGGCTTTGGCAGAACTGACGAACCAGGGGATTAAGTCTTTGATTGTGGACCTGCGGAGTAATCCCGGCGGGCTGTTGGCTGCAGTGATAGAGATCGCCGGGAACTTTTTGCCACAGGGTGCGCCGGTGGTGCATGTAAGAGGCAGAGACGGGCAGGAAAGTTTTCCGGCTAAAGGCAAAGGCATTGCCATCCCGCTGGTGGTCCTGGTAGACGGGGGGAGCGCCAGCGGTTCTGAAATTTTGGCCGGGGCTATTCAGGACTATAACCTGGGTGCCATTGTGGGCACAAACACATTTGGCAAGGGTTCGGTGCAGACCCTGTTTGAATTGTCCAATGGCGGGGTTTTGAAAATGACCACGGCTAAGTATGTCACACCGGTCGGCAGGTTGATTGAAGGGGTGGGGCTTTTGCCTGAGCACCAGGTAGCGGGGGCCGACAACCAGCTGGCATATGCCCTGGGCCTTTTGGGAAGAGGGCGTTCCCGTCAAGTAGTCCTGACAATCGCCGGCAAAGAAGCTGAGGTGGCCGGCCGGAAAGTAGCGCTGGAGACCCCTCCTTTTATCAGGCAGGACCGGGCCTTTGTGCCTTTAAGATTTGTCAGCGAGAGTTTAGGCGCTGTGGTTAATTGGGAGCAGGAGAGCCAGAAAGCAACGATCTTCCTGGGGACTGATAAAATAACTCTGGCCCCGGGGAGACAGACAGCTCTGGTTAACGGCAAAGAAAAAACTATGGATGTTTCCTCGATCCTGGAAAAGGGACGGATCTATGTCCCGATCAGGTTCGTGGCGGAAGTGCTGGGTTCTAAAGTAGAATGGGACGGTCTCTTGTCCCAGGTCCGGATTACCAGATAGCAGCATGCCTTGAGGGCTCATGATCGCTATGGCCGGAAAAAGGGCAAACTAGGGAACAAATGGCAAGGTTTTTTGTCTGATAGTTTCCGCTGTTTTCCCTTTGCTCCGGCTTGTGGCGGAAAGCAGTTACTAGTGCAGCGACAAAAAAGTACGCACACCAAAACAGTCATTATTAATTGTCCAATAGTCAGGACTTTTGTGTCAAAGCTGCACGTTTTAAATCGCCGCTAGTGCCGTCTAATATGTCAGTTTTGATCTAAGGAAAACGAACCGCTCAAATCACCGTAAACGCAGGAAGGACTTATATGTCAAGGCACTAGGCAGGCAAAAGGAGAGGAATGCCCATGGCGCGACGAAGTTATACCGGCTTATTGGTCCTTCTGGTAGCCCTGGCGGTAATTATGGCTGGTTACCTGGGCTGGCAGAGGCATAAGATCGAAAGGGAAAACCGCAAACTGGAAATGGTAGTGGAATATGCCGAGGTATCCAGGCTGGCACAACGGCTTGGTTTTGAGACTGTCGATGTGCTCAGGCGGCTGCAGGCTGCAGGGGCTACAGGAGTTCTGTTTAAAGAACAGACCCTGGCTGATTTGGAAGACCGGCAGCTCTGGACCAAGAGCGGGGAAGAGCTCCTGGCTGATCCCGCCATGGCCAAGATTGCGGGGCAGATCAAGCCGGGATCTTTCTACCTGCTTACCCGCAAGCCGGAATTAGCCCAAAGAATTGCTAAAAACCTGGAGCTTAAAGTATTGCCGGGGCGAATACAGGTGTTGGAGGCTGCCAACCTGTTTCTCGTTGGGGTGCCTTTGCCGAAAGCGGACATCGCGGGAGTTGGCCTGGGGTTTGCTCCCGAGGAGCTGGCAATGGTGGAAAAAGAGAACTTGCGCCTGGTTTTGCAGGTGCGCTCCTGGAATCCGGTCCGGCCGGGTTCAATTGAAGCGGTATTTGAGACCCTGCAGCCGTACCAGCCAAAGATGTCTGTCCTGCTCTTTAATGACGGGATAATTCCTGGCCATCCGGTGCAAATACCTGAATTGGCTGCGGAAGTGGCAAGACTAGGCGTGCCTGTCGGCTTGATTGAGTTTTTTAACCAGAGAGGCTTGGGCCAGCTGGCAGTAGCCGTTGAAAAAAACGCGGTCAGGCTCCACACGATTCCGCAGCGGGAAATGGCGGCAATGACTCAGAACCGGGCGGTGGAAAGGTTTGTTCTGGCTGTGACAGAACGGAATATGCGGGTGTTGTTTGTCCGGCTCTTTTTCGGGGGAGATCCAGGGATGTGGCTTAATACCAATACCACCTATTTATCTGCCTTGCAACAGGAACTGGCGGCAAAAGGTTTTAGCCTTGGCCCTCCGGCATCCTTTGGAGGTGTGCCCGGCTCCCGGCTATTCCTGCTGGTGATAGGACTGGGGGTATTGGCAGGAGGAGTTCTCCTGGCCCAATCAGTTGGCTTGGGATCGGTGGGAAGCTTTCTGGGCTTATTGGGAGCTGTTACTTGGGCAGGCCTTCTGGCTCTGGGCTATACCACTGAGGGCCGGCAGGCGATGGCTTTTTTGGCAGCTGTAATTTTTCCTACTCTGGCGGTGGTGCTGGGGATCAGGGGACGAGCCAATAACACTGCCGGAGCCGTGGTGCTGCTCCTGGTAACAACAATGATCACTTTAACTGGCGCCCTTTTGGTGGTGGGTTTGCTGGCTGATCGCAGTTTCCTTTTAAAAATCCACCAGTTCCTGGGGGTTAAGGCCGCCCACCTGGCGCCGCTGGTTCTGATAGCCGTTTTTATTACGGCTTGGCCTTTAAGGGATCGCTGGCGCCAGGGGTTGAAAAATTTTTTGGAGATGCCAATCAGTGTTAAATACCTGCTTCTGGCAGGAGCTGCCGCCGCCCTGGTAATAGTTTTTCTGACCCGGACCGGTAACGAGGGAGGAGTGCTGGTAACCGGTTTGGAGCAGAAAATGCGAAGCGTTTTGGATGCTTTGCTGGTAGCCCGGCCTCGCACAAAAGAATTTTTAATTGGGCACCCGGCGATGCTGATGGCGCTGTTTTTGGGCTACCGCCACTGGCGGCTGCCCTTGATCCTATTGGGAGCTATCGGCCAGGTCTCTCTCTTGAATACCTTTACCCACCTCCATACTCCGGTAGCGGTTTCCCTTCTGCGAACATTCAACGGACTGTGGTTGGGGATTTTGATCGGCCTTGTTCTTATTTTGGCATACCGCCGGGTGCGCAGTTTTGTGGATTATAACGAGGCGAAAAGATGTCCCCCGCCTTTGTAGGTGGCGGGCAGCGATTTGCTTTTTCAGGCAGCGGGTGATAAACTTTTTCGCAATTTCTGCTGATGTTTTAACAGTCCGGGGAGGTATCGCCTATGAATGGGCCAGTAAAGACAGTTGTCATATCAGGGTATTACGGCTTTGGCAATGCCGGGGATGAGGCGGTGCTCTTCTCCATAATCCAGACACTGCGGAGCCTGCGGGAGAACCTTCGCTTCATCGTGCTTTCCCAGGACCCGCCCAAGACTGCCAAGGCCTATGGAGTCGAGGCAGTCAACCGGTGGAACGTACTTGCAGTCTTAAAAGCCTTAAGACAGGCGGACATCGTCCTAAGCGGCGGGGGAAGCCTGTTGCAAGATGTGACAGGTCCCAGGAGCATCTGGTACTATCTGGGCATTGTCTGGGCAGCGAAACTCTTGCGCCGGCGAGTTATTTTTTACTCTCAGGGGATTGGGCCTGTCAATGGGGTTTCCGGTCGTCACCTGGTGAAAAAAATTGCCAACCGGGTAGACGTGATTACTGTGCGGGACGACCGTTCCCGCACAGAACTGCTGGATATGGAGGTAACAGTGCCCCCATTATATGTGACAGCCGACCCTGTCCTGGGCTTGAGCCGGCAGGACCTGAACCTGAATGCCGGCAAGGAGCTTCTCTTGCGGAACGGGATTGATCCTTCCCGGCCGATCTTGGGGGTTTCGGTCCGGGAATGGCGCGGCTTGACGGGCTATTACCAGGTCCTGGCCAAAGGCTGTGATCACTTGGCCCGCCAGGGATGGCAGGTAGTTTTTATTCCGATGCACTTCCCTGCAGATATTGCCCCAAGCCGGGAGGTGGCCCGCCAGATGAGGGAGTCTTCCGTTATCCTGCGGGAGGACGCTCCGGCAACTACTGTAATGGGAGCAATCGCTCATGTCGGCCTGGTGCTGGGGATGCGCTTGCATGCCCTCATCGTGGCTGCGGTGGCGGGGGTGCCGGTGGTGGGAGTTTCCTATGACCCGAAAGTAACCAGCTTCTTGAAGCTTGTGGAACAGCCTTCTGCCGGGAAGGTGGAAACCCTGACGGCAGAAGAACTGATCCAAACCCTGGACCTGGTCTTGCATAACATTGCAAAGCAGCAGGAAAAAGTTGAGGAGCGTGCAGCCGAACTCCGGCAGGATGCACGCAAAGCGGCCCACCTGGCCCTGGAATTACTGGGCAAATAGAGCGTTTTTTTGTGTGACTGCGTTAACGGGCGGCCGCTCCTTGTTCGAGACGGAGATCATGCGGTTTTGGAGGAGTTGAGCAGGTGAGCTGGTCAAAGGGGGTAGCCAGGGCAGCGCTGGTGGTAATGTTAATGACCTTTTTAAGCCGCATTCTGGGCTTGGCTCGGGATGCGGCAATTGCTGCTGCCTTTGGTGCCAGCGGGGTGACAGACGCCTACATGGTGGCCTACACCCTGCCCTATGCCTTGCAAGCTGTTTCCGGGGTGGCATTTGTGATTGTAATCCTGCCGGCGGTGACCTCTTACCTGGTAGCGGGGCGGCAGGAGGAAGGATGGCAGGTCGCCAGCCAGATTGGCAGCGTAATTTTCCTGGTCCTGACACTGGCTGCAGTTGCCGGAATTGCTTTGGCTCCCTGGCTTGTAAAAGCGGTGGCGCCTGGGTTTTCCGCTGCCGAAGCGGAACTGGCCACCCGTTTAACCAGGATCATGTTTCCTTCCATTGTCTTGATGGGCTGCGGGATGCTGGTCAGCGGTATCCTTAATGCCGGCCGGCGGTTCTCGGTAGCGGCCGTTGCTCCTGGTGTGGTCAATATTATAATTATCCTGGCGGTCTTTTTAGCGGCCTCAATCGAAGGGGTGGCGTGGGGCACCCTGGCGGGTTTTGCGGCCTTTTTGCTGGTCCAGCTGCCTGAACTAAAGAAAGTGGGGTTTCGCTATTCGCCAGGCTTTAACCTGGGGCATCCGGCAGTGCGCCAGGCTTTGGCCAGCCTTGGTCCGGTGCTGCTGGCGGTTTCCGTTACCCAGGTATACCTGATTATGAACCGGTTTTTTGCCTCCTCCTTGGCAGCAGGCAGTATTACGGCCCTGGATCTGGCCAACCGGACCATGAACCTGCCGGGGATTTTTGTCAGCTCTGTTTATACCGCCATTTTTCCTGCCCTGGCTGAACGGGCCGCACTGGGGGACCGGGAGGGTTTAGCCCAAACCCTGACTGGCGGGCTCAGGATGGTGATCTTCCTGATCCTTCCCGCCTCTTTAGGCATGATTATCCTGAAAGAACCGCTGGTTGCCGTTTTGTACCAGAGGGGGGCTTTTGATTCCGCAGCGGCGGAACTTACCTCAAAAGCCTTATTCTATTTTGCTGCCGGCTACCCGGGCCTGGCAGTGAACACGGTGCTTTTGCGGGCCTATTACGCCCTGGGTAACGCTCTCCTTCCTGCTGTTTTAGGCCTGATTTCCGTGGGTATTAACTTGGGGTTAAGTATGCTTCTTCTGCCCCGGATGGGCCACGAAGGTCTGGCTCTGGCTAACTCCCTGGCTACCCTGGCCTATTCAGCCTTACTTTTGATGGCGCTCAAAAAAAGACTGCCGGAGATCTCCTTGGGAGGGCTGGTATCCTTCTTGGTCAAAACAGGGGGCGCCGCTTTGGTGATGGGCATTGCGGGCTTCCAGTTTTACCTCTGGCTGACCCTTCATTTCAACGCCGAAGGTAAGCTGGCGCTTTTTTTGGTCATGGCTGTTACGGCAGGATTTTGCCTGCTCCTTTATCTTGTGGCGGCAAAACTCCTGGGCATAAAGGAAGGCGGGCAGCTTTTCCGTTGAAGCCAAGGCCCAGCCGATTGCCATTTTCTGACTCCTGCAGTCTAAAAATACCATTAAGGGGCTAAGCTTTGGTTAGCAGGATTTCTGTGTTATTTATCGAAGAAAGTTATATTCTTGTCCTTGCTGTCTTTAGGAAGGGTGGTTTCCTTGCTGGATATTAATGATATTTTACAGGTTATTCCTCACCGCTACCCTTTTGTTTTGCTTGACCGGATTTTAGAGCTAGAGAAGGGGAAGCGGGCTGTAGGAATAAAAAATGTTACGATGAATGAGCCATTTTTTCCGGGGCATTTCCCAGGCCGCCCGGTAATGCCGGGAGTCTTGATTTTGGAAGCAATGGCTCAGGTGGGGGCCGTAGCCCTTTTAAGTTTGCCTGAAAATGCCGGAAAAGTTGCCCTTTTTGCCGGTGTGGACGAGGTGCGTTTTCGCCGCCAGGTAATTCCGGGAGACCAGCTACGCCTGGAAGTGGAGATCTTAAAAGTAAGGGGCAGTATCGGCAAAGGGCGGGCCAGGGCTTATGTGGGAGAAAACCTGGCTGCTGAGGGAGAACTTATTTTTGCGCTTGAAAATTAGCGGAAAGCCTTTTATTATAGTCTAGTAGATGCCAGAAGGAGAGAAAAAACTTGCTGCAAAACCTGTTGATAGCCCTTTTAATAACTTTTGTTGTAGTTTACCTGGCGACCCCTGTTGTGAAAAAACTCGCCTTCAAGGTGAGGGCCATCGATGACCCCGATGAGCGAAAAGTGCATAGCCGGGTAATGCCCCGGCTGGGGGGCCTGGCCATTTACCTTGGCTTTACCCTGGCGATTCTTGTTACCCAACCCTTGACAAATGCTGTTTGGGGCCTTCTGCTGGGCGGCACAGTGATTATGCTCCTGGGTGTGGCTGATGACATCAAGGGCCTTTCACCCCGGGTCAAACTGGCCGGACAGGTGGCGGCGGCCTTGATTCTGGTTGCCTTTGGCATCCGGGTGGAGTTTTTAACCAACCCCTTTGCCGGGATGTTCCCGCTGGCCAGTCTGGTCATACCTGTAACACTGCTTTGGATTATCGGCATCACTAACGCAATTAACCTGATCGATGGGCTGGACGGCTTGGCGGCAGGCACATCTGGCATTGCTGCCGTGACCATGGCAGTGGTGACCGCTTTGGAAGGCCATACAGCTATTGCGGCTCTGGCTCTGATCCTGGGCGCCTCGTTGGCCGGATTTTTGCGGTACAACTTTTATCCGGCCCAGATTTTTATGGGTGACAGCGGGTCCATGTTCCTGGGCTTTATCCTGGCAGCCCTTGCTATTATGGGGCTGACCAAAGGCGCTACAGTGATTTCTTTGTTTATCCCGGTGGTTATTCTAGGAATACCAATCATGGATACCCTGTTTGCCATCGTGCGGCGCTTCTTCAACCGGAAACCCATCTTCCAGCCGGATAAACAGCACCTGCATCACTGCCTTCTTAATATAGGATTATCCCACCGGCAGACAGTGCTGGCAATTTACCTTGTTAACATTTGCCTGGGGATCAGCGCCGTGTTCTTAACCCAGCTTACTACTGATCAAAGTGTGGTAATGCTGGTTGGTCTCAGCGTGATCATGCTCACTGCCGCCAACAAGATTGGGGTGTCCGGCGGCATTACCTTTAAGGGGATTATTAAACGGGTGGAGGACCGGAAAAGCTTCTTCCGCGCCTAGCAGACAAGGGGACCAGACAAGGGGACGGTTCTCTTGTCTTTTCCAGGCGATCGACTTTCACGCCACCTATGTCGCCACCGTCAGACAAGGGGACGGTTCTCTTGTCTGTTCAATCAGAAGGATGAAAATGTTATAGTGCATTTTCAGGGAAGGCATGAGGCAGACAGAAGAACCGTCCCCTTGTCTCACGGACAGCCCGATCTGTTAGGAGGCCCGCAATGCAACTTCGGCGAATTGCTTTCTTAACAATAATTATGGTGGTGATGCTGGCAACCGGCTACCTGGCCGGCCGTTCTGTGGAAGCAGGCCCGGGAGGGAGCTTGGTGCCAGGATCCGCAGCGGATCCGTTGGTTTCGGAAAGCTACCTGCGACAAGCCGTAGGCGAGGCCACAGCAACGCTGCAGGCGCAGATAGCCGGGCTGCAGGCCCGGGTGGAGGAGCTGACCAGAACCATTGCCATTTTGGAGGGCCAAGCCCCACCTGTAACCCCAAGTCCGGCACCGGTTCCCGCCCCTCAACTAAAGCCGCCGCCGGTGCAGGCTTTGCGTAAGGCTGTGGTTACCGTCAGTTCCGCCAATGTGCGCGGCGGGCCAGGCACCAGTTTTGCCCGGGTTGCCTCATTGAGTCGGGGAGCTGTGGTTACTATTCTGGAAGAAAAAACAGGTTGGTATCAGATTGAATACAGTGCCGGAAAGAGAGGCTGGATACTGGGCAGCCTGGTTCAGATCCAGAATTGAAACACCTTTTCTGGCACTTTGCACAAGGCTGACTGGGGCGTATGCCTGATATATTAAACCAGGATGACAGAAGAAAAACCGGCTGTGTTATGCGGCGCGAAGAAAGGCGAGACGGTGCTCAGTGTTTGATTGTCCGGAGCTGGTTAAAAAGTTGGCCTGTGGCTTGCCCGGCCGGGAAGAAACGCTGGAACTTCTGACAGCGGCTAAGGACTGCTCCGGCCCTGAAGCAGCCAGGGCTGTTTTTAATTATACCGGCGATGCGGACTACTTGATAAGAAGCCGGGCCTGGGTCAGCCTTAAGCGGATGGCCCCTGCTTCCCTGGTGCCGGAGTTGATGACATCCCTGGCCATGGAACACGACCTGGAATTCCGCCTGCGCTGTGTCGATGTATTGGGCGCTGTCGGAGATCAGGCCGTTGTCGGCCAGGTAGGCGCCTTTCTTGCCGACCCTGACCCGTTGGTTGTGAGGGCTGTTGTGTGGGCATTAGGGGAGATTGGCGGTGAAAAGGCTGCGTCACTCTTGTTGGAGTTTGCCGCCAGCCCAGCGGGCAGGATCATCAGGCGGGAGGTTGTGGCGGAGGCCGTTGCCAGAGCCCTTGCCGGCCTGCCGGAAGATCAAAGGATCGAGTGGTTGCGACAAAAAGAGGCTGCTTCCCTCCGGGTGCGGCAGTACCTGCAGGGCCTATCCCTGGAGGTGGGACCGCTGCCCCGCTTTTCTCCCTACCCGGCACCTGACTACTTCCGGCTGCAGTGCAAGATCAGGGAGATCAGCTTTCAGACCTTTAAAAATATTATGGAGAAGTAAACCAGCCCGGGCTCCAGGCCCGGGCATTTTTTCGTTAATCATGTATAATTAGCGGCCTCGCACATTATAATAACGAGGCGAAAAGATGTCCCCCACCCTTCATGCGGTGGGTCATAATCCCCAGTCTCGCTCACACGGTGTGTTGCATGAAACTGGTTCGCAGTTTCTTCTGATGTTTAAACCCGTGGCTCGTCCGTTGGATTTTGCCCGCTGGAGGTAGACCCGTTGGAAAAGAAAATGATCTGGGAAGCATTAGGAATTCTGTTGTTTATCATAGTCGGGGTTGGCACCATTTATTACCTCTCTAAAAAAGAACTCCTGTAAAAGCGAAAAGAGGTGAAAAAGTGCCTCTGGCCACCTCCCTAATTGAAGTTTTCTTTCAAACAATCCTGGCCTTCACAGCTATTATGGTCTATACCCGGATCCTGGGCAAGCAGCAAATCGGCCAGTTAACTTTTTTCGAATATATTACCGGTATAACTTTTGGCAGTATTGCCGGGACACTGGCGACCGACCGTAATCCTGACATGACCCTGATCCACTTTGCCGGGTTAACTTTTTTTGCGGCTATGACCTTTTTTATGGGACTGGTCTCATTGAAGAGCAGAACTGCCCGCAAGGTGATTGAGGGCGAACCTACGATAGTAGTCCATAATGGACAAATCCTGGACCAGAACTTGAGAAAGATGCGCTACAATCTGGACGAACTTTTAATGCAGCTGCGCGAAAAAGGTGTCTTTCGGGTGGATGACGTCGAATTCGCTCTCCTGGAACCAAACGGGAACATCTCAGTCTTGCCCAAATCCCAGCATCGCCCGGCAACTCCCGGCGATCTGGGGGTTCCGACAGAATACGAGGGCCTTAACATTGAACTTGTGATGGATGGAAAAATAATCAGCCGCAATTTGCAGCAGTTGGGCTTCAGCGAGGATTGGCTAAGGCGGAGGCTGAGAGAAAGGGGCATCACCGGCCTGGATCAAGTGGTGTATGCCGCCATTGCGACCAACGGCAAGCTATATACCGATGTAAAAAAAGACAATTTGCAAATGCCCGTGGATATTTCCGACTGGCCTAAACCCCCCAGGTAAACTATTCCTGTAAACTGCCGCCGGTGTTGACGGCGAGCATTGCCGATGTTACAATGATGCGGAAATCGGTATTCCAAAGAGGAGGGACGCCATGCCATTAATTCTATTCGGCACGGATGGGTGGAGGTCAATAATGGCAGAAGACTTTACCTTTCCTAACGTGCGATCGGTGACTCAGGCTATCGCCGGCCACATCATTGCTGCAGGCCGGAAGGAGCAGGGGGTAGTGGTGGGGTTTGACCGCCGGTTTTTGTCCGATAAGTTCGCTCAGGCAGCGGCGGAGGTTTTTGCTGCTAACGGGATACCGGTGCTCCTGACTAAAAAAGATACTCCTACACCGGTTACAGCCTTTGCAGTTGTGCGAAATCAGGCTGCAGGCGCCGTCATGATCACAGCCAGTCACAACCCGCCTGAGTATAACGGCATCAAGTTTATTCCCCACTACGGCGGTCCCGCGCTACCCGAAATTACCAGGGATATTGAAGCCCGGCTGGAAAAAATCCTTGCCGCAGGAGGTGTGCTGCGAAATGATCCCTGCCTGGTCGACGGTGTTAACCTGATCACTCTGATCGATCCCTTTCAGGACTACTTGGCTCACCTGCGGGGATTGATTGACGGGGCTAAAATCAGGCCGGCAGGACTTAAAGTAGTGATCGACCCCATGTATTCTTGCGGCACCGGTTACCTGGAAACCCTTCTGGGAGAATTTGGGTGCCAGGTCGAGGCCATTCACCAGGAGCATAATCCTCTTTTTGGTGGGCGGCTGCCGGAACCTAACGCAGTGAATCTGCCGGAACTGATTGAAAAAGTAAAAGAGACAGGGGCTCACCTGGGGCTGGCCCTGGATGGGGATGCCGACAGGTTTGGCATCATTGACCGGGATGGGAGTTTCCTGACGGCCAACCAGGTGTTGGTGCTGACCATGTACCACCTGTTGGAAAACCGGCGCTGGGAAGGGACCAAAGTGGTCCGGACGGTAGCAACTACTCATATGCTGGACCGGATAGGGGAGTTCTATGGGGTTAAGGTTGTTGAAACACCTGTTGGCTTTAAGTTTATTGGTCAGGCCCTGCTGGACCCCGGCAGCCTGATGGGAGGCGAGGAAAGCGGGGGAATGAGCATCCGCGGTCACCTGCCGGAAAAGGATGGTATTTTAGCTGCGGCTTTAATGGTGGAAGTGGTTGCATCCACCGGCAAATCCCTTCTAGCTATACTGAAAGAAATTGAAGATCGTTTTGGCCCTTCTGTCAGCCAGCGCCTGGATATTCACGTTGATATCTGCGACAAGGATATCATCATGGAAAGAATGGCTGCTCTGAACCCGGTGCAAGTGGCCGGGCAGCCTGTAGTGCAAAGGCATACGGTTGACGGGGTGAAAATAGTGCTTGCTGACGGGAGCTGGGCCCTGGTGCGGGCCTCAGGCACAGAGCCCTTGTTCCGCCTGTATGTGGAAGCAAAAAGCCAGGAGCAGTTAGAACAAATCCAGCAAGAGGTCCGTTTAGAAGTCGGATTCTAAAAATCAAGAACTAAGTAGGCAGACCAGATATTAAACAGATACATATTTCCCAGAGCCGCCCCGTCGGTGAAAAAACAAAAAAATGGAGTGGGGTTTTCCATCGGTTTCGGAACGGCCCTGCTTGACTGCTGGCCAGCAGTCAAGAATCGTTCCCGACTTGCTAGCCAAAGTAGCGGCTATGCTCTTCCCAGGAAAGATTCCGGTAGCATTCTGGGCATAATTCGCCCTTTCCGGGTACTGGCACCGGGTCTAATTCCAAAACACTTTCCAATAATCCCAAGGGATGACTGCATTTTAAACATCCATCCGTTTCGGCTGCCATCAGCATGCCCCCCTTAATTTTTGCCCTGATAATTAGTCAGATGTTTTTGTTAGCAAAGCCCTGAACTTAGTATTGCTTAAAACACAAAAGTCATACCACCGGCAGCAGCAAAAAGGTCGCCGAGGGCCGATCGCCCGCATATGATGGGGTACCGGAAACTGCTGCAAAGGAGGGCTGCCGGTGGATGCAGGCGAGCTTAATTTAGTTCTGGCATTCCTGGCTCTGGGTACAGTATTATGGATTTGGGCCGGCGGGTTGATAGAAGCGTTTCAGCCGAGGGATTACGGGAGGATCGTCCTGCGGGTGAAAAACTGCGGGGCCTCGATCGAAGGGCTGGCCAGAAATCTTTTGCCCCGGCTGCAGGCTGAAGGCTGGCTGATCTCAGTGGTTGATGCCGGGTCTGACGATGACACGCCGCAAATTTTGCACCGGCTAAAAAAGATTCTGCCGGGGCTCGAGGAGCACATCCCCGGGGATATGCAGGCGGAACCTTTTGTGGAAGTTAATTTATCTTATTTAAAGGACAGCCGGGAAGGCTACCGCCTGGTGCGGCAGGAACTGGCCAAATGATAATATTTGGAGAAATTACGTACTATCGTTTAATCAAAATCGTCTCCAGGTTGGCAACACAGGTGTCCACCAATTCTGTCACGGGCAGGTTCTGCTCAGTGGCAGCCACCCTGTCCATCCGGGGCCGGATTGACGGGTGGCGGGGGACAAACAGGGTACAGCAGTCTTCATATGGGCGGATGGAGATGTCGAAGGTGCCAATCTGCCGCGCCAACTCGATAATCTCGGTTTTGTCCATGGTAATCAGGGGCCGCAGGACAGGCAGATCAACTACATCATTAATAGCATGCATGCTGTAAAGGGTCTGGCTGGCTACCTGACCAAGGCTCTCTCCGGTCAGCAGTGCAAGGATGCGGTCCCTGGCGGCAATTTTTTCGGCAATCCTGAACATCATCCGGCGCATTATCGTAATATAAAGCTCCTCATGGCATTGCCGGCGGATTTCTTTTTGGATGTCAGTAAAGGGGGCGATGTAAAGCTTGATTTCCGCCCCGTAGCTGGCCAGGACGCGGCACAAGTCCAGCACTTTTTCTTTTGAGCGTTCGCCGGTAAAAGGATAGCTGTAAAAGTGCAGCGCGACAATCTTCAATCCCCTCTTCATCCCCAGCCATCCGGCGACCGGGCTGTCGATGCCCCCAGACAGAAGCAAAAGGCCCTGGCCGGTAACCCCTACCGGCAGCCCGCCTGGTCCTTTGTAGACCTCGCCAAAAACATAGGCTTCATGGTCGCGGACCTCAATACTGATCACCCTTGCTGGAGAGTGGACATCTACCTTCAATCCCGGGTTTTTGGTCAGCAGGTAATGGCCTACTTCCCTGTTGATCTCAGGGGACTGCAGGGGAAACCTTTTGTTGGGGCGCCTTGTCTCAACTTTAAAGGTTAATACGGGCGGGCCGTTTTGCAAGACTTTAAGGGCAGCCTCCTGGATAGCCTCCAGATCAAGGGGAACAGCCATCGCCGGGCTCATTGAGACCAAGCCAAAAACCCGCTTTAGTCTCTCAACAACGGCCTCAGCATCTCCTTCAAGCTCCACATAGATGCGGCCGAAACTGCAGCTGACCTTTCTTGGAGGGAGATCTGCCACTGCCTGGCAAATGTTTTTCACCAGCCTCTTTTCAAAGGTAGAACGGTTGCTTCCCTTTAACCCAATTTCTCCATACCGCAAAAGCAGCAATTTGTACAAGGGTGTTGCCTCCTCTTAAAAACTTCTTAACTCAGTTACTGCCTCTACTATCTTCCCTGCCGCCAGGTTGATCTCCTCTTTGCTGTTAAGGACAGAAAAGCTAAAGCGAATAGCCCCTTCCAGGTGTTTCTTCTGCAAGCCCATGGCGGTAAGGACATGACTGGCCGCAGTCCGCCTGGAATGACAAGCTGAACCGGCGGAGGCAAAAATCCCCTGGTCCTGAAGCATCCGCAAAAGTACCTCAGCCTTGACACCTTCGAAAGAAAGGTTAAGGATGTGGGGGGTCCCTGTATCATCAATGGGGCTGTTCACCTTCACCCTGTCCAGCCGGGAGAAAATTTGGGCTAAAAAACTGTTCCGCAGCTCGCTCATTTTATGGCAGAAATCAACCAGATGCCTGCCGGCAATGGCAGCTGCCATTGCGAGAGCGGCAATCCCCGGCACGTTTTCAGTGCCGGCCCGCAGGTTGCCCTCCTGCTCTCCGCCCCATAAAAGGGGGGTCAGGCGGGTTCCCGCCCGGACGTAAAGAGCGCCAATCCCCTTAGGAGCATGTATTTTGTGGCCGCTCAAGCTGAAGAGGCTGATGCCGGCCCTGTGAAGATCAAGCGGGAGTTTAGCAAAACTTTGGACACCGTCCACATGGAAAACTATGGCGGGATGCCGGCGCAGGATTTCGCCTACCTCTGTAATTGGCTGAATGGCACCTGTCTCGTTATTGACATGCATTAAGGACACCAGCACCGTGTTAGGAGAAATTGCTTTTTCCACAAGAGCCGGATCCACAATCCCCAGCGGATCTACCGGCAAAAAGGTAACCTGGTGGCCTTCTTGCGCCATTGTCTGGCAGGCCCTGAGAACCGAAGGATGTTCAACCTGGCTGGTGATTATATGTAAGGGTTTGGTCCGGCTCTGCCTGACAATGCCTTGAATGGCCCAGTTATTGGCTTCAGTACCCCCTGAGCAAAAGAAGATCTCTTCCGGCCTGGCCCCAACTATTCCGGCGACGGTCAGCCTGGATTGCCGGACAATCTGTTCAGCGGCCAGGCCCATTTTATGCAAAGAAGAGGGGTTGCCGTAGGTTTTTGTCATCATTTCCTGTACTGTCGCGACAACTTCAGGCAGCACCTTAGTAGTCGCGCTGTTGTCCAGATAAATTTCTCTTTTCAAGCGCGGGAGCCTCCCCGGGGAAACTTTTTTCTCTGTCTTTTTCGCCTTTTCTTGTATATCAGATAATATCCCCTGCTGGCAAGAGGATTTGCATCTAAGTTTAATAAAATTCCCTGAAATATGCAACCGGGACTGGCAGGGGCAGGAAAAATTTAACTATATGTAGAATAATTGACTAACAAACGAAAAATGGGGTGAGGTTTGTGTCCTGCCTCAGGACTTGCGTGTATCTGGCTTGGAATACGGTCGAATACCGGCTGGAGGTGTCGCACCATCCTCTCCTCGACCTGAAATACCTTGGTCATCAATCGAATTACCGCAGGATGGCATTGCTGACACCTTTTTTGCCTTTTGGCATTGCCCTTTTTCTCCTGGAATCCGTCACAACCAGAGGGGAACGGGCAGGGCAAGGCCTGGCCGGGCTGCAGGGTCACCGGCTCTTGGCCCGGATTGCTAGCGGGCTGGGCAAAGGCCGGTCGGCAGGTGAAGAGGTAGCCCGGGCAAAGTACAGGGCATTAATACGGGCAGGACAAAAAATAGGCTTAGCTGAGTGGCCATTGGGAGAAATTCTGACTTGGGAACAGGCTGCCAATACGGCCCTGCCGCCGGAGCCAGAGCTAGACAGGCTGCGGCTGGTTTTAAGGGGCAGAAGCTTTTGGCTGCCTGAACTGGAAATTGCCCTGCGGGAACAAGGATTATGCCTCAGAACACCCCTGGAGGACAGCCTGCAGGTGATGCATTTGCGGGGAGAATCCCTGCGCCTGCCGGGGCTTTCCCTTCATTCCGGAGAAATGGCCAGATGCAACCGGTGCGGGGAGGAAAACCACCTGGAAACCGGCCAGTGCCTGGACTGTAAAAATCCCCTTTGCGGCCACTGCATATCCTGCGTCGGGATGGGAGAGGCCAGGTTGTGCCGCCCCTTGTATAGGATGGCCGGCCTGGTTGGGGAGAAGAGCCGCAAAGAGCCGGTGGAGTTTTTTGCTACGGCTTCCTGTCATCCTGCGGAGAAAGATGCGGCGGGTGAATTCCGCCGTTTTGCCAGGGAACAGGAACCATCCCAGTGTCTAGTGTGGCCGGCAAGAGGGACAGATCCTCTGAAAGCCCTGTTCCACGGGATAGCAGAAAGGCTTAATTCAGGCGGACAGGTCCTGATCGCAACTCCCCGGCGGGATCAGGTAACGGAACTGACGCAGCGGATAAAGGGAGTTTTTCCCGGGGCAGAGGTTTTATCTGCAAGGTCTGCCAGCGCTTCTGAACTGGGGCAGGCAGAGGTGGTTATTGCGGCAACAACGGAAGTGATCAGCTTTTTCCAGAAATTCTCCCTGGTAATTGTGGATGAATCGGAGACGCAGCTTTTAAGCGGCAACCGCTTGCTGCAGCGAATAGCGGAACGGGCTACCGTCCAGAAGGGGAAAACAGCCTTTATTACTGCAGCCCCTGAACCCGAACTTTTAGCCAGGATGAAAAACGGCCTGGTTCACCTGGTGTGCTTGCCGGTTGGCGCCAATGGTTATCCATTGCCGGAACCCCAGCTCGTGATCGAAAAATCTCTGCTCATTGACAGAAGAGACCAAATGGAACTGCCGGAAAGCGTAGCCCAGATCCTGCATCAAAGCTTGGAAGGGGATCTGTCTCAGGTATTTGTTTTTGTTCCGCATGCCTTTTTAGCTCAGCGGGCGGGAGAAGTTCTCCGGCGGGCAGTGGTTTTACCGCCATTTAATCACTATCAGGAAGATTGGGTCTTTATAAGCCATGCCAGGGATGCAGAGCGGGAAGAGAAAAAAGCCCGTTTTGCCAGAGGCGAATTCCCAATTTTTGTGACCACTCCGGTAGCGGAGAAGCCGCTAAAATTATCGCGAGTCAACGTTATTGTCCTGTTTGCCGAAGCAGAAGACGTATACACTGAGGGAACCTTGGTGCAGCTGGCCGGCTGTGCCGGGGATGGTTGGCCTCCCGCAAGGGTATGGTATGTAGGGAACCGGTCCACCAAGGCCATGAAAGGAGCCATGCAAAAAATCCGGCACTTGAACCAGGAGGCCTTTCGCCGGGGGTACCTGCACCCCGATTTCTACCTGACCATGAAAGCCGAGGGATAGCAATTGGCCCTGGAAAGCTTTTTTGAATTGTTTTTCCCCACCCGGCCGGTCTGCCACCTTTGCGGCAACCTTCAATTAGCCGAACCCCACATCTGTGCATCCTGCCTTACCAGGATCAAAAACTGGCAAGACAGCAAAGCCTTTTGCCGTTATTGCGGCCGGTGGATGCCAAAAGAGGGTGTGTGCGGAGAATGCCGGGCAGCACCGCCTCTTTTCCGCATTGCCAGGTCATTGGGACCCTATCACGACCCTCTCAAGAGGGCGGTTTTGGCCTTGAAATACCAGCGGCGGCGGAGAGTGGCCAGGACTTTAGGCCGGCTGATTGGCGAATGGCTGGGTAAGGACTTGATCACAGCCAGGCCGGTAATAGTTCCGGTCCCGATGTCCCCCGGGCGGAGGAAAGAGCGGGGATATAACCAGGCTGAAATGCTGGCGCAGGCTGTAGCAGACTGTCTCAAACTGCCTGTGGCAGAGTGCCTGGCTAAAACACGGGAGACTCCTGCCCAGGCTGGCCTGGACCGTCAGGAACGGCTGCAGAACCTTGCCGGTGCTTTCACCGTGACAGCCGGGGCGATGGTAAAAGACAAAGAGGTGCTATTGGTTGATGATGTTTTAACCACCGGGGCAACAGCGGGAGAATGCGCCAGAGTCCTCTTGCTGGCGGGAGCCGCCAGGGTTTCGATAGCGGTGGTTGCGGCCAGTCTTGTCATATAGATGGCTGCCTGCTCTGACGCTCCCGCCCGTTCGACACTATTTAGCCCATAAATGGTATTTTGTGACATAATATTTGCTGCGCAAAAGCAAAATCCACAGATGAAACCCTTGGGGGAGAAGTTATAAACAGCTTTATCCACATTATCCACAGTTTTTGGGGGCATGACAGCTGCTGCAAGAGCCGGTTTTCGACAAATAAAAAAAGGCGATTGCTGAAGAAGGACTGCCAAGTGGCATCAGGCATAGCCTGAAAAGGGGGTTATTTCACGAGAAAAGATTGCTAGCTGTAAAATTGAGACAGGACTTGTATTATTCTACGGTAGCAATCAGTTTTAAAAGGGGTTAATTAACAAGAATAACGACAAAAAGTATCGGAATAGTAAACCTCCAAAACCCCCGCCAATAGCGCGCAAGGACTTTTTTAAGCAAAATTCAACCAGTAGAGGTGCTGCTGGAAAGACAGCAGTCAGTTTGACAAATATCCCCTGCTGGTGTTATAATGAGCCAGATTATTGCCCACCGCTGGCAAAGTAGTTTTTTGGGGAGGAATTTTAGAATGCTAGGTCGTGTGAAGTGGTTCAATCAGGAAAAGGGTTATGGCTTTATCGAGAGGGAAGATGGTGGAGATGTTTTTGTTCATTACTCTGCGATCCAGGAACAGGGGTTTAAAACTCTTGCCGAGGGTCAGCAGGTAAGATTTGATATGGTGGACGGTCCTCGTGGGCCACAGGCTGCCAATGTGGTAAAAGCTTAGTAGTTATTTTCGCTTGCGGTAACAATAACCCTGCTGGAACTCCCGCAGGGTTTTTGTTTTCCCTGAGATTAATTTTTTCTCCAATATCGGCGGGCGGGCAGGATTTTTGTTCATTCAGGGGAATAATAAGGAATAAGGAATGGGGACACCATTCAGGAGGCAGGAGGCAGGAGGCAAGAGACAAGAGATAAGAGATAAGAGATAAGAGACAAGAGACAAGAGACAAGAGACAAGAGACAAGAGCCAGGTGCTTAGGAACTAGAAACAGTTTATCCGTCCTTCTTCTTGCTTCTTGTGCGGAATGTCCCCAATATAATTAGTTTCTGAAAGGAGGATGTCTTGATGAACTTGATCGTGAGGGGCAAGAACATCCCAATTACAGACTCGCTTAGGGACTATGTGGAGAAGCGGATCTTCAAGATGGAAAGATTCCTGGGAGAGATTGAGGAAGCCCAAGCAACCCTATCCGTAGAAAAGGACCGGCACCGGGTAGAAGTGACTATTCCTCTAAACGGCTTCTTGCTCAGAGGAGAAGAAGAAACAGGTGACATGTATTCCTCCGTTGACCTGGTAATGGATAAACTGGAAAAACAGGTTGAAAAATATAAAACTAAACTGATAAAAAAGATCAAAAGCCGGAATCTGGTTGAAATCGTGGTATCTCCGGTAATTCAAAATGAAGAAGAGCAGTCCCAAATCATCAGGACAAAGCGATTTGCCATTAAGCCAATGACAGTTGAGGAAGCCGTAATGCAAATGAATTTGATTGGACACAGTTTTTTCGTTTTTTCTAATGCGGAAAGCGAAGAAGTCAATGTGGTTTACCGCCGCAAGGACGGACATTACGGGTTAATTGAGCCGGAGTTTTAATCTGGGATATTCTTTGTAGGAAAAAATGAGGGAAGAAGTTTGGCCGCCTGAAAAATGGCGGCCATTTTTTTGCCTGATTTTGGAGCCAATTGGTATCTTTAGGTTAAATATTTAATAATTTGACAACAAAAAAGGGAAAACGCCCAAAAAGGTCGAATAATATTGGCCTGACTAAGGTTCTAAAGAAGGTGATGTTCTGAACGGCAAGGATAAGGCAGCAGAATGTGAACAGGTGATCGAGCAGGTTAAAGGGGTCCTATCAGTTCGGGTTATTATGGGAAAAGAAGGAATTGACGAGGTCCACATTATCTCCGACGGTACTCGTCTCCCCAAACAACTGGTGCGGGATATTGAATCCGCCCTGCTGGTTCAAATGGGGATTAACCTGGACCATAAAAAAATCAGTGTGGTTCAGTTTGCCGGGAAAGAAACAGTCCCTTCCGGTTTGTCTGCCCGGTTGCGGTTGAATAGCGTTAAGCTGCTTACCGAGGGGAAGATTGCAGAGGCTGTGGTATCTATCGCTACGGGTTCAAACTGTTTTAGTGGAACTGCATCAGGACCTAATACGAATAAAAACAGGCTCAAGTTAGTGGCCTTAGCAACTCTGGATGCAATTGAGGCATGCCGGGGCACAGAAAAATTTTGCCTGGAAGATGTCCAGAAGGTAGGGGTTGGAGGCCGGGATGTTTTAATGGTGGCAGTCAGCCTGGTGTCGCAAAAAGGAGAAGAGGGTTTAATCGGTGCCGCCTTCCTGGGCGGAGATGACCGGGAGTCAGCTGCCAAAGCTACCCTTGACGCCATTAACCGCCGGCTGGCGGCCATGGAAAAATAACGGAAGTTACCGGGGCCGGATAAGTTCATAAGCGGAGCGGCGCGAGCGGAATTGCCTGCTTGTTAGCGGCCAGGCAGAGCTTACTTAAAGGGGGTTAGTCAATGAAACTCTTTAAGGTGCTGATGGCCTTAGCTACCTTGGTTCTTGCGGGCGGCGCCGGTTTTAGATGGGGTCCCTAAAGACTGAACGGGGTGCCGGCCCCGTAACTCATAATCTCGGGATGTGATAATATGAGAGGCTCTAGTAATATTAAAGCAAAGATTTATTTTTCTTTTGTAATTGGGTTTGGTTTTTTGGTGGTATTCCACTTATTTAAAGAAATGGATACAGGCCAATTGGATTGGCTGGGTTTTTTCCTGTTTGTCCTGTTGGCCATTTTGGCCGAATGGCTGCCTGTCAAGTTGCCCCACGGCGGCACTGTTTCCGTTGGGTTTGCTATGTGGTGTGCGGCAATCTTTCTATTTCAGCCTTTTTTTGCGGCCCTGGTGGCCATAGTGGCAATAATAGGGGATATTTTTGCTGACCGGCGAGATACCGGGAAATGGCTGCTGCAAGTGTGTTTTAATTCAGGGCAGCTGGCTATTTCGGTAGGTGTGTCGGCTCTTTTGTTCCAGTACTTAAAATATACTTTGCCGGCAGGCAGCCTGTTCATGGGAATTGCGGCAATCGCCTCCTGGTTGACCTTGCTGATCATAAACACCAGCCTGGTAACTGTGGCCTTTGCTTTTTCCAGAGGGTTATCCCCCCAGGCAGTGTGGATCAGCAATATGCGATGGGCAATACCGAACAGTTTGGCTTTAATGCCTCTCGGTTATTTAATAGCGCAGATTTACCTGCATTCAGGGCCTTGGGGCGTGATCCTGTTTTTTATCCCTCTACTCATCGCCCGCTATTCTTTTCAAGCCTATATCGACCTGCGGGAGAATTTCCTGGATACCATCCGCAGCCTTACTGCGGCTTTAGATGCTAAAGACCCTTACACCCGCGGTCACTCCGACCGGGTGGCCGGCTATGCGGTTGAAATTGCCAGGCGGTTAAAAATGCCTGAAGATCAAGTGGAAGACTTAAAATACATCGCCTTATTGCACGATGCCGGGAAGATCGGCACCAGTGAACAAATCCTGCACAAGCCGGGGCGGTTAAATGACGATGAATTCCAGAAGATGCAGTGCCATTCGGCAATAGGCGCCGACATCGTAAGAAACGTGAAAATGCTGGCAAAAGGGGCGGAGATCATCCGCCACCACCATGAGCGGTGGGACGGCCGCGGCTACCCGGATGGCAAAAAAGGGGACGAAATCCCTGTTAGCTCCCGGATTATCGCGGTGGCCGATGCTTTCGATGCCATGATCAGCGACCGTCCTTACCGGGCGGCAATGTCGCCGGAGGCGGCCTTGCAGGAAATAACCAGGTGTGCGGGCACTCAACTGGATCCGCGGATAGTGCAGGCTTTTGTTGATATTTACCCCTCCTTGTTCCAAGCGGCGAAGGGTTTTGCGACCGGCCCGGGAACCAGGGTAGCGGCGTCCAGCAAAGATAGTCAAATCCCGCCGGGCAGTTTTTGCCAGCAGGAAAATTATACAACAATTTAAGGCAGGTGGCTGCAGTTGCTGATTGAGGCGGCAGTTATAGGAGTTCTGATTGGTTGGTTGAGAGGCGGGCGAATAAAATATTTGGGGACACAGCCAATAAGGTTGGTCCTGTTGGCTTTTCTGGCTTACCTCTTGCAGGTGGGACTATATTTTGCGACAGGCCAGGAAATGCATTTTATTACCAGTCAGGTGATGCCCCTGCACCTGTTTTCCTATTTTTTGCTATTCATTTTTATTTTTGTTAACCGACGGCTGCCGGGGATGGTTATCATGGGCATGGGCTTATTCCTTAACTTCGTCGTAATTGCGGCTAACGGCGGGGTAATGCCGGTTTCGGCCCAGAACATTAGCCAAAGCCTGATGGAACTGCAACCCAGCGCAAGCTGGGCCCTCCATTCACTGATGACCGGGGAGACCAGGCTGGCTTTTTTAGCGGACATTATTTCGCCACCCTTTAGTCTCGTGCGCAAGATCAGTATCGGCGACGTGATCCTTTCCATAGGGCTGATTTACTTTCTGCAGCACGGCATGCAGGCCCGCCGGGATTACAAATTCACTTCCTTTCGCTATCGGATTTAATAAATTCCTTGAAGTATATCTGATCCTTGTGTAAGATTAAGGAAAGGGGACACACCATTCAGGACGCAGGAAGCAGGAGACAAGAGCCAGATGCTTAGGAACTAAAAGCCGCATATCCGTCCTGCCTCTTGCTTCCTGCTTCTTGCCTCCTGAACGGGTTATACCGTTTAAGTAGTGCTAAAACCTGAACATGGATTGTTCCAAGGTCCATCGCTTAATGAGGCATTCTGAACGCGGAATGTCCCCGAAGGATTTGAAAAAGGAGGGGATTGTTTTTGTCTGAGCGGGAAGAAGACAGCAAGTATTTGCGTGTGCCGGCCTTGGCCTTAAAAAGGCTGGTTGCCGGACTGCTGGAGAAATATGACGTGCCTCCTGCGGATGCCGGCATTGTGAGCGACGTTTTGGTTGATGCCGATTTGCGGGGGGTGGAATCCCACGGGGTCGGGCGCCTGCTGCCTTATTATATTTTCCGGTTTCAAAACGGGTATATGAATAGCAGGCCAAATTTGCAGGTGGCCAGGAGTTTTGGCGCCGTCTTTAACCTTGATGGCGATAACGGCCTGGGGCATGTGGCTTGCCATCATGCCATGCAAAAATCCATTGAGCTGGCAAATAAATTTGGCGTAGGGGTAGGCGGCATCAAAAACAGTAACCACTTTGGGATTGCCGCTTACTACGCCATGATGGCCCTGCGGGAGGGGATGATCGGAATTTGCCTTTCCAATTCCCAACCACTGACATTGCCAACCTACTCCAGGAAGCGCCTGCTTGGCACTAATCCGGTCAGCATTGCAATCCCGGCCGGAAAATCCCAGCCTTTTGTGCTGGATATGGCCACAAGTGTGGTGCCGATTGGCAAGATCGAGGTCTACCGGCGCAAAAACCTTCAGGTTCCCCCGGTGTGGGGGGCAGACAGCCAGGGAAATGCAACGCCTGATCCTGGCAAAATTTTTGAAGGTGGAGGGCTGTTCCCCCTCGGCGGGCCGGCGGAAACCGCTGGTTATAAAGGGTATGGCCTGTCTGCTGCCATCGATCTTCTCTCTGGGGTGCTTACAGGGTCCAACTTTCTGGCAAGTGTGTTAAACGCCAGGGTGCACCCGGATCCCTGCGGTGTGGGCCATTTTGTTGCCGCCCTGAAGGTGGAGGCTTTCATGGATTTAGAGGAATTCAAGGAGCGGGTGGATCAATTTATCACCGAGCTGAAGAACGCACCTCTGGCTGAGGGGTGTGACCGGATTTATATTGCCGGGGAAAAAGAGTTTCAGCAATGGGAAGAAAACATGAAAAACGGTGTGCCTGTCCATGAAAAGGTATGGGCGGACTTAAGCTCTTTGTGCGCCAAGCACGACATGGAGATACCTGCCACCGTCCAGTTTTAATGCCTTTATATTAAAGGAGGAGGAGAATTATGGGACTAAAAACTAAGGAAGAATACATTGCCTCTTTAAGGGAAATGCGGCCAACGGCCTATATGTTTGGCCAGAAAATTACCAATGTGGTGGATAATCCGCGGCTCAGGGCGGGGATCGAGGCCACGGCAGCCACCTATGAAGTTGCCCAGATGGAAGGGATGCGGGACCTGGTAGTTACGCACAGCCCCTTGATCGATGAGCCGGTCAACCGTTTTACCTTGCCTCCCTCGTCCATCGCCGACCTGGTGGCCCGGGTCAAGCTGAACCGCAAAATGGCCAACCATGTTGGAACCTGCCACCAGCGCTGCACCGGGCTGGATTGCCTCTCGGCCCTGTCTATTGTTACCTATGACATCGACCAGAAATACGGCACTTCATACAACAAAAACTTTATTGAATTTCTGAAATATGTCCAGAAAAACGACTTGACGGCAAATGCCGGTGTCACCGATGTGAAGGGGGACCGGTCCAAAGGCCCCAGCGAGCAGGAAGATAAGGACATGTACCTGCGGATAGTGGAGCGCCGGGAGGACGGCATTGTGGTCCGGGGGGCCAAGGCCCACCAGACTGGTTCCCTCTCCGCCCACCAGGTGATCGTGATGCCTACCCGGGCACTGCGCAAAGATGACAAGGACTATGCCGTTGCATTCGCCATCCCCACTGATACCCCGGGCCTGATTCATGTGGTGGGCCGCTCCAGCCTGGACACCCGGGAACTGGACGGCTGCGATATCGGCAATGTCCGCTATTCCAAGTACTGTCCCACCCTGATCTTTAACGATGTTTTTGTGCCCTGGGAGCGGGTGTTTATGTGCGGGGAGACGGAGTTTGCCGGCGAGATGGTCTTGCGCTTTGCTTCCTTCCACCGCCAGAGCCATGGCGGGTGCAAGTCCGGCAAAATCGACTGCATGATCGGCACGGCCCTGACAGCCATGGACTATAACGGCACGGCCAAAGCCAGCCACCTGCAGCAAAAGGTCATTGATATGGTGCACCGGGCCGAAACCATGTACGCCTGCTGTTTGGCCGCCTCCTATGAAGGCAGGCGGGAACCATCGGGGACCTACTTCATTGACACGGTACTGGCCAATGCCTCCAAGATTCACGAAGGCAAGGAAATGGCGGAGGCTACCAGGATTATGGTGGATGTTTGCGGCGGTTTTGTGGCAGATTTGCCTTCGGACCGGGATCTTGAGCATCCGGAAATCGGCCCCCTGGTTAAGAAGTACCTGAAAGGGGTTGCCGGCGTGGATGTGGAGAAACGGGTCAAGCTTTACCGCCTGGCGGAAAAGCTGGCCCTGGAGAGCGCTGATACCGTTTCGGATATTCATGGCGGGGGCTCACCGGAAGCCCACCGGGTCACCATCATGCGGGAGACGGATTTAGAGAGCAAGAAAAAGGCCGCCAAGCGTCTGGCCGGCATTCAGGACTGATTCAACTAACTGTAACCAGGTTTTGGCAAGAGCGAGGTCCAGCACTGATATCAGCGCTGGACCTTGTCTTTAGCTTGAACCCTTAGCCGAACAGTGATAAAATAAACTAGCGCCAGCCATGGGCCGGAAATCGGCTGATGGCCATGGTACGTTGGCCTTGTTAATTAGCATTGGAGATGAGTGCGCCGCCCATGAGTGCCGGCCCATAATTAAGTTAGATCGGAGGTAGTCCCATGCTGGGAATTCTGCGCAGCCTTTTAGATGACAATGCCAAAGAAATAAAACGGATGAGCAAGAAAGTGCAGGCAATAAACGCCCTGGAACCCCTGATGCAAAGCCTGACCGACAGCCAGCTTATGGCCAAGACGGAGGAATTCAAGGACCGCCTGGCCAAGGGCCAAACCCTGGAAGACATTTTGCCGGAGGCCTTTGCCGCAGTGCGAGAAGCCTCATGCCGTACCCTGGGCTTAAGGCACTTCGATGTGCAGTTGATGGGGGGAATGGTTCTGCACCAGGGCCGGATTTCGGAGATGAAAACCGGTGAAGGAAAAACCCTGGTGGCTACCATGCCGGCCTATCTTAACGCACTGATGGGCAAGGGAGTTCATATTGTAACGGTAAACGATTACCTGGCCCGCCGTGACAGCGAATGGATGGGACGGATTTACAAGTTCCTGGGTCTTTCCGTTGGCTTGATTGTCCACGGCCTTGAGGCTATTGAGCGCCGGGAATCCTACCAGGCCGATATCACTTACGGCACCAATAACGAGTTTGGCTTCGATTACCTGCGGGACAACATGGCCTGGGAGGCCGGCCAGCGGGTGCAGCGAGAGCTTAATTACGCCATCGTCGACGAGGTTGACAGTATTTTGATCGACGAGGCCAGAACGCCTTTGATTATTTCCGGCCAGGCCGACAAGCCAACCCAGATGTACTACACCGTGGCCAAAATCATCCCCCGCCTGCGGGCCACAGAAGACTTTACGGTTGATGAAAAGGCCCATACCGCCGCCCTTACCGAAAGCGGAGTGGCCAAGGTGGAACGCATGCTGGGGGTGGAGAACCTTTTTGATGATTCACATACCGAACTGGCCCACCATGTGAACCAGGCCTTAAAAGCTCATGCCCTGATGAAGCGGGACCGGGACTACGTGGTGAAAGACGAACAGGTAATTATTGTGGACGAGTTTACCGGCCGCCTGATGTTCGGCCGCCGGTACAGCGAAGGACTGCATCAGGCAATCGAGGCTAAGGAAGGGGTAAAAATTGAGCGGGAATCTCAAACCCTGGCCACCATCACCTTCCAGAACTACTTCCGGATGTACAAAAAACTGGCCGGAATGACCGGTACAGCGGTAACAGAGGAAGAGGAGTTCAGAAAAATCTATAAACTGGATGTAGTTGTAATTCCTACTAATATGCCCATGATCCGCCAGGACCATCCCGACGTGATTTATCGCACCGAAAAGGGCAAATACCAATCGGTGGTTGACGAGATTATTGAAAAGCAGAAAACCGGGCAGCCGGTCCTGGTAGGCACGATCTCGATTGAAAAATCCGAGATGCTAAGCGAGTTGTTGAAAAGAAGGGGCGCCCCCCATCAGGTGCTAAATGCCAAATACCATGAACAGGAGGCAAGAATTGTTGCCCAGGCCGGCCGGCTGGGGACAGTGACTATCGCCACCAACATGGCTGGCCGTGGTACTGATATTATCCTGGGCGGGAATCCTGAATTTCTGGCCAAGGAGGAAATTATTAGCCGGGGAATAGATCCGGCAGAAGTGGACCCGGCCACCTACCGGGAGGCCTTTTTTGCTATGAAGGCCAAGAGTGAAGCTGAACACAATCAGGTAGTGGCTTTAGGCGGGCTCCACATCATTGGCACCGAGCGCCATGAGAGCCGCCGGATTGATAACCAGCTGCGGGGCCGGGCCGGCCGCCAGGGAGACCCGGGTTCCAGCCGCTTCTATATTTCCATGGAAGATGACCTGATGCGGCTTTTTGGTTCGGACAACATCGCCGGGATCATGGACCGGCTGGGGATGGATGATACCACCCCCATTGATCATCCTATAATTTCTAAATCGATTGAAACGGCCCAAAAGAAGGTGGAAGCCCGCAACTTCGACCTCCGGAAACACGTTTTAGAATATGACGATGTGATGAACAAGCAGCGGGAAGTAATCTATACCCAGCGTTTAAAGGTTTTAACCGGCGAGAACTTAAGAGAGAATATCGAGGAAATGATTGGGACGGTAATTAACCGGGCCATTACCAGTTTTGCCGGAGAGAGCCGTTTTCCCGAGGAATGGAACCTTGAAGGTCTTCTGGCTCATGCCGACGAGCTGTTCCTGCCCGGACACCGGATTACCCCGGAAGATCTGTTAAAGCTGGAAAAGGACGAGATCCGGGATCTTTTCCAAAAGGAGGCCCTGGCTCTTTACAGCTTCAGAGAAGGGGAAATGGGTTTTGAGGCCATGCGCCAGCTGGAGCGGATGGTCATGTTAAGGGTGGTGGACCAGAAGTGGATGGACCACCTGGACGCCATGGACCAGCTGCGCCAGGGAATTGGCCTCAGGGCTTATGGCGGCCGGGATCCGCTGGTGGAATACAAGTTTGAGGGCTATGCCATGTTTAACGACATGGTGGCCTCGATCCAGGAAGACATTGTGCGCTACATCTTCAGGTACCGGCTGGCAACGGAAGAACCCCGGGAACGGGTTAAGAATGTGGTTGAGAACAGGTATGCCGAGGAGGGACCCAAACAGCCGGTCCGCCGGGAAAAGAAGGTGGGCCGCAACGACCCCTGTCCTTGCGGCAGCGGCAAAAAACACAAAAAATGCTGCGGCTAGCAGCCGCGCAAGTCGGGGACGGTTCTTGACTTGCTAGGGATAGCAAGCTAGAACCGTCCCCGCTTGCTGTGAAAGGATTTTTTTTGCCGGCAGGGAACTATTTAAAGATAATTTCGTCATGTAAAGCATGAAAATAAGAGGGTTAGTTCAGGCAAGCTTTGCCTGACCCCTGGCGGAAGGAGGCTTTTTTCTTGGCCTTGCTTGAACTCCAGGGTATCACGCGCCAGTATAAAATGGGAAAGATCCGGGTCAATGCCTTGGCCGGGATCAACTTGATTGTTGAGCAAGGAGACTTTATTTCCATCATGGGACCCTCCGGGTCGGGTAAGTCTACTCTCCTCAACATCATTGGCTGTCTTGATCTCCCTACCTCGGGGACCTACCGTTTGGCAGGCCGGCAGGTAGAACGGCTTAGTGACGGCAGACTGGCAGATATCCGGAACAGGTTGATCGGATTTGTGTTTCAAAGTTTTCATTTACTCCCGGATCTGGATGCCCAGGCCAATGTGGAACTGCCTCTTATCTACCGGGGGATTGGCAGCCGGGAGCGCAGCCGCCGGGCAGTCTCCGCACTGGAAGCGGTAGGACTGGCAGAGCGGCGGCGCCACCGCCCTGCAGAGCTGTCTGGCGGGGAGCAGCAACGGGTAGCAATTGCCCGGGCATTGACGGGTGAACCAGCCTTGATTTTAGCAGACGAGCCCACCGGATCTCTTGATTCCCGGTCCGGTCGCAACATTATGGGCATTTTCCAGCGGCTGAACCGGGAACAGGGATTGACTATTGTCCAGGTTACCCATGAGGAAACCATAGCCCGTCACGGACGCCGGGTAGTACACCTCCTGGACGGAGGGGTTGAGCGGGAACACGTCCTGGAACAGCCCCTGACGGCATGGCAGAGCGAGGTCGCGGCAACAGGCAGCATTGATCAAACTTCAACACCGGAGGAGGTGCGGATATAATGTTTCAAAGGCTGATGATGATTTGCTTGATTCTGGCCGTTGTTTTAGGTGGTGGCTATTATGCTTACCAACAACTTGTTCCACCCCCGGAAGAAGTAGTTACGGGACCAGTCTTTTCCACCCACAAGGTAGCCCGGGGTGATATATCCGTTGGCGTGGAAGCCATGGGCTCCTTAAGCCCGGCTCTAGCCGGAGGTTTGGAAGTACCACATGGGCAAATGCCTGGCGGGAACTTTGTTATTAACAGAATACTGGTAAAACCAGGAGAAACTGTATCCCAAGGACAGGTGGTAGCCGTACTGTCCGCGCCTGAGCTGGCCCCCAGGATCAAAACCCTGGAAGAACAGCTGGATTCCCAAAAGGAAGCTTTAGCCAAGCTCTTAGACTTGCCAGAAACCCAGCTGGACAATATTGATCCGATCCGGGGCATTACCCTCCGGGCTCCTATCGCCGGCCGGGTCACCGGCCTTGCGCCCAAGGTGGGAGTAGAGTTGAAACAAGGCCAGATTGTAGCCCGGATTGTGGACGATTCTCACTTCAGGCTTACTGCCAGGCTGGTCCAGTCTGAGTTTGAAATGGCCAGGGCAGGCGGCAAGGTGGTCTTAAGGTTTCCCCAGTTTGGCGGGGTGGTGCCGGCGGTAATTAAGGATATTAACCCGAACCCTGTGCCGACAAAGATCAGCGAGCTGGACTTGAACCAAGGCGAAGCCGGGGAAGAACTGATCTTTGTTTATTGGGCGGAAATTGAAGGTAAAAACCCGGGGTTGATCCGTCCGGGCATGGTGGCTCAAGTCGGTTTGGTTCCAGTTGGGCAAGCTCCTGACGAGTTTGTCGCCAGGCAATTGCGCTTCCCGGCTAAGATTGAAGGTTATGTCGACGAGGAAACAGTCCTGAACAGAGCTGATGCTATTGTTTCTCAAGTCTTTGTCAGGGAAATGGCCTTGGTGCAGGCGGGAGATCCCCTGGTCTCCCTGGCCGGAAGGGATGCTCAAAAAAACATTGAAGAGAGATTAAATAAAATTCAGGAATTGATAATAGAGTTGCAGCAATTGAACGCGAAAAAGGAACAGCTGGAGATCAGAGCCCCGATGGACGGAGTGCTGGCCCAACTTGCGAAGCAGGCTGGCCAGACGGTCCAGCAGGGGGAATGGTTCGGCGCTGTTTATAATACTGCGGAAATGCATATGTGGGTGCAAGTGGACGATGTGGATGTGCTCCTGGTGCGCCATGGCTCGCCGGTGGAAATAACACTGGACGCTCTGCCGGGCAAAACCCTGGAGGGCAAGGTAGCCCAAATCGATGCCATGGGCCGGCAAGAAGGCGGTATCGCGATGTTTGGAGTGCATATCACAGTCGTGGGGGTCCCTGAACTGCGGCCAGGCATGCAGGCCCAGGCTCGCATCACTGCCGGCAAAGCCCGGGATGTGCTTTTGGTGCCGCTGGAAGCAATTTTTGACGACGGCGGGCAGGCCAGAGTAGAGATCTTGCAGCCTGACGGAAACCCGAAGGTGGCAGCTGTGGAACTGGGCTTGATGAGTCACCGTTGGGCGGAAGTAAAAAGCGGAGTAAACGAAGGAGATCTGGTGATTACCGGCAGCACGGCGGACCTGTTGCCAAGCCAGCGGATCCAGTCCAGAAACAATTTGCTGCCAGGTTCTCCGGGCCAACAGCAGGGAGGAACCGGCAGGCCTGCTATACCAGGCGTCAGGTGAGGGGGCTAGAGCATGGTTTTTTTTAAATGGATTTATGCTCAAGGGATCAGGTTTTTCTTCACTGTCCAGATGGCCTGGCACGGCGTCCTGGCTAAACCCCTTCGTTCCTCTTTGACCATCCTTGGGGTTGCGATTGGGGTTGCTTCAGTGGTTAGTCTGATGGGCATCGGCGAGGGAGCGCGCCAAAAAGTGGTGCAGCAATTTGCCAGTTTAGGCTCCAACGTGATTGTGATTAAAGCCCATGACCCCTCGGTGGAGTTTGACCCGGAAAAGGCAACAGAACTCACTGACCGGGTACCGGCCTTAAAGCTGGCGACTCCGGTAGTCCAGACTGAAGCACCGATCAGGTGGCGCCGGGCCCGGGGCACAGCCTCGATCCTGGGCGTAAATGAGCATTTCCCAAAGGTGCGGGATCATGCATTGATTGCCGGCCACTTTTTTAACCAGTGGCATGTAAAGCAGCGTTCACCTGTAGCTGTTTTGGGATTTAATTTAGGAGCAGCCTTGCTTGGTGGCCGCAGCCCGGTGGGGCAAACCCTGACCATCGGGGGTCTTACTTATACCATCATCGGCGTGTTGGCCCCTAAAGGGGCTGGGCAAGCCGAAGGCATCGATGACCAGGTGCTGATTCCCTACACTACCGCGCAAAGAATCGCCAAGAAAAATACGGTGCCGGAGATCTGGGGCAAGGCCGGCTCGGCTCAAGAGGTCGATCTGGCGGTTGTCCAGTTGGGGCGTATCTTTCGCCGCCAGCTCGGCCTGGATCAGGCTGCCATGCAGCCCAGACCTCCCGGCGGTGAGCCAAGCCCTGGCACAGACGGAGGCCCTGTTCCGGTTACGGCAAAAGTTACATCAACGGTAACGGCAATGCCGGCAATCGAGCCAATGCCGATAGATACTCCGCGGCCAATGCCGCCCGGCGGACGGCCGGAAGGGGAGGAGGCGCCGGCTCTGGGTGGGAAAGATCTGATCACCATCACCAGCCTGAACCAACTGGTGGACCAGGTGGACCAGGCAAACCGGATCATGACTCTCCTGCTTGGCGGCATTGCTGCTGTCTCGCTTTTGGTGGGCGGGTTGGGGATTATGAACATCATGCTGGTGGCTGTTACTGAAAGAACCTCGGAGATTGGTCTTCGGCGGGCACTGGGGGCCAAACAGGCCGACCTGTTAATTCAATTTTTGCTGGAAGCTCTTTTTTTAAGCGCAATTGGCGCAATCGCCGGGGTGGCGACAGGGATTTGGGGCGCGCAGTTGTTTGCTCAGTATGGGTTTGCAACTGCCATCAGCCTGCAGGCGATCAAAATTGCCTGTGGCGTGGCTTTAGGTGCAGGCTTGCTGTTCGGTGTCTATCCCGCTTTTTCCGCTTCCTCCGTTCCCCCGGTGGTGGCCCTCCGCCGCTAATGAAGAAGGGACCGCCCAGCACTAACGCGTTAGTGCTGGGCGGTCCCGCTACTTATGGGTTCGAGGAATAAGCTAATCCTAACGATGAAGCAGCCTCCATCATGTTCTTAATCGTATGCAATAGTATGCATTATTTAGTCATAATTGTTAAGCAGCAATAAACGTCCCGATATGTTACTCCATATAGGCGCCTTTCATTGGGGAGACAGCCAGATTGCTGAAGAGTCTCAGAATACCCTTTTTCTTTTTGAAAACCGGCGGCTGGTAAAGAGCCTGGCGGGCGGCCAGGATAGCCTCTATTTCCGCCGGTGTTTTGGCTTCTCCTTTTACCCCGACTATATCAATGGTTCGGTTGGGGATATCGATAGAGATCAGGTCTCCTTCTTCAACCAAGGCAATCGGGCCGCCGGCTGCTGCCTCCGGGGACAGATGGCCGATACATGGGCCGCGGCTGGCGCCGGAAAAACGGCCGTCTGTAACCAGGGCGGTAGTGGCGGAAAGCTCCGGGCTGTTGTACATGGCTTCTGTAGTGCGCAGCATTTCCGGCATACCTGCCCCTTTGGGTCCTTCGTAGCGGATAAACACCACGTCTCCCGGGGTAATGCGCCCACCGATAATTGCTTCTACCGCTTCTTCTTCAGAATTATAGGGTTTGGCCGGCCCAATGTGCCGGTGCATTGCCGCTGGTACGGCAGCGTGTTTGACAACAGCTCCTTCCGGGGCGATGTTGCCTTTCAAAATTGCCAGGCCGCCACCCGGCTTATAAGGTTTTTCTACGGTGTGGATGATATCGGCAGCTGTCAGTTGATAGTTCTCCAGGAAGGAAGTGGTTTCCCGGAAGAAACCGCTTTTCTCCAGATCAACGAGGTTTTCGCCCCATGTTTTGCCGGTGACGGTCAGGGCGTCTAAGTGGAGGAATTCTTTGATTTCCCGCATGATGGCCGGAACTCCGCCGGCATACCATAATAATTGGCTGGGCCACTTGCCGCTGGTTTTCATGCTGACTAATACAGGAATCTTGCGATGGATCTGGTCAAAAAGGGCAGGGTCTAAATCGATGCCAACCTCCCGGGCTATTGTCGGCATGTGCAAGAGCACGTTGGAGGAACCGGAAACAGCAGCATGAACCATGATGGCATTTTCAAAGGACTCCCGGGTGAGAATCTTAGTTGGAGTAATTCCTTTTTTCAAGAGTTCCAATACTTGTTTACCGGCCAGGTTGGCGATCTGGGTAATCCGGTTGATTGTTGCGGGCATTAAGGCGTTGCCTGGCAAAGCCAGTCCCAGCGCTTCCGACATCACCTGCATGGTGCTGGCAGTTCCCATAAACTGACATGCACCGCAAGTCGGGCAGGCCTGGTTTTGGAAGTAAAGCAGTTCCTCAAAATCCATCTTGCCCGCCAGGTATTTATCGCCGCATTCGTATAGTTTTTCCGAAGATAAAAATCCGGGGCCGGGCAGCATGGAACCGCCGCAGACATGGATCCCGGGGAGGTCAATCCTGCCCAAGGCGATCAGATGAGCGGGAACAGACTTGTCACAGCTGGAAAGAAGAATAATAGCGTCAAAAGGGGATGATAAGGCGTGGACTTCTACCATGGCGGCAATTATTTCCCTCGATAGAAGAGAATAATTCATTCCGTCATGGGCCTGGGCCACTCCGTCACACATGTCGGTGACGGTATAAATCGCCGGTTTTCCTCCCTTTTCGTAAACGCCGATTTTGGCTGCTTCCACCAGCTGGTTTAAGTGATAGCTGCCCGGATGGCTGTCGCCATACACGCTGTCGATAAGAACCTGGGGTTTGCCCAGATCATCAACGCTCCAGCCTGTTCCAAGGCGCAGAGAATCGCCCTGGGCGTTAACGGTACGTAAGAATTGACTCTTAAGCAATAGACATTTCCTCCTAGCGTAAAAAATTAAACGTTAATAACTAAAAGGTTTTCATAATAACTTTGACATCAGGTGATTAAATTCCTTTAATAAAGGAAAGTAGTTTTGCTGTAATCATTAGTGCGGGTAACAATCTATGATCAGGTGTAGCATTAAGGCGGGTAAGCCTTTGCCTTTACTAGCATCAAACCAGGTGATACAATTGAATAAAGTTCATAGTTGTAAGATTTTTGGGGGGAAAAGCATGCTAAAGGATCTAAGACCTGTTTTAAAAATGGCCCGGGAATTGCTAGAAGAACTGAGGGTCTCTCTTTGACATTGCCGGACAGCAAAGAAAAATGTCGGAGCTAGAGGAATTAGTCTCCCAGCCGGGTTTCTGGGAGAATACCGGGGAGGCCAAGGTAACTCTGCAGAACCTGGCTGATATCCGTCAGCGGGTGGAAAAGTATTTTCTCCTGGTTCAGCGCCAGGAGGATCTGGAACTGATGTGGGAAATGGCCTTGGAGGAAGAGGACGAAGAGCATGGAGCTGAAGTTGAAGCGGGAGTGAACAGCCTGCTTGCTTCCCTGGAACAGATGAAATTAGAGGTGCTCTTAAGCGGGAAATACGATAGTTATAACGCTTTTTTAACCCTGCATGCCGGAGCCGGCGGGACCGAGTCCCAGGACTGGGTAGAAATGCTCTTGCGGATGTATACCCGGTGGGCTGAGGGCCGCGGGTATCAGGTTGAGGTGGTAGATTCTCTGCCTGGGGATGAAGCAGGAATCAAGTCTGCGACTATCCTCGTCAAGGGGCATAATGCCTATGGCTATTTAAGGGCGGAAAAAGGGGTGCACCGCCTGGTGCGGATTTCCCCTTTTGATGCTGCCAACCGGCGCCACACCTCCTTTGCTTCGGCGGATGTGATGCCCGAAGTTGTTTCCGATGACGAAGTAGAGGTTAAGCCTGAAGACATCAAGATTGATACCTTCCGGGCAGGGGGGGCGGGGGGCCAGCATGTTAACAAGACAGATTCGGCAGTGCGGATTACCCACTTGCCGACGGGCATTGTGGTCCAGTGCCAGAACGAACGCTCCCAGCATGCCAATAAGAATGCGGCCATGAAAATACTGATGGCCAAACTCCTGGAACTAAAACAGCGCCAGGAAGAGGAAGAAATGTCTGCTATAAGGGGTGTGCAGCAGGATATTGCCTGGGGCAGCCAGATCCGCTCCTATGTATTTCATCCCTATTCTCTGGTCAAGGACCACCGGACAAATGCGGAAGTTGGCAATGTTCAGGCTGTAATGGATGGGCATTTAGATCCCTTTGTTTCCGCTTACTTAATCCAGCAAGCCCAAAAAAACCGGCATGATCACCGGTAGTTGACCGCTTTGGGGGAATGAAGAAGTGAGATGGAGGAAATTGGTCTCCTGGTTCTTCAGCCTGGCTTTGCTGTTGCTGGTAATCGGCATTGCTTTGCAGTTGCTGCTGCCTGCTGCTGCCAGCCGGGCCTTGGAAAGGGTCCTGTATGAAGGTCTGGGGCGCCCTGAAGCTCTGACGGTTAAAGTAGATGCCTTCCCGGCCGTAGAGATGCTTGCCGGCAGGATTGATGGCATTGAAATAAAAGCTAGCGGCGGCGGGACCGCGGGTTTTAACTGGAGCAGGCTGGAATTGTCTGCCCGGGACTTGCATGCGGATCTGCCGGTGCTGATGGCACAAAGACAGATTAAGATCGTGATCCTTGGCCGGGCTGCTGCCTCGATATCCTTGACCGAGCAGGATCTGCTCAGGTGGCTTTCAGGCCAGATAGGCGGAGGGGTACAGATTGCCGGCTTACGTCTGAAGGATCGGTTAGCCCACGTTGACTGCAAGGTCAGGCTACTGGGGAAAACCATCGACTTCTCAGTCACCGGCAGTTTCTCGGTCAAGGATAACCGGCTGGTGTTCCTGCCTGCCAAGCTGTCAGTAGAGGGGGAGGAGCTTGCAGCTCATTTGGCTTCCCGGATCTTGAGCCAGTTCAACCTGGCTTTTTCAGTACCTCAGCTGCCTGCCGGGTTAGCCCTGGCGGAAGCGGAAATAGTTGATTCCCGCCTGAAACTGACCGCCCGCAACAGACCCTAGCGGGACGGATGAAGAATATGCCGGGTCATATGCATGAATGGCCACCCTCTGGCTTAACCTAATTACAATGATTAAACAGGGGCTGAGGGATTGGCCAGTTATCTGCATCTAAAACGGTACCGGCAGATTGTGAACGCTTTTGCCAGACAGGGCTTCGGTTATTTGTTGGACCAAATGGGGTTAGGGGAAATGATTTCCTGGGCCTGGCAGTCTAAAGACCCGGAAAAGCACAGGCTGTCTTTTGGTGCCCGCCTTCGCCAAGTCATGGAGGAGTTGGGGCCTGCTTTTATCAAGCTAGGCCAGATGCTGAGCACCAGGGGGGACCTTTTGCCCCAGGAGGTTATCAGGGAGCTGGCCAAACTGCAGGACCGGGTGCCTCCTTTTCCGTTTCTGGAAGCCAAGGAAATAATGCAGGATGAATTGGGGGCTTCCTGGGAAAAGGATTTCCGGTGGGTTGAACCCGAGCCATTAGCGGCAGCCTCTATCGGCCAGGTGCACCGGGCGGAACTGGCGGATGGCCGGCAGGCTGTGATTAAAGTGCGCCGCCCTGGTGTTGAACAGTCCATCAAGGTAGACCTGGAAATAGTGGTTGACCTGGCCAGATTGGCTGAAAACAGGTTACCTAAAGCCAGGTTTTACCACCTGGTTGAATTGATGGAGGAGTTTGCCAGAACCATAAAATTAGAACTTGACTATACTCAGGAAGGGCGCAACAGTGACCGGTTGCGAAAGAACTTAGCCAGGGCAAACCTGGTTCGTATTCCTGAAACCTTCTGGCAATATACCACTGCCCGGGTATTAACCATGGAATACCTGGCGGGAATAAAGCTTAACAATTTGAATGAGCTTGATCATCACCGGATTGATCGCTGCAGGGTGGCAAAAAAGCTGATCGAAGTTTTTTTGCAGCAAATTCTCCTGGATGGCTTTTTTCATGCTGACCCCCATCCGGGCAACCTGGCTGTCTTGCCTGATCAAACCCTGGTTTTGTTGGATTTTGGTGTGGTCGGGCGGCTGTCGGAAGAACAGAAAATCCATTTTGGGACTCTGGTTTTGGGCATTACTTCCCGCAGCAGTTCCCAGGTGATCAGGGCCCTAGCCAGGATGGGTATTCTTAGTGCAGACATGGACACCCGGGCCTTGCGGCGCGATGTTGATCTCCTGAGTGAACGGTACTATGACCTTCCTCTCGGGCAGATCCGGCTGGGGGAGGTATTTGTTGAACTGTTGGACCTGGCCTTCATCCATCAGTTGAGAATTCCCTCGGAGCTGGCATTGATTGTCAAGTCCCTGGTCACGGTAGAGGGAATTATCCGGGAATTGCATCCCCAGCTTTCGATGGTAGAAATTGCACAGCCCATGGCCGGGAAACTGATGGGCCGCCGGTTGGCGCCAGGATTTTTAGCCCGGCAGGCGGAGGAATACCTGGGTGAATACAGCAGCATGGCCTTGGAATTCCCTCGCAAAATTGACAGGCTTGTAACAGCTTTGGTTGAAGGGCGCCTTTCTCTCGGCCTCTCCCACCATAACCTGGACCAGGTCATGCGGCAGATGGAGAAAATGGCGAACAGGCTTTCTTTCAGTTTAGTCTTGCTGGCGTTTAGCATAGTAATGGCCGGGCTTTTGGTTGCTACTGCTCTCAGTGCCGAGCGAGGCAGGGTGTTTCTTTGGGGCCTGCCCTTTTTGGAAGTCTCCTTTATTCTGGCTTCAGTGATGGTTGCCCTGTTATGCTGGGCTATCTTCCGTTCGGGCCGTATTTGAGGCGTTTAAACAAATCCATGAATTTTGATCATTCTGCGGGCATAAAACAAGATGAAGAGACAGAAGCTAACCCTGACCGGTTGAAGTGAGTGTTCGAAATGGAACACGCTTGAGCGGACTTTTCGAACATCCTCTTAAGGGAGGGATGAGGGTGCCCTACAGAATAACCGATGACTGCATAGCTTGCGGCGCTTGCACCGTTGTTTGCAGGGAGGACGCTATTTTGGACGGTTATAGCTGTCATATAGTGGGAGAGCTGACTCCGAACATCGGTGCGGATCAGACTGGGCCCATGGAACAAGGGCCGGCAGATAAGGCCAGCCGGTTTTACCGGATTGGTGCAAAGTGCAATGAGTGCGGCGCCTGCCTGGGGGTCTGCCCAACCCAGGCCATCAAATAAGAATCCCAAATATGATCTGAGGGGGTGCCAGGCCGGCATCCCCTCAGTCTTTTTGGGTAATCATTAGAAGTCGAACAGAAACAGGATCAGCAGGAAGATCAACAGGAGCCGCGGATTAGCCATTTTAAACCCTCCTCACATAGTATTGCTGGACCATGGCTTTATAACATTATATTTAGCTTTGGCCCAGGGTGTTACTTTTTGAGCGGTTAGAAAGTTTTAAGAGGTGCCGATGGCACCCCTGATTGGTTAATGCTGGTATGCTTTTTATGCATCCTGCTTCCGGATAGGCTTATTTGAAGTCGAACAGGAAAAGGATCAGCAAGAAGATTAAAAGCAGCCTATTGCCGCCTAAAAGCCCGCCAAGGATACCGCTTTGAGTTTCCATTTTTAATTTCCTCCTTTATCAGTTTTTCCCAATCCGCACCACAGTACAGTATATTAGCATGAAGACCGGAAGGTTACTGTGAAAGGACAGATTCCCAAAACAAATTGGGAAAAAAGGAAAATGGCGAATAATGCCGAAAGAAATCAGCTGGTTATTAATCTCCGGAGGAGGCAAACTATGGCTGAAAAAAGGCACTGGGAGTGAAGACAATGATTAAATCACCCGAATATGCTAAACATCTATGGGACTACTTGATGGTGGCCTTTGGAAGTATTGTGCTGGCCATCGGGCTGGCTGTTTTTTTGATTCCGAACAAAATCGCGCCCGGGGGGGTAAGCGGGCTGGCAACCATCATTTTTTATGTGGCAGGCCTGCCAGTGGGCCTGACCATGCTGGCTTTAAATATTCCTCTGTTCATGATCGGCTTTAGGCAGCTGGGATGGGCATTTGCCGCCAAGTCTTTTTTTGGAACAATCCTATTGTCTGTCTCGATCGATCTCCTGAAACCCATTGTCGCGGCACCTACAGAAGATCCCCTTTTAGCCTCAATTTATGGCGGCATCCTGGTCGGCGCGGGTTTAGGGGTGGTTTTCCGGGCCGGAGGTACTACCGGAGGTACTGACCTGGCAGCTCAGATTGCCCGCCATTGGGTAAAAATTAGTTCAGGCTTTGCCTTGGTAGTTATTGACGGTCTGGTGATCGCTTTGGCCGGATTAGTTTTCTCCCTGGAATTGGCCTTGTACGCTCTTTTATCCCTTTTTATAACTGCCCGGGTAATCGACCTGGTGCAGGAAGGCGTGGGATATTTCAAGGCAGCCCTGATTATTTCCGAACGAAACTTAGAAATTGGCCAGGCCATCCTCCTGGAAATGGACCGGGGGGCAACCGGTTTGCAGGGCAGAGGCATTTACACCGGCACCAGTCGCGAAGTCCTTTTATGTGTGGTCAGCCGACCGGAAGTGACTAAATTAAAAAATCTGGTTGCCCGGATAGATCCCCGGGCCTTCATGGTTGTTACTAATGTACATGAGGCCTTGGGAGAGGGATTCAAAGAAATGCGGGGGGGATAATGATCTGCTTGGCCTTTAGATCAAGTTGCCAGCTGGGCAAGGAGGAATATATTATGGACGAAAACCTGATTAAGAATTTAGAGGAGCAGGCAAGAAAAGTCCGCTGCCGGATATTGGAAATGCTGGCCCAAGCCGGATCCGGCCATACCGGCGGCTCTCTTTCCGGGGTGGATTATCTCACAGCCCTTTACTGGCATGAACTGCGCCATGACCCGAAAAACCCGGCCTGGCCGGACCGGGACCGTTTTATCCTCTCCAAAGGTCATGCGGCGCCTCTTTTATATGCGGTTTTAGCGGAAAGGGGCTATTTCCCTGTGGAAGAACTTGGAAGGTTGCGCAAATTGGGAAGCATGCTGCAAGGGCATCCGGACATGAAAAAAACCCCGGGGGTGGAAATATCCACCGGTTCCTTGGGCCAGGGGCTGGCGGTGGCTAACGGGATGGCCCTTGCGGGCAGGCTAAACAAACAGGATTACCGGGTTTATGTGATGCTGGGAGATGGAGAGGTGCAGGAGGGGATGGTCTGGGAAGCGGCCATGGCTGCGGCCCATTACAAGCTGGACAGGGTGACCGCCTTTTTGGACCATAACGGGCTGCAAATTGACGGGCCGGTGGCAGAGGTGATGAACCCGGAACCGCTGGCGGACAAGTGGCAGGCTTTCGGTTGGCATGTAATCGGCATCGATGGTCATGACTTCAGGCAGATCCTCTCCGCTTTGGCGGAAGCAAAGACAATAAAGGGCAAACCCACAATAATCATCGGCAAGACGGTTAAGGGCAAAGGTGTTTCATTTATGGAAAACCAGGTGGGCTGGCACGGGGTGACTCCTGCCAGGGACGACCTGGAGCGGGCATTGGCTGAACTGAATGACGGGAGGGGTGCCTAGTGAAAAAGATTGCCACCAGGGATGCCTATGGCCGCACACTGGTAGAATTGGGCCGGGAAAACCCGGACATTGTCGTGTTGGACGCTGACCTGTCCAAGTCGACCAAAACCGTCGAGTTTTACAAAGAATTCCCGCACCGCTTTTTTAACATGGGGATTGCGGAGCAGAATCTGATGGGAACGGCAGCCGGCCTGGCTGCAGCCGGGAAAATACCCTTTGTCAGCACCTTTGCCATCTTTGCTGCAGGCCGGGCTTTTGAACAGGTGCGCAATACTATTGTTTATCCTTGGTTACCGGTTAAGATTGCCGCTACCCATGCCGGGGTCACTGTGGGAGAAGACGGCGGTTCCCACCAGTCCATAGAGGATATCGCTTTGATGCGGGTACTCCCTGGGATGAGAGTTCTGGTTCCTGCCGATGCCGAGGAGACAGCCCAGGCTATCAAGACGGCAGCAGCCAGTCCGGGTCCCTTCTATATCCGGCTAGGGCGGGCGGGTGTGCCGCAAATTTACGACTCCGGCTACCGGTTTGAACTGGGCAAAGCCAGTGTTTTGCGCCAGGGAGATGACGCTGCCGTTCTTGCCTGCGGGGTACTGGTGGCAAAGGCCTTGCAGGCGGCGGAAACACTGGCCGATCAAGGCATCCAGGTTACGGTGATAAATATTTCCACCATCAAACCCTTGGATGTAAAAAGTGTGGTGGAGGCTGCCCGGCAAACCAAGGCAGTGGTTACAGCAGAGGAGCACAGTGTAATTGGGGGCCTGGGCGGCGCTGTGGCTGAAGTCTTGGGGGAGCATTGTCCTGTCCCCTTGGAGCGGCTGGGAGTGGAGGATACCTTCGGAGAATCCGGTTTGCCGGAGGAATTGCTGGAAAAATATGGATTAACGGCTGGGGGAATTGTGGCTAAAGTGGAAAGGGCAATCGCCCGCAAGAAAGCCATATCTTTATGGGGAGATTCCGCGTTCTAAAAGAATAGAAAAGATTCCATCCATCCCCTGCGATAGCTTACATGAAATGTCTGTTTTCCGGGAGGATTCCGGGATTTTCTGTCGAAAATCCTTTTAAAACGACAGTTGTGTCAATCTGTCGACCCAGTTGAATCCAAAAAGGGTGGCCGGGGGTGGGTTAAATTGATTCAAATGTTTAACGTCAGCAAGGTATATGGTGATAACTCATATGCCCTTAAAGATATCAGCCTGTCTGTTGAAAAAGGAGAGTTTGTTTTCCTGATGGGGCCAAGCGGGGCCGGAAAATCCACTTTCCTCAAGCTCTTGTTCCGGGAAGAACTGCCAACGCGGGGACAGATCATGATTTCCGGCCGCAGTATTTTGCGGTTGAAAAAGTCGGAGATCTGCTTGCTGCGGCGCAATATGGGGGTAGTTTTTCAGGATTTCCGTCTGTTAGCTGACCGTACAGCCTTCGAAAACGTTGCTTTCGCCATGGAAGTCCTGGAATGCTCCTGCAAGGAGGTCGCCCAGCGGGTGCCGCAAGCCCTCCAGCTGGTAGGCCTGGAAGGAAAAGAGAAGGCATTTCCCCACCAGCTGTCAGGAGGGGAACAGCAGCGGGTGGCTATCGCCAGGGCTATTGTCAATAATCCGCGGATTTTGGTAGCGGATGAGCCGACCGGCAATCTTGACCAGGATACATCCTGGCAAATAATGGAGCTGTTCAGCGATATCCATAAGAAAGGAACCACAGTGGTTGTGGCAACCCATAACCGCCAGATCGTAAATTCCCTGCGGAAAAGGGTAATCGCCCTGGATAACGGCCGGATGGCAAAGGACGAGCGGAAAGGGGGATACCGCCTTGAAGCTTAGAACCGTTAGCTATTTTTTGCGCCAGGCAGCCAAGTCGACCCGCCGTAACGGGTGGATGAGCTTGGCTTCCGTTGCCACTGTAGCTATCGCCTTGTTTGTTTTAGGAGCCTTTTTGCTGGTGATCATGAATGCAAATTATATCGCGCAAGAACTGGAGGCAAGCATCGAAATAGCCGTTTATTTGCAGGTTGATACACCACGGGAAAAGTCGATTAGTTTAAAAGACGAGATCGCCAGGTTGCCCCAAGTGGCGGAAGTGGTCTTGGTAACAAAGGAGGAGGCCCTGGACCAGTTAAGCAAACGCTGGGGGGATAATAAAGACCTTTTGGCTGCTGTCGGCGGGGTTAATCCTTTGCCTGACTATTTCCGCGTAAAGGCTGTTGACCCAAACCAGGTGCAGGAGCTGGCCAATTTAATGGCCGGGATGGATCTGGTAGAGAAAGTGGATTTCGGAGCAGGGGCGGTGACCCGGTTATTAAGCCTGTTGACCTGGGTCAGGATGGTTGGGTTGGTAACCATGGCGCTGGTTTCTTTGGCGGCGATATTCCTCATTGCGATTACTGTCCGCCTGACGGTTTTTGCCCGGCGCCGGGAGATAGCCATTGCGAAATGGGTTGGGGCAAGTGACTGGTTTGTGCGCTGGCCTTTTTTCCTGGAAGGGGTTTTCTTGGGTCTGGCGGGGGCGCTGGTGTCAATACTGGCCTTGTATGGGACGTATACCTTGCTGGTGGATAGTGTGGCTAATATTGTACCGTTTCTGCCAATAATAACTGACATCCAATCGGTCGGCAGGATGCTATTTTTGCTTTTGGCTGCAGGAGTATGTGTAGGAGCTGTGGGCAGCGCTGTTTCCGTTCACCGCTTCTTGCGGGTATAACAGGTTTTTGGGGAGGGAAAGAGCTTTGGGCTGGATAGGTAATGGCAAAAGATGGTGGACGGTGGTTTTGCTCCTGGGTTTTCTGTTCAGTGCGATGGTGTGGCCGGTATACGGATCTGAACTGGAAAGGCTGCGCCAGGAACAAACCCGGATTCAGCGGGCGATTGAACAAAACCGCCAGTTAATCCGTCAGGCTGACCGGCAGATCTCCAATATTTCCGGCCAGTTAAGAGCGGTGGAAGAAAGCATTGACAGAACAGAAAAGGATATTAATCACCTGCAGAACCAGTTGCGGAATGCACAGACCCGGGTAACCAGAGCGGAAAGGGAACTGCGGGAAGCAGAAGACGCTCTGGATAACCGGACCAATATCTTCCGGGCCCGGCTAAAAGAAATCTATATTAACGGCAGGGTGGATTACCTGGAGGTTCTGGTCCAGTCTACCAGCATGACCGACTTTCTGGTGCGTTTTGACTTATTAAAAAAGATAGCCGATCAGGATATTGCCCTGCTAAATGCAATTGAATCCAAAAGGCAGGATGTGGAAATTAAAAAGACCAACCTGGAGGATCGCCGGGATGAGATAGCCCAGCTGAAAAAGAGGACGGAACAGCAGTTGGCTCGCCTGGAAAGCCAGAAAATAGAACGAGAAAGGTTGATCGGCAAGCTAAGAAACGATAAGGCAGCTATTGAGAAGTCCCTGGCTGAATTAGAAGCGGATGGCGCCAAACTGGCAGGCCGCATCCGGGAACTGGCTTCCAAAAGCGGGCAATACATAGGTGGGAAAATGACCTGGCCTGTTCCCGAACATACCAGGATTACCTCACCCTACGGCTGGCGGGTGCACCCGGTATTGAGGGCCAGGCGCTTCCACCAGGGCATTGATATCGCTGCGCCAACCGGTACCAGGGTGGTAGCCGCCGAAGCGGGCCAGGTGATTCTGGCCGACTGGTTTGGGGCTTACGGCAAAGCCGTCGTCATTGACCATGGGGGTGGAGTTACCACCACTTACGCCCACCTATCGGTAATTGGAGTTGATGATGGTCAGAAGGTGACACGGGGACAAGCTATTGGAAGGGTAGGCAGCACAGGCGTCAGTACCGGACCCCATTTGCACTTTGAGGTCAGGGAGAGAGGCGAGCATGTAAATCCTTGGAAATACTTGCGCTGATGGATAAGGCGCCGGGGCCTAGTTATGAGGTTATATTGGCACCGAAAGAAGATGTGCGATAACAGTTTCAGATATGCCGTGCTCAAAGTACGGCATATCTGACGTTTAGCGGGCAGGATAATAAAAGATAATGTGGAAGATTAACCGGCGGAGCACATACTATATGTGGAAAATACATACAATCTGAAAGGGTGGGTTTCAACGCCTATGCAGAAACGGCAGGTGGAGTTATTTTGAAGAAAAAAATTTGGGGGTGGCTGACCAATTTCCTGATCGTGATGGGTTTTGTTTCCACTCTCTTGTTGGGAGTGCTGGCCCTGACCAGCCACCAGGAAATGATGCATGCTATCAGGACTGTTTTCTTAATCAAAACCCAGGCCCTGCAGCCGGTAACCACACCTCAGCTGATTACCGGGGCAGTCAAGGGGATGGTGGCCTCCTTGCAAGATCCTTATTCCGCATTTCTGGAACCGAGGGAATACCGGAGCATTGAACAGCATATCAGCGGGAGCTACGGCGGCGTGGGCCTGTTAATCGGCCTGGATGAGGAGAAGCGATTAATTGTAGTTTCTCCTTTTAAAGGCACCCCTGCTCACCGGGCAGGTATTCAGGCTGGAGATATTATCCTCCGCATCGAACAAGAGGATACTGCCGGAATGGAATTGGAAAGGGCAGCCAGCATGATGCAGGGCAAACCGGGGACCAAGGTTAATCTTACCGTTGGGCGTAAAGGGGAAAAAGAAAGACGGGAAATCACTATCACCCGCGAGATTATCGAGATCCCGACTGTAGAGGGCAAGATGCTGGAAGGCTTCCCTGGGATTGGGTATATTAACCTGACCACCTTCAATGAGCATACCGGCCGGGATGTAGGCACCCTGTTGGATGAAATGAGGCAGTCTGGTCTCAAGGGAGTAATCTTAGATTTGCGCAACAATCCTGGCGGCTATTTAGGGGCAGCTGTTCAGGTAGCAGATTACTTTGTGGCTGAGGGTCCCATTGTGCATATATCAGGCAGGTTCCGCTCCCACCAGCATAAAGCTGATGACAAGGCCCTGGGATTGCCTTTGGTTGTCCTGACAAACAGCGGCAGTGCCAGTGCGTCCGAAATCTTGGCTGGCGCCATCAAGGACAGCGGTGTCGGGGTAATAGTCGGAGAAAAGACTTTTGGCAAGGGCTTGGTGCAGACCTTGTTCAGAATGGAGGGCGGAGCAGCCGTAAAACTAACAACGGATAAATACTTGACACCTGCCAGGCATGACATCGACAAAAAGGGAATCGAACCCGATGTTGTGGTGACTCTGGAGGGAGAGAAGGCTGCCCAGGTGCTGATGCATGCGCCGGACCCCGTAAAAGATCCCCAGTTAAGAAGAGCGATTGAGGTCTTAAGAACTAAAATGAGGCCTTGATGCTATATCGGTCGCTTGTGCTTACACCGCTTTTGGGCGGTGTAAGTTTTTTAGTTGGAGTGCGTTCCCATTGGCGGAAAAGCTGGAGTGCTAAGCAGAAACGGAAATAGGTTTGTCAAGGGAACCTGCTGCCGGAAGAAGGAATCCGGGGCCGGGCTGACGAATAAAAAGAGCAAGCTTGTGAAAATGGAAATTATCTCTAAGGTGGTGATAATTACAAAGTAGGCCTGTTGCTATTCTGCTAGTTTTTTGAAGGGGGATGTGAGTATTGGTACCAAGCAGGGAGATTTACTGGAATATTGACGGATACCTGTTAATGTACCTGGTCTTTGCAGTAGCCCTGTTCTTTTTTTTAAAAGGAATGCACCGCCATTACAAAATGTGGAAAGCCGGCAAGGCGGAGATGAGGTTTGACCGTCCGGCTGAACGGTTCATGCTGATGCTGAACCAGACTTTTGCCCACCGCCGGCTCTTAAGAGATCCCTTCCCCGGCTTGATGCACTTATTTATTTTCTGGGGTTTTGTGGTGATGACCTTTGGTACCTTCTTAGTATTTCTGGAGGCCGATTTTGGCATTGTCACCCTCCGCGGGACCTTTTACCTGTGGTTTTCCCTGGCCATGGATCTTGCCGGGGCGATGGTTTTGATCGGCATCCTGATGGCCTGGTACCGCCGATATATTGTGCGGCCTGAGCGGCTGGACAACAAACCAGAGGATGCTTATGTCCTCTTAATGCTTTTTGTGATTATCTGCACCGGCTTTTTGCTGCAGGGCCTGCGCATGGCTTCTGCGGGAGACCCCTGGGCCCTGTGGTCCCCTGTTGGTCTCCTGACGGCAAACCTCCTGGGGGGGGTCGGTTCGGGCGGATGGGAAGGGGCGCACCGGGTGTTGTGGTGGTTCCACATGATCCTGGCCATGGGCTTTATCGCCTATATCCCCTATTCAAAGCTGGTGCACCTGGTGCTGGTTCCTGCCAACCAGTATTTCAGCGACCTTTCCCCCAAGGGAACCATTAAGCCCATCAATTTTGAGGACGAGACCCAGGAATCTTTCGGAGTGGCCAAAATAGAGGAGTTTACCTGGAAACAGCTGTTGGATCCCGATGCCTGTATCCGCTGCGGGCGCTGCCAGGACCACTGTCCGGCCCACTTAAGCGGAAAATCCTTAAATCCGAAGCGGATGACTCAGGACTTGAAGGAACACTGGCAGGCGAAGGCCCCCTTGCTGCTGGCCCAAGCCGCCCAGAAAAAGGCTGCCCAGGGAGCAAAAGGGTTAAATGAGGCGGCGGCTGCCAGTGAAGCAGATCAGGCCTTGCTGGAACGACTGTTAACAGGAGATGTCATTGCCGATGACCAGATTTGGGCCTGCACCACCTGCCGGGCCTGTCAGGAACAGTGTCCGGCCTATGTGGAACATATCGATAAAACCATTGAATTGCGGCGGAACCTGGTTTTAATGGAAAGCAGGTTCCCATCCGAAATGCAGTTGGCTTTCCGCAACATGGAGAATAACGGCAACCCATGGGGAATAGGCTGGGCCAACCGGGCGAACTGGGCGGAGGGCCTGGGAGTGAAAACCCTGGCCGAGGACAGTGAAACAGAGATCCTGTACTGGCCGGGCTGTGCCGGCGCCTTCGATGACCGGAACAAGAAAGTTGCAACGGCTGTTGTTAAGCTATTGCAAAAGGCTGATGTCAATTTTGCCATTTTGGGAAATGAAGAGAAGTGCTGCGGCGATTCGGCCCGCCGCCTGGGAAACGAGTACCTCTTTCAATCCCTGGCGCAGGAAAATATTGAGACAATGAACAATTATGGCGTGAAGACCATTGTTACCCAGTGTCCCCACTGTTTGAACGCCCTGTCCAAGGATTACCCCCAGTTTGGCGGGAACTACAGGGTAATCCATCACAGCGAGTTCCTGCTCGACCTGATCAAACAAGGCAAGCTTAAACCGGGGGCAGTCAATGGCAAGAAGATAGTCTATCACGACTCCTGCTACCTTGGCCGCTATAACGATATTTACCATGCTCCGCGCCAGGTCCTCCAGTCTGCTCCGGGTATAAAGCTTAGCGAAATGGACCGCCGCCTGGATCAGAGCTTCTGTTGCGGGGCCGGCGGCGGCCGGATGTGGCTGGAAGAAACCGAAGGCAATAAAATTTATCTGATGCGGGCTGAACAGGCCCTGGAGGGTAAACCAGACCTCATCGGTACTGCCTGTCCCTTCTGTCTCACCATGATGGAAGACGGAGTAAAATTCAAAGAGGCAGAAGAACAGGTTAAGGTGGTCGATCTGGCCGAAGTCCTTTGGGATTCGGTAGCCGGTCGCCAGTCGTTGCCGTAGCGCCGGCTGTCGTAGCGTCGGCTTCCAGCCGGCTAATGGGTTAATCAGAAATAGGTCGCCAGTCGTAGCGCCGGCTTCCAGCCGGCAAATGGGCTTGGCAGGAGGTGAATGGCGAGAATGGATAAAGGTAAAAAAGTTTTGGTGATTGATGATTCCGCCCTGATCCGCATGGAAGTCAAACGGACCTTGGAAAAATATGGGGTGGAAGTGATAGAATTAAGCAATGCAGAAGATTTTTTCCAGTATCCCTGGCGTTACCAGGGTTTAAACCTCCTCATCCTGGACATTATTCTCCCTGGGATGGATGGCATCAGCGCGTTGGAAAAAATCAAACTTACTGGAGCATGGCAGTATTTGCCCGTGATCATGTTGACCGGCCGTGCGGAACGGGCTGATGTGACCAGGGCCTTGCAGGCCGGAGCAGTTGACTATATTCGCAAGCCATTTGCCAGGGAAGAGCTGCTGGAACGGGTAGAAGGGATCTTGGGGCAATTGGTCCCTCCCCCGGAAAACAATCTGACTGACAGCGGAGCCAACTTAGAAGCCCGGGTGCGCTCCGAGGTCAGCCGGGCCAAACGAGGAAATACACCTTTATCTTTGTTGGAGATTAATCTGCCTGCTGAATTAAGGCGGCTTTCCCGTTTGAAAGAACTGGTGGAATTGCGCGAACAGCTCCAGGGCCTTTTGCGGGAGATAGATTCCGTATTCCTTAGTAAAGAGCGCAATTTGTTAATAATCCTGCCCCTGACCGGTCCGGAGGGAGCGGCGGCTACGGCTGAACGGATTCGGACAAAAACTGCCATCTTCGAAAATAAAGAGGCAGCCTTAGCCATGGCAACTTTCCCACAAGATGGCAGCGACGAAAAAGAGCTTTTGCAGTGCCTGAAAAAGAAATCGGGAACGGTTTAACCGACTAACCGGCGTGGCACCAGTCTAAAATGGTATGGGCTAAGATCTTTGTGCTCTGAATTAAGTCTTCAATGCGAAAAAGTACACAGTTTGGATAGATGATGAAGTAAGCAAAGTATCTGAGACGTTAAAAAAACTCTTTGGGAATACTATTTTTGATTATTATAAATCGCCCAAACTCATATTGAGACTACTGTGTTTTTATAGGTGAGGTTGCCGTGTTTATCATAGACAGCTACCCGCTCTAATACCCCCGCTTCTAAGGAAAGGGGACACACCATTCAAGACGCAGGATGCAGGAGGCAAGAGGCAAGAGCAAGAGCCAGATGCTTAGGGACTAAAAGCCGCTTATCCATCCTGCCTCCTGCCTCCTGCTTCTTGAACGGGCCAGGAATGTCCCCAATTAGGGCGGTGGGATAAGAGCGGTTACGCTGCTATATTAACTGGCTCTAAGCTTCAGTGGGGGTAACAATCCCCCTCTGAAGCCAAGACCCAGTTGAAGGAGCGTGAAGTTGATTCGTGAAAGGCAAGACCATGTCTTGCTTTTTTACTGTTTAACAATATTCCTTGCTGTTCTTCTTAAATTCTTCGGTGCTGAAGAGGTATTCTGCCCTGCGTGCTCACCCTTGCGGGAGCAATATACCGTGGTGCATCAGATCACTGAGATCCGTCTTGAGCAAATAATAGCTAATAAGGCTTGAACATATAGCTAATATCTGCTATAATTATATCTATCCAGGAGAAATGTGGTGATGGCTGTGCGTGTTAGTACTACCGATTTGCAGAATGCCTTTGGCAAATACCTTTCCCTGGTGGAAAAGGAAGATATCATTGTCGTGAAAAACGGGAAAAGCGTGGCCAAGCTCATCCGCTACAGCGAACCTGATTTTTTTATCGTGCGCGAGGAAGCGCAACAGTATAGATCCCATAGGCGCATCAGTTACGATGAATATATGGCCCTGGTTGATGCGTCGGATCAGCGGTATGAGCTGATCGACGGCGAGATTTACCTGCTGGCTTCCCCCAGTTTTAAACACCAGGTGGCAGTGAACGAAATCGCCTGGCATTTTAATAACTATTTCAGGGATAAGTCCTGCCGTTCTTTAACAGCACCCTTGGATATCAGGCTCTTTGGTTTCGCCACCAAGTTCGAAGAAGACCCGAATGTTGTGCAGCCCGATGTTGTGGTAATCTGTGACGAAGAAAACGTCAACGCAGAAGGCAGGTACGTAGGCATACCGGCACTGGTGGTGGAAGTTCTTTCTCCGTCCACCAGGGGCAAAGATATGGCAGCCAAGTTAAACCTCTACATGAAAAGCGGCGTCCGGGAATATTGGGTCGTGGATCTGGAAAGGAAGGTTATTTTTCAATATACCTTTTCTGAGGAAAGAGATATAGATTATTTAAATACCTTCGGTCTGGAGGATACGGTTAAATCAGCTGCATTCGCGGGCCTGGGCATAAAAATCAGCGATATTATGCCATAGCGCACGATCATAGTGGGAATTATAGGATAAGACCCAGTTGAAGAGTTCAAAAAGTTGTTATTGAGAAGTTATAATGCATACGAAGCGAGGGAAAATTTGTGGCTTTATCCTGTGGAATCATCGGTCTGCCCATGGTGGGCAAAACTACCTTTTTCAACCTGCTGGCCCGGACAGAGAAAGAAACCAGCAGTTTTTTTTCTGGCAAAACAGCAACAAATGTGAACTCTGCCGTTGTCCCTGACCGCCGACTGGACTATTTGGCCCGCATTTATAACCCACGCAAGTATACCCCGGCGGTTTTGGAAGTGATTGATGTGCCGGGCCTAGTTGAAGGGGCCAGTCAGGGGCAAGGCGCTGGCAATCAATTTTTGTCTGCGGTCCGGGAGGCTGACGCCCTCATCCATGTGGTGCGGGCCTTTAATAATGACCAGGTCTTGCATGTTGACGGTTGTGTTAACCTGATCCGGGATCTGGAAACAGTGGTGATGGAGCTCCTATTTGCGGATCTGCAGCTCATCGAGAACAGGATCGAGCGCATCCTCGGCGGAAAAAAACGGACCAAAGAGCAGGAAATAGAGCTGGCGGCTTTGGAAAAGTGCAAAGGCTTATTGGAAGAGGAAAAAAATCTCGCTCAGGCCGAATTAAAGGATGAGGAACGGGCAGCATTGCGCCATGTAACCTTTTTGACAGGCAAACCCACGGTCCTGGTGATCAATGTGGATGAGGAGCAGCTTGGTTTGAAAAACTATCCCCAGCGGGACGAGGTGATGGCCTATGCTGCGGCGAGGGACTTGCCCGTAATGGAAATATGTGCCAAGGCCGAAATGGAGATCGGGCAAATGAACCGGGAGGACCGGGATATTTTTATGGCCGAACTGGGAATTGAAGAGCCAGGGATCGAGAAGCTGGCCAAGTCTATGTACGCAAGGCTGGAGTTGATTTCCTTCCTGACTGTGGGAGAGGACGAAGTCCGGGCCTGGACCGTCCGCCGGGGTACTAACGCCAGGGCTGCGGCGGGTAAAATTCACTCTGACCTGGAGCGGGGCTTTATTCGTGCAGAAGTGGTCCGTTTTGAAGATCTGGAAAAAATGGGATCGATGGCCAAAGTGAAGGAGAGGGGCCTGATGCGCTTGGAAGGCAAGGAGTACATTGTGCAGGACGGGGATATCATCAATTTCCGGTTTAATGTTTGATCGTTGATGTTCGTTCATTTTGCGGCCCAGTAGATTTCTTGTTAACAATTACCGGTGTTTAATCGGAGGCAAAAATCTTTTTATTCCCGTTGCAGGTAAATATTAGCTGTTGTGGAATATATGCTCGGCAGGGGATATAATTTACATTATAATAATGAAGCCGGGTATGAAAACCGCTTTCATGCCACGTTAAATTGTTGTGAGTTCGTGGCCTGGCTCATTATATTTGCCAAAGAAACTTTAGGGGTCGTTAACATTATGGTCAAACCTGCAGGCTTGGGCTGGGTTGTTGCCCTCGGGCTCCTCTTCGTTGCATATGCTGTTCTGCTTTTATATTTCCCTTATTACTCTTTAGTGCGAGGCTTATCTCTGGTAATCGTGGCCGCCCTCGCCTGGAAGGGACAAGTTGCCGGCGGAATACTGGCAGGTTTTGCGATGGCTACTCTGTTCCTGGTCGATGCCTTTGTCAGTTTCAGCTTTCATGGAACAAACCTGCAGGAGGTATTTGCATCTTATGTGATCTTACCGGCCATCGGTTATCTGATCGGCCGTTTGCGTTACCGGGAGATCCAGCTGCAATTAATGCTCCGCAGGCTGCAGTCGGCCTATGCAGCTACCGTCGCAATGCACAGCCAGACAAAACTGGAGGATATCCTGCAAAGTATAACCAGGATTGCCGCTGAAGATTTTGATTACGGCAATGCGTCTATCTTTATGAAAGACCATCAGGGGAATTTTAACCTTCTTTCGTCAGCCGGGCATCTGGCGGACCTGCCGTCCGGCTACGTCATCAAATCCGGGGAAGGGATTCTTGGCTGGGTGGCAGAACACCGTAAGCCAGCAATTGTAAGCGACGTTTCAAAAGAGCCCCGGTATATTCCCGCAGTGAAGGGTGCAAAGTCCCAGATTACAATCCCGTTAATAATTGCTGAAGAAGTTGAAGGAATGCTGAATATCGAGAGCGAAAAGCTGGCGGCATTTTCGCTGGAGGATCAAAAAGCTCTATTAGCTTTAGCTGAACAGGCTGCGGTAGCCATCGAAAAGGCTAAGGTGCTGGCCAATACCCAATATTTGGCTATTACTGATGATTTAACAGGGCTGTACAACCACCGCTTTTTTAAGCAAAAAATTCGGGAAGAGATCACCAGGGCTCGTCGCTTTGGCAGTGAATTGACTCTATTAATGCTGGATATGGATGATTTCAAGAAAATAAATGATACCTGCGGCCACCCCGCTGGTGACCGGGTCTTAAAAGAGGTTGCCGCGATAATCAGGAATACGGTCAGGGAAACAGATATTCCTTTTAGATACGGTGGGGAGGAGTTTTCCGTTCTGCTGCCCCAGACAGGCAGCCAGGGTGCCATGGAGGTTGCTGAGCGCCTGCGCCAGGCCATTGAGGCTTTTTCTTTCCCGTGCTCTGCCGGCATAGTTATCCAGACGACGGTAAGCATCGGAATAGCTACGTTCCCTAATGATGCCGCAAACTGGAGTGAACTGGTGACTATTGCGGACAGCGCCATGTACAGGGCCAAACTTGAGGGCAAAAACACCACCTGCAGGGAAACCCCCTTGACATGATTTCTTGCGGAAGGTAAACTTGAATTACGGCAAGTAGGTGCCCAAACGGGGTAAAAGGGAATCGGGTGCAACTCCCGAGCGGTCCCGCCACTGTTACCGGGGAGGACCCTGCATATCTGAGTTGAGCCACTGCCTCTTTTAAGGGAGGCGGGAAGGAGCGGGGAACAAAGAACCGGAGCCAGGAAACCTGCCTACTGGTAGCCAGGCCCCTTCGAAGAAAGGGGTTGCTGGAGGGTGATGGCAAAATCCTCAGTCTGTTTTAGGCTGGGGATTTTTTATTTCTATCCACCATGGGCCTGCTTGGCCGCAAAAACTAATAGGGGAGGAAAAAAGATTGAACAGATTGCAGGAAACCATTGTCAGGATTGGACCCCTGGACCGGGAAATAATGGCCCAAACCCAGGCCAGGCTGGACAACCTGACCAAACCCCCGGGCAGCCTGGGAGTGCTGGAAGACTTGGTTAAACAGGTGGCGGGGATTACCAGGGAGGTCTGCCCCAATCTGCCGCAAAAGGTGAGTGTCCTGATGGCAGGAGACCACGGTGTGGTAGCTGAAGGCGTGAGCGCCTTCCCGGCGGAAGTGACACCGCAAATGGTGCTCAATTTTGCCCGGGGAGGTGCGGCAATGAATGTCCTTTCCCGGCATGTGGGCGCTGAACTGGTCTTGGTGGACATCGGGGTAGCAGCAGACCTGCCGGATATCCCGGGACTTTTGCGCAAAAAAGTGGCTTATGGTACCGCCAATATGGCAAAAGGCCCGGCAATGACCAGAAACGAAGCAATGCGGGCATTGGAAACTGGCATCGAAATTGCCGAAGAATTGGTGGCAAAAGGGGCGAGGCTTTTAGGCACAGGAGATATGGGCATTGGCAACACCACCCCCAGTACGGCGGTCGTCGCTGCCTTCAGCGGGCTCAAGGTGGAGGAAGTGGCCGGCAGGGGAACCGGAATTGATGACCGTCGCTTGCAGCTTAAGATTCAGGCCATCACCAGGGCGTTGGAAATTAACCGGCCCGATCCGACGGATCCTTTGGATGTCCTGTCCAAAGTGGGAGGGCTGGAAATTGCCGGGCTGGCAGGATTAATGATTGGAGGAGCGGCCTGCCGGGTGCCGGTAATGATTGACGGTTTTATCAGCGGAGCAGCTGCTTTAGTTGCCACCAGGCTTGCTCCTGCTGTTAAGGACTACCTGATTGGCTCCCACCTTTCAGAAGAACCGGGGCACCGGGTAATGATGGAGATGATCGGCATCAAGCCGATGCTCCATATGCAGATGCGTTTAGGAGAAGGAACCGGGGCTGCTTTGGCGATGGGCCTGGTGGATGCTGCCCTGAAGATTATCAATGAGATGGCTACCTTTGCCGATGCCGGCGTATCCGTTGCCCTTTAATTCGGTAGTCGGTAGTCAGTAGTCGGTAGTCGGGAGGCAGAAGCCGGTTGAATGTTAACAAGCATTTAGGATGCTGGCTGCTGAATTTTGCCAACGAAATAGAGCAATTTTTTTAGACAAAAGCCGGAACAAAGTGTATAATGTATTTGAGGAACAGGCAATTGACTGAAGTACAGTCGATGGAGCCGGGCTGATGCAGCAGGGAAAACCTGTGGGACCTGAACTGGTACCGCAGGTTTTTTTATTTGGTTTTAGAGCAGCGTTATGGTGTCAAGTAGTTAGCCGAAAACATTTCAAGAGATTCGACGCATTTACGAGGGGGTATAGCAATGGGTTTTACAGGCTGGCTGGTCCGGAGATTTATTCCGCAAGCCGGACAGGTGATGGATGCCGGTATCCGGACTAAATACGGGTACCTGGTGGCCATGGTGAGTATTGTGGGCAATCTTTTGCTGGCTCTGACCAAGGGGTTTTTCGGCCTCACGCTGAACAGTATTTCCCTTTTGGCTGATGCTGTCCATACTTTGTCGGATGTAGTGACTTCCTTTGTAGTGTTGTGGGGATTTAAGCTGGCAGCTCTTCCCCCCGATGAAAAACACCCTTACGGCCATGGGCGGGTTGAGAATGTGGCTACCCTCATTATTGCTCTTTTGCTAATCGGTGTGGGGATTGAATTCGGGAAGGCCTCGGTCGAGCGCTTCTTTTCCCAAGAGGTTGTGGAAGGAAGCCTCCTGGTGGCAGTCTTTTTAGTCCTGAGCGGGTTATTTAAAGAATGGATGGCCCGCTTTGCCGTATCGGTGGGGAAAAAGATAAATTCCTCGGTCCTGGTGGCCGATGCTTTAAACCATCGCAGTGATGCAATTATCAGTATTTTGGTTGCCGGAGCAATGATAGCGGCTATGTTTGGCTATTATAGGACTGATGCTGTGATCGGGCTTTTGGTCTCCGCTCTGATTATTTATACGGGATGGGGCTTGGCTCGCAACGCAGCCAGCGCTTTAATCGGAGAGAAGCCGGACCCGGAGTTGGTTGAAAAGATTACCGCGACGGCTGGGTCGGTGAGCGGGGTGAAGGGGGTGCACAAGGTGGAAGTGCATGCCTACGGGCAGGAAAACCTGCTGGTTTCCTTGCATATCCAGGTGGACCCAACTATTGCCGTGACGGATTCTCATCAGATAGCCGCTCTGGTCAAGTATTGCATCCTGGAAAAATGCGGCGCCTTGACCACTGTCCATGTGGAGCCTTTCAGTAGTCAGTAGTCGGTAGTCGGTAGTCGGTAGTCAGGAGGCATCAGCCGGTAGAATATGGAATATCAACACAGTACTGACTGATTAATTTTAAAACACAGGCAGATCAAGATTTTCATTCCTCTGATGGTGTCGCAAGCGGCATTTATGATAAAATAATAAAAATTAAAATATATCGAAAAGAAAGAGGAATGGACAATGCCAAAGCGTCATGATATCCACAAGCTGATGATAATTGGTTCGGGGCCGATTGTGATTGGACAGGCAGCAGAGTTTGACTATTCAGGCACTCAGGCTTGCAAGGCCCTGCGCAAACTCGGCTATGAAATTGTACTGGTAAACTCTAATCCGGCAACTATTATGACTGACCCCGGCATGGCCGATGCAACATACATTGAGCCGCTAAACGTGGAAAGATTAACCGAGATTATTGCCCAGGAACGGCCAGATGCCTTGCTGCCTAACCTGGGCGGGCAGTCTGCTTTAAACTTAAGCATGAAGCTGGCCAAGGCCGGAGTGCTGGAAAAATATGGTGTGCAAGTCATTGGCGTTCAGCTCGATGCAATCGAACGGGGCGAGGACCGGATTGCTTTTAAAGAAAGCATGCAACAGATAGGGATTGCAATGCCCAGAAGCGAGCCGGCCTACACTGTGGAAGAGGCCGAAAATATTGCCCGGGAGCTTGGGTTTCCCGTTGTGATCCGGCCCGCCTACACTATGGGGGGTACAGGCGGCGGTTTGGTTTATAATGTAGAGGAATTAAAATTAGTTGCCAGCAGGGGGATCTCAGCGAGCATAGTCGGGCAGATTCTGGTGGAAGAATCTGTCCTGGGCTGGGAAGAATTAGAGCTGGAAGTAGTGCGCGATGCCAAAAATCAAATGATTACTGTCTGCTTTATCGAAAACATTGACGCCATGGGTGTACATACTGGTGACTCAATTTGCTCCGCACCGATGCTGACTATCAGCGCAGAACTGCAGCAGCGTCTGCAAAAGTATGCTTATCAGATTGTGGAAACTATTGGGGTAATTGGCGGCACCAACATCCAGTTTGCCCACGACCCCAAAACAGGGCGGGTCGTGGTCATTGAGATAAATCCCCGGACTTCCCGGTCTTCCGCCCTGGCTTCCAAGGCGACCGGGTTTCCTATCGCCATGGTCTCGGCCATGTTGGCGGCAGGATTGACCCTTGATGAGTTTCCTTACTGGCGGGAGGGGTCATTAGAGAAATATACCCCTTCAGGCGATTATGTTGTGATCAAGTTTCCGCGGTGGGGTTTTGAGAAATTTAAAGGCGCCGAAGACAAATTAGGTACGCAGATGAAGGCTGTCGGCGAAGTGATGAGTATCGGGAAAAATTTCAAAGAAGCCTTGCAAAAAGCGATCCGTTCGCTGGAAACAGGACGTTACGGATTGGGTTTTGCCAAGAACTTCAACTTGCTGACTCTGAATGACCTGCTGGCAATGCTTGCTGAACCGTCAAGCGAGCGGCAATTTATTATGTACGAGGCCTTGCGCAAAGGGGCGACCATAGATCAGCTGCACCGGTTAACGCATATCAAACCATGGTTTATTGAACAGATGCAGGAACTGGTTTTGCTGGAAGAGGAGATTTTAAAATACAAGGAGGGCCAACTGCCTGATGAACTGTTAATCCGGGCCAAAAAAGACGGTTTTGCCGACCGCTATCTGGGTATGCTGTTAAACCAGCCGGAGCAGGCGGTCAGAAATCGCCGGTTGGCCCTGGGGCTTACGGCAGCTTGGGAACCGGTCCCGGTCAGTGGTGTGGAAAATGCCGCCTACTATTACTCCACATATCATGCCGCGGATCAGACCACGTCCAGCGATAGGGAAAAGGTGATGATCCTGGGCGGTGGCCCGAACCGGATTGGACAGGGGATTGAATTTGATTACTGTTGCGTACATGCCGCTTTTGCCCTGCGTGATCTGGGGTATGAAACAATTATTGTTAACTGCAACCCGGAGACAGTTTCCACAGACTATGATACATCTGATAAATTGTACTTCGAGCCGCTCACAGTGGAAGATGTGCTGAGTATTTATCAAAAGGAGAACCCGATCGGGGCTATCGTTCAGTTTGGGGGGCAGACACCCCTTAATATTGCCGGGGAACTGGCTCTGGCAGGGGTGCAAATTCTGGGCACACCACTAGATGCAATTGACCTGGCAGAGGACCGGGACAGGTTCAGATTAATGATGGAGAAGATGCAGATCCCCATGCCGGAATCGGGCATGGCTAAAAACCTTAGCGAAGCACTTGCTATTGCCGATAAAATCGGGTACCCGCTGATGGTCAGGCCTTCTTATGTTTTAGGCGGGCGCGGGATGGAATGTGTCCACGACGAGGAGATGCTCCGTCAGTACGTCGCCGCAGCAGTGGATATTACACCCGAGAAACCCATCCTGATTGATAAATTTTTGCGAGATGCCATTGAAGCAGAAGCAGACGCCATTTCCGATGGAAAAGACGTGTTTATACCTCCGATCATGGAACATATTGAGTATGCAGGGATTCACTCGGGAGATTCGGCCTGTGTCATCCCACCGGTGAGCATACCGGATCGACACATCGCTACAATCTGCGAATACAGCAAAAAAATAGCCCGGAAACTTAACGTGATCGGGTTAATGAATATACAATTCGCGATTGCCGATGGCCAGGTTTTCGTGTTAGAGGCCAATCCCCGTGCCTCCCGCACCGTGCCGGTTGTCTCAAAAGTTTGCAACATCTCCATGGCCCGGTTGGCCACCGAAATAATGATGGGCCATGCTAAGATTAATAACCTTGTTACAGGCAAGGTCCGGCATTTTGGCGTGAAGGAAGCCGTGCTTCCATTCAACATGTTCCATGAGGTAGATCCCATTTTAGGGCCGGAGATGCGGTCAACCGGTGAGGTGCTTGGCATTGCCGATTCATTCGGATTGGCCTATTTCAAGGCACAGGAAGCCACCCAGTCCCCATTGCCGACTTCGGGAACAGTCCTGATCAGCGTAAGAGAACAGGACAGGCCTGCTGTGCTGGAAGTGGCCCGTCAATTTGCCGCTTTGGGTTTTACAATAATGGCAACACAAGGAACTAATTATTTTCTGACGCAAAACCAGATACCATCCATAGCTGTGAAGAAGCTGTATGAGGGCAGGCCAAATATCCTGGACAGCATAGCCAACAAGGAGATCAATTTGATTATTAACACTCCGATCGGCAGGTTAAGCGAGAAGGACGATTCGTATATCCGCAAAGCCGCGATCAAACACAAAATACCATATATCACCACCCTGGCGGCGGCCCTTGCCAGCGCAAAAGGCATCGCGGCTCACCAGCAGGTCCAAACCAGCTACGTTAAAAATTTACAGGCGTATCATCTTGACATCAAAAACGACCAGTGAAAAAGACAAGAAGACAAGGGGACGGTTCTTTTGTCTGCCTAGCTCTTACCTCTTTTTTCTTGCCTCTTGAACGAGAAAGACAAGAGAACCGTCCCCATGTCTTCTCCCTAGCTCTTACCTCTTTTTTCTTGCCTCTTGAACGAGAAAGACAAGAGAACCGTCCCCATGTCTTAATTTGAACGAGAAAGACAGGAGAACCGTCCCCTTGTCTCCCTTGTCTTTCCGGGAAAGAGATGACTGCTATGAGCGGCTTTAAATTGAAATCGGAGTTTCAGCCCAAGGGAGACCAGCCCGGGGCCATTCGCCTTCTGGTTGATGGTTTGAATAAGGGCTATCCCCATCAGACTCTCCTGGGGGTGACCGGCAGCGGGAAGACTTTTACCATGGCCTGTGTCATTCAGGAAGTGCAAAGGCCTGCCCTGGTTATTGCCCACAACAAAACCCTGGCTGCCCAGTTATGCAGCGAGTTTAAAGAGTTCTTTCCGGAAAACGCTGTCGAGTACTTTGTCAGTTACTATGACTACTACCAGCCGGAGGCTTATATCCCCCATACGGACACTTACATCGAAAAGGACAGCTCCATAAATGATGAGATAGACAAACTGCGCCATTCGGCCACGTCAGCCCTGTTTGAGCGCCGGGACGTGGTCATTGTGGCCAGTGTTTCCTGCATCTATGGTTTGGGTTCCCCGGAAGACTACCGGGATTTGGTGCTTTCCTTGCGTGAGGGCCAGGAATACGACCGGGAAAAGATCCTGCGCAAGCTGGTGGATATCCAGTACACCAGAAATGACTACGATTTTCGCCGGGGAACCTTCCGGGTGCGGGGGGATGTGATCGAAATCTTTCCTGCCTCTTTTTCCGAAAAGGCGATCAGGGTAGAGCTTTTTGGCGATGAAATTGAGCGCATCCTGGAAGTTGATACCATGACTGGCGAGGTCTTGGGCCGCCGGTGGCATGTTTCTGTTTACCCTGCCAGCCACTATGTTACCGAACAGGAAAAATTGCTCCGGGCCATGGTTTCCATTGAGCAAGAATTGGAAGGGCGGCTGCGGGAACTGCGCAGCCGGGACAAGCTGTTGGAGGCCCAACGATTAGAGCAGCGCACCAAGTATGACCTGGAAATGATCAGGGAGGTTGGTTTTTGCTCCGGGATTGAAAACTACTCCCGCCACCTGACAGGGAGACAGCCTGGCGAGCCTCCTTACACCCTCCTGGATTTTTTCCCCCAGGATTTTCTGGTGATCATTGACGAATCCCATGTGACTGTTCCCCAGATTGGTGGAATGTATGAAGGGGACCGCTCCCGCAAGACCAGTCTGGTCGAACATGGTTTCCGCCTCCCTTCGGCACTGGATAACCGGCCGCTGACTTTCAAGGAGTTTGCCGCCATGGTGAACCAGGTCGTCTATGTGTCAGCAACCCCCGGCCCCTATGAACTGGAACGAAGCCGGCAAGTAGCAGAACAAATAGTCCGGCCTACCGGGCTGGTCGATCCCCTGGTCGAAATCCGGCCGGTAAAGGGACAAATCGATGACCTCCTGCACGAAATCCGCCTGCGGGAGAAAAAAAGCCAGCGAGTTCTGGTGACTACCCTGACAAAGCGGATGGCAGAAGATCTAACCGATTACCTGCGGGAAATGGGTGTCCGGGTCAGATACATGCATTCCGATATCAATACCATTGAGCGGATGGAGATTATCCGGGATCTGCGCCTGGGAGAATTTGATGTGCTGGTAGGCATTAATCTTTTAAGAGAGGGTCTGGACCTGCCGGAGGTGTCTCTGGTAGCCATCCTGGATGCCGATAAGGAAGGCTTCCTGCGTTCTGAGCGTTCCCTGATCCAAACCATGGGCCGGGCGGCCCGCAATGTTGAGGGGATAGTGCTCATGTATGCAGACCGGATGACTGATTCTATGAAAAGAGCGATAGATGAAACAAATCGCCGGCGGGAGATGCAGGCAGCCTATAACCAGCAGCATGGGATTACCCCGGAGACTGTGCGCAAGGCGGTGCGAAATGTCCTCGAAGCGACCCGGGTGGCAGAAGAGAAACAGCCTTACCAGACTAAGCAGAGTTTTGGCCAGATGACAAAAAGTGAGCGGCAGCGCTTTATTGCCGACCTGGAAAAGGAGATGCGGGAGGCTGCCAAAATGCTGGAATTTGAGCGGGCAGCTGTTTTACGGGATTTGATTTTGGAACTAAAGGCCGGGGAAGAAACAGGAAAGAAAAGATAAATAAAGCCCCGGTTTTTAGGGACCGGGGCTCTGGTATCTAAGTGCGGGGAATGCAGATGACCTGGCCGATCTGTAGGTTATTGGGGTTAACACCCGGGTTAGCGGCCTGAATGGCGGCTACGGTGGTGTTAAACCGCTGGGCCAGATTCCAGAAGGTATCCCCGGCCCGGATGGTGTAGGCAAAAGTACTTGCCGGGCAATGGCCGGGTGCGGTTCCTGTGCCTGGGATGCAGATGACCTGGCCTATTTGAAGGTTATTGGGGTTAACACCCGGGTTGGCGGCCTGAATGGCAGCTACGGTGGTGTTAAACCGCTGGGCCAGATTCCAGAAGGTATCCCCGGCCCGGATGGTGTAGGCAAAAGTACTTGCCGGGCAATGGCCGGGTGCGGGTCCTGTGCCTGGGATGCAGATGACCTGGCCGATCTGTAGGTTGTTCGGGTCAACACCCGGGTTGGCGGCCTGAATGGCGGCTACGGTGGTGTTAAACCGCTGGGCCAGATTCCAGAAAGTATCCCCAGCCCGGATGGTGTAGGCAAAAGTACTTGCCGGGCAATGGCCAGGCTGCGGGGTTACCCTGGGGATGCAGATGATCTGGCCGATCTGTAAGTTGTTGGGGTCTACCCCTGGGTTGGCGGCCTGAATGGCAGCTACGGTGGTGTTAAACCGCTGGGCCAGACTCCAGAAGGTGTCGCCAGCCTGAACGGTATAGGCAAAGGTGCTGGGCGGACAGGTTACCGGCGGCATTACCCTTGGAATACAGATGATCTGGCCGATCTGTAAATTATTCGGATCAATACCCGGGTTGACTGCTATGATGGCTGCTACAGTGGTATTAAACCGCTGGGCCAGACTCCAGATAGTATCACCGGCCTGGACGGTATAAGGGAAGGTGCTGGGCGGACAGGTTACCGGCGGCATTACCCTGGGAATGCAGATGATCTGGCCGATCTGTAAATTATTCGGATCAATACCCGGGTTGACTGCTATAATGGCTGCTACAGTGGTATTAAACCGCTGGGCCAGACTCCAGATAGTGTCGCCGGCCTGAACGGTATAAGGGAAGGTGCTGGGCGGACAGGTTACCGGCGGCGTTACCCTTGGAATGCAGATGACCTGGCCGATGTGCAGATGTTCAGGATGAATTCCTGGATTTACCCGTAGTATTGCTTCCACTGTTGTTCCGAACCTCCGGGCCAAAGAAAAGAGAGTGTCACCTGCTTGAATAATGTAGCAAAATGTGCTTGGCGGGCAGATCAACGGCGGCATCATTGGCATACAGAGGGTCATGCCTGCTATCAAGCGATCGGAATCGATCCCTGGGTTAACTGACCTGATTGCTTCTGCTGTTGTGCCAAAGTTTTGCGCTAAAGAGAAAATTGTATCTCCGGATTGAACGGTGTAAAGGGTGTCCCCCGGACATACCGATTGACTGGTAATGTCTTCGCTCAAGTTTAATCAACTCCTTAAAAGGATTTCTGCAATATCCTACGAAAAAAGGGTGAAATAGGTGATGGCTATAGCCCTGGAAGGCCAAATAATTATTTTGTCGGGCTAAAAAAGGCTGGGGTAAAAGATGATCTGAAACTTTTTTATACAAAGAGGAATAGAGATCCCAATAGCGGATAAAGCGAATAAAAAAAGCGTACCATGAAGGTACATGCTTAAGGGAAGAACAATTAAAAACGGGCAACCAAATAAAGCCATGAAGGCTTAGATTGTTGAAGCATTCGATGGCTTTTTATGTTTGTTATTGGGGTGTAGACCAATGCGTATTCCAGACGGGATCTTGTCGGGGACTGCCTTCAGTGATAACGCCTTGCAGCTTAAAAAGTACGCCAAACAACAGGAAAGCGTTTGGCACTGATTTCGAAATTACCGTGGGCAGAAAAGACGCGGCGGAATACATTGTCGCTGCTAATCTTCAAGTTTTGCATTTCAGCCAAAACCTGCAGAATTTGATAGGACATTTCGCTCAGTCCCTGAACGTCTTTGGATTTATGAATGACCTCACCCAGATTGACCTGGCATGTTGACCATAGCCCCATATTGCTGACAGCTTGCAGCAGCATCGCGACTTCAACGCCATAATTTACCGGGATGCGCATTTTCATGAATTCGCTGCGGTAAATGGCGGCTGTGCCTGCCAATGGTTGAATGTAGCCGGAAAGCTGCGGCATAAAAGTATTCAGCCAAGGACGGGCCAATAATTCAGTAACCCTGCCGCCGCCAAGTTCAATTCCAGACGCTTCAACCCGGATCGGACGAGAAAAGTAGCCTTTAGAAAACTTAATCTCGGGATAAGTAAGCATGGGTCCCAGGAGGCCGTAGAAAAAACTTGGTGTGATATTTTCGATATCAGTATCCACCCACGCTATAATGTCGGCATCGGTTGTATAAGCGCTCTTAAACATCGCTTCACCCTTGCCCCGGTAAGCGCCGAGACCGCTTTCTATTTCCGGATGCTGATAGACAGGAATGCCATAGGAAAGAGCAATTTCGCGGGTGTTGTCAGTGGACACGGAATCAATCAGGATCACTTCGTCGACAATACCGATGTCTTTGACATCGAGAGCGGTCTTAATTACCCTGCCAACCGTTTTTTCCTCGTTGAGACTTGGCAGGATGACAGCGATTTTAGCGCCGAGTTTTCGCTTTTGGTTACGAAGAACGGACTGAAGTGAAAAATCATTGGCTTCAAATGTTCGCTCCCTGACCCATTTGTAGATTTCGCCGCTTTCGTCGAAATCCATATCCTGCAACGGCCCGCGCACGATGGTGACGCTGCCGGCGTATACCTGTTTAATGCTGCGGTAGAAAGGCAAAATTTCAGACACCGATAAGGGCGAGCCAAAGAACAGCATCGGATGCTCATTGCCGATATTTTGCAGCAACTGGTGGACGGAAGGTTCCCTTCTCCAGGTTACTGATACGCTGTCGAACATTTGATGAGCAGGGGCGACAACCGAAGATAAAAATATATCTTCCAGGTCATCTATTTTCTCTTCCAAGTGAAAAATTTTCAGATCCTTTACACCTATTCCTGCGAGCAGATCCAGCACGGAGCGGGCATTCACACCGCCGCGCAAAATAGCCGTAACCGGACCTTCTTTCCAGCCTTCAGTAATAACTGTTATTTGATCACTACGAGCCGCTAAGTCGTCGATAGCGTCGTCAAAACTTAAGAGCTTGAACAGACTGGGGTTTGCCTGATTATGAAACGTCCATTGAAATTGTTCTTTATTATTCATCGGCAAACCTCACTTATTTCTAAATATCAGCAGCAACTGCCAAACAGTTTCAATACAGTTCCGGCCAGTATCACTTGGAAGGGGCTCTGCTAAAAACCGGGCGGCAGAGAAGCGTCTTATCCGCCCGGTTTGGGGTTGCCACGAAATTTTTTCAGGTTCAGGTAAGCGTTTCGCACATGTTTAGTCAACAAGTCTTCAGCGGCTTCGGGGTTTTTCTCCTTGAAAGCTTGCAAAACAGCCCGGTGTTCCTTCAAGGTCTGAGGAGGCCGCATTGGGAACTTCAAGGATTCCAGGCGGGCCAATTGCACATACTGGTGTAAGTTGCTGAGAGTAAGATTTAATATTTTGCTGCCGGAGGCCTCGAAAATTACTTCGTGGAACTTGTGGTCCAGTTCTGCCAACTCGTTGATATCGTTTTTTTGGGCATAAAACTCCATCAAGTCGACCAGTTTTTCCATTTCTTTAATTTGCTCTTCTTCTATGTTCTGCGCCGCCCAGCGGGCAGCCAGCCCTTCCACCATCGAGCGGATGGCAAAGATGTCTTCCACATCTTTAGCGGAAATCCCCAAGACCACCGCCCCTTTATGGTGAGTGGTTTCCACCAGGCCTTCCAGCTCCAGGAGGCGAATGGCTTCCCGGATTGGAGTACGGCTGACCTTTAACTCTTCAGCCAGCTTAGCTTCCACTAAACTTTCCCCCGGCTGGTAAACCCCGGTGATGATCTGGGCTTTAATGTATTTGAATACCCTGGCGCGAAGAGAGACCTCATGGGAAGACAATTCAAAATCCTTGGTCATCCTGCTCATTCCTCCCAGGGAGAGAACTTCTGCCAGGCCTATTGTATTATAACTCAGGACTAAAAACAAGCTCCTTAGGGTGTAGATTACTATTGCCCGAAAGAATACTGCAAAGATTTCCGGTAAACTCTTCAGTTGTCGCTGTTCCCCCCAGATCCCGGGTCAGGGCAATTTTCTGTTCAATCATATAATAGACAGCACGGCGGATGCTGGAGGCTGCTTTCTCCTCTCCCAGGTAGTCCAGCAGCATGGTGGCTGAAAGAATCTGGGCAACAGGATTGGCCAATCCTTTTCCGGCAATGTCCGGGGCACTGCCGTGGACTGGCTCGAAAACCGCCCCTTCTGTCCCGATATTGGCGCCGGGCGCCAGGCCTAAACCTCCAACCAGCCCGGCACAGAGGTCGGAGACAATGTCTCCGTAAAGGTTAGGCAGAAGCAGCACGTCATACTTCTGGGGAGCGATCACCAGGTTCATGCACAGGGCATCGATAATAGCGTCGTTGCAGCCGATGTGAGGATATTGAGCGGCAGTCTCCCGGCAGGTATTTAGAAAAAGTCCGTCACTCAGTTTAAGGATATTTGCCTTGTGGACGATAGTAACCTGATTCCGGCCGTGTTCCTTGGCATAATTGAAGGCAAAGTCAGCAATCCGCAGGGTGGCATCCCTGGTAATCAGTTTGATGCTTTCCGCCGCATAATTACCGATGGCATGCTCAATCCCTGCGTAAAGGTCCTCGGTGTTTTCTCTTACCACCACCAGGTCAATGTCTTTGAATACTGACGGCACCCCGGGGATACTTTTGACAGGGCGTAAATTCGCGTACAAGCCCAAAGTTTTGCGCAAGGCGACATTTACACTGGGGAAGCCCTTGCCAACCGGGGTTGTAACCGGACCCTTCAGGGCGACTTTGTTTTTCTTAACGGACAACAGGGCTTCCTCAGGCAAAGGGGAGCCATAATCTCTTAATGCGCTTTCTCCTATCTGTGCTGTTTCCCATTTGATCGGCACACCGGCTGCAGCTAACACTTCAGTTGCGGCAGCTGTTACCTCGGGGCCGATCCCATCTCCGGGGATCAAGGTAATGGTATACATCCGACTTCCCCTTTCTTTCTGGCGAGTATTCATGCCAGCAACCCTCCTTTTTTCCCTTATTCATGGAAAAGCTGGACCAGTTCCTTGTCAAACAAGGGGCGTTTAAGTTCAACCGCCAGCTTGCGAACTTTTTCCAAAAGGATAGCGCCCTGTTCCTGGTTGACTGTGATGCCAAACTCCTGGAATTTTTTAATGATTGAGGTAGTCCCGGAGTGCTTGCCGATAATTATTTGCCGGATCAGTCCAACCTCCTCGGGTTCAAAGGCTTCGTAGGTCCGGGGGTTTTTGTAGGCGCCGTCGGCGTGAATGCCGGATTCATGGGCAAACATGTTCTTGCCGACTATTGGCTTGCTTACAGGCAGCTGACGGTCCGAGGCTTTGGCCACGTATTCGGATAATTCCAGAAAACCTTTGGTGTTGAGATTTAAGGGATAATCAAGGACATGCTTCAGGGCCATAGCCACCTCTTCCAGAGCAGCGTTGCCTGCCCGTTCTCCTAAGCCGTTAACAGTAACACCGGCAAATCTGGCTCCGGCCTTAATCCCGGCTAAGGTATTGGCGGTAGCCATGCCAAAATCGTTATGGCTGTGCATTTCCATGTCTATGGCTACCTGGTCTAACAGGCTGCGCACTTTCTCGTAAGTTGAAAAAGGATCCAGGACACCTACGGTATCACAGTAACGGAGGCGATCGGCGCCAGCCTCTTTGGCGGTGCGGGCAAATAAGACTAGAAATTCCGGATCAGATCTGGAGGCATCCTCCGCGTTCACCGATATGTAGACACCGTGTTTTCTGGCGAATTCAACCGCCTTGACCATCTGTTCCAACACCCGCTCGCGGCTGGATTGGAGCTTGTATTTGATATGGATGTCAGAGGTGGAAATCGAGATCGCAACAGCATCGACCCCACAGTCCAGGGAGGCCTCCAGGTCAGAAATGACCGCCCGGTTCCAGGCCATAATGCTGGGCTTTAAATTGGCCTTGACAATGGCTTTCACCGTTTCCTTCTCATCGCCCCCCATGACAGGGATGCCTGCCTCAATCTGGTCAACCCCCAGGTCCGCCAGCATCTTGGCAATAGTTACCTTTTCCCTGTTAGCAAAAACAACACCGGCGGTCTGTTCGCCGTCTCGCAACGTGGTATCAACCAGATAAATCTCCTGGCCTGAATTAAACCCTGCTGCCATTATCCTCACCCCTGAAATGTATTTAGGTACTATTGTATACATTCAAACATTCTTTGTACAGTTGTTTTCTGCTTGTTTTTTGTATACTTTTAACTGACTCCATACCAAAAAATATATCTTGTTACGAATATAATATAAGGGTTATAATTCTAAAAAAGAGATTTTCTTGTTAGGAGGTAGCAGAAGTGGATAAGAGGTTAAAAATTAATTTTGTTGCTGCTTTAGTAGTTGCCTTTACACTTGGCCTGGCAGCATCGGGATGGATATTGTATTTAAATGGTTTTCCCGCTGCCGCTTCTCCTGGCAGTCAGGTGCCGGTTCCAGCTGCACCCGTTGCTTTTATGCAGCCTGAAAGCCCGCCAGGATTGGGCCCAAACGCCATTGCGGATCTGGTGGAAAGGGTTGGTCCTGCCGTTGTAACCATCGATACCGTTGTGGAAACCAGGCGCAGGCAGCAAGACCCTTTCTCTAACGACCCCTTTTTCCGGCAGTTTTTTGGCGAAACTCCCTTTTCCCCCGGACCCCAGGTCCGGCAGGGCATGGGTTCAGGCTTTATCATTTCTCAGGACGGCTATATCCTGACTAACCAGCATGTGGTGCAAGGGGCCACCCGGATTGAAGTGAGAATGGTAGGAAGTGAAGAGGTCCATGAGGCCAGGCTGATCGGGTCAGACTATGACCTGGATTTAGCAGTCCTGAAAATAGATGCCAAAAACCTGCCGGCCTTGACTCTGGGGAATGTGGATGAAGTGCGGGTGGGAGACTGGGTTGTGGCCATCGGCAATCCCTATGGAATGGATCACACTGTAACAGTAGGGGTGATCAGCTACAAGGGGCGGAGAATTACAGTGGAGGACCGCAGGTTTGAAGACCTCCTGCAGACCGATGCCTCCATCAACCCGGGCAACAGCGGCGGCCCGCTCTTGAACCTGAAGGGCGAAGTGATCGGGATCAACAACGCCATGAACGCCCAGGCCCAGGGGATTGGGTTTGCCATCCCTGCCAGCACCGTTAAAAATGTACTGAGAGATCTGATTGAAAAAGGCAAGGTTATCCGTCCCTGGATGGGGGTCTTGCTGCAGGAGGTTACTCCGCAGCTGGCGGAACACTTTGGCTTGAAGACCCCGGAAGGTGTCCTGATTGCCGATGTGGTGCAGGGGGGTCCTGCTCACAAGGCCGGGCTGCGCCGGGGCGATGTGGTACTGGAGATTGACGGCATTAAGCTGAAAAACACCGATCAGCTGATCAAGGCGATCCGGAGCGCGCCGATTGGCGGAAAGGTTGTCCTTTTAGTGCATCGCGATAAATCAACCAGGTTTTTTACCGTAGTAATCGAAGAGAGAAGCCAGCCCAGGTAATTGGGAAATAGGTCCTTGCCCGGGGGTTTAAATAGGGCGGGCGAAACCCTCTATCCAGCCGGTGTCTATCCCGGCTGTTTTTTGTTATAATAGAGCGGACGATATTAAAGGATTAAAAACCCGGCGGCTTCGTCAGGAGCTGGTGTTGGAGAACAATTTGGAGGAATCCATGGCTAAAGATAAAATCATCGTCAAAGGGGCCCGGATGCATAACCTGAAAAACATAGATGTGGAGATCCCCAGGGATCGGCTGGTAATTCTGACCGGGTTATCCGGTTCCGGCAAGTCTTCCCTGGCTTTCGACACCATCTATGCCGAGGGGCAGCGCCGCTATGTGGAATCCCTGTCGGCCTATGCCCGGCAGTTTTTGGGCCAAATGGACAAGCCGGATGTAGACTACATCGAAGGCTTGAGCCCGGCTATTTCTATTGACCAGAAGACCACCAGCCGCAATCCCCGTTCCACCGTTGGAACGGTGACGGAAGTATATGACTACCTGCGCCTGTTGTTTGCCAGGGTTGGGCGGGCCCATTGCCCCAGTTGTGGTTTACCGATCACCCAGCAGACCGTATCCCAAATGGTGGATCAACTGGCAGCCCTGCCGGAAAAGACCCGGCTGCAAATTCTGGCTCCCCTGGTCCGGGGCCGGAAGGGAGAGCACCAAAAGCTTTTGGCGGAAGTCCGCCGGCAGGGCTATGCCCGGGTGCGGGTGAACAGCCAGGTGATGGAGCTGGCCGAGGAAATCAACCTGGATAAAAACAAAAAACATACTATCGAAGTGGTGGTTGACCGGATTGTGGTCCGGGAAGGGATGGAAAAGCGGCTGGCAGACTCTTTGGAAGCCGCCCTGGCTTTAGGCGGAGGACTGGTGATGATCGATGTGATGGACCAGCAAGAACTGGTCTTCAGCCAGAACTTTGCCTGCGTTGATTGCGGCATCAGCCTGCCGGAAATCACCCCCCGGATGTTTTCTTTCAACAGCCCGTATGGCGCCTGTCCGGAGTGTACCGGTCTGGGGTTCAAACTGGAGGTTGACCCGGACCTGGTAATCCCGGACCGGTGTTTGTCTTTGAACCAGGGAGCGATTGCTCCCTGGTCTAAAAGTGCCGGTATGTACTACGGCCTGCTGCTGCGGTCTTTAAGCGAGCACCTGGGCTTCGACCTTAATACCCCGGTGAGCCGGCTGCAGCCCGAGCACCTCAATATACTCCTGTACGGCACCGGGCAGGAAAAGATTACCATCCGCCATGTAACGGCAGCAGGACATCCCCATACGTACCAGGCAGTATTTGAGGGGGTCATCCCTTACTTGGCCCGCCGTTACCGGGAGTCCCAGTCGGATGCCGCCCGGGAGGAGATTCAAGCCTACATGAGCGCCCGCTCCTGTCCCCAGTGCAACGGGGCCAGGCTGAAGCCGGAGAGTCTGGCGGTGCTGATAGGGGACAAGAACATTCACCAGGTGACTGGCCTGTCCGTAGGGGAGGCCAGGCAGTTCTTTGCCTCCCTTGAATTGACTTCCCGGGAGATGCTCATCGCCCGCCAGATCCTGAAAGAAGTACAGGCCCGTCTGGGTTTCCTGGTGGATGTAGGGCTGGATTACCTGACCTTAAGCCGGTCTGCCGGCACCCTGTCCGGGGGCGAGGCCCAGCGGATCCGCCTGGCGACCCAGATTGGTTCCAGCCTGGTCGGGGTCTTGTATATCCTGGATGAGCCCAGCATTGGGCTGCACCAGCGGGACAACGCCCGCCTGATCGCCACTTTGAAAAACCTGCGGGATTTGGGGAATACGGTGCTGGTGGTAGAGCACGACGAGGAAACCATTCTGGCAGCCGACCATATTATCGATATTGGCCCGGGAGCTGGTGCCCAGGGCGGCCAGGTGGTGGCTTGCGGCCAGCTGGAGGAGATTATGGCTTGCCCTGATTCTCTTACCGGACAGTACCTGAGCGGCCAGAGGCAGATCCCGGTGCCCGTCAGTCGGCGGCCCGGCAATGGCAAGTGGCTGGAGGTGCAAGGGGCCAAGGAACATAATTTGCAAGACCTGACAGTCAGGATTCCCCTGGGCCTGTTTGTGGCGGTAACCGGGGTTTCGGGCTCCGGCAAGAGCACCCTGGTCAATGAGATTTTATATAAGCGTTTAGCCGGCGAACTGCAGGGGGCCAAAGCCAAGCCTGGCGACCATGAAAGAGTGATGGGCATCGAGTATCTGGACAAGGTGATCGAGGTGGACCAGTCCCCCATCGGCAGGACCCCTAGATCCAACCCTGCCACCTACACCGGGGTCTTCGATGACATCCGTTCTGTTTTCGCCCAAGTGCCCGATGCCAGAGCCCGGGGTTACCAGCCCGGACGGTTCAGCTTCAATGTCAAGGGGGGCCGGTGTGAGGCCTGCCGGGGAGACGGGATCATCAAGATAGAAATGCACTTTTTGCCCGATGTCTATGTGCCTTGCGAAGTCTGCAGGGGACAGCGCTACAGCCGCGAAACCCTGGAGGTAAAATATAAAGGGAAGAACATTTCCCAGGTCTTGGAGATGACCATTGACGAGGCCGCCGAGTTTTTTCAGCCTATCCCCAGGATTTATCGCCGCCTGCTAACCTTGCAGGATGTGGGGTTGGGATATATGCGGCTGGGTCAGCCTGCCACTACCCTGTCGGGGGGAGAGGCCCAGCGGGTGAAGCTGGCAACTGAACTTTCCCGCCGTACCAACGGGAGGACCTTGTATATTTTGGACGAACCGACTACCGGACTGCACATGGCGGATGTGCACCGGTTATTGCGCATCCTGCAGCGGCTGGTGGATAACGGCGACACGGTCCTGGTTATTGAGCACAACATGGATGTGATCAAGTTGGCGGACTATCTGATTGACTTGGGACCGGAAGGGGGAAACCGGGGCGGCCTGGTGGTTGCGACCGGCACTCCCGAGGAGGTGGCCCTGGTGGAAGCCTCCCATACCGGCAGGTTTTTGCAGCCGGTTTTGGCCAGGAGCCAGCGGGGTATTCTGGATGTGATGGCGTAGGATAGGAGAAAAAAATGGTGGAACTAAGCCAGCTGGTGGAAGAAAAACTGGGCCTGCTCCCTGACAGGCCGGGTGTTTACCTGATGCGGGACAGCCGGGGCCGGGTCTTATATGTGGGCAAAGCCGCCTCCTTGCGGAACCGGGTGCGGACCTATTTCCGCTCCGTCCACCGCCAGGCCCCCAAGGTGCAGGCTCTGGTGCAGCATGTGGCGGATCTGGAGTATATCGTCACAGATTCCCCCGTGGAAGCCTTGATTCTGGAAAACAACCTGATCAAGGAGCATCGGCCCAAGTATAACGTCAACCTGAAAGACGACAAGACCTATCCCTATTTAAAAATCGATCTGCAACACCCCTTCCCCCGGATTACAGTCACCCGTTCTGCCGCCAAGGACGGCGCCAGGTATTTCGGACCCTATACCAGGGCCGGGGCTGTCAATGAAACCCTGAAACTGCTGCGGCGGATATTTCCCTTAAGGACCTGCAGCGACCACGTCCTGGAACAGGGAAAGCTTTGCTTGAACGCCCATATCAGCCGCTGTCCCGCGCCCTGCCAGGGCCGGATTGGCAGGGAGGCATATGCCGGTGTGGTCAAAGAGGTACTGCTCTTTCTGGAAGGCAAAGGAGACGACCTGCTGGCCCGGCTTTACCAGCGGATGCAGGAGGCTGCCGAAAACCTCCGGTTTGAGGAGGCTGCCCGCCTGCGGGATCAGATCAGGGCGGTGGAGGACGTGCTGGCCGGCCAAAAGATGGTTTCCACCGGGCTGGAGGACCAGGACGTGGCCGCAGTGGCCCGGGAAGGCAGCCTGGCCTGTGGCCAGGTGTTTTTCGTCCGTGGCGGCAAGGTCGTTGGCCGGGAGCATTATTTCTTAACCGGGACCGAGGGTTTAAGCCGGGAACAGGTGATGACCGCTTTTGTCCAGCAGTATTATGCCCGGGTAGACTTGGTGCCCGGGGAGATCCTCCTGGATGCAGAAGTAGAGGACCAGGAGGTGTTAGAAGAGTGGCTTTTTAAAAAGCGGGGAGGGCGAGTTTACATCCGGGTGCCGCGTCGGGGAGACAAGCAAAAATTGGTGGAAATGGTCCACCAGAATGCCTTGGCCGAATTGCAGCACCACCAGTTAAGCCGCCGCAAGGAGGAAACCATGACTACCGGGGCCCTGGAGGAGCTTAAGCAGGCTCTGGGGCTGATAGCCTTGCCGCAAAGGATTGAGGCCTACGATATTTCCAATATTCTGGGGACGGACACGGTCGGCTCGCTGGTGGTCTTCGAAGGCGGCCGCCCCAAGCCCTCGGATTACCGCCGCTTTAAGATTCGGACGGTCAGCGGGCCGGATGACTACTCCGCCATGAAAGAGGTCCTGCTCAGGCGTTTCAGCCGTTTGCGGGAAACGCCTGCTTTGGCGGAGGATGAGCAAAAGGGTTTTCCCCTGCCGGACCTGGTGATCATTGACGGCGGCAAGGGTCAGCTTAACGCCGCCCGGGCGGTAATGCACAGATGCGGGGCCGGTCACATCCCCACCTTTGGTTTGGCCAAAGAGGAAGAGCTGCTTTTCCGGGAGGGAGACCCGGACCCACTGGTATTGCCCCGGGAATCCGAGGGCCTAAGGCTTTTGCAGCGATTGCGGGATGAAGCCCACCGGTTTGCGGTTACCTATCACCGGCAGCTAAGAGACCTGCGCCAAAAGCGGTCTCTCCTGGACGAGGTGCCTGGCATCGGCCCCAAACGGAAGCGGGCCTTGCTGCGGCAGTTCGGCTCGGTGACCCTGATGCGGGAGGCCTCCTTGGCGGAACTTGAACAGGTGGAAGGTATGGACAAAAAGACGGCCAAGTCCTTGTACGATTTCCTGCATAACAAAGAGGGATGAGGGGGTAAAAGAGGTGGATTTGTTCAGCCAAGCGGTGGACTGGAGCAAGACAGCGCCCCTGGCCGACCGGATGCGGCCGGGAAATTTGGCGGAATTTGTGGGCCAGCAAAAAATTGTGGGCCAGGGCACTCTTCTCCGCCAGGCGATCGAGCATGACCTCATCCAGTCAGTTATTTTGTTTGGCCCCCCGGGTACGGGGAAGACAACGCTGGCCCTGATTATCGCCCACCATTCTAAGGCCCTGTTCCGGCGCCTAAGCGCTGTTATCGCCGGTGTGAAGGATATTAAAGAACTGATTCAGGAGGCCAAGGAGCAAAAGTCTTATTACAACCGTAACCTCTTGGTGTTTATTGACGAGATCCACCGCTTTAACACAGCCCAGCAGGATGCCCTCTTGCCGTCTGTGGAAAGCGGGCTGATCAAGCTGGTGGGGGCGACTACGGAAAACCCCATGTTTGCGGTGAATAAGGCCTTGCTGTCCCGCAGCCTCTTATTTGAACTGGATTATTTGTCGTTTGCCGAAACTTCCCTTCTTTGCCACCGTGCTTTGGCTGACAGGGAGCGAGGACTGGGGGGACTAAACCCCCGGGTGGAGCCTGCCGCCCTGGAGCATATTGTCAAGACAGCCAACGGGGACGTGCGCCAGGCTTTAAATGCCTTGGAATTAGCTGTGCTCTCGGTGATCCCCGGCGAGGACGGGGTCAGGCTGGTGGATCTGGCCGTGGCTGAGGAGGCGGTGCGGCGCCCGGTCTTAAATTACACCAAAAACGGCGATGAGCACTATGACGTGATCTCTGCCTTCATCAAGTCCATCCGGGGTTCCGACCCCCAGGCGGCGGTTTATTGGCTGGCCCGCATGCTCTATGCCGGGGAGGATCTCAATTTTATTTCTCGACGCATGATTATCCTGGCCGCCGAGGATATTTCCCTGGCTGATCCCTTTGCCCTGGTTCTGGCCACCTCGGCTGCGGAAGCTGCAGAGCGAATCGGTATGCCCGAGGCCAGAATTGTGCTGGCCCAGGCAGTGGTTTACCTGGCCCTGGCTCCCAAGAGCAACTCCACCTACCTGGCCATCCACCGGGCCATGGACCAGATGGCCCAAGGCCAGGCCGGCAAAGTACCGGCACACCTGCGGGACGCCGGGGGCGGCTCCGGCGCCAGGCTGGGTTACGGGCGGGGCTATCGCTACCCCCACGATTACCCGGATCACTTTGTGCCACAAAAATACCTGCCCGAAGGTTTAGCGGCTGCGGACTTTTATCGCCCGGCATCCCAGGGCCGGGAAAAACGCCTAGTGGAAGAGTGGAAACTGCGCACAAGTAAAATCAGGGACGGTTCTTGAATTGAATGGGCAGTTGGAGTATTATAGCGGATAAAAGAGCGGTTATACATCTAAAAATTTTTTGATTTTAAGTTTTTGCTGAAGTAACAATCATACGGTGAAACTTTGAGCTATTCCCAAATTTGTTATCCATTCAACTCAAGAACCGTCCCCTATTTTCGTCCAAACCGGGAATTTACCTGCCTGGAAAAGATGCTGGAGGAATTAATTTTTTTCCGGCGAATTACGTGCTATAGTCTAAGAGGCAAAATCCCCGGCAGCAAAGGGGAGACGGTGGCAGAACCAGGTCAATTGGCGTATCGGCGGTTGGGGAGCAAAGGGATACCTTGGCGGCGGGCTTACGCCCGTCACCTGCTTTTTGGCCTGAACTACTGAGAGAAGGAAGGATTGTATTGGAAAAACCCCACTGGACGACTTACCTTTTTTTGTTAATAGTTACTGCCTTATGGGGAGCTTCTTGGGTGGCTGCCAAAATCATCGTGGCGGAAATCCAACCCTTTGTGGCCGGCAGCATCCGCTTTATTATTGTCTTTTTGATCTTGTTTCCGGTGCTCTTGTGGAAAGAGGGGCGCCAGGGATTGCCGAAAAAAAGGGATTTGCCCCTCCTTTTCTTTCTGGGGCTGACCGGCGTATTTCTGTATAATGTCTTCTTTCTCAAAGGGATGCAGACCACCTCGCCCATCAACGGGGCATTGATTGTGATGGGCTGCCCGGTCTTAACAGTGCTTTTCTCTGCTTTTTACCTCAAGGAAAGCCTGCATAAAATGCAGCTGGCTGGTTTTTTCCTGGCCTTCTTAGGTGTGCTGGTGGTGATTGGCCAAGGCTCACTTACAGCCTTAAGCCAGATCCGGTATCATCCCGGAGACCTCCTGATTGTTCTCTGTACCCTGGCCTTTGCTCTTTATAACATCGGTGGCAAGGTGGCATCCGGCCGGATTTCACCCCTGGGGATTACCACCTTTTCTGCCGGTATTGGAGCTGTCATGCTGACTATCCTGGCCTATCCCTATTATGACCTGACAGAGCTTGCCAAGGTCAGCTGGCCGGCCTGGGGCAGCATGCTCTTCCTGGCGGTTTTAGCCACCGCTGTGGCTTTTGCCCTCTGGTTTGAGAGCATCAACCGGATTGGGACCAGCCGGGCGGCGGTGTTTTTGTACCTGGTACCGGTAGCGGCAGCAATGACAGCGATCTTGGTCTTGCAGGAAAGAATTTATCTTTATCACCTCATTGGCGGCCTGTTGGTTCTTGCTGGGGTTTATGTTGCCAACCACTTTGTTTTGGGAGATAAAAAGAGGCTGGAGGGAATTTCTTCGTCGGCCAGTTAATCGCGGTATCTACGGGTAGCAAGTCAAGAACCGTCCCCAACTTGCCACCTAACATGCTACTAAAAGGAGGAACAGCCAAAGTGAAAGTGCCAAACAACATTCGTCTGATAGCTTTAGATTTGGATGGAACGGTTCTGCGGGAAGACTTGCGGGTGTCGGAACGAACCAAGGAGGCGGTCCGGGAAGTGCGCTGCCAGGGGGTAGAGGTAGTTATTTGCACTGGCCGCATGTTTGCCACGGCCCTGCCTTATGCGCAAGAATTGGAGCTGGACCTGCCCTTAATTACCTACCAGGGGGCCATTGTTAAAAGTTTGAGTGGAGAGGTTCTGTACCGGCGGGAGGTGCCGCTTACCCGCGCCCGCCAGGTTGTACTGGAGGCCAGAGCCCATGGTTTTGCCGCCAACATGTATATGGACGACCTTTTACATGTTGAGCATTTGACTCCCCAGGGGGAAAAGTACATCAACAAGCTGGGCATCCCGTTCCGGAAAGTGGATGACTTGCTGACTTTATTAGAAAGTGACCCCACCAAGCTTTTGGTCTTAAACGAGGAGGAGAAGCTGGACGCCTTTGCCCGGTTCTGGCGGGAAAAGTACGGAAATAGCCTCTATGTGACCAAGTCTCTCGCCACCTATTTAGAATTCCTCCATCCGGAAGCCACCAAAGGGCGGGGCCTGGCAGCCCTGGCCGACTACCTGGGCATACCCCGAGAACAGGTGATGGCAGTGGGAGACAGCTGGAATGACATGGAAATGTTTAAGTTTGCCGGCTTTAGCGTAGCCATGGGCAACGGCCCGGCCGATGTCCGGGCGATGGCCGATTATGTGACAAAGAGCAACGAGGAAGACGGAGTAGCCTTTGCTATAGAGAATTTCATCCTAAACTGCGCTTAAAGAAAGTTATCATAGACCCCTGCGCCGCTAAAGCGGTACCAGCAGAGTAACGAAAATAGTACTGAACTCAGTACCCAGTACTCAATAGCCTGAGAAGGGGCTTTGGTTTCCCGTTTTTTTTGAGTGCTGAGTGCTGAGTACAGAGTACTGAATACTTTAATGCATTAATTTCATACCATGAACATACGCCTAATCATAGAGTTGCTAAGATAGTAAATCGCTATTTTAAGGGTAGCTACCTAAGATAAAAATTGACAGGTCTGAATATAAATTGTACAATTAGTGTATGGAAATTGTAGCGGATGCAAGCATATTTCTTGCGGTTGTCCTCAATGAAGGTGGCCGTGATTGGATTATCCAAAAAACCATTGGGAAGAGCATTGTTTCTCCTGAAGTTTTGCCCTATGAGATTGGCAATGCGTTAATCGCCGTGAAAAGAAAAGGACGGCTAAATGACCAAGAAGCTCTTCGGGCGTTTGACTTATGCCAGCGAATAGCTGTCAGATTGGTTTCAGTAAAGATTCATGACGCGATGAAAATTGCTCTGCGGTTCAATATATATGCTTATGATGCCTACTATCTGCAGTGCTGTATAGAAAACAAATTGCCCCTCATCACCCTGGATAACCGCATGTGTGATATCGCAGGAAATCTTGGAATAAAGGTGGTGGAATAAATTATGAAGATTTACACATATTCACAGGCCCGCGAAAAACTAGCAGAAATTCTTGAAGAATCCAAAAACGAAGAAGTTATCATTCGTCGCCGCAAGGGCGATATGTTTACTATTTTGCCAAAAACATCCTCTCACCGTTCTCCTTTTGATGTGGCAGGCTTAAACAAAAAGATTACTCGCAAAGAAATATTAGAGGCAATACGCGAATCAAGAGAAAGGGCATAACAAATCACTAGTGCGGATGGCAGACCCACTACTTATAGACAGACCCCCACGCCGCCATAAATGGCGGCACCATCAGAGGATGGAAAAAGTCAGTGTAACAGACTTTAATCAGGTACTGGCGTAGCCAGTACCTACTAGTTTCTCACATCTAACTTCTCACATCCCACCTCTATTTTCAGGGCAGACTCCCACGCCGCCTATGACGGCACCATCAGAGGAACGAAAATAGTACTGAGCTGTTTTCTGGGGGTTCACAGTACCCTGTACCCAGTAGCCAGTAGCCTGAGAAAGGGCTTTTGGTTTCCCAGTATTACTGAGTACTGAGTACTTTATTTGCAGGGCAGAACCATAAAACGGCAAGGAGACTCGTTTGCGAGTTTCCGGGAAACTACTGACTATTCGAAGAGACGGTAGTGAGGTGGTAGTATTGGCAGGCAAAATTCTGCAGGCAAGCGGAATGAACCGGTGCATCGGCTGTTACTCATGCATGCTGGCCTGCGCCCGCGTAGTTTATAAAAGCTACAGCCCCCGTTACAGCGCCATACAGATCCGGACCAGAGGCGGGCTGCAATCTAAGCTTGCCGCCGATATTTGCCGCGGTTGTCTGGATGCGCCCTGCGCCGCCGCTTGTAAGACCGGGGCACTGATTCCCCGCCCCGATGGCGGCATCAGGTTTAATCGCAAAAAGTGTGTCGGGTGTGGCGATTGCGCCGTTAGGTGTGTCGTCCAAGTCATCTACTTTGACAAGCGCGAATGCCGTCCTGTTGTTTGTATCCAGTGCGGGACCTGTGTCCGTTTTTGCCCGCATCAGGTGTTGTCGATGGAGGTGAGGGGAAATGCTTAACGGCCGGCCGGTACGGGTTTTGCTCATTGACTTGGAAAATAGAAAAATAGCGGTGGAAGAGAGGGAAGACTTAAACCCCTGGCTGGGCGGAGTCGGCATTGCCACCTGCCTGCTCAAAGAACACCTTTTGCCCGGCGAAGACCCTTTCCATCCTGCCCAGCCGGTTGTGCTGGCCATCGGCCCCATGTCCACTGTTTACCCTGTAGTAACTAAAGCAGTGGCAATGTTTAAGTCCCCACTGACCGGGGATTTGGGCGAAAGCTATGCCGGCTTGCGCCTGGCCATGTCGATGCGTTTTGCCGGCTACGATGCCATTGTTCTAAAAGGACAGGCGGCAGCACCAGCTTACCTGACCATAACGCCGCGGCAGGTGCAGTTTAATGACGCCCGTGGTCTATGGGGCCTTTCCAATGAAGAAAGCGGACGCATTTTGCGCCAGCTCTCTCCCGGCAGCGGCCACCGTTCCACCCTGCGCATCGGCCGGGCTGGCGAAAAGCAGGTTGCTTTTGCCGGGGTGGTGGTTGATACCTACCGCCATTTCGGTCGCCTTGGTCTTGGTGCTGTGCTGGGGAGTAAAAAGGTCAAAGCACTGGTAATACACGGTGACCTGAACATCCCGGTTGCCAATTCCGCCCGCTACAACCGGGTGTACGAAAAGATTTACAAACAGCTGGTAGATACAGACATTATGGAAAAGTATCATGGCCTTGGTACCACCGGAAACGTGAACCCGCTAAACACCCTGGGGGCGCTGCCGGTGCGCAACCTGCAGGCCAGCTCTTACCCCGAGGCGGTGAATCTAAGCGGGGAGACGTTTGCCAGGGAAACCTTGATCAGAAAAATCTCCTGCTCCGGCTGTCCCGTCGGCTGTATTCACATTGGACTTCACCGCCAGCAGTTTGGCGCAGAAGATGAACACGAATATGAATCGTTGTCTGTCTCCTACGACCATGAACTGGTTTATGCCCTTGGCACCATGCTCGGCCTGACCGACCATCGCCTGGTATACCCGTTGATTGAAAAGGTGGAGCAGCTTGGACTGGATGCCATTTCCGCCGGAGTGGCGCTAGCCTGGGCTACCGAAGCGCAACAGCGGGGACTGATCTCGCCAGAGCGGGAATTGCTTGTCAGCCTTGCTTTTGGCCAGGTTGGACCATATCTGACTGCCCTGGATTACATCGTTTCTCAGCCGACAGAGTTTTACCAGGCCTTGTCCCGCGGCACCTGGGCGGCAGCCGAACATTACGGCGGCACTGCTTTTGCCTGTGTGCTCGGAAAAAATGAGGCTGCCGGCTACCATACCGGTTATGCTAACATCATCGGCCAAGCGTTTGGCGCCCGCCACTCCCACCTCGACAACGCTGGCTACGCCATTGACCAGGAACTGCTCAAAAAATCCCCAGAGACCACGCCCGAAGAGATAATTAACATGATTATCCAGGAAGAGGAGGTGCGCAACACCCTGAACTGTCTGGTTATCTGTCTCTTTGCCCGTAAGGTTTATCAGTTGCCGCTGGTGGCGGAAGCCTTGGATGCCCTGGGTTTCTCCTGGACAGCAGAAGAACTGCTCTTGCTTGGACAGAAAATATACCGGGAAAAAATGGCCTTAAAGAAGTTCATGGGCTTTCAGCCGGAGAAAGTGGTCATCCCGGCCCGGTTCCTGGAAACCAAAGCTATCCAGCGGCAGCTGTCAGCTGAAAAACTGGAGCAACTGCGCCGGCTGATGGTGGAAAAGCTGTCCGCATTATAGATAGATTCCCTATGCCATGATCCAGAGGCTGCAAAGGGCCGGGGTTTAGCGGCCCTGGTCGGCTGCCTGGGCATCCCACGGTAACAGGTCATGGCCACAATGGCCACAGAAGACATCTGGAGCGATCTGGAAATATTTCCGTTATGCCGGGCTTAGCGTAGCTATGGTCAACGGCCCTGTCGATGTCCGGTCTAAGGCTGATTATGTGACTAAGAGCAATGAAGACGATGGGGTAGCCTTGGCCATGGCGAAGTTCATCCTAAACCGCGTTTAAATAAAGTTATGCAATCGCAAATCCCGCACTCTTGCCGCATACTGCACTGCCGTAGATTAAGCAAGGCAAATTGCTTAGTTTTTTGATAATTTACCAACTTTGCTTGACAAGCCATAAGTCGTAATATAGCATTTTTAATGCAGAATAAATATAAAAATAAATGTTAACCATACTTAAAAATGGAGATAAGTATGATTAACCTGTAAATTCATTTGACCGCAAATAGGCAACATCGGCTGATTTCAGCGTTGGGTTAACATGCGAAAGGAGATATTTATGAAAGCTGAATTCACGGCGATTATTGAAGCCGCGCCCGAGGGCGGCTACTGGGCAATTTGTCCGGAAATTCCTGGAGCTAACGGGCAGGGTGAAACGATCGAGGAAACCAAGAATAGTCTGCGGCAGGCGATTGAATTGATTCTGGAAGATCGCAGAGCAGACATCCTGCGCGGGCTGCCAAAAGACGCAATCCAAGAAAAGGTGCAGATTGGATGAAGCGAGTGGACCTGGAACGCAAATTGCGGATTGCCGGTTGTTACCTGAAGCGGGAAGGTAGTTCCCATTCCATTTGGATTAATCCCAAAACGGGCGTTACGGAAGCGGTTCCACGTCACACCGATATCAAGGAGCCACTGGCAAGGAAGATCCTCAAGAACATGAATGCGGAATGAATGGCCTATGGCATTAATCCTGTCAGGCCAGCCCAAATTACGCGGCATATTAACCATGCAGGTCTTTACGGCTATAACCCAAAGGATCTGGATCCGAATATATTATAAATCGTGTTTTATTTGCGTCTGTTTGCTTCGTCCTTCGTCATACACCCAGGAACTTCTTACCGACTTAACCGCTGGCGAGAAACATTACGTCGATATCCTGGCCGAGGTCAAAATCAAGGGAGAAGACGGCTACGTCTTGATCCATATAGAGCCACAGGCCTACCGGGAAGCCGCTTTCGCCCGTCGGATGTTTCTCTATTTCAGTCGCCTGTATGAAAAGCACCAGAAAAAAGTCCTGCCAGTCGCCGTTTTCTCGCACGGCAGCAAGACAAGCGAGCCGTCCCGCCACGAGATAGCCTTCCCTTTCTTCAAGGTGCTGCAATTTGACTTTTACACTATCCAACTTAAGCAGCTACCTTGGCGGCAGTACTTAAACAGCGATAACCCGTTGGCGGCGGCATTACTAAGCAAACTGGACTTCGGGCCGTCGGAACGGGTACAGGTAAAACTGGAGTTTTTGCGTCTTTTGACCCGGATGAGTATCGATCCGGCGCGCGTGGACAACAAAAAAGTAGCGTATAGCTACTGCTTAAAATAACGATGAAACTTGATCAGACACTTAAAAACCGAGAGATAATGCGGGGTCACAACATTACACTAGCGCAACATAAAAAACTTGCTACCGAAGATGGGCGCTATTACTGGAACCTGGGACTGCTCGTCACCGCCTACGGGCGAAAGTTGTCGGCTGGTAATGAGAACTAAGGAGATGCAGCCTTCTGAGCTTCATTCCTATCAGGCTGCGATACCCTTCATGGGGCGTTGACAGCTTCATATGGCAATAGCAAGGGGATAATCCAGCAGAATCAAAAAAACAACAGAAATAAATTCTAGAGCTGGCTGATTTTTTGAGGTTTGAATCAGTGGCTGAGAGAGGTTTTAGGAGAAAAAGTAGTAGATGTGCGTCCTTCCAAACGCTGGTCCGTAACCCAGCAATAGTTTTAAGCCAAGACGGGACACACAGCCTGCAGCGATGGATGCAGCTAGTCAAAAAAGGCTTTAGCCCCCAGAAATCTGGTATATCGGAAATAAATACCAGACACTAGGTTGCCAAGCGGATTTATCATTTGTTTGCCTGTGAGGAAACCAAACGAGAGGTGACATCAATGAGGATACTCCATACTTCCGACTGGCATTTAGGCCGAATTTTCCACGGCATTCATCTGACTGAAGACCAGGCCTGTCTGTTGGACCAGTTGGTCCTGTTGGTAAAGGATGTTCGCCCGGAAATAATCCTTATCGCGGGAGATGTCTATGACCGGTCAGTACCCCCCACCGAGGCGGTAAAACTGCTGGATGAGGTTCTGTCCAGGATCATCCTGGATCTAAAGGTTCCCGTGATGCTGATCGCCGGAAACCACGATAGCCCCGAACGCCTGGGTTTTGGCACCCGGCTTTTAGCCCAGCAGGGGTTATACCTGTTCGGGCAGATAGGTAAAAACCTATCCCCCGTAGTCCTCCATGACAGCCATGGCCCCGTCCATTTTTGTCCTGTTCCCTATGCTGAGCCGCCTTTGGTTAAGGACAGGCTGGGGGCCCAGGAGGCAGGAGACCACAACCTGGCAATGATGGCAGCTATAAACCACTTTTTAGCACAAGTACCGCCCGGGACTCGAACCGTGGCTTTGGCCCATGCCTACGTCCTTGGCTGTGAGGAAAGCGAATCTGAACGCCCCTTAGCTGTCGGTGGGGCTGGCAGCGTTGATGCTGCCTGTTTCAGGCCATTTCATTATACGGCTTTGGGCCACCTGCACCAACCCCAGCCTGCCGGCAGCGGCCGTATCCGCTATTCCGGTTCTTTGATGAAGTACTCCTTCTCGGAAACGGCCCAGCGCAAATCCGTCACGCTGGTGGAAATGGATGAAGACGGAGAAGTCCGCCAGGAAGAAATAGTCCTGTCTCTCCGCAGAGAGGTGCGCCGCCTGGAAGGTTATTTGACAGATATCCTGGCCGGGCCGTCAAAGGGAGAAAATAGAGAAGACTACCTGATGGTCTCGATAAAAGATACCGGCGCTATCCTTGATATAATGGGCAAGCTGCGTGGGGTTTACCCCAATGTCCTCCATATTGAACGATCTTATCTCGGGGAAGGCGGTGTTTTGCGCGGAATGGGTGGGGACCACCGCCGCCTTAGCGAGCTGGAGCTGTTTGCTTCGTTTTTTAAAGAGGTCACCGGAAAACCGTTATCTGATGGAGAAACAAAGGTTTTCGTGAATGCAGCAAATACCCTTAACCGGGAAGAGAGAGAGGTCTTGGCATGAAGCCCCTTAAACTTACAATGAAAGCCTTTGGGCCTTATGCCGGCATCCAGGTACTGGACTTCGCCCAACTGCAAAGCCGTACCTTTTTCCTCATTCACGGGCCTACTGGTTCCGGCAAGACCACTATCCTGGATGCCATGTGTTTTGCCCTTTACGGGGATGCCAGCGGCGCGGAAAGAGACGGCAAACAAATGCGGAGCCACCATGCCGATATTTCCGCAGCTACCGAAATAATCTTCGACTTTGTGCTAGGCAACGATGCTTATCGAATCAGGCGCTGCCCTGAGCAGGAACGCCCCAAAAGCCGGGGCGAAGGGGTGACCACTTTAAGGGCCGATGCCACATTGTGGAAAAGGACCGGCCTCCCTGCCGGCGGAGAAGATGGCTCAGTCCTGGAGACAGGCTGGAGCAAGGTTACTGAAGCAATTGAAAAACTCCTGGGATTTAGAAGCAGCCAGTTTCGTCAGGTTGTGATGCTGCCTCAGGGCGAGTTTCGGAAACTGCTAACAGCTGATTCCAAAGACCGCCAGGCGATCTTGGAGATTCTCTTTAAAACAGAGTATTTCCGGCGGCTTGAGGAGGCCTTAAAAGATTCAGCCAAAAGACTTAAGGACACCATTGAGAAGTTTTCAACTCAAAAAACCTGGGTCTTGCAGGAAGCCAGGGCTGAAACCGGAGAAGAGCTGGCAGTGCGCTACCAGGCTAACAAGGAACGATATTTGGCGATAGGGAAAGAAGTGGAGAAAAGCCGCCAAGCCGTAAAGGAAGCCAGCGAAAAGCTGGCAGCAGGCCGGCAGGTTCAGGAGAAGCTGAAAGAGAAAACTGACGCTGAAACTGCTCTGGCAGAACAGGTCGCCAGGATGAAAGATATTGATATGAAACGGTCTACCCTGGCGAAAGGCCGCCAGGCGGCCACTCTGCTTGATGCGGAAACCTCCATGCTGTCCAGGCGGAAGGAGGCAAAAGACTCCTGTAAGTACCTGGAGGATAAAAGGACGCAGGCGGCAACCGCAGCAAAGATAAGGGAAGGAACAGACCAGCACCTGGCTTTGCTAAAGGAAGAAGAACCCGAACGGGAGGTTCTCCGGATAAAGCAGGCTAAACTGGAGGAACTAACCGGGAAGGTAACAGACTTGGCCATGGCTGTCAAGGAAGTAGCCAGCCAGATCCAAAAGGTAAAACTAGCGGAGAACAGCCAGATAAAGGCCAAAGAAAACCTTAGCGGCATCCAGAATTATATTGCCCAGAAATCGAGGGACCGGGACCAGGCATTGGAACAGGCGGTCCAGGCGGCTAAGCTGGAAGCAGAATTGAAGGAGGCCGAGCAGACCTTTAAAAAGCGCGGGAATCTGGAGCAGGCCTGGAGGGAATTAAAGGGAATCAGGCAGGAGCTAGCCTTGACGCAGGAAAAGCTAAAGACGGCTGAAAATGATTATGCCAAAATCAAAGAGGAACATAATTTGCTGCAAGATGCGTGGCACAAGGGCCAGGCTGCCATTCTAGCCCAAAAATTGTCTGCTGGCATCCCTTGCCCAGTTTGCGGCTCCTTGGATCATCCCGCGCCAGCATCAAGCAAAGCCGGGCTTCCCTCAGAGGAAGACTTAAAAGCTAAAGAAATGCTTATCAAGAAGCTGGAAAATGCCCGGGAAGAGGCAAGAAAAAAAGCTGCCGAAATAAATGCAAAAGCCATAGCCTGCCAGAGCAAAGCCTTGGACCTGGAGCAGGAGTTGGGCGAAAAAGCCAAATCCTCCTTGGAAGAACTGCAAAAAATTCTTCAGGAGTCCCAAAAAAGATGGAAAAAAGCTGCCCAGGCTCTGGCGGATTACCCGGCCCTCAATGCAGAACTGGAAGAGATAAAGGAAAAGGAGAAAAATGCCAAGGACGAGCTTGAGACCTGTACCGGCATTCTGCAAACGGCCCTGGCAGGCCTGGAGGCTGCCCGGGCTACTGTTAAGGAAAGGGAGTTGCAGGTTCCGGAAAACCTGCGGGACCCGGATGCCTTAATACAAGCCATCAAAAAGGCAAAGACAGAACAGGACAGGCTAGCTGCCGAGTTTGAACAGGCCAGAATGGCAGCAGAAGAAGCTGCTAATGGGCTGGCCAGGGCCGAAAGCGCTGTGGCTGAAGCCACTGAAGCCTATGAAGCGGCCAATAAAAGGGCTCTGAAAGAGGAGCAAGCCTTCCAAGAGCGCTTAATTGCAGCAGGTTTTCCGGCACAAGAGGATTATCAGGCGGCCAAGAAAAGCCTGCAAGAATTGCAGCAGTTGGAGAGCCTGATTAAGGAATATGATGAAAACCTGAAGGCAGCCAGGGACCGGCTGAACAGGGCAGCTCAAGGAGCCCAGGGATTAACCGAGCCGGATATGGAACTGCTTGCCGGGGCCCTTGCGGATGCCGAAAAAGTATTTAATGACCTGGTGACCCGGGGCGCTGAGCTGCAGGCCAAGGCAAAACAGGAAGAAGAATGGCTGCAGAAGCTGGGTGAGCTCAGCCGGCAACTCCAGGATCTGGAGGGTAGTTATGCCGAATTGGGACATGTCTCAGATGTGGCCAACGGTAAAAACCAGTATGGGATCACCTTCCAGCGATTTGTCCTGGGAGCTTTGCTGGACGATGTTTGTATCGCGGCGACCGAGCGGTTGAAGCTGATGAGCCGCGGGCGCTACCACCTCCAGCGGACCATGGACCGGGCCCGCAAAAACGCAGCCGGAGGGTTGGAATTGGAGGTCTTTGACGCTTACACCGGCCTTGCTCGGCCTGTAACGACCCTGTCCGGCGGCGAAACCTTCCTGGCCTCCCTTTCACTTGCTCTTGGTTTGGCTGATGTAGTGCAGGCCTATTCCGGGGGTATTCACCTGGACACCATCTTCGTTGACGAGGGATTTGGCACCCTTGACCCCGAATCCCTTGATTTTGCAATAAAAACTCTTATTGACCTGCAAAAAGGCGGGCGACTGGTCGGCATTATCTCTCATGTTCCCGAATTGAAAGAGCGCATCGACGCCAGGCTAGAAGTGCGCCCCACCGACCGGGGCAGCCTTGCAGGTTTTGTATTGTCCTAGGAATAAAAGCACGGGTACGGCAGACTGTGTGAAAACTCATAGTCAGAGCTGGAAAATGGATGGAAACACTAAAAACATGTGTCAAATAGTTACCTTCATGGAGTATAATGTCCAAATATGTTGCCATTTTTAAGTGAAAGTGGGACGCAAAATCTGGAAAAAATAGTATTTACACAATCTGACGGTTCCCTTGCTTTCTTTAAGTTAGCGCAAATCTGGGTAAATGCTAGCATCAGGCGAAGGATTGAAAGCAGGAGAACAGTCCCCGTGCTTTTTTAGAGAAATTATTCTAAACTGTGCCTAAGGTTTACGAATTAAAAGACCCCGGGGGAAAACCCAGGATCTTTGTTGGTGCCTGCGTTTGGATTACCCGGGCAAATATCTCTCGATTACCGCAGCCATAAAGGGCCGGAAATCCTTCAAGTTTGTCCGGATTATCTTCAAGACCTCAAGATCATCCACATCATCATAGAGATGCACTACCCTGTTCCTGAAGCGGGCCATATGTTTATAGATATCTACCAGATCCCGGGGAATTAATCCGTGCTGCGCCACCAGGGAAACGGCTTCCCGATACGATTTCGGTAACCCCCAGCCTTCCCTTACTGTAACATGGGCACAAAGATCCAGCATGGCCTCAATTGCTACTTGCAGCATCCGGGTTGCTGCAGCCGGCAGGATTGAGTCAGCGGTAAATTCCTCTGCGGTCATGTTTTGGAAACGTTCCAGTTCTTTTAACTGTGCCCGCATGAAATGCAGTTTTTGCCGAACCTTTTCCTGGTCAACTGTCACAGGAACTCGCTCCTTACCACCAGATCAAAGTCGCGATAGATGGCTTGTAGGTCTGGCGCAAAATCGGCATGCCGCTTGACCACAATTTCCATGAAGTCTGCCAGTAAAATATAGTTGCGGATAAAGAGAGGGCGCCCTGTTGCCAGCACTTGAAACTGCAGTCTGACCGGGACCTCATTTAAATTGATGACATTGATATCATCACTACGGCCTATGCCGGCCAGTTCTGCCATTACTTGCAGCAAAATATCCAAGTCCCATTCAGCCCCGGGCATTGGCAGGACAGCCAGGTCCAGGTCTGAAAGGGGGGACTGGAAAGGAGTGCCGTAGGAGCCGTAAAGGTAAAGGGTCAGTATGTCACCCCGCTGGCGGCAGTAGCCGGCCATTTGGCTCAACTGGTCATCAGTTAAGCGGATGGGGGATGGTTCTTGGCAAAGGCGGGGCATGACAATTCCACTCCCCTTGGTTGATCTGCGATGCCTGATCTTATCTGCGTCAACTATATTATCATAGATGGGGAAAAATAGGTAGCAGGCATAATGCAATTAAACTTTTCGCCCTGGTCTCTTGCCGGCTGTATTTTTTGCTAAGCGCATGTTTTGAGGGGTTGGTTATCCATACTAGAAATAGCTAATTCTTTGAATGATAATGGGAGGCAGGCCTATGCGTTTTCTGGGAGATTATCATCTGCATACCCGCTACAGCGACGGGCGGGCGACAATGAGGGAAATGGCGGAGGCCGCCAGGGCCAAAGGCCTGGCGGAGGTGGCCATAACAGACCACGGGCCTCACACCATCAGGATCGGGGTCCGCCAGGCCGAAACCTACCTGGCCATAAAAAGCGAAGCCGAACTCCTGAATAAGGAACTGGATAATATCAAGATTTTGGTGGGTGCCGAGGCATCGGTTACCGGGCTAAACGGGGAAATCGATGTGCCGCCAGACATTTACCGGCGCTTGGACATGCTCTTGGTGGGATTGCATCCTTATGTGCGGCCTCACCTTTCCGGTATCGGCATGCTGGTGGGGAACCCGCTGCGGCGGCTGTCAAAAGGACTTTACCGGAAAGCTATGAACACCAATACCAAGGCCCTGGTCGAGGTAATGAACCGGCACCCGGTGGATGTGATTACTCATCCCGGACTCGTTATGCCGGTAGATGTCGGTGAAGTGGCCAGGGCCTGCGCCAGGACAGAAACCTTCTTTGAGGTTAACACCGGGCATTTATATCAGACACCTGCGGAGATCAGGGTGGCTGCCAAGGAGGGAGTTAAATTTATCCTGAACAGCGATGCTCATTTTCCGGAAACTGTCGGCCAGTTGGACCAGGGGCTGGCAATTTTGCAAGCAGCAGAGGTGCCGCTGGAACAGATAGTGAATGTTGTGGATTAGCAGGAAACCTTCTGGTAATGCCGAAAATATTATTAAGGAGAGGAGGGGTTCAAAGTGCCGCGGGAAGATATTGAGCTGGTGATTATTACCGGGATGTCGGGTGCGGGTAAAACCCAGGCCGTAAGGTGCCTGGAAGACCTGGGCTTTTTCTGTGTCGATAACCTGCCCCCTTCCTTGGTGCCCCCTCTGGCGGAACTCTTTGGCTGCCAGGATAATGAAGTGGAAAAAGTGGCCCTGGTAATGGACATCCGGGGCGGCAGGTTTTTCCCGGGGCTGTTTCAAGCCTTAAGATATCTCCAAGAGGGAGACTTTAAATACGAAGTTTTATTCCTCGAAGCATCGGACGAGGCTTTGGTGCGGCGATTTAAAGAAACCCGCCGGCATCACCCGCTGGCCCCCAAGGGCGGGATCCTGGAAGGGGTAATCGAGGAGCGGAAGCGGCTTCTGCAAGTGCGTGGTGAGGCAAGTAAAATTATCGATACTTCGGAACTTACACCCCAGCAGCTTAAAGAGCAGATCAAACAGCTTTTTGCTGCCGGGCAAGACGGGCGGATGGCCTTAACCTTCATGTCCTTCGGTTATAAATACGGTATTCCCCTGGACGCTGACCTGGTGATGGACGTCCGGTTCCTGCCCAATCCTCATTATGTGGAAAACCTCCGCCCTCTTACCGGCGAAGATTGGCAAGTACAGGATTATGTAATGGCCTCACCGGTATCCCGGGAATTCTTGCAGAAGTTCTCCCACCAGCTTTCCTTCCTCTTGCCATACTATGTCCAGGAAGGGAAATCCCACCTGATGGTAGCGATTGGATGCACAGGTGGCCAGCATCGATCGGTAACATTGGCTAAAGAGACTGCAAAAATATTTGCCGAAAGCGGAGATTTCCGGGTAATGGTACAACACAGGGATTTGCACCGGTCCAAGCGGGGTGCCTGTGATGCAGAGGCTTAGGTGGCTTTATCCCGGCCTTAAGATTAAGCGATGGTTGTTGCTGTCCTTTTTAGGCATGATCTTGGTTCTTAGCGGCATGGTGTTGGCTTTAAACTCACCCAAGATCTATGAACTGGGCCTTAGTATGCGTCTTTTGATCTGGCAGGCTGTTGGCCACTTACCTTCACCGCTTACAGGAGTGTTGGCGGTTGTTGTCGGCCTTTTCTTCGCCTTCTTCGGTTTCCAGCGGTTAATTATATCGGTGATCAGGGCGGTGCTGCCCCGGGAAGACCAGAGTGTGATGGATCTTCTATACAACCGGCGACTGTTGGAACGAGGCCCTCAGGTGGTAGCAATCGGCGGGGGGACCGGTCTGTCAGTACTTCTAAGGGGGCTAAAACGCTATACCAGCAATATAACAGCCATTGTATCCGTGTTTGACGACGGGGGCTCCTCAGGGCGGCTGAGAGGAGAACTGGGCATTTTGCCTCCAGGAGATGTCCGCAACTGCCTGGTAGCCTTGGCTCAGACCGAAACCTTGATGGAGGATGCCTTAAACTACCGCTTCCGTCAGGGCTCCGCCCTGGCCGGGCATAACCTGGGGAACCTTTTGTTGGCGGGCCTGACGGATATTACCGGCGGGTTTGACCGGGCGGTACAGGAACTCAGCCGTCTGTTGGCATTGCGGGGGCGGGTCCTCCCTGCTACCTTGGGCAATGGAGTGCTGGTTGCGGAAATGGAGGATGACTCCGTAGTTGAGGGTGAAACAAACATCAGGAAAGCCGGAAGGTCTATCCGGCGCATTCGCTTGCGGCCGGAAAACTGCCGGCCTCTGCCCGAGTGCCTGGCCGCCATCGAGAAGGCAGACCTGATAGTCTTAGGCCCAGGCAGTTTATATACCAGCATTCTGCCAAATCTGATCATGCCGGAAATGACAGAGGCCTTAAGAAAAGCCAAGGCTCCGGTCTACTACATTTGCAACATCATGACCGAACCGGGAGAAACCTGTCTTTATTCAGTAGCGGACCACCTGCGGGCAATCCAAAGGCACGCAGGGCCGGTGGTGGATGGAGTGGTGGTTAACAGCAAAGCTGTCTCCCAAAGACTGTTGCAGAAATACCGGCAGGGAGGCTCCACCCAGGTGGTGCTGGACCGATCCGAAGTAGCACGCCTGAAAGTGAGGTTATTAAAGGCTAACCTCTTGTCTGAGGAAGGAAAGGTGATCAGGCACCATTCCAACCGGCTGGCCAGGCTCCTGTTGGCTCATCTGGCGGGGCCGGGGGACCAGTATCGCCTGTTTGAGCAGCTGGGGTCTTATTTTACAAGGCTGTGGCGTCCCAGATCTTAATTGCCTGGTTGGCGGAGGTGAGATAGTGGCTACTTTTTCTGCCAAGACAAAAAATGAATTGGCCCGAATGATCCCGGCCAACCGTTGTTGCCGCAAAGCGGAACTGGCAGCCCTGATCCTTACTGACGGGGATATTCGCCTTGATTCCAAGTCGGATGCAGATTTGTCCTTGGCAACGGAAAACGCCGCTGTAGCCCGCAAAATTATCATGCTGGCCAAAGCCCTGTTTAACCTCCAGTCTACCATTTTGCTGCAGCGCAATAAACGGCTGAAGAAAAAAAATCAATATGTCGTCAACATTGGCCGCCAGCCTGGGGTTATTGAGGCACTAACTGAATTGGGTTTGCCTGGGGAAGGTGCTATGAGCAAGAGACTCTTAAAACCTCCCCGGAAAAACTGCTGCCGCCGGTCCTACCTGCGGGGGATCTTCCTGGGTGCGGGATCGTTAAACCGGCCCGAGGGCGGCGACTATCATTTGGAGATAAGTCTGCCGGACGAGGATTTTTGCCGGAACCTGCGTCAGCTGCTGGTTAAGTTTGGCCTGAACCCGAAGGTCAACTACCGCAAAAATCGCTTTGTGATTTATTTAAAAAACAGCGAAGAAATTATAGATCTGCTCAATATTACCGGCGCCCATGCCGCCTTGCTTAATTTCGAAAACGCAAGGGTTATCAAAGAGTTGCGCAATAAAGTGAACCGGTTGGTTAACTGTGAAACGGCTAATTTGGAAAAAACGGTTAATACAGGTATGCGCCAGTTGGGGAACATCAAAAAGATTGCTCAGACCATTGGGCTGAAGAGCCTGCCTAAGGGACTGCGGGAAATGGCGGAGGTGCGCCTGGCTAACCCGGATGCCAGCCTGAAAGAACTGGGTTACATGCTTTCCCCGATCATCGGCAAGTCCGGGGTTAATCACAGGCTGCGCCGCCTGGAGGAGATTGCCCAAAAGACTGAGGAAGATGAGAGCCAAATGCCCCAGACCTGATGGTGATAAATATTTACCACGGCGGCATGAGGCAGGAAATCCGCTTAGGGCAAGGAATAAATATGAAAGGGGACAATTCAGTAGTCAGTAGTCAGTAGTCGGGAGGCATTAGCCGGAATGTTTGGGGGCAAAAGCCGATTATCCATCCTACCTCCTGCCTCTTACCTCCTGCCTCTTGCTTCATGAACGGGAAACCCTTGTTTAGGAGTTGATGCGATGCGCATGGGAATGGGTCTTCACCTGGAACAGACGCAAAAGTTAATCATGACTCCTGAACTGCGACAGGCCATCGTGATCCTGCAGCTGTCCACGCTGGAATTGACCCAATTTATTCAGCAGCAGTTACTGGAAAACCCAGTTTTAGAAATCCGGGAGGAACCTTACGACAAAGAGGCAGAAGTTGCGGAACAAAAAGAAGAAACAGAAACTTTTGACGTAGACTGGGAGGAATATTTTCAGGACGGCTCCGACTTAGGGTATATCCGCTCCCCCAGGGAGGAGGCCAGGGAGTACTCTTACGAAAACTATGTCAGTGACAGCATTACTCTCCAAGAACACTTGCTGCAACAGTTGAATCTGGCCTTGCCGCATGGCCAAAAGCAGAAAATTGGCGAGTTTTTGATCGGGAATATTGACGACTATGGCTACTTGCAGGTTTCTTTGGCCGAGACCGCCCGGTATTTTCAATTGCCGGAGGATGAGATTGGGGAAGTACTGCAGTTAATTCAAAGTTTTGACCCATCCGGCGTGGGGGCCAGGGACCTGGTGGAATGCCTTTTAATTCAGCTAAACCAGGTAAATGGCTGTCATCCCGATGCAGCGGAAATAATCAGGCATCATCTGAAAGACCTGGGAGACGGTCGGGTGGCTAAAATCGCCCGAAGTTTGAACATTTCCATCCAGGAGGTGCAGGAAGCAGCCGATCTGATCAGAACACTGGATCCGAAGCCGGGACGCAGGTTTGGTGCCTTAAACGATATAAGATATATCGTACCTGACGTAGTGGTTGAACGGGTGGGCAAGGAGTATGTGGTTCTGGTCAATGACACCGCAGCGCCCAGGCTGGGGGTTAACCCCCTGTATAAGGCCTTAATGCGGCGCGATACCTGCTGTGATACCGAAACCCGCAAATTTATCGAGAGCAAACTGAATGCGGCGGCATGGATGATTAAAAGCATTGAACAACGGCGGTTAACCCTGTACCGGGTGGTTACTGCCATTATTGATTTCCAACGGGACTTTCTGGTTAAAGGTGTAAAAGCTTTGCGCCCGCTTACTTTGCGCCAGGTGGCCGAAACGCTGGGGATGCATGAATCTACAGTCAGCAGGGCTACTGCCAACAAATACATTCAAACACCCCAGGGTGTGTTTGAGCTGAAATTCTTTTTTGCCAGTGGGGTAAATAACTCCTCCGGTTCTACTACTTCCTCGGAGTGTATCAAGAAAATGCTCCAGGAGTTAGTGCAAGGAGAGAATACCCTAAAGCCTTACGCTGACCAGGAAATTGCCAACCACCTGAAACGCCAGGGAATTCAAATTTCCCGGCGGACAGTGGCTAAATACAGGAATGAGATGGGCATCCTATCAGCGACCAAGCGCCGGCGTTACTAGGCGTTGTTGTTGCCTGTAAGCCTTTCTATTTGCCTGATTAATAATTGCCGCATATTTTTCTGCATTATTTACTCAAAAAGGGGAGTGACAAGTTGCAAGCCCTCAAAGAAAAAATACTGGCGGAAGGCCAGGTAATCGGAGAAACCGTTTTAAAAGTGGATTCTTTTTTAAACCACCAGGTAGACCCCAAGTTTACTATGGAGATTGGCCGGGAACTGGCTGGCAGGTTTCGGAACGAAGGTGTCACCAAGGTATTTACCGTTGAAGCATCCGGTATCGCCGTCGCCGTTGCGGTAGGGCTCCACCTGGATGTGCCGGTGGTTTTCGCTAAGAAAAAAAAGGCCTCCACCCAGGACGCCGGGTTCTACTATTCAGGGGTTCATTCCTATACCAGGCAGGAGTCCGTGAATATCTACGTTTCCAGCAAATATTTAAACAGTAATGACGTCGTGTTGATCATCGATGATTTTCTCGCTCTCGGCGAAGCTTTAAGGGGCATGGTGGACATAGTCAAACAGGCCGGAGCCCGTTTAGCCGGGGTCGGTATAGTGATCGAAAAGGCCTTTCAAAAAGGCGGAGAGGCCTTGCGATTAGAAGGGGTAAGAATTGAGTCGCTGGCCGCGATCAAGAAGATGAGCACCGGCAATATTGAGTTTTGCTAGAGATTTCTCGCGGTACATACATAATTTTTTTTCTTTGTCGCATGCTAATAAAGCAGGAATCAGATGGTAGAAAGAGAATACGCTTAATGACAGCCCGTATTGGATAATTTTGCAAAATCTGAGGCGGGACATTTTTTTTTAATAGGCAAGACGCTTTTGCCAACTGTAAGGACCAGCCAGACGGATCAGCCAGCAAGATTTCAGGCAAAAATCGTGCCTGTATTGACTGGCAAAAAAACGATTACAATAAAACAATACAAGGGAGGAAATTATCATGACAATTAAAGTCGGAATTAACGGTTTTGGCCGGATTGGCCGGCTGGTGCTCCGGGCAGCTTTGCAGCACCCGGAGATCCAGGTGGTGGCTGTCAACGATCTTACCGACGCCGAGACCAACGGATTTTTACTCAAACATGATTCAATCCACGGCAATTTGCCCAACAAGGTTGAAGCAAGGGACCAGGCATTTTTTGTAGACGGACAGGAAGTCAAGGTCTTGGCCGAGAAGGATCCCAAGAACCTGCCCTGGGGCCAGCTGGGGGTTGACATCGTGGTGGAGTCGACAGGCCTTTTTACCGATGCCGCTAAAGCTGCTGCCCACCTGGCGGGCGGGGCTAAAAAGGTCATTATCTCTGCCCCGGCAAAAAACGAGGATATCACCATCGTCTTGGGTGTCAATGAAGAGAAGTACGATCCAGCCAAACACCGGATTGTGTCCAACGCCTCCTGCACCACCAACTGCCTGGCGCCCATCGCCAAGGTCCTGCACCAGCAGTTTGGCATCAAGCGGGGGCTGATGACTACCGTCCACGCCTACACCAATGACCAGCGGATTTTGGATCAGGCCCATAAAGACCTGCGGCGGGCCCGGGCCGCCAGCCTTTCCATCATCCCCACCACCACTGGGGCGGCCAAGGCCGTTTCCCTGGTCTTGCCGGAGTTAAAGGGAAAACTGAATGGTTTTGCCATGCGGGTGCCTGTGGCCAATGTTTCGGTGGTGGACCTGGTGGCGGAAGTGGAGCGGGAGACCACCGTGGAAGAAGTCAACGGGGCCTTGAAAGCGGCAGCCGATGGCGCGATGAAGAACATCCTGGGTTACAGCGAAGAACCCCTGGTATCCAGGGACTATAACGGCGATGCCCGCTCGTCCATTGTGGATGCCTTATCAACCATGGTCCTGGACAAAAACATGGTCAAGGTGATCGCCTGGTATGACAACGAGTGGGGCTATTCCTGCCGGGTGGTGGACCTGGCTCTGTATATGGCCGGCAAGGGCTTGTAGATAGTTTGCAGAAAGGGGATTGGCCTGTGACAAAAAAATCTGTTCAGGATATAGAGGTAAATGGCAAGAGGGTGCTGGTGCGGGTGGACTTTAATGTCCCCATGGATCAGGAAGGCAAGATCACCGATGACACCAGGATCAGGGCTGCCCTGCCCACGATTCGCTATCTTGTTGAACAGGGTGCAAAGGTGATCCTGGCTTCCCATCTGGGGCGGCCGAAGGGAAAACCGGACCCCAGTTTCAGCCTGGCCCCGGTAGCCCGGCACCTGGCCGGCTTCTTGGGGGCAGATGTGGCCCAGGCTCCGGATTGTGTAGGCCAGCGGGTCAAGACCATGGCAGCGGCCTTAAAACCTGGTCAGGTCCTGATGCTGGAAAACGTCCGCTTTCATAAAGAAGAAGAGCAAAACGACCCGGAGTTCGCCAAGGAGCTGGCGCAACTGGCCGAGGTTTATGTCAATGATGCCTTTGGGGCCGCCCACCGGGCCCATGCTTCTACCGAGGGAGTGGCCCGGCACCTGCCGGCAGTAGCAGGCTTGTTGCTGGAGAAAGAAATATCCGTCATGGGGCGGGCTTTGGCCGAGCCGGAGCGGCCCTTTGTGGCTATTATCGGCGGGGCCAAGGTTTCCGATAAGATCTCAGTCTTGGAAAACCTGTTAGGAAAAGTAGACGCCCTGCTGGTGGGCGGCGGGATGGCCAATACGTTTTTGGCGGCCAAAGGCGTGGCCATGGGCAGGTCTCTGGTGGAAAAAGATAAACTAGAGCTGGCGCAGGGCTTGGCCGAGGCCGCCCGGCAAAAAGGAGTCGATTTAATCCTGCCCCAGGACCTGGTGGTGGCAGAGGCGATGGCCCCGGATGCACCTAAAAAAACGGTTCCCGTGGATTCGGTGCCGGAAGGCTGGATGGCTTTGGATATCGGCCCCCAGACGGTGGCAGCCTTTGCCCTGGCCGTGAGCCGGGCCAAGACCGTGGTCTGGAACGGCCCGATGGGGGTGTTTGAAATGGAGCCTTTCGCTAAGGGTACCTTTGGGGTGGCAGAGGCAGTGGCCGGCTGCTTTGGAGTGACAATTGTGGGCGGCGGGGATTCCGTGGCCGCTTTAGAAAAAGCGGGGGTTGCCGATAGGATTACCCATATCTCTACCGGCGGCGGCGCTTCTTTGGAATTTCTGGAAGGGAAAAAGCTCCCTGGTGTGGAGGCTTTGCTGGACAAGTGAAGGCCGGCCGGTTTTCCGGCTGGCGAAAGGAGGTGCCGGCAGATGCGCAAGCCCATCATTGCCGGAAACTGGAAAATGTATAAAACCCCGCCGGAGGCCTGCCGGCTGGTGGAGGAGCTGAAGCCTCTGATCAGCAACCTGCCGGAGGTGGAGGTAGTGGTTTGCCCTCCCTTCACCAGTTTGGCGGCAGTATATGATCTGTTGCAGGGGACTAATGTGCGCCTCGGGGCGCAAAACCTGCACTATGCCAGGGACGGGGCCTATACTGGTGAGATTTCCGCCGCCATGCTGGCGGCGGCGGGTTGCCGCTATGTGATCATCGGCCACTCGGAACGCCGCCAGTATTTTGGGGAGACCGATGCCCTGATCAATCAAAAAGTTAAAGCCGCTTTGGCCGCCGGGTTGATCCCGATTGTCTGTGTGGGGGAAACCCTGGCTGAACGGGAGGCCGGACAAACAGAGACTGTTTTTGTTCGTCAGGTAGAAGGAGCATTGCAGAGTCTTTCCGCGGATGAAGTTGCCGGCCTGGTGCTGGCTTATGAGCCTGTTTGGGCCATCGGCACCGGGAAAACGGCCACAGCGGCGGAAGCCCAGCGGGTGATCGGGCTGATCCGGGAACAGGTCGCCGCGCTTTTTGGTAAAGAGGCTGCCGCCCTGATCCGGATTCAATACGGCGGTTCCGTGAAACCGGAAAACATTAAGGAAATTATGGCAGAGCCTGATATCGACGGTGCCCTGGTGGGAGGGGCCAGCCTTACGGCGGCTTCCTTTGCCAGCATCTGCCGCTTTGCCGATTCCCAAATTGGGGACATTCCCAAATTGGGGACATTCCTGTCCCCAAAGACTGGCCCAGACTGAAAGAGGTGTGTCCCATTCAAGAGGCAGGAGGCAGGAGGCAAGAACAAGAGGAGGCAAGAACCAGGCAGACAAGAGAACCGTCCCCTTGTCTCTTCCCTTGTCTCTGCTGTCCCCAAAGACTGGCCCAGACTGAAAGAGGTGTGTCCCATTCAAGAGGCAGGAGGCAGGAAGCAAGAACAAGAGGAGGCAAGAACCAGGCAGACAAGAGAACCGTCCCCTTGTCTGCCCATTCCTTAAATTGTGAGGGACAAATGATGCAAAGAGCAAAACCTTTAGTTTTGTTAATCTTAGACGGTTGGGGTATCAGAGAGGATTGCCCAGGCAATGCCTTATGCCAGGCCGCCGTCCCCAACTACCGGCGGCTGTGGCGGGAATACCCCCATACAGTGCTGGAGGCTTCCGGTGAGGCAGTGGGCTTGCCAGCAGGACAGATGGGCAACTCGGAGGTGGGCCATCTCAACATTGGCAGCGGCCGGGTGGTGTACCAGGAGCTGACCAGGATCTCCAAAGCCATCCGGGAGGGGGATTTCTTCACCAACCCCGTGTTGACCGGCCTGATGGAGGAGGTCCATGGGCGGGGTGGCGCCTTGCATTTACTGGGGCTCTTATCTGATGGAGGGGTGCACAGCCATCTGGACCACCTTTTTGCCCTCATGGACATGGCTAAGGCCAAAGGCCTGACCAGGGTCTATATTCATGCCTTGCTGGATGGCCGGGACGTTCCGCCGGCCAGCGCCATGGGCTACCTTGAGGCCCTGGAACAGAAAATAAGCCAGCTAGGTCTGGGCCAAGTTGCCACCGTCATGGGCCGCTATTACGGGATGGACCGGGATCGGCGCTGGGAGCGCACAGCCAGGGCTTACCGGGCCATGGTCAGCGGGGAAGGAGAGAGGGCGGCAACGGCCATAGAGGCGGTGGAGGCCTCCTACCGGCGGGAAGTGACCGATGAGTTTATGGAACCGGCTGTGATCACCGGGGCTGACAATCAGCCTGTGGGCCTGGTCCAGCCGGGGGATGGGATCATCTTTTTTAATTTCCGGGCTGACCGGGCCCGCCAGATAACCCGGGCTTTTGTGGATGAAGATTGCCCGGCTTTGGACCGGCCCGGCGGCCGGTTACCCTTGAGTTTTGTCGGCCTGACCCAGTATGACGCCACCATCCCGGCGCCGGTGGCCTTTTTGCCCCAGGAACTGAACAACACCCTGGGAGAGGTGCTGGCTGCCCATGGGCTGCGCCAGCTGCGCCTGGCCGAAACGGAAAAATATGCCCATGTGACCTTCTTTTTTAATGGCGGCGTGGAGAATAAAAATCCTGGAGAGGACCGCATCCTGGTCCCGTCCCCCAAGGTGGCCACCTATGACCTGCAGCCGGAGATGAGCGCTTGGGGTGTGACGGAAAAGGCGGTGGCCAAGATTCAGGAAGGGATTTATGATGTGATCATCATGAACTATGCCAATCCGGACATGGTGGGCCATACCGGTTTTCTTGATGCGGCAGTAAAGGCCTTGGAAACTGTCGACGCCTGCCTGGGAACCGTAGCCAAAGCTGTTGATTTGGCGGGAGGGACTTTAGTGGTGACCAGTGATCATGGCAACGTAGAACAAATGGTGGATCCTGAAACCGGATCGGCCCATACAGCCCATACCAGCAATCAGGTCCCCTTTATTCTGGCTGACCCCCGTTGGCAGGACCGGACACTTAGGCCAGGCGGTGTCCTTGCCGATATTGCCCCGACACTGCTTAATATATTAGGGATTGAGCCACCAGTAGAAATGACCGGCAAAAGCCTCTTGGCTTGTTCAACTGGGTCTTGGCTTCAGAGGGGGATTGCAACCCCCACTGAAGCTTAGAGCCAGTTAATAGATACCCGGCTATGATTAAAATTTAATTAAATTAATGAAGCCGGGCATGAAATTCGCTTTCAGGCCACGTTAAATTAAGGAATAATTTGTGGCCTGGCTCATTTAAGCAGCGTAACCGCTCTTATCCCACCGCCCTAATTGGGGACATTCCTGGCCCGTTCAAGAAGCAGGAGGCAAGAGGCAGGAGGCAGGATGAATAAGCGGCTTTTAGTGCCTAAGCATCTGGCTCTTGCCTCCTGCATCCTGCGTCTTGAATGGTGTGTCCCCTTTCCTTAGAAGCGGGGGTATTAGAGCGGGTAGCTGTCTATGATCAAAGATATACTGCTAAGCGCTATTTGCGCTGCACGCGCTGCGGACGGTTCTCTTCGTAGCGCAGGCTTCCAGCCTGCTAAACAAGTCCTTAGTACCTTACGGTTTCAGAACTGCAATAAAAAACAGATTAATATTAGGTTGTGGGCCAAACCATCTTGGGTATATCCTCCCCATTCCCCTCCCGTGGAGGGGTGGTGCGAAGCACCGGGGTGGTTATTCCCCTCCCGTGGAGGGGTGGTGCGAAGCACCGGGGTGGTTTCCTTGCTGCAATGCGGGGCAGTTCTTAGGCAACGCCATTACACTAGCTAATTTGTTTAAAACATCCTTCGCTTGAATGTATATAGACCACCCCGTCCTAACGGACACCCCTCCACGGGAGGGGAATGACCACCCCGTCCTAACGGACACCCCTCCACGGGAGGGGAATGACCACCCCGTCCTAACGGACACCCCTCCACGGGAGGGGAATGACCACCCCGTCCTAACGGACACCCCTCCAAAGGAGGGGAATTATTAGGGGGTTCTTTGTTAGCCTCATCATTTGTTAGCGCTTCCATGGATGGGAATTTTTTGGGTTGTGGGCAAAGCCCACTTTAGAATTATTTAAGGAGGGAAATTTTTCATGTCAACCATCGCCGATGTATATGCCAGGGAAATATTGGATTCCCGGGGGAACCCCACAGTAGAAGTCGAAGTTTACCTGGAAACGGGAGACGTCGGGCGGGCAGCGGTGCCCTCCGGGGCTTCCACCGGTACCTATGAGGCAGTGGAACTGCGGGATAAAGACCCGCGCCGCTACCTGGGCAAGGGAGTGCTGGATGCGGTCAACAACGTGAACGCAATTATTGCCCCGGAGTTAGTGGGGATGGATGCCACAGAACAGGCCGAGATCGACCATCTCCTGATCAGCCTGGATGGCACTCCCAACAAAAGCAAACTAGGCGCCAACGGAATCTTAGGCGTCTCCCTGGCTGTGGCCAAAGCCGGGGCAGCGGCGCTAGGCCTGCCCCTGTACCGCTACCTGGGGGGAGTCAACGCCCGGGAATTGCCGCTGCCTCTTTTGAACATCTTAAACGGCGGCAAACACGCCGATACCACTGTCGATGTTCAGGAATTCATGATCGCGCCGGTAGGCTTCGCGAACTTTAACGACGCTTTGCGGGCGGGGGTGGAGGTTTTCCATAACCTGCGCAGCGTTTTAAAAGGAAAGAAACTTTCCACCACTGTAGGGGATGAAGGGGGCTTCGCTCCCAGTCTGAACTCTAATGAAGAAGCCCTGGAGATTATCCTCGAAGCAATCGCGCGGGCCGGTTACCGGGCCGGGGAAGATATGCTTTTGGCCCTTGATGTGGCTGCAACTGAGCTCTGGAAAGATGGAAAATACCACCTGGCCGGGGAAGGCCGGGTCCTGACCACCGCGGAAATGGTGGACTACTACGCCGGCTTGGCAGACAAATACCCGATCATCTCCATTGAGGACGGCCTGGCTGAAGACGATTGGGACGGCTGGGCGGAACTGACCCATCGCCTGGGGCAGAGGGTGCAGCTGGTGGGGGACGACCTCTTTGTCACCAACCCGGAAAAACTGAGCCGGGGCATTGCCAGCAATACCGCCAACTCGATTTTGATCAAGCTGAACCAGATCGGCACATTGACCGAAACCCTGGACACCATCGCTCTGGCCCGGCGGGCAGGCTACACCTGCATCATTTCCCACCGCTCCGGCGAAACCGAAGACACCACCATTGCCGACATCGCCGTTGCCACTAACGCCGGGCAGATTAAAACCGGGGCTCCTTCCCGCACCGACCGGGTGGCCAAGTACAACCAGCTCTTGCGCATCGAACAGGAACTGGACCACCTGGCGATTTTCCGGGGGAGGAATATCTTCGAACATCTTAAAAAATAGTCCGCCGCCAAAGCGGGGCGGTGGATCTCTTCAAAGAAGCAAAAACTTGGATGCCTTGGCGTTTGCGGAAATAACACCAAGGCATCTAATATTTATCTGTATGAAGTATGCTTCTCGAAGACGATGGGCACTGTCAATTCCGGCCAGGCCCAGGCCATATTGCTTTTATTTGGCAAGTAAGATACCTTGCCATTTTCAAACCGGATTTCGGCAAAAACTAGATCACCGGTTTTATTTGTGAAAAAACCTCGATGCCCTTGCGCTGATCTTGAGGACAGATCAGCTTCTACCACCAAAGCATTTCTCCCTCTGGCAATTATTATTTCGACATGGGTAGGAGAATATATTTTTCGAACTATATTGGCGGTAAAAACTCCGTCCGCAGATTCCCATCTCCCTAAATAATCCTCAAAGGAGCGATAGCCCGTAAAAACCCGGAACAGTTCCTGTTCGGTGGCCAGAGTAAGCCCGCTTTCTGGACTCCAATGATAAAGCAATCCAAAAACATCCACCATAAATCGCCATGTCAAGGGAAAATAGGTAACCCCCCTGAAATTAAGAATCGGGAACTCTTCTTTCGCATTATTTATTTTTTCCCCATTGACAAAGATGTCGTAGCCAGGAATAGTGGCACGATACCTTCTAGTTAAACTATTATTTCCAGATAAGTCTTGTATAACCGGAGCGTAATGGTTTTCTCTTTTTTTAATGTTTAAGCTCTTCCCATCCCAGATCGCTTCCAGGCTGAGAGCGTTGGCAAAATCCCAGGTCAGCGGCACATAAGTAATGTTTCTATACATAATAAAGGGAAACTTGTTTTCCTTGTTCCTGATTGTTTCCTGGTTAATAGATATCTTGAAACTCGGAACAGTAACAAGGACTTCTTGAGCCCTGGCCGCGTAAGCAGCCGGAACGGGCATTAAAAAAAGAAAACAAAGAAAAAAGATGAGGTATCTTTTCAAGCTTGCTGTCTCCTCTCATTAAAATATTGGGTGTTGAAACTCATCAAAACCCTATGTCTAGCTCCTTTATTAAAGGGAGGTTAAGCCCATTTTATCTCATGTTGCTCCTTTCTTAAGAATCGCCACTTCCGTTATAGACGATATTCCGACATGATTAGTTCCGGCGGAGAAGTTAAAAACTTCACAAAGCAGGAAATGTGGCTTCCCGGGCGAATATTTGCAGCCGGGTGCCTTCAGGCCTTTGGCGCAAATGTTGTATTTTCCCGGGGGTTGTGCTAAGATATGTCTGTTGAAAAACAGGGGAGGTGATTTTCGTTGCAGACTTTCTTGGTTATTTTGCAGGTGATTTTTGCCTTAGGCCTTATTGCCAGCGTATTGCTGCAGTCCGGTAAAAGCGCGGGTATTTCCGGAGCCATTGCTGGCGGAGCGGAAACCTTATTTGGCAGGAAGAAAGGATTAGACCAGTTGTTAGGCAAAGTTTCCGCTGTCTTGGCTATGGGCTTTTTGCTGCTGACCCTGTTGCAATCAATAATTTAACCCAAAACCCGGCTATAACCGGGAATACATAGTTGTTACAGTTTAAGGAGGATGAAGTTTATTATGGATTTGCGAATTCTGGCCCCGGTAGCCGGCGTTGTGGCCCTGCTCTTTGCGTTTTATCTGACCGGCAGGGTAACCAAAATGGACCCGGGAACACCCAGGATGCAGGAGATCGCCGCGGCGATCCATGAAGGAGCAATGGCTTTCTTAATACGGGAATACCGTACGTTGGTGTGGTTTGTGTTAGTGTTAGCCGGCGCCATTGCCGTTGGCGGCATAATTACCCACGGCCAAGAGAGCTTGCAGCCGACCACGGCTATTGCCTATTTAGCAGGGACTATCTGCTCGGTGCTGGCTGGCTGGATTGGCATGAATGTGGCTACCAAAGCCAACGTAAGGACAGCCAACGCCGCCCGTACCAGCGCCAACGCAGCCCTGGGAGTAGCCTTCTCCGGCGGCGCTGTGATGGGAATGAGCGTGGTAGGCCTTGGTCTTTTGGGCCTCGGAATTATCAATCTGTTATTCGACAACCCTGCGGTTGTGAATGGTTTCGCCCTGGGAGCCAGCTCCATCGCCCTGTTTGCCCGGGTTGGCGGGGGTATTTATACCAAATCGGCTGACGTCGGCGCTGACCTGGTGGGCAAAGTGGAAGCCGGCATTCCGGAAGATGACCCCCGTAACCCGGCAGTTATCGCAGATAACGTGGGGGATAATGTGGGCGACGTGGCCGGGATGGGCGCAGACCTGTTTGAATCCTATGTCGGTTCTATCATTGCCGCGATTGCTATAGCTGCAGCCCTGGGGATTGCCAACGGCACCCTGGTTCCCTTGCTGGTGGCTGCGGCCGGCATTATCGCCTCGATCATCGGCACCTTCTTTGTCAAGACTGATGAAGGGGCTAACGCTCAGAACGCTCTTAATACCGGTACCTGGGTTGCGGCCGCCCTGGCTGTGGTGGCAACCTACTTTATCACCACCGGATTCATCACAGAACCCTTCACTATTGGCAATAATACCTATACCGGCACTGGTGTCTTTATCGCCACAATTGCCGGTTTGATAGCCGGGGTTTTAATCGGCCAGATTACCGAATACTACACCTCGTCCAAATACCGTCCGACTAAAATAATCGCTCAGCAGTCCCTGACCGGGACAGCTACCAATATCATTGCCGGGATCAGCACCGGTTTAGTCAGCACCGCATTGCCGGTCTTGATGACGGTCGCCGCTATTTTGGTTGCTTTCCAGTATGCCGGTCTTTACGGTATTGCCATGGCTGCAGTGGGAATGCTGTCCTTTACAGGGATGGTTGTGGCGGTTGACGCCTATGGTCCCATCGCTGATAACGCCGGCGGGATTGCGCAAATGGCTCACATGGACAAGAGCGTGCGCAAGATTACCGACACTTTAGATTCTGTTGGCAACACCACTGCCGCTATCGGCAAGGGCTTCGCGATCGGTTCCGCAGCTCTGACCGCTTTGGCCCTGTTCTCGGCCTATACCCAGACAGTTGGAATCACAGTAATTAACCTGGCCGACCCGAAAGTAGTTGCCGGCGCTTTTATAGGCGGCATGCTGCCTTTCCTGTTTGGCGCACTGACCATGCAGGCCGTAGGCCGGGCTGCCAGCCAAATGGTGGAAGAGGTGCGGCGCCAGTTTAGAGAAATCCCGGGCTTGATGGCAGGGACCGGCAAGGCTGATTATGCCCATTGTGTCAGCATTGCCACCAGCGCAGCCCTGAAAGAAATGATTGTTCCTGGTCTTTTGGCAGTGGCCGCTCCCCTGGTTGTGGGCCTGACCATCGGCAAGGAGGCCCTGGGTGGCATGTTGCTGGGGGCAACCATCACCGGGTTTTTGCTGGCGATCATGATGGCTAACGCCGGCGGAGCCTGGGATAACGCCAAGAAGTATATCGAAGAGGGCCACCATGGCGGCAAAGGTTCGGGGGCCCACGCAGCCGCTGTAACCGGCGACACAGTAGGCGACCCCTTCAAGGATACCTCCGGGCCTTCCCTGAACATCCTGATCAAGCTGATGTCCATTGTTGCTCTGGTGTTCGCCCCATTGTTCATGTAGTTAGCATAAGCAGTTAGCCGGGTCTTTAACAACCCGGCTTAAGTTTTTTGACAGCCTTTTAAGAGGTGAAGCAAATGAGCTGGTCTGACAGCATGTGCTTTTGTTGCGGAAAGGACAACCCGTTGGGGCTGAGGATGGATTTTTCCCTGGACGGGGAGTTGTTCTTCAGTGAGGTTAGCCCACCTGACTTTCTTCAGGGATACAGCGGTGTCCTCCATGGAGGCATCACGAGCACCCTTTTAGATGAGGTCATGGCAAACCATCTTCTGGCCTTGGGGATGAGAGCCGTAACCGCAGAGCTTTGCGTCCGGTTTAAAAAACCGGTACTGTTGGGAATTCCGTTAAAAATAATCAGCCGCCAGGTTAAGGGCCGCAAAAGCTTGTATGAAATGGAAAGCTGGCTTGAAGGTCCCGGCGGAGAAGTTTTGGCCACAGCAACCGCTAAAATGATGTTAGTAAAAGGAGGTTCTGCCTGATGACCAGACAGGAAGCACTGGAACTGATGCAAAAAAATGTTGTCAATGTTAATCTGCAAAAACACTGCCTGGCTGTGGAAGCCGTCATGCAGGCTTTAGCCCGCCGCTTTGCAGTTGATGAAGAGGCCTGGGGACTGGCTGGCCTGCTCCACGATATTGACTATGACCAGACCAAGGATAGCCCTGATCAGCACAGCCTGGTAGGAGGTAAAATGCTGGCCGACCTGGGGCTAAGTCCTGAGATCGTGAAAGCGGTCAAGGCCCACAACGACAGGCATGGCCTGCCGCGGGAAACATTGATGGAAAAGGCCCTTTATTGCACCGATCCCGTAACCGGCCTGGTTGTTGCCGGAGCCTTAATCCTGCCGGCAAGGCAGCTCGCAGCATTAAATGTAGACTTTCTAATGAACAGATTTCACGAAAAGTCTTTTGCCAGAGGGGCCAGGCGAGATCCCATCCTGACCTGCAGCGAGCTTAAGGTATCTTTGGGAGAATTCTTGGGTCTAAGCCTGGAGGCCATGCAGGGAATCAGCGATGAGTTGGGTATGTAAGGCCTGTTTTGGGTACCATGACTACTGGCTTAGTGAGGCAAGCCAGAACCAAACATAAACAGGAGGTGACTCAAATCAACCGGGAACAAGTATTAGAACTGATGCGAAAAGAGGCCTATAAACCCCTTGACTGGGAAGAAATGGCAAGGACCTTGGGCGTCAAAGACATAGGTGGGTTTAAGCTGGTCTTGCAACAGATGGAAAAAAGGGGTGAGGTGATTCTTACCCGCAGAGAAAAGTACGGACTGCCAGAGAAAATGGGTCTGGTGGTTGGAAGGTTGCAGCGGCATGCCGGCGGATTCGGTTTTGTGATTGCGGATGGGCCGGATATTCCCGATACTTATATCAGTGCCGAGAACTTAAACGGAGCAATGCACAACGACAGAGTAGTGGTGCGACCGGCGGCTCCAACCATCCGCAGGGCGGCCAAACCCGAGGGGGAGGTAATCCGGGTGCTGGAGCGGGCCAACCGGACGGTGGTCGGCACCTTTGAGCGGATCAAGGGTTACGGTTTTGTTACTCCAGATGACCAGAGAATCGGCCAGGACGTCTTCATTCCCGAGGCAAATCAAAACCAGGTAAAAAACAAGGACAAGGTAGTGGTGGAAATAACCCGCTGGCCGGAAAAACGGCGCAACCCGGAAGGACAAATTGTCGAGGTTTTAGGCAAGCATGGCGCGCCGGGGGTGGACGTCCTGTCGATTGTGCGCAAACATGAACTGCCGGAGGCCTTTCCGCCCGCTGTGCTGAAAGAAGCGGATAAAATTCCGGCGGCAGTAACGCCGGAAGACTTTATTGGCCGCCGGGATCTCCGGGATCTAAAGATGGTTACCATCGATGGGGAAGATGCCAAGGACCTGGACGATGCCGTATCCATCGAGATGTTGCCTGACGGCAAATTTCGCCTCGGCGTTCATATCGCCGATGTGGCTTATTATGTGCAGGAAGACAGCAAGCTGGACCAGGAGGCCCTGAAGCGAGGGACCAGTGTTTACCTGGTGGACCGGGTAATTCCCATGCTGCCCCCCAAACTGTCCAACGGCATCTGCAGCCTGAACGCCAGGGTCGACCGCTTGGCTATGTCGGTGCTGATGGATATCGACAGCCGGGGCCAGGTACAGCATTACGAGATGTTCCCCTCGGTTATCCACATCAGGGAGCGGATGACCTATGACGCAGTGCGCCAGATCCTGGTTGATCAGGACCCGGTTCTGCTGGACCGCTACCGGGACCTGACGGAGGATTTCCGGCTGATGGAGGAGCTTTGCCGGATCCTGTACCGGAAGCGGTTAGACCGGGGGGCAATTGACTTTGAGTTTCCGGAAAGCAAGGTCAAGCTTAATGCGGACGGGAAGCCTGCGGAGATTGTCAAAAAAATGCGGACTATTGCCGAACATCTCATCGAGGAATTCATGGTCGTGGCTAATGAAACAGTTGCCACTCGCCTGCGGGAGCGGGAAATGCCCTTCCTTTCCCGGGTCCACCAGCAACCGGAACTGGAAAACCTGGAGCAGCTGAACGAGTTCCTGCATACCCTGGGCTACCATGTGAAATCCGATCGGCAAGGCCGGGTGCATCCCAAGGCTTATCAGGCCGTTTTAAATAAGGTTTCCGGCGGGCCTGAGGCTAAAGCAGTGGGCATGGTAATGCTTCGCTCAATGAAGCACGCTTGCTACCACCAACAGGCTCTGGGTCACTTTGGCCTGGCGGCAACCGACTACTGCCATTTCACATCTCCCATCCGCCGCTACCCCGATCTGATTGTCCATCGGGTGTTACGCGAGGAACTGGAAAAAGGTGCCCTTGCCGCCAGCCGCCGCGCCAAATTGGCGGAAAAAATGCCCAGCTATGCGGAACAGTCCTCCGTTAGAGAAAAAGTGGCAGAAGAGGCAGAACGGGAATCAGTAGATATGAAAAAGGTGGAATATATGCAGGACCGTCTGGGCGAGGTATATCAGGGCCATGTTTCCGGGGTGATGCCTTTCGGTTTCTTTGTCGAGTTGGATAACACCGTGGAAGGCCTGGTGCGGATCTCCAGCTTAACCGATGATTACTACGAGTACCATGAAAAACAATTGGCCATCAGCGGACGCCATACCGGCAAAGTTTACCGCTTGGGGACGCCGGTGACGGTACAGGTTGCCATGGTCGATATAGACAAGCGGCAGGTGAACTTTGAGCTGGCATAGGCCAGAGTTCATTTTGCCGGGATTTCTTGGCAAGAATAGCCATTCCCCGCTATAAAAAGGAAATGAAGCCCGGAGCCGGTTGAAACGGTGATATTGGTTGAATTTCAGCGAAATGGGACAGGATTTCAGGTTTAGGCGACGAAATAATATGTAATTATATGGTTGTAGGGAGGTTAAAAATTGAAAAACAAGCGGCTGGTGATGATTCCCGGGCCAACTCCAGTAGTGAGATCCATCCAGGACCAGATGGGGAGGGAGACCGCAGCCTTCGGCGATCCCGCCTTTGTAAAGGACTTCAAGGAGTTGCTCGCTGACCTGAAGGGTTTATGGCAGACTTCCGGTGAAGTATTTGTAGTAGCAGGTACCGGCACTCTGGCCATGGAGATGGCGATAGCCAACACCACCAAGCGGGGAGACAACGTCCTCATTGTTTCCCATGGTTTCTTTGGCGACCGGTTCATCGAGCTTTGTGAGCGAAAAGGCCTTGTTGTTGACGTGCTGGCCAGTGAATGGGGCAAAATAGTGCCGGTGGCTGAAATTGAAGCAAAACTAAAGAGCAAAAACTACCAGGTTCTTACCGTAACCCATGTTGACACCTCCACCGGTGTCTGTGCCCCAATTGCCGAGATCGGGGAAATGGTCAGGCAGTTTCCGGGCCTGATCTACATCGTCGACGGTGTCTGTGCTACAGCAGGCGAGCCGGAAGAAGTGGATGCCATGAATATCGACATTTTATTTACAGCCTCCCAAAAGGCTTTCGGAGTAGCGCCGGGGCTTGCGATCCTCTGGGCCGGAGAGCGGGCGATGGAGAGGAGAAAAAGCCTTGGCACCATTCCAGAGTACTACGCCGATTTCTTTAAGTGGCTGCCAATCATGCATGAGCCAAGCAAATACTTTGCGACTCCAGCCGTTAATCTGATTTGGGCCCTGAAAGAATCCGTAAAAATTATCAAAGAGGAAGGGCTTGCAGCCCGTTACGCCCGGCACCAAAAAGCAGGCCGGGCCATCCAGGCCGCCCTTGAAAGTCTTGGCTTTAGCCTTTTGGCGGTTAAGGAGCACAGAGCCATTACCCTCTCCAACCTGATCTACCCCAGCGGCATCGATGACGCCCAGTTTAGAAAGACCCTATACGACGAAGGAATTGTTGTGGCTGGCGGCCTGGGGGCTTATGCCGGCAAGATGTTCCGGTTGGGGCATATGGGCAACCTGGATATGCATGACTTGGTGGCTGTAATCGCCACAATTGAAAGAGCTCTGTTTAAGTCCGGAAAAGAAATTGAATTCGGAACCGGAGTGGGAGTGCTAATGAAAGAGTTGCTGAAGTAGTTGCAGGGTTTGCTGCCGGAGCCTCTTTCCCGTCTTGGCGGGAGAAATCAGCCGGAAGCCGGGCCGATTCCGAGGCAAGCCGGGCGAACAGGCCAAATGGGGGAATAGTATGGCGACAGAGGAAAAAAGGATCAAAATTGTAACGGAAAACCGCAAGGCGAGACACGATTTTTTTATTGAAGAAAGCTACGAAGCCGGTATCGCCCTTAGCGGTACAGAAGTTAAATCCCTCCGGGGGGGCAAGGCCAACCTGCAGGATAGTTTTGCCCGTATTGAAAACGGCGAGGTAATCCTGTATAATATGCATGTAAGCCCTTATGAGCAGGGCAATCGTTTCAATCATGAGCCGAAACGGCCAAGGAAACTCCTTTTGCATCGAAGGGAGATCAACCGCCTGTGGGGTAAAACCAGGGAAAAGGGATTAACCTTGGTTCCGCTTAAAATTTATTTTAACCCGCAGGGCAAGGCCAAACTGGAATTAGGTCTGGCCAAGGGCAAGAAGACCTTCGACAAGCGAGACGACATCGCTGCCCGGGACGCCAAGCGGGAAATTCAGCGGGCCTTCCGGGAAAGGCAAAAGGAATAGCGCCGGCGCATACCGATAGCACGTCAGTTGTCAGTTTTGAGGCCCCACGCAGCCTAAGGTGATGTGAGGGGTCTGAAAATGATATATAAATTTTGGGGGTGTACTGGTTTCGACGGGGGATGAATTGGCAGGGATAGCGAGCCGGGGTTCCATCAGCCCGTAATACGGTGGGCCTTATAACAAACGGCAACAATAACTACGCCTTAGCTGCTTAATCGCGGCTAACCTCCTGCCCGCTGCTCCCGCGGTGCGGGGCCAGGGGGTCAAAAAAGCGGGATACCCGATCACCAATTCTCGGAGGTGTCAGGGGAAGTTCATCGAGATAGCCGTACTGTAGCCTGTCAGCGGGCGACAGCCCGGCGAAACCCAAAACACTGACTGCGCTCGGAGAAGTCGCTGTGGGTTCTCTTTCGGACAGGGGTTCGATTCCCCTCACCTCCACCAAATAATCTACCATCTATTGATAAACTATGTTTGTCGGATAGGTGGTTTTTGTTTTGCCCGAAAGTGCCTGATACAAGCCACTTTCGGGCTTTGTGCGTTTTGCCTTGTATCAATAGTTGGTATTTTCCAGAGGGCTTTTTCGGAGAACACTTGACTTGAACCGTGGCTGTTTCCGAGGCAGCTCAAGGGGCAAATCGTTAAAAGAAAGATAATCGTTAAAATTTGCACCGAAAATCGGAGTATCTTTTAACGATACACCGACCCGTTAAAATTAAGACTTCGGTCAATCAAAAAACAGCCCGCCCAAAGGCGAGCCGTACTCTCACGCAAAAAGTAAGATTTAATTTTACGGGATTCTGCGCCCAGGCCTCTTCCAAAGAACAGAATTAGGGAAGTTGTGCGGAGTGGCGGCGCACTATTTTTATATTTTTTTGCCGATATAGAAAACATATCCATAATACTGTTTATACTTTGAATACAATCCCGCCTCATACGTCATATTCGCAATAAAAGCCTCTACGGTTTTATTTCCAGTATATTTTTCCAAAAGTGCTTTTCCTGCTGCTTCTCGCGGAATAAAATAATTATCCGTCCAGCATTTTTCAGGCAATGTAAATGCGGCAACGGGAATATATCCCGATTTTTGCATTATTAAAATGTTATGCCCTATTGTGCTTATTTCAGGAACAGCATCAACCCACCACTTTTCAATTTCCTCGGGGCGTTCATCGGTAAACCACGACTCATATGTTACGGCAATATAGCCGTCTGATTTGAGGAAGTCCTTCCAATAGTTCAAGCCTTTTTCAAAACCAATATTGGCAATAGCCCCTTCAGACCATATAAGGTCAAATTCTTCTTTTTGGAAAGAAAGATTTTCCATTGAGCCAACAATGCCATTTACTCTTTCTTGGAAATTTAATTCTTTGGCATTTTCGTTAAGAGCATTAATAAAATCAGGGAAAAAATCAACACCAGTGATATTCCCAGTGATATTTTGTGCGAGAACCATTGTTTGCCCACCAGTTCCACAGCCCAAATCTACTACCCGTGAAGTTTTATTAAGATTATCCAGAAAACTTAATGCCTTAATAGTTATTTCAGGACTACCAGGCCCTTGCCGTTCCAATCCTACATGTAGTTCACAAATTAAGTTTAAGTCAAAATCATGAATTGATGTTTGTTCATTTACCATCTTTTACCTCTCGATTCGGTATAATATAGATACTGGTCACTGGTCATATATCTCAAAGCGCACACAAAAACCCTTCATTTATTATACCGCTACCCCATGCTCAAAAGCAACGCCAAACTAGAAACGGTAGCGAGTGCCCCCCTCAGCAAACGCAGTTATTAGCAGTCATAGAGACAATCTGCATACTTGTTCCGATAAAAGGGTTCTCATGAAAATAACCATAAAAACAGCCCGCCTAAAGACGAGCCGTACTCGGTTGCAATTATGGTTCTCAGTGTTAAGCAGTGACCTCCGAGCCGTTCCTGAGCCTGAATACCACCATGCCATCCCGACCGACTGTGGCGGCGTCAATGACCGCAAGCCATAGCTTTTCGTCAAACTCGGTGATGGCGAGCGGTCGGCTTTCGATATCCCGAATGAAGCCCTCGATAATCTTCGCCTTGCCGAGCCGCTCCCGCTTGGCTGTTTCCAACTCGTCAACCCGCTCCAATGCTATGCGGTGGCGTTCAAGGTAGGCCTTGTTGCGCTCCGCCCATTCCTTCTGGTTGACGGCGGTCCGGGCGTTTTCGTAGATGGCCTTTCGGGAAAGTTCCATGACTACCTCAATCTCGCGGTGCAGTTCGGCGAGCTCCGCATCTAACGCCGCGGTGTCGCAGAGGACGCCCTGGGCAAGGCGGCAGTCCTCGATCAACCCGTCGCGGTCGCTCATCAGGCTGTTGAACGCCGTGAGGAAACGGGATTTGATTTCATCCTCGGTGATATGCGGCGTACTGCAGCCCTTGCCCGGCTTGCCGAGCCGCTTGTACTTGTCGTTGCACTGCCAGATTTCCTTTCGGTAAGTCTTATCGCCCCTGTAACTGCCCCAGACCTTTTTACCAAACCACCCGCCGCAGTCGGCGCAAATAATCTTCGCCGCGAAAATGCTCGTGCAGCTTGTCGGTTTGCCAATCGAGCGGCGGCGCTCTATCTCTACCTGAACCGCGTCAAATTCGTCCGGCTCAATGATGGCGGGATGGCTGTCCTCGACGTAGTATTGCTGAACCTGGCCAGTGTTCTTGACCATCTTCTTGGTGAGGAAGTCCGAGCAGTAGGTCTTCTGCAGAAGCGCGTGGCCTTTGTATTTTTCATTGGTCAGGATTGACCGCACCACCGCCGTCTGCCATGTTTTCTTACCCGCCGGCGAAGGGATGCCATAACTGCCGAGGTATTTGGCGATTGCCGAGAAGGTCTTGCCCTCCATATACAGCCTGAATATCAGCCGCACAATATCCGCTTCGGCAGGGACTACCTTCGGCAAACCGTCCTCGCCCTTTTCATAACCGAGGAACTGGGCATACGGCAGGCTCACCTTGCCGTCGGCCATGCGCTTGCGCTGACCCCAAGTCACGTTTTCCGAAATAGAGCGGCTCTCTTCCTGCGCCAGCGAGGACATTATCGTAATCAGCAATTCGCCCTTGCTGTCCAAAGTGTATATGTTCTGCTCCTCGAACCATATCTCGCAGCCGACCTCTTTCAGCTTGCGGACGGTGGTCAGGCTGTCCACGGTGTTTCGGGCAAAGCGGCTGACCGACTTGGTGACGAGCAAGTCAAACTTGCCCGCCAAGCCGTCGGAGACCATTTGCTTGAAGCCTTCCCGCCGTTTGGTGTTCAGCCCTGAAATGCCCTCGTCCGTGTACCCGCCGACGAATTCCCAGTCGGGATGGCTCTGGATAAATTTCGTGTAGTAGTCCACTTGAGCGTTGTATGAAGTCTTTTGCTCGGATGAGTCGGTGCTGACGCGTGCGTAGAAAGCGACGCGCCGCTTGACCGCCGGGTTCCTTTCCTGTGCCGAGAGGGCGGGAACAGTGGCTGGGATGACCCGTACGTTAGCCATTCTAGCCGCCTCCCTTCAAGGCCTTTTCACGGGCGGCTTGCTTCATCTCGTCCGTCCAGCTTTCGCGGCGGGAGCGGTTCTCCCAAATGACCGTCCGCGCCGAGCCGTCCTTAAAGGCAAACGCCAGAACGCCGTCGTCCGGAACGGTTATCGAGGCGACCCTGGCCGCAAACGCGGCGTCGTCATACTTTTCAAGCCCCAGGGCCTCGGCGCATTTCTCTTTGAGGATATCTTCGGGTATCCGCTTGGCTGCGCACTCGTGCTTGCCGCGATAGGTGTAGGTAGCGCAAGCCCACGATGCCTTGGCGTACTTCGTGCCGACGCCGTTCATCTTCTTGCGGAATTTCGCCCCGCACCGGCCGCAGGTGATAACCCGCGAAAATTCACTGAAAGTAAGCTTACGGGGGTGGTTCGCCTTTGCCGCCCGCCGTGCCATTTCAACCTGTACTGAATTGAAAGTCTCCCTGTCGATAATCGCCTCGTGAGAACCTTCGACGTAGTATTTCGGCAGCTCGCCGTTGTTTTGCTTCTGGCGCTTGGTGATGTGATCGGCGACGAACGCCTTTTGCAGGCACATATCGCCGATGAATTTTTCGTTTCCGAGGATAGAGCCCACCGTGCTTTCCGACCATCGGCCGCCGCATTTCGTCGGCACTCCGAGCCTGACCAGCTTCTTCATAATGGCGTTCTTGCCAAGCCCCGAAAGGTAGTCGGCAAATATCATCCGCACCACCTCGGCTTCCTCCGGAATGACGGTCAGTTTGCCGTCCTTGTAGTCGAAGCCGTAAATGCGGATGTTGCTCGCGGGCCTGCCCTCATTAAAGTCCTTGCGGATACGCCACTTACGGTTTTCGCTGACCGAGCGGCTTTCTTCCTGTGCGTAGCTTGCGAGGATGGTGAGCATTAACTCCCCGTCGTTTGAGAGCGAGTGCAGGTTCTGCTCCTCAAAAAACACGCCGACGCTTAAGGTTTTGAGTTCTCGGACAGTTTCGAGCAAGGTCACGGTATTCCTCGCAAAGCGGCTGATTGACTTTGTGAGGACGAGGTCGATACGCCCTGCCCGGCAGTCGGCAAGCAGCCGCTGAAATTCCGGCCTGCTGCCCTTTGTGCCGGTTTCCGCTTCGTCGGCGTACACGCCGACATACTCCCATTCCGGCTTGCTTTGTATCAGGTTGCTGTAAAAGCTGACCTGAGCCGCCAGGGAGTGGAGCATTTCGTCCTTCCCGCAGGAAACGCGGGCATACGCCGCGACCCGTCGTCTGGTTGGCATCTGCGCCGTAGGTTCAATTTTCGTTATCTTTCTGCCCATAACGGCCTCCTTTCGCAGTACCATATATCACTCTGTTTTCCTTACATAGCAAGTCTTTTTCGAGGAATATACTGCGCGAGGATAAACCGTATTTCTGAGCGAGCAGTGTATTAATTGTTAGCAGGTCGGCTTCGGTAATAACGCCGTCCAAAAACCAATTCTTGAACACCGCCATAGCCGCCTTATAGCGGAGGATTGCTTCTTCCTTGTTCATACGGAAGCCCTCCTCGCCGCTCCGAAACAAGCTCTGGAGCAGTATTTGCGGTGGGCGTTGCCATAGCTTTCGAACTCCGCTCCGCAGGCCGGGCAGGCGAAACGGTAGACTGCCTTGCGGTTTACGGCTTCGGGGTGGGCCTTCCACCACACCATACGGCATTTGTCGGAGCAGAAGCGCTTCCGCTTCGCCCCCGGCGTATGTTCCAGGGGGCGGCCGCAGTTGGCGCAAGCGTCCATAGTGGCGGCTTGTTCGGCTTTCTCACCGATGCCGATATTGCTCCGGCGGCAGTAGGACTTGACGGTGTTTTCGGATATGCCGAGCGCGTCGGCGATAGCGGCGTAGCTGTCGCCTTTGCCGCGCAAATACGCGATTCGTTGTTTTTGCGTGTTGGTCATACGGTCGCCTCCCATTCCGAGGGGAAAAGGAAAAAACCCCTCACCATCCACAGGACAGCGAGGGGTCAGTTGGCAACCGAAACGTGCGAATTATTCGGTTTTGATGTAAGCGTCGACAAACCCCGCCGCCTTTACCTTGGCGAGCATGGCGTCGGCATTTGCCTTGGAGCTGAACGCCCCGACCTGAACGCGGTACAGCTTTTTCGGCTCGGTGGGCGCTGGCGCGGGTGGTTTCGGCGTTTCACCCGACGTGAGCAGCCGCTTGACCTCGGCGCGGAAGGTGTCCATCGACTTCCCGTGCCTTGGAAACCAGTGACCGGGGTCTGCGTGGTTTGAAGCGATGCCACGCCTATGCCCTTCATAATGCCCGATGATAACGCCGTCAGCCATTGGATCAAAGGTGTATTCCTTGCAGAGGAAAGCGCACAGTTCAGCGGCTTCCTTGTACACGGCGTTGAAATAGGCGGCGTCGGTCAGGTTATCCTCGCAGATCTCAAATGAGATGTGCGTGTCGTTGCCGGAGCCTCTCACGCCCCTGCCGCAGTGCCAGCCGCGATGGTTCCACGGCAGCGTTTGGTAAGTGGCAATCGAGCCGTCGGCAAGCCTCCCGATAAAGGCATGTACGCAGACACTTCTTCCATCCGGCCTGTCCTGATTCCAGTGGTTGTTGTGCCGGTTCCTCCCCAGCAGCCCGTCGTCCGGGCCGACATAACGCCGCAGCCACGGGTTGTTCGCGCCGGTGGAATGAACCATGATGCCTCTTGGCGTAATTGTCCTGCCCGCTTTGTAGCAGGCGTTGTTGGTGAGAATTAACGTGCGCAGGTTCATTTGTCTGCCCCCTCGTCATCGCGGGAGCCCAGCTGTCCCAAAATCGTCTTAAGTTTCTCGGGGATAGGCAGCCCCACATGCGCGGCGTTCTCCAGGATGGAAATGCCTTCGTTGCTCAAATAAAAGAAAATTACCGCCGTCCGGATCGCGCCGCCGTTGCCAATCACCTGACTGTCGACGATATGCCCCACGCCCACCAGCACAAAGATGAGCACCTTTTTAAAGATGCCCCTGGCGCCGATCTCGCTGGATAGTTTCTTCTCCATGACGGCACGCATCACGCCGGTCAGATAGTCGATGGCCACAAAGGCGATTAAGGCATAGAGAAATCCGTCCAGCCCGCCTAAAAACCAGCCGAGAAAGCCGCCGATGGCGGTAAAGGCCGCCTGTACCCAGTTCCAGAATACTTTCATTGAAAAATTGCCCCCTTTCCCCGTATCCGGGGTTTAGCTTCGTAAGAGTGCCTAAACGATTCCTGAACGCAATCGAAATACCAGCGGGTCCTGGTGCCCGAGCGCCCACAACCCGACCCCTTTTAACCCCCATCTGTGCTTCGCCAGGTTAGCCAGCATATCGAAATGTTCCGCATCGGAGTAGTGGGCGATGGAGAACCCCCTTGCGTCCCCTAGGAAAAGCTGGGTAAGCCACAGCCCCCGGTCGCGCAGCCGGAAGGTAACAGCCCTGTCGCTGTCAAAAGCCGCGAAAGAATCAGCGTGCAGATAGTCGAAGTCTGTCGAAATGCTTTCCTGCCTGGTCGCCGGCTCCTCCCCGGGGCCTTCAAAGCGGAAGTAGTCCCACGGTTCAAGCCATGTCACGCCGCTGCGCTGAATGCGCCCCAGTGTCTGGATTTGGCCATCCGGCAGAGCCACGTCAAGGGCCTCCTGCGGCACATAAACATAAGGGTCTCCCGCATCCAGCAGGCCGCACTCACAGGCCGCGCCGCTGGTGCGCAGCCCGAAGCCGCCGGAGACGGGGAGAGCCGCCGTCAAATTAAACACTCTGGTTGTCCCTACCCAGCAGTGCAGCTCGTTTCCCCGACTTCGCACCCGCAGCGTGTACCAGGTGTTTAAACTCACGCCCTGCGCCACGTCCGGCTGCAGCCTTGTCCATATCCCGCCTTGCCTTTGCCAAAGCTCCGCCGTCTGTGTGCCGCGCCGCAGCAAAAACAGATATAGATCGTTTACTCCCTGGGCTTTGAAAACAATGCCCATGGTGCCGCTCCCCGCCGTCATGCGCAGCCTGGCCCGGATGTTCAGGTCGCCAAACCCAAAGTAAGAAAGTTGCGCCTGGGCGTCCGCGCTTGCCTGGTCGGACTGGATTAACACCCGCCTTGCCGGGTCCGTATCAACGCTCCAAGCCCCGCCGCTGCGGCTGTAGAAGGCGAGCGTGTTGTCCCTAAAGTCGTCATACCAGACCCAGGCGTGCTCCGGAGCGCTTCGCAGCACTTCAGGGGTGAGGATATACCGCTCCGGCAGCACGAGGGTGCCGTTTACGTCTTTTAGCCTCCTTGGGGTAAGGGTAAATTCCGCCTCGCCGCCGGTCATGATAAAATTAAACTGCGAGCAGACTCTAAAGCCCCAGAACTGCGTACCATACTGGCTGCCCGCGCCGTGTACCTCCAGGGTGTGGCTTCCGGCAGACAAATGGAACCGCCCGGCCTTCAGCCAGTGGGTGCGGCGATGAAGGGGGTACCAGTCGGGAAACGGCCCGATTTGCACCGGTGCCCCGTTTAGCCGCAGCTGTAAAACCTGGCGGTTCCACCAGGGGCAATTCACCCTTACCGCCAAGTCATATTCCCCCGCCTGGGGGACGGAAAAAGAAAAAAGGGCCAGGCCCTCTTCTTCCAGCACCGGTTGAGTACCGGGAGGCGAACCCGGCGGGACGGGGAGAAGCTGGGGCGCCCTGGGGGAAATCCAGCCGCTGCCCACCGTCATAGCGCCGGAAACCTCGTCAAAGCCGTTGCCTGTCCTGTCCGTAACCTGCCCGGCAAACTCATAACGCGGCTCCTTTTCATAGGCGACCAGGTAATTCCGCCTGACCCGGCCCGCCTGGCCGGAAACCTTAGAGATGGGGCTTGTAACCCGCGCCGCGTCCATGCCTTCCTGGTAATCGTAGATGTGCAGGAGAAGGTATGGGCTTTGGCTGTCCTCGTCCAGAAACCCGGCAAAGGGGAGGCGCGGCTGCAGCTCGTGAAAAGTAAAATCCCCTTGCTGCCAGCCTAGCCAGGCGAGGAAGGTGCCGCCGCTGCCCCGGTAAGCGCCCGGGACAGGCCGCCTATCAATGCGCCAATTGAAGCCGAAGCCGGGGATGCCGAGAAAGATTTTCTCCTTCGGTATCCGCGTTACCGAATAGTCATAGATCTCCTCCATCCACCACACCGGGCTGATGGGCCCGGGAGCGCTGCCTGCCCAGGCAAAGGCGTAGCTCATGATCACGCAGGTATCAAAATATGGCTCCATCCGGCGGTAATCGCACCAGCGCTCCCAGGACGGCGCGCCGTCCCCGGTCATGGGCGGCAAGTCCCAATGCACGTAGCGTTGTGTCGGGCGGCTCTTAATGCTTTCGTAGATCCTCTTCGCCAGGGCCACCACGCCATCCGGGTTGTCGTTCGGCCCTTTTTCCAGGTCGATATCCACCCCAGCGGCGAAAGGGTACATATCCAGAATGCGGTGCAGCTCGCTGATGAACATGTCCTGCGCACCGCCTGTGTTCTCTACGATGGCCCGAAAGCGGGAAAGGATGCCGTCGTTTCTGACCGTCAGCAGGTGGGTGATATGCGGCCAGCGCGCTACCCTTTCCAGATCGGCGGCGGGTATAGTGCCGGTAATCCGCCCGGTGTTGTCAGGCACCAGAAAATCAAACAGCCCCATATGGGTTATCCTGTCGCCGTAATCCCACCATTCTTGCCTGGCCCGGGTGGTCTTTAAGAAAGACCAGGTCATAAACCCCCGGCCTTCCTGCCGCATACCGCTCATATCCTTTTCCCTCCTTCCGCCAGCTGCCATTCCTGCAGTGCGATGAGCACCCTGGCCGAAGGCTCCGGCCGCAAAGTTGCCTGTCCCGCGTCCAGCCCCAGCAGAGTAACAGGGAAGCGGGGATTGCCCCAAGCGGCATAGAGGAACCGGCCTTTAAACTGAACGGGGCTGCCATCTTGCGATACCCGCCGCTCAGTGCCGATAACCGCTAACTCCTGGTTGCTCGCCAGCACTTGCGGGAAATAAAAAAGCCTGGTCAGCCGGTCCTGCCCCAAGGCGATGCCTTTGCTTAAGTTTTCCTTTGCCCTGATGTGAAAGTCCAAGGCCGTGGGCACAATTACCGCCCCCGGCTCCACCGCCCAGTAGGCGCCACGGTTGGGGACAATCAAGGTCTTAGCGCCCCTTACCACGGCGTTGTAGTGCTTTGGCGGGGACGGGCTGCCGTTTTCCCGCAGTTTTTGCAGCATCTCCTTGGTGTTTTGGGAGTAGCCGGTTAAATGCTTTCCTTCCTGGAGCATCACGTCCGTAAACAAAAAAGAGCCCGCGGCGTCAGAGATTACCGCTTGGGCCCGGATACTGGCCAACCGTTTCCCCTCTTCCGGCGCGAAACGAAATAAGTAACGTTTCATTTTCCGCACCTACTCAAAGGAGAAGCGCAGCTCCGCGGGGTGGCCGTTCCACAGTGTAGCCAGCCTGCCGCCCTGCAGCACGATGTCGGCGATGTTGACCTGGCCGCTTGCGTCCTCCAGGCAAAGGCGCACTTCGATTCTCTCAACTTTTTTGCTTGGGGACACAGACTGCACATAAGGCTCAAAAAATGCCATGGCGCATAACTCCTTACTCAAGGACCAGGGAAACAAACCGCGTTTCGCTGCTGCCGTCCTCGTAATGGATGATCACCTCAACCCCGACCCTGCCGTTTGGCCCCAGCTGGACATTTTCCAAGGCCGCCCGCAGGCTTAACACATAGCTGTCCCGGTGGGCGGGATGCACGGTCTGCGTCAGCGTCTTGGATACGCCCAGCGCGCCCACAGCTTTAAAAGACGCGCCGCCTGAATAGCCCTTTGTGCCATCCACCGTCCAGCCGTCGTTTATCCAGTATGCGGTACCGCTCTCCGCCCGGGAGTTTAGGAGCAGGTTAAAGACGGAGAGCTGCTCGATGTCTTTTTTGTCCACCATATCCGCCGTATCAAACAAAGCCACGGAGTGCTTAACCTGGCTGAGCGTCTCCGAGAGGTCTTTGCGGACAGCGGCCAGCTCGATTTCGCTCCGCCAGGGCTCCTCCACAAAATAGCGCATGCGCACGACCCTTGTCTTGACATAAATGCCGGAATCCTCGTCGTAAACCGTCACCACATCGCCCAGGCTGACCTTTTCCCCCTCATAACCCGGCAGGGCGGAGAGGTCGACAATACCGCACTCATAGCTTACCTGCGCCTGGCTGACGGCGGAGAGAAACGCCTGGGCATATTCTTTCAGTTGGTTGGGGTCGGTGAATTCCTCTGCGACAAGGACTGCAGAAGGAGGGGGATCGTAGCCGC